>Ga0105359_10004549_pt1 | contig 11067 bp, 8 predicted proteins | sample GOMGulsemesocosm_6_FD_83659 | JGI IMG/M metagenome (GOLD analysis project Ga0105359, IMG submission 83659) | Methane-oxidizing microbial communities from mesocosms in the Gulf of Mexico - GOM8C Gulf of Mexico | ecosystem: Environmental > Aquatic > Marine > Cold seeps | place: Gulf of Mexico... | reverse complement strand
TTGTCTCAGATTAAAGTTACTGTTGTTTCAAGAAAAGAAGAAGATGCCTCTTTTGCTGTCGGAAATATCACTGTCTATTCTCACCAAGAAATAAAAGCTCTGGGTGGCAGGAATCTGCGAGATGTTCTAGATCGAATGACCAGTATGCAAGTTATTACTTCTCACGTATTTCCACAGCATAAAGTTTCTATGCGTGGAGTTAATAGCGGCATAAATGATACCAATGTATTGCTGTTAATAAACGGCAACCCAATTAAAAATGCCAATGGTGGCGGCTCAAGCCCAGCATTATATAATGGTATTTCACTTTCAATGATTGATCACATTGAAGTTATAAGAGGACCCGGATCTGTTTTGTATGGTTCAAATGCTTTTTCTGGTGTTATAAATATAGTGATAAAAAACAGTGTCACAAAAGATTCACATACAAGTATTGAGGCAACTCTAGGATCCTTTGATAGCAAGGGGCTGGATATTTCATCACACACTTCAGGAGAGAATCATGACTTTATACTTGGTGTAAATATCGATAAAAGTGACGGTGATACTTTTGATAATATTCTTGATAGATTTGGCAGTATCGGTACATACCATAGTGGCTTTGAGCAAACAACTTTGCTAGCGTCGGGATCCGTAGGACAATTTAGTTTCACCAGTTTATATACTAATTTTGAGGTAGACAATGGCGGTGGGTTATTTAAGCTTGAAGAGCAAAGCTATCTTGATATAAAAAAATATATTGCCGTTGGCTATAAAGATGAAATTTCCGAAGATTGGCAATTAAAGTTAAGTTATTTGTATAATGACCAGTTGTTAAAATGGCAAGTCAATAACCCGATAAATGCTCAACAAGTCAGTGATAGTCAAGAAGAAATAGCTGAAGCATATATCCAAGGCCATATTAACGACAATATCAGCTTAATTGCTGGGGCAAGTTACTCTATGCTCAAAGGAGAGGTGAAATATGGCTTTGAGCAACATCAAATTTGGCGGCAAAGCTACTTCATTCAATCATCAATGATGGCTAACCCAACTACAAAAATAGTGATTGGCTTGCAATGGAATCGACCACAGGAGTCTAAAGGTGATTTATCTTCTCGAATAGGGTTAGTGAAACAGTTTGAAGAAAATTGGTGGTTTAAATTATCCTATGGAGAAGCATTCCGTTCTCCTTTTGCTACTGAATTGTTTGTTGTTTCTCCTGGGTTAGTAGGAAACAGTAAACTTAAACCTGAACAAATAAAAACTTATGAAGCACAACTCATTTATCAAGACATTAAAAAGAACCTGGCAATCAGTCTTTATAATTCAAAACAAAGCGAAACAATCAGTAGGGCATTTGTAGAAGTAGGTAGCCCACCTAGTTATATCAACCAAGGCATTGTTGAATATCAAGGCATTGAAGTAGAAGGTAAACTTTCAATATCAGAACGTTTATTGTTTACTTTCAATGCTAATTATCAGACCAGCGAAACGGATGCAGGGGTTAAAGATGACTCTTATGCGCCGAATGAAATGATTAAGGCTGGCTTGGTTTATGAATACTCTAATGGTTTGTCACTCGGGCTATTTAATCGTTATATCGGTAAAAGTACAGATCTAAATGAAACCAAAGGCATACCTGTAAATAATCCATTACCAACTTCATATAATTTACTGACAGCCAACCTTGAATGGGATTTAGATACGAAGACAGCACTTTTTGAAACCGGAACATCATCTTTAACATTATTTTTAGACAATATATTTGATGAAGAAATATTTGCGCCTGATGTGATTAATCAAGGCACTAATAATAGTATACCCTCCCATTATGGTTTTAACGCGAGCATTACTTTCAGGCACAGTTTCTAATAACTTAGCACTTCTTTGATTTAAATCTTTGTTTATTCCTGATGGTAAAAGCGTATATTACCATCAATATTTTCTTTAATAGCAACGGTTAATTCATTGTTGCTATTAACGTCATAGTTCCAAATTAACTTACCACTTTTTACTAATTCAGGTGCGTCATCTTCATTAATATTATCAAGTGATAACTGCCAGATATTATCTTGCTGACCAACTTGAGTTTTCCAATAAAGGTTATTAGCTATAAGGCGGATATCAGATACTTTTCTGCTCTGATTTATTGATAATGTTTGCTGAGTGCTTAACTGCTCGGTGTTTAATAACTCACCCTGAACACTGCTAAGTTGTTCATTATTAAAGACCCACCAGATTTTTTGATCTACTTGGTAATAAACTTGCTCTGCAGTTATTTTAAACTCAGCAATTTTTTGTCCTGAGAGTTGGTAATAACGTAGATACTCGCCATCAAAACTATAAATTTTATCATTTGCTAACCATCCAAAACTAACCGGTAGGTTTTTAGTGATCAGAGGAAAGCTTTGAGCCAAACCTTTGCGGTTATAGATATACGCTTTATTGTCTCTGTTGGTTAAAATTAAACTCAGATCTGTACTCCATTGTAAAAATTTAACCGTATCGTAACTTTTATACTGAGAGAGTTGTGACACCTTACCACCGACATGTAAATAGATTTGGCAAAAGCCCCCACGTCTTGACATAAAGGCTGTTTCACCTAGTGCATTGCTAACCGGTAAGTAATCTAAACTTGTACTGGAAAAAATAGGCAAGTTGTCTTTATCTCTAATATTTACTTGCCAGTTTTCAACGGTAGCGTAAAAATTTCCTTGGCTGTCGGCAGCTATCGTTGAGAATACACCTCGAGCGGTCTGGGCAATACTTTGCTTGTCACCATCAATACCAATACTATATAAACCAAGATGCTTAGACTCGTCATTAATCAATAACCGCTGATTTTTACTATCAAAAGCGGCAAACTTTACCGGAAACTTCCATTGAAAAAGAGTATCTCCCTGTTGATTGATTAAACGACTGTTATAGTCAGCGTCGATAAGTATGTAATAAAGTTCTTCATGCCAAGCCTTAACGGCTGTTCTTAAATGTTCGTTTGACTGTTTTAAGAGGGGGATTTCAATGAAATTTTTCTTTAGTATATTGTACTGAAAAACTGTCAATTCAGATTTTTCACGATACAAGGCGATTATTTTCTGATCGTCTAGCCAAATTAAACGAGCGACTCTTTGGCAATCTATATTTGCTGATTTGCTGAGTTGAACACCTTGCTGGTCGGCAATAATAATCGCACAACCCGCAGGATCTACACGCCAAAATGCTAAACGTTTACCGTCAGCATCCCAAGTAACATTTGATAATACGCTTTCACTGCTGATTAATAAGCTTGCCGGTTTGTCCTTAGCTTTTAACCAAAGTTGTTGGGCGTCTTTAATATAAGCAATACTGTTATCTAATGGGTGAGGTGCTGGCCAACTTTCTAAACCTAACTCGGTGGTAATATCTTCTGAAATGTATTGTACTACCTGAAGTTCTTTTGTTTGTTTAGAGAAAAATGCAATAGCACTAAAGCCAATCACTAAACACAACAAAGAAAAAGCCTTAACCCTCGCACTAAAAAACACAGAATTAATGATAGGAGCGCTTTTATTGTTTTTAGTACTTGCCACTGACTTTATGGTTTCTGGAGCATCAATTAACTTGGCAATAAAGCGATAACCTTTTTTAGGAAAGGTTTTGATGATTGTTGGTTGTTTAGGTGGATCTTGTAAGATCTTTCTGAGCTTAGTTAATAATTGATAAACACTGTTTTCTTCAACGACAGTATTTGGCCAAAGCTGAGCACTTAACTGCTCTTTAGATAAAACCTCATCTGAATTTTCAATTAATAAACTCAATAATGCTGCAACTTGCGGTTCAACCTTAGTAACAGAATTATCGGTGGTATCGGTTAACCGATCTTGAACTGGGTCAAATAGCCACTGATTAAAGTGATATTTTTGTTTGGATACAGACATGTCAAAACAACGCAAAGAGAAGATAAATCCATTGAATTTGAAACTACGCTATTTCAGAGTTAAGTCAATAAAAATAAGCTTTATAAAGTTTATTTCAGAAAAAAATCAGAAAAAATAAGATGAATTTGTTGTTTAATTCGGCGGTGTTAAATCATCTAACCCGATAAGCAAAAATGAAAATATTAGCAATGAAAATGAATCGTAAAAAAACAACGCCTTGGTATTTAGTTATTAGCCTCTTGCTTATAACTAAAGCAACTTGGGCTGTCGAACAAATAAAACCATTATCTATATCACCAAGTATAGATACTGTTATACATAAAATGAGTAACGCCTACGGTGGTAAATATTTTAAAGAGGCAACTAATTTAACGATAAAAGAAAGCTACAAAAGGACGATGGTTGGACAAAGTGAAAGCCCAGATATACTTAATTTACGCACCATAGATAGAACAGCCATTATTGATTTTAAAAGCAATCAGGCACAAGTGACACAATCTATTAAACAAAGAGAAATTACTTTTTTCATGCAGCGTATTTTCAGTAATGGTTTATTTTATAATATCAACTTAGTTGATAATACTTATAGTCAACCAGTTGCTTCAACGCGTCAAACGGCCTCAGGCTTTGCTATGTTGCTTAATGATATTGGTATAGCTAAGTTACTCATTGAAAATATTAAAAGTGCAAAATTACTTACAGAAACCATTATTGAAGCTAAACCATTTCACACGCTCTCTGTGAAATTGCCTAATGGCGAGGAATTGGTGATCAATATTGATCAAAGAACTGGTTTTATTAAAAGAACATTACGACAGCACCCAACTGTAGGCTCTATTAGAACTGATTTTTCTAATATCGTCCGTAACCAACACATTGCTTATGCTAGAGATACCGAAAGTTATTTTGGCAAAGAATTAGCTATGGTCGTAATAAATAGAGAGATTTCAATAAATTCTCAGCTACCAAAGGATTTCGCTAGTGTTGATGAGTATAAGCAACGCAGTAAAGATCTTTACCCCGCAGAGATGACGATACGGTCGTTATCAGATAATGTGTATTTAGTTGGCAAAGCGGCGGTACACTCTCTATTTATCGTTAATGGAAATAAGGTCATAGGTGGTGAATCTTATGCGGGTGTTGTTGAACGCTTTAACGCACTTAAAAAGTATTTAGCTAAACCACTGCAGTTGACGGATTTAGTCGTAACACATCACCATAGCGACCACTTAAGTGGCATTCATGAACTGGCTAACTTAGCGACCAATATCATCACGGTATCTGCACATCGCCAAGAAATTCTTATGCGTATGCCAGAAAATTTTGACGAAAAACGCTTGATACTTGTTGATGATGAGTTGTCATTTAAAGACCAAACAAAAAACGGTACAGCCGTTAAAATATTTGATATTGCCACCGCGCATTCATCGCATAATTTGATTATCCATGTACCAGATGTAAAGCTAATTTATGCAGCCGACTATTACCGTTCCAGTAATGAGGGTGAAGAAATTGTTGGTTTTACGGATTTAATTAACTTCCGTCAGGCTATAGAACAATTAAATATCCAGCCAGATAAGTTTGCCAGTGTTCATGGCATTAGGATATTAACGTACCAGCAGCTCGTTGACGCCACGGATAATTATCGCAAGTTTAATTGTCAACGGTATAGTTATATTTGCCAAGGCGAGAATCATCCACATTAATAAACAGTTAAGTTCAGAATATCTATTTTTTATAAAATCGAAAACTTAAGGAGTACTTATGCTACGCATTGTTTTATTTGCCATATTCTTACTAAACACTATTCCCTTTACTGCTGGCGCAAAGGAGAGTAAAAATGACCAAACAGCTGTTATACAAGCGGCGCGAGACTATATCGAGTCTCAACACAAAAGCTCAAAAGAGCAAATGGGTCGAGCATTACACCCAAAATTAACCAAGCGCACCTATTGGAAAGCTAAAAGTGGCAGTGAATTTGTCATGGAAACTAGCCGAGAAGCTATGCTTAATGTCGCTGAAAACTATAACCTAAAGGGCGATAAGTTTCCCCAATCGCCGCGTATCGATATCAAAATATTAGATATCGACCAACGTATTGCCTCAGTAAAACTAAGCGCTGATGACTGGGTTGATTACATGCACTTAATGAAAAACCAACAGGGTCATTGGCAGATCATCAATGTGTTATGGCAATACCATGACATCAATAAACACAGCTCGAAGCGTTAAGGTAGCCTTTGCGCCGTTTATAACAGCGTTAACAAATGATTAGATTTATAGGAAATTAATTAATGATTTATAACAGCAAGAAAAGCTTAAAAAACACGATACATATGTCCTTGTTAACAAGCTTTATACTGGGTTTAACTTTTATAAGTAATCTAGCTACAGCCAAAACAGCAAATGACAATTCTATTGAAACAACAAAATGTTTCGCTAACATTGAGCTAGAAGCTAGTTTAATTGCGTTTACTGCGGGGAAGGGCAGTTCATTAGCTGATTGGTACCAACGAGTATTTGATTTGAAAACGGTAAAAGAGTTCGCATTTCCAGACGGAAAAACTACGGGTGTTTTAATGCATAAAAACGACTTTATCGTTGAAGTATTCTTTAAAGAAGAGCTCTTAGTGGCAAAAGAACAAATACCACAGTCATCAGCCGAGCAGTGGCAAGGAGTAAATAAAATTGGTATTTTTAGCAACGCTGAATTACCCAAATTAAAGCAGTGCCTAAATACTATCGGCGTAAACGCCACTCGTATCTGGAAGGATAAAAATCTAGGCATTGACCTGTTACAAGTAATAGACCCTGATGGCAATGTGCTTGAAATAATCAGTCGTAGAACGCAAAAGTGAGAGTGAACCCGTTTCTGCTACTCAAATAAAAGTATTGATTGTTCCCGCTGGTAGCCATCGTTAAATTTTTATTAAAAAGTGCCTGCCTTGTAATATTTCCCGAGTAATCTATTGATTGCTCGGGAAAATTCACTTTTACAAACCTAATCAGAAAAATAAACCAGTAAAAAAGATCAATGTTAAGTTGGGGAGATGGATTAAATACTGTACAATGCGCGACCATATTATTCTGAGTCGTCTTGTTATTTAACAAGACGGTCATTAGTTAGCAGTAAATCTAGGAATTATTTTTGATCACTACATCGAACATTACCATGCAATTTGGCGCAGAGCCTTTATTTGAGAACATTTCGGCTAAATTTGGTAACGGTAACCGTTACGGCTTAATTGGTGCTAATGGCTGCGGCAAATCTACTTTTATGAAGATACTGAGTGGTGAGTTAGCGCCAAGCTCGGGCAATGTATCGGTTAGTACGGGTAACAAGGTAAGTACTTTGGGCCAAGATCAGTTCGCATTTGAAGAATTCAATGTGATTGATACCGTGATCATGGGTGATATGCCGTTATGGAAAGTAAAGCAAGAGCGTGACGCAATTTACGCTCAAGCTGAAATGAGTGAAGCCGATGGTATGCGTGCCGGTGAATTAGAAAGCGAATTTGCTGAAATGGACGGCTATACCGCAGAAAGTCGTGCAGGCGAAATTTTGTTAGAAGCCGGTATTGAAGAGTCATTCCATTATGGTTCAATGCAGCAAGTTGCGCCCGGTTGGAAATTACGTGTATTACTTGCTCAAGCATTATTTGCTAATCCTGATATTTTATTACTTGATGAGCCGACCAACAACTTGGATATTCATACCATTAGTTGGTTAGAAGGTGAGTTAAACAAACGTAAATGCACCATGATTATCATTTCGCATGATAGACATTTCCTTAACTCTGTTTGTACACATATGGCAGACATTGATTACGGTGAATTACGTATTTATCCTGGTAACTATGAATTTTTCTTAGAGCAGTCTGCTTTATTACGTGAACAGTTATTATCTGGCAATGTTAAAAAAGCTGAAGAAATAGCTGAGTTACAAGACTTTGTTAACCGTTTTGGTGCCAATGCTTCAAAAGCGAAACAAGCGAGTTCTCGCGCTAAAAAAATGGATAAAATTAAACTTGATGATGTAAAAGCATCAAGTCGCATTACCCCTAAAATTGCTTTTGCCCCGGGTAAAAAAATGCACCGTCAAGCCTTGGAGCTGGAAAGTTTAGGTCATGGCTTTGATGGCGAAGTGTTGTTTGAAAAAGGCGACCTATTACTAGAAGCTGGCGCCAAGTTAGCTATTATCGGCGAAAATGGTGTTGGTAAAACTACCCTGTTACGTTGTTTAATGAGCGAATTATCTCACAATGAAGGTGTGGTTAAATGGTCTGAAAATGCCTCTGTGGGTTATTGTCCACAAGATAGCGGCTCATTTTTTGACAATGACTTAACGCTAATGGATTGGATGTCACAATGGCGTAGACCGTGTCATAACGATTTAAGTGTGCGTGGTATGTTAGGTCGATTGTTATTTACTGACGACGATGCCAATAAAAAAGCACGTAATTGTTCAGGTGGTGAGAAGAATCGTTTGTTATTTGGTCGATTGATGATGGCTGACATCAATGTATTGATAATGGATGAGCCCACTAACCACATGGATATCGAAGCTATTGATGCGTTAAATAATGCCCTAAAAGCTTTTGAAGGCACATTGATTTTTGTTAGTCATGACAGAGAGTTTGTTTCCAGCTTAGCAACACGTATTATTGATATTAAAGATAAAAAATTAGTTAACTTCGAAGGTTCGTTAGATGAATATTTAGCGAAAGAAGTGGGCCAGTATAAAGCCGCATAACTACTAACATTTTTATATAATTGGTAGATGTTGAATGAGCCCATTTTTTAATGGGCTTTTTTAATGGGCTTTTTTAATGGGCTTTATGTACAGGATGTACGGTATATCGAAATAGCAGGAGCATAATTTCGTGTATGGTCAAAAGTAGCATAAAAGCTAAATGTTAATACTTCTTTGTTCTCTATAGTAATTATAAGATCGGTTAACATCGTTAATTGTTCATGATATAAATGGCACTATCTTTTATTAAAATAACGAATGAATGTGACTTCTAAGAAACTGAATATACTCTTCTTTATTACAGCAAGCTGCTATTTAATTGCACTATCTTTCACACCGTATTATATGGATTTTGCCTGCAAGGTTTTACCCATTGTAGTATTGCTAGTACTTTCTATTAGTCACTTTGAAGGCAATAAAAGAATGCTTATCTGCAGTGCTTTAATCGCTTCAGGGATAGGTGACGTTCTATTAGCTTTACCGATTGAAAATAGTTTTATTTTTGGTTTAGGATCTTTCTTAATTGCACAACTTATCTACAGTATTAGCTTCTTTAAATTACGAGCTCATGGGAAGGTATCAAAACCACGAATAGCACTCGCTATTGGGGTTGTATTTTTTGCTGGTATTATGGCGAATCACATTTTGCCCGAAACAGCGGAGCTATTGATCCCAGTGGGGATATATTTAACTGTCATTACTATTATGGTATTAAATGCTTTGTTATTTAACATGCCCACATCGACAGTTGTTGGCGCTTTTTTCTTCATTGTTTCTGATTCATTATTAGCGCAAAGTATTTTTAAAACGCCTGTTGAGCTATCAGCTCATTGGGTGATGTTTACTTATTATGCCGCACAATTCTTTATTGTGAACGGTATGAGAGAGCAGTTATCACCTATCAAATTGCCGAACCCTTGATAGCAACATCTCTATAATTTCCTTAATTGAAGTTAAGCAGACTTATTAATCAATTTCCTGTATAATGCGCGCACTAAAAATCACCAGAACCACTATTGATTCTAAAGGCGCGTTATGACAGTTAACCAATTTGACCCGACACAAACCACGACACTAGAAACACCTAAAAAGGTCATTGAACAGCAGTCAACTACTTTCACATCTAACGCTAATCAAGATGAACAAACTTCAGAGCGCTCTGCAAAGGTAGGCTTCGTAAATCTCGGCAGGCTCAAGTAATAACACCAATCCTTTTTCCGAATCGTCACAAATAACTTTCTTTTTGACGCTCCTTTATAGAGTAGTAATTCATACATCCGAAATATCGTTAGATGCTTCTTTGCTGAGAAGTAAATTTCAGACAACAAAAAAGCACCAACGAATGGTGCTTTATAATACTCGAAAAACTAAGTTACTGTTTCTTAAACCTGCGTGATGCTAAACCAATAATGCCTAATGCGAATATGGCTAGGGTAGATGGTTCTGGAACGGCTGTACCTGAAAGGGTATAACTCATCGAGGAATTTACGTTATGATAAGATTGGTTTTGAAAAATAGTTGAAGACAATCTTAGCCCTGAGATATTTAAACCTGTAAAAGTAATTGGTGAAGTATATATTGTGGATAAGTTTGCTTGAGAAACAGCAATAGATGATGTAAATACATTCAGCCAGTTTGTCCCATCAAATATATCGATAGTTGATTGAGTTAAAGTTCCAGCATGAGTATGGATATACCCACCACCAAAGTTCGCGAGTGAAATTGTATCAACAAACTCTGAAGAAAATGAGAATGTAACTTCGTTAAAGTTACTCAAAGTAAATGTAGTTGCTGTTCCTGAGTTATGCAAGATGAGTCCAGCATTAGCAAAACCACTAACAGATAAAACCAAACCAGCCAAAGCCGCTTTTAACATTTTTATATTCATCGTTTATTCCTTTGAAATACATTCATTGAAAGAGAGTCGTATTGTTATAGTTGTGTCTAATTGTACATATACACAAATTATGCCAAACAATAAAAACCCTTTTTTTTTCAGTCTTATAGCGTTTATCATAAATCATAAGAATCAAAAAATGTAAAGTAATTGGACACTTGTTCAGTCATAATTAGCTGTTTCGTTAATATTTACTTAACAAACGCAATTATTACCAACCAACACAACATTCCTGTATAATTACACTCATTAAATAACCGTCTAAGCAAACACACCAATTAAGAAATAGAGACAGTTAAACCACCAATTACGACGCTTTAATCTTATGGTTTTAGCAAGTTAGAGCAGCAGAGCGCAATATGACAGTAGAACAATTCGACCATAGTGTTAGCTGTTAAATGCTAAAATCAAAAAGTGTAAAGTAATTGGACACTTGTTCAGTCATAATTAGCTGTTTCGTTAATATTTACTTAACAAACGCAATTATTACCAACCAACACAACATTCCTGTATAATTA
>Ga0105359_10004541_pt1 | contig 11077 bp, 7 predicted proteins | sample GOMGulsemesocosm_6_FD_83659 | JGI IMG/M metagenome (GOLD analysis project Ga0105359, IMG submission 83659) | Methane-oxidizing microbial communities from mesocosms in the Gulf of Mexico - GOM8C Gulf of Mexico | ecosystem: Environmental > Aquatic > Marine > Cold seeps | place: Gulf of Mexico... | reverse complement strand
TGACCATGCTGCTCTATTTCTTCATGAGCACTTTCCCCCATGACAATGGCATCATCAACAACAATACCCAGCACCAAAATAAAGGCAAATAAACTAATAACATTGATGGTGACACCGATAAATTCCATCGGCATAAATAATAAAGTGCCAAGGAAACATACCGGTAAGCCCATCATAACCCAGAAGGCTAGACGCACACGTAAAAATAATGCCAGCATTAAGAAAACCAGCACAGCACCACTTTTCATGTTATCAAGCATCATGTTCAAACGACCATTAAGGTAGTAAGTCATATCAACCCAAGTATCCAACTTAACACCTGGAGGTAAAACTGATGCTTTTTCATCAACATAACGGTTCATAATATCGGCAATTTTAGTAATGCTTTGATTATCTGAAGCACCAATAAAAATAGTTATTGAGTTTTCACCATTAAATTTAGAGTATTGTAATCCTTCCTGAAAACCATCATTGATGGTAGCAAGCTCACCTAATTTAACTTTAGTACCATCTTCTAAGGTAATAACAGGGATTTCTTCGTACTCATGACCTCGGTAAGCTTGGTTTTCTACTCTTAAGTTAATATAGCCATTGACTGCGCGTATCTGCCCCGCTGACATATTGCGTGAATGGCCACGTACGGCATTGGCAACATCTCTAAAAGTTAAATCGTATTCACGTAATTTATCTTTACTTACTTCAATAGAAATCTCGTAATCTAAGCCACTGAATAGGTCAGAAATACTGATACCCGGTAGTTGCTGTATTTCATTATGGATTTTACGACCAAGCTCTTTCAGCTCGCCATTCGTTAAGTCGCCATAAAGTGAAATATACATCACTTCTTGACGAAACTTTTCTCGTTCAACTTTAATTCGCTCCATACCTTCAGGAAAGCTGGAAATTGAATCAATGGCAGATTTTACCTCTTCCAGTACAATCTGTGGATCATAGTCCAACTCAACTTCAAACCAACCATTTGAATAACCACGATTTGAGTAAGTTATCACGCGTTTAAGACCTTGCACTGATTTAAGTGCTTCTTCAATCTTAATCGTTATGCCTTCCTCCACTTCTTGTGGTGCTGCCCCAGGGTATGGCGCGGCATAAGAAATCCAGTTTATTTGAACCTGGGGAAACATTTGTTTATTTATGCTGAGCGCTGTTAAACCACCACCAATTAAGATAAAAACCATAAGTAGGTTTGCAGCAATACTATTACGGGCAAACCAGGCAATAATGCCTTTATTGGTATCTATATCGTCATGAGGTCTATTCAGGTTTTCACTATCATTTTGTTCATTGGTCAAGTCATGAGAACTCATTATTATTCTCCTGACTCTTTATTATTTGCCATTTGAGTCTCGCTGCCCTCTGCTTCTACATCTTTCTCTTCAAGCTGAGTCTCATCACTTGCTAAGGCTAGTTTCATGCCATCAACGGGGTAATCTAGTGCCGAGGTAATCAAGCGGTCACCATCTGCTAAGCCATTGGCAACAATAACGTCACTACCTTGCTGGCGAACAATATCAATCGCAACATAATGAAGTTTTGATTCACTATCTAAAATAGCAACCTTGCCGTTTGTGATTAAGTGACGAGGTACTAAGGTGGCCTGATCAATACTATTACCAATGATTCGAGCATTAACATAGCTGCCAAAACGTAACGGCGAGCTATCTTGATTAGTGGCTTTAAGTAGGTATGGGTCATTTAACTCGGCAACTAAGTAGCCCATGCGACTCTTGTTATCTACCACACCTTCATTGCGAACGATTGTTGCGCTCCACTGAGTTGCTTTACCCGCATAAACACCAACAAGGTTAACTTTGGCATTTACGCCTTGATTCATTAAGAACTCAAGTTGATTATCCGCTACAGGTAAACGTACTTTAGCAGTAGCAGTCGCTAAAACATGGCCAATTTTGCTACCAATACTTACAAAAGAGCCTAAACCAATATTTCGACTATCTATCATGGCATCATATGGCGCTCTAATTTCAGTACGCTCTAAGTTACGCTCTGCACGTAAAACTGAAGCTTGAGCTGCTTTAACACGTGCTAGTTCTTGTGCAAGTTGTGGCTTACGTAAACTAAGTTCAGTCGGTGAAGTATCCGTTATTTGTTTCCATTCACGTTCTGCAACTTTACCCTGAGCAACTTCTTTTTCTAAAGCCGCTCTAGCGGTTGCCATTGAGGCTTGTGCATCAATTAAGGCCGCTTGATAGTCATTCGGGTCAATACGAGCAAGTAGCTGATTCTTTTTAACAAAGCCACCACGAACGAAAGTATCGCTAAGCTCAACAATTTCACCGTTAACTTGCGCTATCAATTGTGTTTCATATTTAGGTGTTACCATGCCATGAGAGCTAACTTCTAATGTCATAGGTGCTACAGAAATATTGCTAATCGCAACAATCGGCGTATTGTCTACTTCAGGTTTCTCTTCTGGTGGCTTTTTCATGCTAGAAAAACCAACCATGGCTGCAACGCCAGCAGCTAAGATGACAATAGGTATAATAATTTGTTTTTTAGTGGCCACTTTTAATCCCTTATTCTTTAAAAGTTTTATATTTTTCGTTCGCGTAATCGATTATCGCTCGCAAATCTATCTTTATTTTATCCCGATAGAATAACCAATTCTTGATTACAAGTATTAACAAAGATGTAACTCGTTATTACAAGATATGCGCCAAACTTAATACTTCATTCAATAAAGCCACATAAAGACAAATAAAACACCAAATTATCAGTAACTTAACAGCAGCATATTTATATCTATAAATATTAGTTCATTGGTAAAAATCAATTTAAAATACCTTATCTTAGTTAATTTCACTAGTTGTTAGGCTATTCCTTTATATGTTTTGTCAAATTAACGATAAAAGGGTGAGTAATGAGCAACATTGAAATCATTGGGTATACACTCTTGAATGCGTTACAATAAGGCTAACTTTTTAGCACTTATTTCCATGGCAGACTCTCAAATGACAACTCAAGCAGCAATTGGCAAGTTCAATCAACTCAACGTTATTGCCTTAGCAGATAATGGCGCTTATCTTGATGCAGGCGAGTTAGGTGAGATCCTATTACCTAAGCGCTATGTACCAGAGCCATGCCAAGTAGATGATACACTTAACGTGTTCATTTACCGTGACTCAGCAGATCGACTAATTGCTACCACTGAAACGCCTTTAGCTCAGGTAGGTGAATTTGTTTCTTTGAAAGTCATTGAAACAAACAAAATGGGTGCTTTTCTTGACTGGGGTTTACCGAAAGATTTATTGGTACCTTTTAATCAACAACATACAGCAATGGAAGTAGGAAAATATTATTTAGTCAGAGTTTTCCTTGACCAACACACAGACCGGATCGCTGCCTCAAGTAAATTAGACAAGTTCATCGATGTCTGGCCAGCCGAGTATCAACAAGGTGATAAGGTTAATCTTATTATTGGTGGCAAAACAGATTTAGGTTTCAAAGCCATTGTTAATGACTTGCATTGGGGTTTACTCTACGACAATGAAATTTTTCAGCATTTACGTGTTGGTAAAAAAGTTACAGGTTATATTAAGCAAGTACGTGAAGATGGCCGCTTAGATCTTATTTTAACACGCGGTAGCAAAAATAAGGTCAATGACTTTTCAGAGAAGTTACTAGCACACATTGCTGATCGTGGTGGTGTAAGCCCATTACACGATAAGAGCTCTCCTGAATTAATTCAAAGAACCCTAGGGGTGAGTAAAAAGACCTTTAAAGCGACTGTAGGGAATTTACTTAAAAAAGGTAAAATCGCCCTGGTAAAAGAAGGCATTAAATTAGTATAAGCCCCCTGCTTTACCTCGGCAAAAGCAATACAATAAAAAAGAGCTATAACATTGTTATAGCTCTTTTTTTATCAACCGTAAGTTAAGCAGCGTTCAAGTTGAAATCCTCACTTGCTTATCTCTATTATCTCTGCGTAATTAAAAGCTACCACGAATACCGATACTAAAGTTTCTCCCTGGTAATGGCGCGACTTCTTTTAAAAATGATGAATGTACTCGAGCATGTTCATTTGTTAAGTTCTGCCCTTTCAGGTATACAGCCAAATCATCGCCTACACCCGCAACATAATAGTTAAGGTGGGCATCAACCATAGTATAGCTATCAGTACTAGTCTCTAAGTCGGCAATATCTGTTTGTTCAAAGTAATGAGTTAAACTTAATTCACTATCAAAACTATCGGCTTGATAATTTATAATCGCACCAACTCTTAGCGGTGGGATTCGTGGTAAATTATCATTTTCATCATTATCAATAAGTCTGGCACGAATATAATCGGCAAATAAACTACTCTTGATTGTAGAAGACACCTGATAGACAAACTCAGCTTCGCCACCATACATTTCAACATCATCTTGCTGATAAACTAAGATTGGCAAACCTGATTCGCTTTCATGTTCATCATCATGGCCATGTTCATGCTCTTCCTCAAAGAATAAACCAGTATCTTGTTGATAATAGTAATCATCAATTCGGTTATAAAACGCACTGATTACATAGCCAAAATCACCATTGAATTTTCGCCAAGTGATATCAAAGTTTAGCGAACTTTCAACACTCGGTGCTTGCTCTGCTAACTCGATATGAACCTCATCACCCTCTTGATGGATATCAAACATGGCGCCAACCTCAAAAGTGTTTGTACCTATATGTGGTCCAAAAGAGAACAATTCACCAGAAGACGCTGCTCGCTGTGAGAAAGCCATTGAGAAACCTAAGTTATAACCTGGCTGGTAGTCCCACACTAAACCTGCAGATGCACTAATAGGCGTAAATGACTGCTGCTCAAATGATGTAAGCTCGTCATGTATTTCATCTGCATGTGCGTCATGATCATCATCAAAGCCAATATGGCTGTCTTCTGCATCAATAGTTACTTGCTCAATGCGAGCACCTAATTGCAGTAATACCGGTCCAAAATGTTTTTCTTCTAACCACGCTGCAGCGATCATCTCTGACTTTGCTGGTGGTGAAAAAGCCTCTTCACCTAAGGCTTTAAAATCTGATGATTTATAGTGCAGAGTCCAAGCTCCTTGCCAACCTGAAATATCGCGATGATACAAATCGATTCGTGCTTCATTACTTTTATTAGTGAAAGTGGTACCAACAAGACCATCCTCAATTTCTTGATGCTGATAATCACTGTAAGAAAACTTTGTTGCTACCTTACTTATAAATTGCTGCTCAAAATTATATTCACCAAGAACCTGCCATCTATCTTGCTTCATCTTGGCATAAACACCTTCAGCTTCGTGTGAATCTGTAGCTGATAAATGTTGAGTTAATTCTTCTTCATGCTCGCCTTCATGACTATGCCCAGGAATTCCATATTCTCTATCCATAAATCCGTAAGAAAAACCAATAAAACCATCATCAAATAAATAGCTAGAGCCAAAAGTTGCACCACTAGACGTTGATGCGCTATTTGCTAAACGCTCCTCAGAGTGTTCGTCATGTTCGTCATGTTCGTCATGTTCGTCATGGTCATGCTCTTCTTCGTGAATATCAGCCTCACCAGCAAGTTTGTAGTCTTTTGAGTCACGCCAAAAAGCATCTAAATGAAAGGCTATGCTATCAGTTCCCGTTTGAATATTAACAGAAGCCTGCTGTTCATTTGAAACATCGTTATATTGTAACAAGTAATCAATTTCATCATCACTACTTGTTGGCACTCGACTATCTACCACATTAACTACACCACCAATAGCTCCACTGCCATAAAAAAGAGTCGCTGGGCCGCGTAAAACTTCAATTTGTGTTGCTGTACTAGTTTCTGTTGCTACAACATGATCAGGGCCTACACGTGATGCATCTCCAACATCTAAGCCATTTTGTGTAATCAATACTCTAGGGCCGTCTAACCCCCTAATGATTGGCGTACTAGCAACAGGGCCATAGTAACTGGAATGAACGCCAACCTCATTTTTTAGCGTTTCACCTAAGGTAGCCGCCTGTTTCATTTTTAATTCATCTTCACTAAGCACGTTAATTGGCAGAGCTGATTCTATGGATGAACCATGTAACGGGGTGGCATGAACATCAATAACTTCCATTACTGACGTAGATAAAATCACATTTAAGCCTGCAATATTGTCCTCACCAACAACAACTTTCTGGTTACTGTGACCATAATTTTTTGCACTGATATGAAGCTCAAAAGTACCTTTATTGACGTTATTAAAAGTAAAAACACCTGCTGAATTTGAACGAACTTGTTGTAAATCGCTGCCTAGTTTAACCATAGCGTTATTGACAGGCTGACCTTGTTTATTTTGTACAACACCTGATATTTGTTGGGCTAAAGCTGTTTGACTGAAACACAAGATTCCGCCAACAGTAGCGACCACACTAATATTGGCTATTTTTTTTAAGGGCGATTTTATTTGAGCTGAACAATTCATTTGAGACTTAGCTAAAAACATAAACTTATTTTCCGATAATTTTGGAGATACTGACTACATAGCAAGAGCACACTGCAATATATTATTGCAGATAGGTCAGTTTGGTGAGTGCTTATATTTAACAAGCACTAACAAAAAATTTAAACAAAATTACAGGAACGAAGGTGGTGCTCTTAACTGCGGGGAAACATAATTAGCCGAGGCAAGTATTACACTAACAGGATTAGTGCTGATAATACAAAATACATTCTCTTTTGCTGGCTTTAATTCTAATGGTGCGGGTGGAGAGTCAACACCTTGCTGACATAAGTGACAATCATGCTGTTCAAAAGTAGTTAGTGCTTCAAACTCTATTTGGGTGAAGTGTTCACTATGGGAAAAAAAAGACGCAAAAAATACCAGCAGTGTTAAAACACACTGACGTATTTGTCGTTTCTTTAATTGGTATTGAGATATCACATGTTGCATAGCGTTATAATATAACACTTTAACTATGGACTCAATCTTTGTATTAATCAGCAAATAATTATTTCAGCTATATTATGTAAATAAATACATGATTATGTCTGCTAACACCATGCTAAACAGCCATGCTGCGCTATACTTGGTGCTATTATCATCTCCTAATTTACACTGTGTATTTCTATTGTATCTCAAACACAAGGATACCTTTATGAGACCTTTAGCAAACTCTCCGATAAAACAATCATGCTCAAAAGCAGTTAAAAATACCTTATTGTTATTGTCGGTTTTAGCGATAGCTTTACCAAGCTATAGTGAGAGCTTTACCGCTAAACGAACTGGGCAAGGTTTTACCGGGCTAACTCAAGATTTTACTTCGTCATTAAGCAACCCAGCCTTATTGACCAAGTTTGATAACGATGATGATGTTTTCTTTTCATTAAACTTAGGAATAATGGCATCAGACAAATATGATGTTATCGATACAACAGAGGACATTAGTGACAACCTTGACCAATTATCTGATGATATTAATGACACTCAATTTCAAAATTTTCAGTCAGCAAGTCAAGCCCAAGCATATTATGATAATTTAAATCAGCAAGTTGATGACATAGTTGCAGACTTTGAAAGCATTGATGAAAAAATAGTAAAAGTTCGCAATGGCTTAAATTTCCAAGTCATCATTCCTAATCAGCATTTAAGTTTTGGAATATTTACCAACCAATATGGACGTGTTGGCGGTACTATGGACTACAACGAAGCCGATGAGAAAACATTAAACGATGCCGTTTTATCAGGCAACTTAGACCTTAATGACTTAGAGTCAGCTACGCTGGCTGTTGGCTACTCAATAGCAGAAGCGGGCTTTATGGCCGCTTACCCCGCCATTAAACATGTCAATTATGACTTGAGTATTGGTGCAAAGTTGAAATATCAACGTATTGACCTTTATTACAATCGCGTATTAATTGCTGATTTTGATGAAGATGACTTTGAAATAAGCAATGATGAAAATATCACCGATGAAAGTGGAACTAACGTTGATTTAGGTTTATATGTCACTTGGGGAAATGAGCGTCAGTGGCATGCTGCGCTTGTCACAAACAACTTAATGAGCCAAACAGTTCAGCACATTGAACAAGATATTACTTTTAAGTTAAAAAATAGCACCACCTTGGGTTTCAGTTATCAAAATAGCTGGGTAAGCTTAGCAACAGAAATTGATTTAACCGATCGCGAGCAGTTTGCTTCTTTACAGCCATCAAAGTATGCAGGGCTCGGTGCTGAGTTTCGCTTTTATGAACATATACAGTTTCGTTTAGGTTACCGCACTGATTTAAATGATGTCGATGATGATATTTATACTACCGGCATCGGCATATCTCCATGGGATGTATTTGCTATTGATATTGCAGCCTTTACTGGCGATAACGACACTATAGGCGCTGCCTTACAATTAAGTTTGAAGATTTAAAACAAAAATAAAAGGCTATAAAAGAAAATCCCTTATTAATTACATTAATAAGGGATTTAGTATGCAGTATCAATCATCACTTCGGTAACTAGAGCTCAAAATAATTGCAAAACACCTTGTACAGCTCAGTACCTTGATTAACACTCGCTGAGGCAAAATGTAGAATTGGGATCACTGGCTGTTCGAGGGTCACATAATGTAATGCCTCACCATCGCCATAATTATCCATGCGAAGAATACGCGCTAAAGGCTCACCAGCGGCTAAAGGTTGACCAAAGTCAGCGAGATAGTCCACCATGCCCCCCATAGGCGAATACAGGGCTTTATAGTCTTTTAGATAACAGGCATATCGTGTCATTTCCTCTGGTTGATACTGCTTATCAGCTATAACGCCTTGATAATGTAAATAAGCTAAAATACTTTGCGCATCTTGCTTCGCTACCTCTAAATCTATTTTTTCTTGCGAGCCAAGTTCTACAGTAAAGCTTTCCTTTTTAAAAGCTCCCTGCCCCATAGTCATGTTTCGCCCTAACCTTTGAAAAGCCTGATGTAATGTCCACCAAGGACAAAAAGTTGCTTCATCCATAGCACCATCAAAGTCATTAGGAATAAAGATTGTGTGTTCAATGTTAAAATATTCTGCGCTCGGCTTTACATATTCAGGACAATATAAATGTTTACTGGAGATAGGTCCTGTATGTAAGTCTAAGACAATATCAGCTTGATGAGCTAGGCGCTGTAATTGATAGGCAATACGCTGTCCTGTTGTTAGTCCCCATATATTATGCTCTAACTTGTTATCTATTTGAGCGAGCAATAATTGCTCAAACTTTTCTTTAATTTCTTCTTCACTGGCATCAATATTTTCTGTCGCAAAAGGCTCAATAACACTTGGGTCAAAATGATACATGCGATTCCAATTAACCCCTGTAATAGGATCAAAGCGCCCTAGGGTATATTCGCCATTCTTGTGATTACAGGCAACTGGATTAGCATAAGGTACAAGAGTAATATTGGCATTCAACTCACAACATTTTAGCAACTCAAGCAATTGAAAGATTACTGCATTTCCTTGTACTTCAGCACCATGCATATTAGCCTGTATATAAACATTTGGACCACTAGCATCGCCTGATTTAAAGGAATAAACAGGAACTGTTAGCTTAGCACCACTGGCCATTTCCCCTACCGGCATAACTTCTTTAGTAAATACATTCATAGTAATACTCCTAACTATGCCAAATAAGATGAGGCTGGCTGTGCGGCTCTAATTTGAGTGAGTTTTCCGTTGTGGAAAACATACTCAGCTGCTAATTGATGACATAAGAAAAATGGCATACTTTCGGTAAAGCCATAGGCTCCACAATAGCCAAATACTAATTGCTCACCAACCTCAATATCTGCAGGCAAATGCATATGACCTAATTTATCCATGCTAGTACACAGTGGCCCATGAAGATCAAAATCTTGCATGACAGCTTTATCTGAGGAAAAACCTTTCCGTAATATCTGAACTGGGAATGGTTGCTCGGTAATAGCAGGGCGTAGTAAGTGGTTTATGCCCGCAGCAAGTACCAATTGCTCTTGTCCATAATTTACTTTTCTGTCAACCACAGGTACAACATAATAGCCGCACTCAGCAACAGCAAAGCGCCCTAACTCAAGCCACAACTCTTTAACCCCTGCCTTTGCTTTAATAACGGCTAAGTCGTCAATTACTTGTGGCCAAGATAGTGACTTTCCTTCCTCTAAATAATCAATGCCTAAGCCACCACCTAAATCTAGTATATCTAGCTTCATACCAATGCTATTAGCTAAATCTGTTAACGGATTGATCATCTGTGACCATAACGAAAACATTTTCTCATTACTGAGCATATTGCCCCATTGAAAGATATGTAAGCCACAGAGGTTTAACGCTGGATAATTATCAACATGAATACTTTGCCACTCAGCTACAGATAAACCGAAGGGTGTTAAGCTATTACCACCTAATGGATTTTTCTCACCTTCATGCCATTGTAATTGTACTCTTAGCAAGACTTTCGGCTTTTCAACTTTATTTGCTGCTAATTCTTGTTCATTTACGACTTCGTTGAGCCATTTAAGTTGGTTTAAACTTTCGACCACAAAAGTACCGACACCTTGCTTAATAAAAGCAGTCAGTTGCTTTTTAGACTTCGCCGGACCGGTATTTAATACACGTTTAGGGTCAATACCTTGAGCAAGCACCTGTGTTAATTCCCCGCTACTAGCAACATCAAAATTGAAGCCTTCGCTATCTAGCGTTTGAATTATTTTTGATAGCGGATTAGCCTTGACAGCAAACCACAACTTAATAACATCCTGTTGCTGTAGACTGGCTAAATGTTTTTTTAAGGCATCAAGTTGATAAACAAAATAGCCTTGCTCATCTTCTGGAGAAACATGCTCAACAAGAGCATTTTCAATACGGGTATCAAACCAAGTGGGTCTAGTCATAATAGTTTTCTTTTCGAGATTAATGCGTTAAATATTTATATCAGGAGATAAGTCAGGTATTAATTATTCAACTTTAAGCTGTAAGGCTCAAACTAAAAGAAAAAGCACGGAGTTGATGAATATCAATGAGTACTTTTGATGCCTAGGTTGGGCCTTACAGCGACAAGTTGTATGATTAACGTAAAATGGATTCTAGTTCTAGTGACGCATC
>Ga0105359_10004540_pt1 | contig 11082 bp, 10 predicted proteins | sample GOMGulsemesocosm_6_FD_83659 | JGI IMG/M metagenome (GOLD analysis project Ga0105359, IMG submission 83659) | Methane-oxidizing microbial communities from mesocosms in the Gulf of Mexico - GOM8C Gulf of Mexico | ecosystem: Environmental > Aquatic > Marine > Cold seeps | place: Gulf of Mexico... | reverse complement strand
GCTAATGCCAGTCTTAATTCCAGTGCAATGGCGAAGCCTAATACGCGTGAAGTTATCGATGATCAAGTTTCTCTATCAGGGTTTCAAGAGCGCTTAGTTAAGCAACAAATACAGGTTCAAGCAGAGCAATTTCTTGCCAATGACCGCGTGCCTAACTCTGTCGCTAATCCTAATCTAAATAATAGTCAGGCCGGTAAATATGAGCAGGTTATGACACCGCTAGAGCGGCGCCAACCCGATAACCACAGTCCATTACCAGATTGGGCTAAAACGGGTACGATGACCCCTCAGGCATCGCTCAATCAGGTCAATAGCACTGGATTTAATCATCAGGGACCCAGTCAGTTTAGTGCGACTCAAGCGAGTTCACTCGGTGGCGACGGTAACAACCAGGCGATTGAGCAGTTGCGCCAAGAAATGGCATCAATGCGCCAGTTATTGCAACATCAAGTTAATGGGCTGGTAAGCCAAGATGTTGCGCGGCGTGATCCGACTCGTTCAATATTGTCGACCCAGTTAGTGGATGCTGGCTTTGATGTCACAATTGCCGAACAATTGGTGCTTGATATTCCGCCTAATAGTTCGCTTGAAATCGCTAAGCAAGCGATTGCTAATTCTATCTTTAAACGTTTATTGAGCACCAATAATGACGTGATAGAGCAAGGTGGGGTCGTGGCACTACTTGGGCCTACTGGCGTTGGAAAAACCACGACCATTGCTAAATTAGCCGCGCGTTATGCAATGGCTTATGGCAGTGAGCAAGTAGCCTTAATTACTACCGATAGTTATCGTATTGGTGCTTTCGAGCAACTTAATACCTATGGCAAGATTTTGGGTTGTCCGGTCAAGGTGGCTAAAGACGCGCAACAGCTAGCTGATGCGCTGTACCAGTTACGTAATAAGCGATTGGTGCTTATCGATACGGCAGGAATGGGACAGCGTGATTTACGACTGAGTGAGCAATTATCTACCTTAGTTAATAGCAGTCATGTTAATATTCGTAGTTATCTAGTCTTGCCGGCAACTGCACAACGTAAAGTACTGCAAGAAGCAATAGAACAATTTAGAAAAATTCCGATAGCCGGATGTATCATGACTAAAATGGACGAAGCATTAGGGGCCGGTGAAGTAATAAGTGTTGCCATTGGCAATTCCTTACCGATAGGATATGTTACTAATGGTCAACGCGTTCCTGAGGATATTGGTGTCGTTGATATCAATGCATTAGTTAACGGCGTTATAGAACAGCTAGGCAACGATGGCAAGCAACAAAATGTTGCATCGTCGCCAGCACAATTTGTTAGTTTTAACAGGTAGGCATAATACGTGGATCAAGCAAGCGGTTTAAGAAAAATGAATCAGTCAAAAATGATTAAAGTTATCGCAATCACAGGCGGAAAAGGTGGTGTTGGTAAAACCAATGTTTCACTTAACATGGCAGTAGCTCTTGCTGAGCAAGGCAAAAAAGTCATGGTATTAGATGCCGATCTTGGTTTAGCGAATGTTGATGTGATGCTAGGTTTACGTGCCGAAAGAAATTTATCGCATGTATTATCGGGCGAGTGTGAACTCGATGACGTTATTATTCACGGCCCTAAAGGTATTTTTATTATTCCTGCCACTTCAGGTTCGCAGAGCATGGTCGAGCTTTCTCCTGCGCAGCATGCCGGTTTAATCCGTGCCTTTAGTGAAATGAGAACCGAATTTGATATCTTGATAGTCGATACTGCTGCAGGCATATCCGATATGGTATTGAGCTTTTCACGCGCGGCACAGGATGTTGTGGCGGTAGTTTGTGACGAGCCCGCTTCAATCACCGATGCTTATGCGTTAATTAAGTTGCTTAGTCGTGAGCACGGCGTATTTAGAATTAAAGTTGTGGCCAATATGGTACGCAACTTGCGTGAAGGACAAGAATTGTTTGCCAAGCTGACACGAGTCACTGATCGCTTTTTAGATGTCGCGTTAGAACTCTCAGCAATTATTCCTTTTGATGAAAATGTCCGTCGTTCAGTGCGTAAACAAAAGCTGGTGATTGAAACTTTTCCACAGTCACCGGCAAGTTTGGCCTATAAAAAATTAGCAAGCAAGGTCGACAGCTGGCCAATTCCTAGTCAGCCTGGTGGCCATTTAGAGTTTTTTATTGAGCAGTTAGTGCGTAATAATCAACCACACAGAGATGCCTTTGGTGAATAAAGTGGCAGCGGCTTATCGCAACTCATACCATAATGACGATCAACTCGTTATGAGTCATGCTGGTTTAGTCAAAAAAATTGCCCATCACTTAAAAGGTCGGTTACCAGCAAATGTTCAGCTCGATGATTTAATTCAATCAGGCATGATCGGGTTATTGGAAGCGGCTAAAAACTTTAATGCGAACAAAGGTGCTAGTTTCGAAACCTTTGCTGGCATTAGGATCCGGGGGGCTATGCTTGACGATATTCGCCGTGGTGATTGGGTCCCTCGTTCGGTTCATCGTAATAATAGAGCGGTACTTGCAGCTATCGATAGTTTGGAAAAAGAGCTTGGTCGACCGGCTCATGATTATGAAATTTCAGAAAAATTGGGAATAAGTCTAGACGAATATGCCCAAATGCTTAATGATATAGTATCAGGAAAAATAATAGGCATTGAAGACCTAGGTGTTTCTGAAGATGTGATTGTTGCCGATGGCGATCAATCACATAATGAATCATTTAATGTAATGGCATCAGATCGTTTTCAATCGGCATTAGCGCAAGCTATTCGTGGATTACCTGAAAAGGAAGCGCTTGTGTTATCGTTATATTATGATGAGGAATTAAACCTAAAGGAAATAGGGCAAGTATTAAGTGTAAGTGAGTCGAGGGTTAGTCAAATCCACTCGCAAGCAGTAATCAGATTAAAGCAACGTCTGCGTGAATGGAATTGATTGCATAAGGACAATGCAGTTATAAATTGGAGAATATTTTGGATAAAAAAATGAAAATCTTGGTTGTTGATGATTTTTCAACCATGAGAAGAATTATTAAAAACCTGTTACGCGATCTGGGGTTAACAAATACCTTCGAAGCTGATGATGGTCAAACAGCCTTGCCTATGCTTAAAGATGGTGATTTCGATTTTGTGGTAACAGATTGGAATATGCCTGGCATGCAAGGCATCGATTTGTTAAAGCATATTCGTGCCGACGATAGTTTGAAGCATTTACCAGTATTGATGGTAACAGCTGAAGCAAAACGAGAACAAATTATTGCAGCAGCTCAGGCTGGTGTTAATGGTTACATTGTTAAACCTTTTACTGCGGGTACTTTAAAAGAGAAACTCGATAAAATATTTCAGCGAATTGAGTCTTAACCAACATATTAATGGATATAAATATGGATGATGAAAAGCTTTCGCACATTTCGTTAGAACAGGCAAATCAGTTAGTTATTTTTCTGGAACAGGGAGATGTTACCAGTGCTAATGGATTGTTTGAGCAGCTCAGCCGAAATATGCAACAAGAACTTTTTGAAGAGATTGGTAAGGTCACTAGGCAGCTACATGATTCTGTAGTTGATTTTAGTCTAGATGACAGTTTCTCTTCAATGGTCAATTCTTCTTTGCCCGATGCTAAAGAACGCCTGTTATATGTTGTTGATATGACGGCTAAAGCAGCCACTCAAACGATGGATGCAGTTGATGATTGTATCCCGTTAGCTCAAAAACATCGGGAGCAGGTTGTTCAAATCCAACCGTCTTGGGAGCGTTTAAAAAGTTGCAAGATTAAGGTTGGCGAGTTTCGTGAGCTAAGAGAAAAACTAGATCAATATTTTACTGAATCGGTTACAGATGCTGAAATATTGAATAGCAAACTTAACGAGATTTTATTAGCCCAAGGCTTCCAAGATCTTACTGGTCAAGTATTATATAAAATTTCAGATTTAGTCCAAGATGTTGAAGAAAATCTCATTAATTTGCTAAAAGTATTTGGTCAGCACCAAGATAATACCGTGGTTGAACGAATCGATAATTGCATAATTGCTGATGGTCCTGTAGTGCCTAGTGCTAAACAACACGATGTGGTGTCAGGGCAGGATGAAGTTGATGATTTACTTTCTAGCCTTGGTTTTTAAAAGGACACTAACCTATGTCGTTTGATGTCGATGAAGATATACTCCAGGACTTCTTAATTGAAGCTGGTGAAATATTAGAATTATTACAGGAACAGCTGGTCGAATTAGAAAATAACCCGCATGATTCTGAATTACTTAATGCTATATTCCGGGGATTCCATACCATTAAAGGTGGTGCTGGTTTCATGGGGTTGAAAGACCTAGTCGATGTCTGCCATGGCGCCGAGAATATCTTTGATTTATTACGAACGAATCAGCGCAGTGTTTCTGCTGAACTCATGGATGTTATACTAGAAGGTCTTGATAGTATTAATGACATGTTTACCTTAGTTCAGGCACGTGAGCCTCTTTCACCTGCCGAGCCACAATTACTTGCTGAACTTGCGCGTTTAAGCCATCCTGAAGGCAGTGAGCCTGCCGCGGCTGCACCTGTACCTGAAGTTGTTGCACAAGACGTTGCAACAAGTGATGAGGAAATATCAGATGATGAGTTTGAATCATTACTCGATGAACTTCATCAGGCCAAACCTACAGCTGCTGTTAGTTCAACAAGTGTTAGTGCTACTTCAGATGAAGAAATATCAGACGAAGAGTTTGAAGCATTATTAGACGAGTTGCATGGTAATAAAAAGCCAGACCCAGTGATTGCTCCTCCTGCTGGTGACGACATTTCAGACGAAGAATTTGAAGCATTCCTTGATCAACTGCACGGTGCTAAGCAAGCGCCTAGCTCTGTTAATTCGATTGTTGAAAAAGTCAGTACGCCGACAGTCGCTGCCAGTGATAATGAAATCACCGACGCTGAATTTGAAGCGATGCTTGATGAAATAGACAATAAAAAACAAGCAGCGGCAACAGCTAAATCAGTTGTTAAAGCCGCAGTGCCTAAACCAGCGGCTCCTGTATCTAAGCCTAAACCATCTGCACCTAAGGCGCCTGCGCCTAAAGCTGCAGTTAGTGAGAAAAAATCAGGCGGTGCTACTCCGGCTCCTAAACCCGAGACTACCGTTCGTGTTGATACTGCTCGTCTTGATGAAATTATGAACATGGTCGGTGAGTTGGTTTTAGTTCGTAATCGTTTGGTTAGTTTAGGTTTAGCCAGTGGCGATGAAGAAATGTCTAAGGCTGTCGCGAATCTTGATATGGTCACTGCTGATCTGCAAGGATCGGTCATGAAGACTCGAATGCAGCCAATCAAGAAGGTCTTTGGACGTTTCCCTAGGGTTGTTCGAGACATGGCCCGAAAACTGGAAAAAGACATAACTTTAAACATGGTTGGTGAAGACACCGATCTTGATAAAAATTTGGTTGAGGCTTTGGCCGATCCCTTGGTTCACTTAGTGCGTAACTCGGTTGATCACGGTATTGAAATGCCAGATGATCGACAAGCAGCAGGTAAATCACGTAACGGCACCATTATATTGTCAGCGTCGCAAGAAGGTGATCATATTAAATTGTCGATTGTCGATGATGGCGCCGGCATGGATCCTGAGAAACTCAAATCAATTGCGGTTACTCGTGGTGTACTCGATGAAGATGCTGCGGCTAGAATGTCAGATGAAGAAGCCTTTAATTTGATTTTTGCCCCTGGTTTTTCAACCAAAACAGAAATTTCTGATATTTCTGGTCGTGGTGTTGGCATGGATGTAGTGAAAACTAAAATCACCCAGCTAAACGGCACGGTTAAGATAACGTCAGAACGAGGTGTCGGCACCACGTTAGATATCACGGTGCCACTGACCTTAGCAATTATGCCAACCTTAATGGTAACCATTGGTAAGCAGCCATTTGCATTGCCTTTAGCGGCAGTTAGCGAAATATTTAATTTAGACTTATCTAAGACTAATATGGTTGACGGTCGACAAACCATCGTCGTTCGCGGTAAAGCTATTCCATTATTTTACCTTGGTGAGTGGCTAAAAGTTGCAGGTTGTAACGATACAAGCCAGGGCGGCCATGTCGTGATTGTTCAAATTGGTCCACAGCATGTCGGATTTGTTGTTGATGGTCTGGTAGGACAAGAAGAAGTGGTCATTAAGCCGCTAGGTGCATTATTACACGGTACACCAGGTATATCTGGTGCAACAATTACCAGTGATGGCAGTATCGCGCTGATCATTGATATTGGTGGTTTGTTGAATAAATATGCATAACTCGCGTTAGTCTTGAGAGCTTTACGTCTGTATGTGTAAAGTTCTCAGCTGTGTGAGCTTATGATACTTTCATCGCAATACTAACAGTGTGTTTTATCAATATAATCGGTCGGAGGGTGACCTATTAATGAGTATTAAGGTTTTGATAGTCGATGACTCTCATTTTTTTCGTCGTCGCATTAGTGAAATTATCGAATCGACGGCTGATATGGAGGTAATTGACTTTGCAAAAAATGGTCGGGAAGGCGTCGACAAAGCGCTAAGACTAAAGCCCGATGTTGTGATGATGGATATAGAAATGCCAGTGTTAGACGGTATTTCAGCTGTTCGTGAAATCATGAATAAGCAACCAATGCCAATATTAATGTTTTCATCAATGACTCATGATGGCGCGAAGGCGACGTTAGATGCGCTTGATGCTGGGGCTGCTGATTTTTTGCCGAAGAAATTTGAAGAAATCGCAGGAACAGGTAAAGTTGCGGCGGAATTAATTACCAATCGCATTCGTGCTATTGTCGGTAAGCGCCTGCCACGTATGGTAGTGCGACCAATTGTTAGAACTGCGCGAACCGCTGTACCAGATGTTACGACAGCAACATCACTGCGTAGTCGTGCAATTAAACCAACGGTTGAGCGTAACGTCGCTAAAAAGAACGAGTTGACCAGTTTTAAAGCCAGTGGCAAACGATATAGTCTGTTGGCTATCGCATCGTCAACTGGTGGTCCGGTAGCATTACAGGAAGTTTTGTTAAAATTACCAGCGAATTTCCCGTATCCTATAATTTTAATCCAGCATATGCCGGCGGCTTTTACGGGCGCTTTTGCTGAGCGCCTTAATCGATTATGTAAAATCTCGGTGAAAGAAGCACAAGATAGCGATATGTTAAAACCTGGTTTCGCTTATTTAGCCCCCGGCGGCCAGCAAATGTTGCTAGAACGAAGTCGGCGGCTTAAAGTGACACCTGGACCAGATCATTTAAATTATAAACCCAGTGCGGATGTCGCTTTTGCATCTATTGCTAAAAATAACGAAGGCAAAGTCTTGACCGTCGTATTAACTGGCATGGGATCTGACGGCTGTGATGGGGCTCGATTACTTGCCAGCAAAGGTGGCTCAGTTTGGGCTCAAGATGAAGCAAGCTGTGTGGTGTATGGTATGCCACAAGCAGTTGCTAAAGCAGGTTTAACGGATCAAGTTTTCTCAATATCGGATATTGGCGCTGCGATTGTTAAAGAGATGACTAGTGGATAGACTCAGCGTTATTGGTCTTATACTTGCCCTAGCGACTGTGGTGGGTGGCCACATGTTAGAAGGTGGGGCAATTGCCGCACTTTATAACTTGCCTGCGTTGTTAATTGTGGTGTTAGGTACTATAGCTGCCGTTATGATCCAAACGCCTTGGCATCAATTTAAGCGTAGCTTTGTGATGCTAAAATGGATTGTTTGGCCGCCGCAACTGGCGATCGATCAGCGGGTAGAAACGATGACTCGTTGGTCGCATATTGCCCGTAGTGATGGTTTTTTAGTCCTTGAAAACGAGCTTGAAGCGGAACAAGATCCAATGATCCGCGAAAGCTTAATGTTGCTTATTGATGGTACTGACCCTGAGCACATTAGACAAACCTTAGAAACACGTATTTTCTTTAAACGTGATGAATTAGGCCATAGCGCTAAAGTATTTGAGGCAATGGGCGGCTATAGTCCAACATTGGGAATTCTCGGTGCGGTACTTGGATTAATTCAGTCGATGCAATATCTCGATCAACCAGAAGCGCTTGGTGGTGGTATTGCTACCGCCTTTGTCGCGACTATTTACGGGGTTGGTTTTGCAAATCTATTATATTTACCAATTCACCATAAACTGCGCAACTTGGTGTTTCAACAAGCACTTTATTATGAAATGGTACTTGAAGGTGTACTGTTAATTAATCAGGGTGAAAACCCAACAATACTCAAGCGCCGTCTCGATGCTTATCGAGTTAACTATGGTATTTAACAGCAAACGACGTAGTTCATTACAAGACAATACTCATACCGAACGTTGGCTAATCTCATACGCAGATTACATGACATTGTTATTTGCGGTGTTTGTGGTGTTGTACGCTTTTGCAATTGTTAAAGAAGAAAATTACGCAATTTTATCTCAGTCATTTGGCACCATATTTCATTTAGATGGCCAAGATAAACAAGGTGCACTGGGTAATCAACTCAATAATGTCAGTGATTCGTTACTAGACTCAAGCGATCAGCTGCTAGAAGTTCAGCTATTTAACAAAGGCTTACTCGATGAGGCTGGCACTGAGCCGGTCGAAGGTGATAGTCAATTAATTAATTTAGACAAAAAGCACGAAGGCACACCTTTTTCATCAATGGTTGAAAAGTTACAAACCGACTTGCTCGAAGTGCTTGAAGATGGGTATGCCAAGATAGAACAAGACGATAATTGGTTGACTATCGAATTTAGCGGCGGCTTGTTATTTGGCAGTGCCAGTGCGGCGACTCGTCCTGCGACGATAGATTTACTGAGAAAGGTCGTTAAGACCATTGCACCTGCCAATAATTTTGTTCATGTCAGGGGATATACCGATGACCAACCGATCAACAATGAACAATTTAAATCCAATTGGCAGTTGTCCTCTGCCCGAGCCAGCGCAATTGTTGAACTGCTACAGCAGTTAGAGGTTGCGCCGCAGCGCTTAGCTATTGAAGCTTACGGCCAGTATAAACCCAAAGTGGCGAATATTGATGAGCAAACCCGTTCAAGTAATCGCCGGGTGGTGATTGCTGTTAGTCGTTATGCCTGGCAGCCGCCAGCAAAACCGGTTATTGCTGTTGCATCGGTCACACCTGCTCTTAAAACAGCGGTGATTGCACCTGCGACAGACAATCAAGTAAAAATTATTGAGCTACCCCACGGTGGCTTACGTATTACAACAAGGGATGAGGAATAGCCGGGTGAAAGTCTGGACCGTCGCGAATCAAAAAGGTGGGGTTGGTAAAACAACAACCGCGATAACACTCGCTGGGCTGATGGCTAAGCGTGGCAAAAAAGTACTGCTAGTCGATATTGATCCGCATTCATCGATGGGTTTTTCATTAGGTTATGACTGTGATGAGTTGCAATATACCTTGTATGATTTGTTTACCTGCCCGGCTAAATTCACCAGCCGTTTTCTTGATAAGGTGATCTTGCATACTCAAGTCGAAAACCTTGATTTAATTCCGTCATCGATGGCGCTGGCGACCATTGACCGGGAACTTGGACATCAAGAAGGCATGGGGCTCATTTTAAAGCGAATCTTGTCTTTTGTTGAAGACAAGTATGATTACGCCATTGTCGATTGCTCGCCAGTATTAGGTGTATTAATGGTAAACGCACTCGCGGCCAGTAGTCGTGTTTTAGTCCCGGTGCAAACTGAATATCTGGCCTTTAAAGGGCTTGAACGGATGATTAAAACCTTATTGATTATGCAGCGCTCGAAAAACAACGATTACAGTTACACGATATTACCGACAATGTACGATCGGCGCACTAAAGCAGCGCCAGAGTCTTTAGAAAAAATGCGTCAGGAGTTCGGCGATCGAGTTTGGGATTTAGTGATCCCGGTTGACACCCAATTTCGTGATGCCAGTGAGCGTCATTTACCCTTGCCACAATTTAAACCGAGAAGTCGTGGTGTGGTTGCTTATGGGCAGTTATTAAATTACTTAATGTCGCTTGATCGTGCCCAACCGAAAAAGTTGGTGAGGTAACAGGCATGAATAGACGTTCAACAAAGGTAATTACCGATTTTTTTTCGACCTTGTTAGAAGATAGTGAACCGGTTAGAGAGTTAGAACAAAAGCCTTTGGCTGATTTACTCGCTGCGGTCAGTGAAACGGCACCAGAAATTATTATTAGCGATGAGCTTGAGCAAACGTTGCCGCAACCGTTAACGGTAAATCTAGTTCAGGCCGATGTAGCTGAGCCTGATGTAGCTGTGGTCACTCCCGTTGAAGAGACACCTGATGTTATTAAGTCGTTGGTTGTTTCGCCGTTAGAGACCAATACCTTAGAATCGGAAATGGCAGAGTCTTTTCCTGTGTTATATTTTAAGGTCGCCGGAGTCACAATGGCGGTGCCATTGATTAAATTACGTGGAATTTATCCATTGCGCGAGGTCACCAAATTAATTGGTAAACCGAGTTGGTTTCATGGTGTTCAGGTCGAACGAGCCGAAAATATCAGTGTTATCGATACTGTAAAGTACATATTCGACGAAAAAGACCAATCCGAACTAGAACAATCGTTAAATTATAAGTATATTATTGTATTAGGAGACAGTAATTGGGGGCTTTTGTGTGAGGAGCTTATCGACAGCTGTACCTTAAGTTACGAAGATATAAAATGGCGAACTGGTGTTAAAAAAAGTCCATGGTTGGCCGGAACAGTAAAACAACGGATGTGTGGCTTATTAGCCGTAGATGCATTAGTCCAATTGTTAAGTGATAATAATGGCTAATGTCTCGTATGCAATCAGAGGAACGTTCAAATGAGTATAGAAAAAGATATCGCAGGAACTAAAGTGGATAATGATGAAGTATTACAATGGGTAACGTTTCGTTTAGAAAATGAGACTTACGGTGTTAACGTTATGCAAGTTCAAGAAGTGTTACGTTACTCAGATATAGCGCCGGTACCAGGTGCACCGAGTTATGTGTTAGGCATTATCAATTTGCGTGGTAATGTTGTTACTGTCATCGATACTCGTGCACGTTTTGGCTTAATGCCGGACGAAATAACCGATAATACTCGGGTTGTGATCATTGAGTCTAATAAACAGGTGATTGG
>Ga0105359_10004538_pt1 | contig 11086 bp, 10 predicted proteins | sample GOMGulsemesocosm_6_FD_83659 | JGI IMG/M metagenome (GOLD analysis project Ga0105359, IMG submission 83659) | Methane-oxidizing microbial communities from mesocosms in the Gulf of Mexico - GOM8C Gulf of Mexico | ecosystem: Environmental > Aquatic > Marine > Cold seeps | place: Gulf of Mexico... | reverse complement strand
TATTTTTATAGGAAGTTTTTTTCTTCCTTCAAGTCTTTTAGCAATTGAAAGTGTCCAATTGGGAGTAAGACCTTTTTATTTAGTAAATACGATGAAAGACAGTAAACTAAAAGATGAATTATTGACTTGCCAAAATGTAATTCCAAAAAAATCTGAATTTTCTATTGGACACAGAGGTGCAGCCTTGCAATTTCCCGAACATACAAAAGAATCCTATCTTGCAGCTTCTAAAATGGGAGCTGGAATTATAGAGTGTGATGTTACTTTTACAAAAGATAAACAGCTTGTGTGTAGGCATTCTCAAAGTGATTTGCATACAACTACAAATATTTTATTAAGCCCCTTGGCAAAAAAATGTTCTATTCCTTTTAGCCCAGCTATTTTTAATAAAGAAGGAAAACGTATAAAAGATGCCAATGCATTGTGTAAAACCACTGATATTACGCTTGCAGAGTTTAAAACCTTAAAAGGGAAAATGGATGCTTTTGATAAAAATGCCTTAAGTGTAGAAGAATATGTGAATGCAACCGCTTCATGGAGAACTGATTTATATACGCAAGAAGGTACTTTAATGACACATAAAGAGAGTATTGTGTTGTTTAAAGAACTGGGTGTCAAAATGACACCAGAATTAAAAAAAGCTTCTGTTCCTATGCCCTATGACGGCTATACTCAAAAAGATTATGCACAACAAATGATTAATGAGTACAAAGAAACTAAGGTTAAAGCTTCTAATGTTTTTGCACAATCTTTTAATATTGAAGACATAAAATATTGGATTAAAGAAGAGCCAAACTTTGGAAAACAAGCGGTTTATTTAGATGATGTTGTTTATAAAGAGGAAGGTGGTGCAAAAAAACAAATAGAAAACATGAAACATTTTAAGGACTTAGGTATTAATTATATAGCGCCTCCAATGTGGGCTTTAATTACGCTTGATATAGATAAAAATATTGTTCCTTCTTTATATGCAAAAGAAGCACAAAAAAATAATATGAATATTATTACATGGACACTGGAACGTTCTGGTTTTTTAAAAGATGGTGGGGGATGGTATTATCAAAGTACTAAAGATCTTATTAATAGCGATGGCGATATGTATGAAGTTTTAGATGTCTTAGCCAAAGATGTGAAAATAAAAGGAATGTTTTCAGATTGGCCAGCAACCGTTACTTATTATGCAAATTGTAAAGGTATATAATAAATAGGCATAGAAAGAGTTTAGACTCTTTCTATGCCTCTTGTTAGTCTTCTTTAGGTCTATACACTCGTATATTTTTGTAATCTTGTGCGTCTTGTAGGTATTGAGCATGTAACTGGCTCATGATACCTTTTTCACAATAGAGTAAATATTCTTTGTTTTTTGGAAGTTTTTTAAATTCGTTTTTTAAATCATAAAAAGGAATTTTTAGAGTTTCGCAAGATGTTTTTATGCAAGCATCTTCTGCTCTAATATCAATGATTACATATTTTCCACTAGAAATATCACTTACTACTTCAACTTGGGCTATATTTTTAATATCATCAACAATTTCATCTACATAAATTGTAGCTGCATCTTCAACTGCTTTATCAAGTACAGTATAATCAAACTTTCTGTCTTCTTCTGCCATTCTTTTATAAGAACCATGAATAATAGGATTCTTTGAAATAACACCACAATATTCTGGCATTTGCTCAGCAAATCGTCTGGTACCAATATCATTGGCAATATCAATAATTTCTGGTTTGTTCATAGTTGATAAAGGACGTAATATTAATTTATTACAGGCTTGATCAATTAATGCAAGGTTTCTTAAGGTTTGAGAAGAAACTTGCGCCACACTTTCTCCTGTTACAAGTGCATCAATTTCCATTTTATCAGCAATTTGTTCGGAGGCTTTTAACATCAATCGTTTTAAGGTAACACCCATATAAGACTGATTGGTTGATTTAAAGATTTCAGTTAAAACATCATCAAAAGGGACAGAAATAAAAGAAACTCTATGAGAAGAACCAAATTTTTTCCATAAATAAAATGCTACTTGTTTTACACCAATTTCATGAGCTATTCCACCTAAATTAAAGAAAATAAAGTGGGTTTTTAAACCTCTTTTCATTGTTAAATATGAAGCCACGGTAGAATCAAAACCCCCAGACATTAACGATAAGATAGAGCCTTGTGTTCCTATTGGAAAACCAGCTAATCCCTTGTGTTTCAAAGTAATGATATTTAATTGCTCATTGATTAGTTCAATTCTAATAGTTACTTCAGGATTATGCAAATCAACTTTTGAACCTGGGTTTCTGCTTAACATAAAACCCCCCACAGTTTGTTCTAAAAGGGGAGATTTAAAGGTATGTGAACCGCTTCTTTTAGCACGTACTACAAAAGATTTATTTTTAATCTCATGGGCCATTTGCTCATTTACTTTTTCTTTGATTAATTCAAGTGTTCCTGTTTTATCAAATTGCAAAGCTTCTAGTATTTGTTCAATTCCAGGAGTATTTAATAATATCATTCTTGTTTCATTTACCACTTCAATAGGGCAAACCACTTCCAGTTTATCTGAGAATTTTTTTACATTAATATCAGGAGAAACTCTTTGTGTTAATTTGCAGATATTATTATAAAGTTGTCCTGCCATTTGTCTTTTGGCACTTGAGCCTTTGATCATAATTTCGGGGAAGAATTTTACGATAAATTTTTGTGTTTTTCTTTCTTGATTTTCCATTTTTTTCCAAAAACCTTCTTGTTTAATATGCGTATTATAACATAAGAAAAAAAATTGTTAAAAAAGACTTAAAATAGGGATGTTTAATTTGTATAAAGCTATAATCCAAAATAAATGAATTATAAAACAAGGTTTAAAATGACAAAAATAGGTATATTATCTTCTTACAATGGAAGTGGTTTTGATGCTTTATATGAAGCAAGTCAAACAGGAGTATTAAAAGCCAAGATTGCTGTCGTGATTTCAAATAATACGAATGCCAATGTGCTTAAAAATGCGCAAGCTAGAAATATACCTAATTTTGTTGTAAACAGCAAAAAATATCCCAATGAGAATATTGATAAAAAAATCACAGAACTTTTACTAAAGCATGCTTGCGATTTTGTTTTTTTATCTGGTTTTATGAAAAAAATCGAAGATAATCTTTTAAAAGCCTTTCCGAATAAAATAATTAATTCTCATCCTGCTTTATTGCCTAATTTTGGTGGACGTGGAATGTATGGACGTTTTGTACATGAAGCTGTATTTAAATCACGTGCAACAAAGAGTGGAGCAACAATACATTATGTAAATGAAAACTATGATGAAGGGTCTTTTGTGATTCAAAAAGAGTTGAACATAGAAGAAAATGAAAGTGTAGATAGCATAGAGTCAAGAGTAAAAGCTCTTGAAACTATAGCTATTGTAGAAGCGTTTGTAAAACTAGTTAAATAAGTTTTCTAATTCTTCTGTAGTTTTAACAAAACTAACGTTTGATATTTTACCATCAATTAATTTGTAAACAGTAATCATTTCTTCTTTTTTATCAAGAAGTTTTTCATGAGTTTCATCTAAAAATAAAATTTTAAATGGATATTTTTTCATTTTTGGAATAGCAAAGAATCTTGATATTAATGAAGGCATACCTCTAATATCTCCAATATAAACAGCATTATTAGCGCTTAAAAAATCTCCCTCTTTTGCTAATAAAAATTCTTTTAATAAAGAAGAAATATCTTTATCGTAAGCAACTAAGATAGTTTTTGTATCATTTGCTACTGTTTGTTTTGTTTCAAATTGATCTTGTAAAGTGATGTTGGCTAACGTATCGCCTACTTTCATTGGATTTGCTATTGCAAATATACTTAATGTTAATAATAATAGTAATTTTTTCATGTAATTTTTCCTTTTATGAATTGTAGAATAATAGGCATATAAAGTTAATTAATGGTTAATGAAAATTTTATGTAATTACACATGCAGATAATTTAAGCCTATTGATGTATAATTTTTTTATTTAAGAGGTTTTATATGAATGAGTTATTAATTGTATTTTTTCTTGGTTTTTTAATTTTTTATATTTTTAATAAAAGAAAAAATCAACAATATTATAATAAAAACCTAGAAGAAGAAGTAAAAAAACAGCTCTTAGAATTAAGAGAAAAAGACAAGTTATTAATAGCACAATCTAAATTGGCAGCAGTGGGTGAAACCTTAGCACACATTGCACATCAATGGAAACAGCCTCTTTCTCAAATAAATTCTGTAGTTTTGAATATAGAAGCAGATTTTGAAGAAAAAAAACTTACACAAAATAAATTAGAAGATCACTTAAATGAGATTGAGAAATTAACCTTTTATATGTCTGATACCATTACATCCTTTAACAACTATCTTCAACCCAGTGATAAAAAAGAAGTGTTTTCTATGAAAGATGCTTTTGATGATGCTTTTGAATTAATCTATAAACTACTTGAATCCAAACGAATAGTATGTAAACTACATATTGAAAAAGACTCTTTAATTAAAGGCGTAAAAAAAGAATTTGTTCAAGCTTTGCTGGTTCTTTTAAACAATGCAAAAGATGTTTTAGAAGAGAGAAATATTAAAAACAAGAAAATATCAATAGAAATATATCCCGAAAATAACAATGCAATTTTAAAAATAACAGACAATGCAGGGGGCATCAATGATAAGTATTTTGATAAAATATTTGATGCCTATTTTACAACAAAACCTCATTCTCAAGGAACTGGTCATGGTTTATGTATGGCTAAGATGATTATTGAAAAGTCCATGCATGGTTTTTTAAGTGTTCAAAATGAAAAAGAGGGTGCAAGTTTTTGTATTTCTTTAAAAGAAAGGTAAAGCATGATTAATGCAAGCATTTTATATGCAGAAGATGAAGAGCAAACGAGACTTAATTATACGAACTATTTACAGCGTTATTTTAAAGATGTCTATTCTGTCTCAAATGGGGCAGAGGCTTTTAAGCTTTATGAAGAACATCAACCCAATATTTTACTTTTAGATATTAATATGCCCAAGTTAAACGGCCTAGAGTTAGCAAAAAAAATACGACAAAAAGATAAAACAACGCGTATCATAATTTTAACCGCTCACTTAGAACAAGATAAGTTACTCTTTGCAGCTGAGCTTAATCTTACTAAATACTTGCCTAAGCCTATTTCTAGAAATGAATTAAAAGAAGCCCTTAATGAAGCAGTAAGACAGTTCAAAGAGTTAAGTGGAAAAGGCAATCTTATAAATCTTGAAGATGATTTTTCTTGGGATAAAATGTCGCATAAACTTTATTGCAAAAATGAAGAAATAAAGCTTACCAAACATGAAATCTTATTATTTGATATTTTAAGTTCCAAAAATGACAGGGTATTTACAATTGATGAAATCACAGCGCATTTGTGGGATGCTTTTGATGATTGTGAAATAAATACTAATAAATTAAAAGACATTATAAAACGCTTACGAAAAAAAATACCAAAAAACGCTATTCAAAATATTTATGCCGCAGGTTATAAACTTAAGGTTCACAAAACCTAGAGAGGGTGATTTTATTAATTAATAATATAAATTTATAAATACTTCTCTTTTCCCCCTTTTTTGATACTATTGTTCCTCTTTTTTACTTTATACTTTAAGAATATAAAAATCTTTTTTTGAAGGCAGAATATGGAAGCACTTTTAAGAACACCGCTTTATGAAACACAGAAAACGTTAAAAGCAAAAAATGTACCTTTTTGTGGTTGGGATATGCCAATACAATTTGAGGGAATTATTGCTGAACATGGATATTGTAGAAATGATGTAGCTATTTTTGATACTTCACATATGGGAGAGTTTTTCTTCAAGGGTGACATTGTTAAAAGTGGTATTAATTCTGCTGTTACTATTGATATTGAAGCTTTAAGCATTGGAAAATGTAAATATGGTTTTTTACTTAACGAGGATGGTGGAGTAATTGATGATTTAATTGTTTACAAATTAGCTGCGGATGAATTAATGATAGTAGTTAATGCTTCACGATCTGCAATTGATTATAAAACATTTGCTTCAAGAATCTCTGTTGGTACAATTGAAGACAGATCAAATGAATTTGCAAAATTAGATGTTCAAGGTCCAAATGCTAAAAAAGCTTTAGAAAAATACTTTGATGTTAATTTAGATGATTTAAAATTCTTTTCTTTTGTTCAAACAGAAGTATTTGATGAATATTGTTTATTATCTCGTACTGGATATACAGGAGAACTTGGTTTTGAATTATATGTATCTGCTGACGTTGCAGTTAAATTATGGGATTCATTAATAGCTGATGGTGTTAAGCCTGCTGGTCTTGGTGCAAGAGATGCTCTTAGACTTGAAATGGGTTATTCTTTATACGGAAATGATTTAAGTGAAGAAATTTCTCCAATTGAAGCAAATCTTTCTATGTTTATTAATGTAAAAAGAGATTACATTGGACGAGATGCACTTAAAAAACAAAAAGAAGAAGGAACAAGTAGATTATTGTTACCTTTTAAAACAACTTCAAGAAGATCTGCTAGAAAAGATTTTGAGGTTTACCAAAACGATGTTAAGGTTGGTTTTGTAACATCTGCTGCTTATTCACCTACATTAAACGTAGGTATTGGTTTTGCTATGGTTGATCTAGATGTTTTTGATAAAGAAAGTACATTTCAATTAAAAGACGCAAGAGGAAGTATTGATGGAAATATTGCATCACTTCCATTCATAACAAAAAAATAAATAAACAGATAAACTATAAAAAAATTAAAGGGATATAAAATGAAAGTATTTAATGAAGAACACGAGTGGCTAGAAGTAGAAGGTGATATTGCAAAAGTTGGAATTTCTAAGTATGCGGTTGAGCAATTAGGTGACATTACATTTTTGGAATTACCAGAAGTAGATGCTGATATTACATCAGGAGCATCTGTTGCTTTTGTTGAATCTGTTAAAGCTGCATCTGATATTTATGCACCAGCATCTGGGACTGTAACTGAAATCAATGAAGATTTATTAGATACTCCTGAAGTATTAAATGATGAAGCTGAGAATGTTTGGATTTTTAAAATGAAATTATCAGATGTAAGTGATTTAGATAATTTAATGGATGGCGATTCATACGCTAAATTCATCAATACTTTATAAGGAAAATAAATGCCATATACTCCTCATACAAAATCTGACATTAAAGAAATGTTGGATGTTATTGGATTAGAAAAAGAAACAGATTTATTTTCTTCTGTTCCAAGTGATTTAAGAGTTGATCATTTACACCTAGCAGATGGTTTAGATGAATTCTCAACATATAGTAAATTTAAAAACATTTCTAAAAAGAATGATGTTGATAAAATAATGTTCATGGGTGGTGGATATTATGATCATATTGTTCCTTCAGCAGTAGATGCACTTGCTGGAAGAAGTGAATTTTATACAGCATATACACCTTATCAAGCAGAAGCTTCTCAAGGTACATTACAATGTTTATATGAATTCCAAAGTTTAATTTGTGAACTTACAGGAATGGATGTAGCAAATGCTTCTATGTATGATGGAGCTACTGCATTGGCTGAATCTGCATTAATGGCAGTACGACTTACAAGAAGAAATAAAATTTTAATTGATGCTGGAGTAAATCAGACCTATATTAAAGTAGTTCAAACCTATTTAAAATTTAGAGATATTGACGTTGAAGTAATTCAAATGGACAAAGACTTAACGGATTTTGCTGCTGTTGAAGCAAAAATTGATAATACGGTTGCTGCTTATTTATTCCAAAATCCTAACTTTTTTGGAAATATCCAAGACTTTACTTCACTGGTTGCAAAACTACATGAATCAAAAGCTTTAGCAGTAATGTCTGCATATCCAATAGCACTTGGTACTATTAAAGACCCAGGAAGCTTAGATGTTGATATTGTGTGTGGTGATGGACAGTGTTTAGGGAACTACATTAATTTTGGAGGTCCTACTTTTGGTTTTATGGCAACAAAACAAGAAGATATCAGAAATCTTCCTGGAAGAATTATTGGTAAAACAAAAGATCAAGATGGAAAAGAAATGTTTGTATTAACTATGCAAGCAAGAGAGCAACATATTAGAAGACACAGAGCTACATCAAATATTTGTTCAAACCAAAACTTATTGGCATTAAGAGCTACTATGTTTATGTCTTTATTAGGACGTGATGGTTTTACACAAATGAGTAATTTATGTTTCTCAAAAAGTGAATACCTAAAAGCAGAACTTGCAAAAATTCCTTCTCTTTCTATTTGTAATACAGCAGCTACATTTAATGAGTTTGTAATTGAAACACCTTTAAGTGCAGATGTTTTATTATCTAATTTAAGTGATGCTGGTTTTTATGCAGGAATTAACTTAAGTAATTTATATGAAAATCATGAAAACAAAGTAATGATTTCCGTAACTGAAAAAAGATCTAAAGAAGAACTAGATGCATTAGTTGCAGCAATAGGAGCAATATTATGAGTGTAACTCAAACTATATTTGATAAATCACATGAAGGAAGACCAGGTTTAGCACTACCTCCTATGGATGTTCCAAGTGTAACACTAGATAGAACATTAGTTAGAAATGTAAAAGCAAAATTACCACAAATGTCAGAATTTGATGTAATCAGACACTATACAAATCTTTCAAACAAGAACATGTCAATTGATAAAAACTTTTATCCTCTTGGTTCTTGTACTATGAAATATAACCCAAAGATTACTGAGCGAGTAGCTGCCTTAGAAGGCTTCACTGCTTTACATCCTCATTTGGTTACAAACAATATGACAGATGCTATGCAAGGTACACTTGAAACCATTGATATGTTAGAAAAGACTTTATGTGAAGTTACTGGAATGGATGCTTTTACAACTACTCCACAAGCTGGTGCTCATGGAGAGATGTTAGGTATTATGATGATTGATGCGTATCATAAAAGCAAAGGGAACAAAAGAAAATACGTAATTGTTCCTGATTCTTCACATGGTACTAACCCAGCAACTGCTGCTATGGTTGGATATGAAGTAATTACTATTAAATCAGATGCAAATGGTGCTATGGATTTTGATGAGTTCAAAGCAAAAATGTCTGATGAAGTTGCAGCTGTTATGTTAACCGTACCAAATACGCTTGGAATGTATAACAAAAAAATTAAAGATATTTGTGAAGTAGCACATTCATACGATGCAATGATGTATTACGATGGTGCGAATATGAATGCGATTATGGGTGTTGCAAAACCAGGTGAAATTGGTTTTGATGTTATTCATATTAATGTTCATAAAACATTTGCAACACCACATGGTGGTGGAGGACCAGGATCTGGACCTGTTGGAGTAAATGAAAAACTTAAACCTTTTTTACCTGATTTAGGTATTAAAAAAGTAGATGGTAAATATGAAATTGACCACAGAAATGGTACTTCTATTGGAAAAATTTCTCCTTTCTTTGGACAATATGGAATCTCTTTAAGAGCGATTACGTACATGACATCATTGGGTGGAAATGGTATGTATAATGCTTCTACGAAAGCTGTATTAAATGCAAACTACATCAGAGTAAGACTTAGAGATTATTTTGATGTTCCTTTTGATGGTTTATGTATGCATGAATGTGTATTCTCAGCTAAAACACTTGCAAAAAATGGCGTAACTGCTATGGATATTGCAAAATACTTAATTGATTTTGGTATGCATGCTCCTACAGTTTATTTCCCATTAATTGTAAAAGAAGCCATTATGATTGAACCTACTGAAACAGAAAATAAAGAAACAATTGATATTTTTTGTGATCGTATGATTAAAGCGGTTGAGTTAGCAAGAAAAGACCCTGCTGCTTTTAAAGCTTATCCTAAAACATGGGGAGTATCACGACCTGATGATACACTTGCGATTAAAGAATTAAACGTAAGATCTACACACTAGATAAATGATTACATAAAGGAAGTTTCTTCTTTTATGTTTTTAAATAAGGCTTCGGCTTTATTTGAAAGAAGTAATGAGTTTTTAATAAAAACTGATTACTTTTTTTTAAAAGAATATTAAAACGAACGTTTTGTAAAAGGACTTGAAATGACAATGAAAAGTAAAAACTTTATGAGAAAACCAGAGTGGTTAAGAAAAAAAATTGATTTTAGAGCACAAAAAGAGATGGATCAATTATTAAATGAGTCAGGTATTCATACAATTTGTCAAGAAGCAAGATGTCCTAATATAAGCGAGTGTTTTGCTAATAAAAATGCAACGTTTTTAATTTTAGGGAATATTTGTACGAGACGCTGTACCTACTGTAATGTAAAAACAGGAAAACCCTTTGAAGTAAACCAAAAAGAAATAGACCAAGTAACTACTTCAGTTGTAAAACTAGGACTTAAATATATTGTAATTACAAGTCCAGCCAGAGATGATTTAAAAGATGGGGGTTCAGGGCAATTTTATAAAGTAACACAAGATATCTTAGAGAAAGTTCCTGGTGCTGATGTAGAGCTTTTAATTCCAGATTTTAAAGGGAAAACTTCTTCTTTACAAAGAGCTGTTGATTCAGGTGCTACTGTAATTGGACATAATGTAGAAACAGTGCCTTCTTTATACAAAATAAGAAAAGCATCTACGTATAAACGCTCTCTTGATGTTCTTAAACAATTAAAAGAACTAGGGGCGGGTAAAATAAAAACCAAAAGTGCTTTAATGGTAGGACTTGGAGAAACACACGAAGAAATGGTGCAAGTGTTTAAAGATTTAAGAGAAGTAGGCTGTGATTTTTTAAGTATTGGACAATATTTAGCACCTACAGGTGGTTATGAAGAAGTGAAAGAATATGTAAGTCCTGAAACGTTTGCTTTATATAAAAGAGAAGCATTGGATTTGGGTTTTGAATTTGTACATTCAAGTCCATATGCACGATCTTCTTATATGGCTCATGAATACAAGGGTAAAAAAACAAGTAAAGAATAAAAAAATTTTAATATAAAAAGATTTAATATAAAAGGATGAATATATGTATGATGTTATTGTAATTGGGGCTGGACCTGCTGGTTATGAAGTGGCTTCACTATTGGGAAGTTCAGGAAAAAGTGTATGTAT
>Ga0105359_10004526_pt1 | contig 11106 bp, 9 predicted proteins | sample GOMGulsemesocosm_6_FD_83659 | JGI IMG/M metagenome (GOLD analysis project Ga0105359, IMG submission 83659) | Methane-oxidizing microbial communities from mesocosms in the Gulf of Mexico - GOM8C Gulf of Mexico | ecosystem: Environmental > Aquatic > Marine > Cold seeps | place: Gulf of Mexico... | reverse complement strand
CTCGCTAAATTAGCTTGCGTTGTGGTGGTGGGGAATTGTTGTTCAAGTTGGCAAAAAAAGGCAAACCAGTCATTATGCTCGGTGAGGGTGGTCACTTGTGCTAGCCCAATTGTTCTACCATTGCCGCACTATGCCCGCGGGCGGTGAGTGCTAGTAAGCTTAAGGTATGATAATTGGCGTAATTATTAAGTGCGCTGATATTTAATTGTGCGAATTGTTGCTGGCTAAGATTGTTAAGGATATTTATGCCAACACTAAGATCAACGATGTTGTTTGGATCACAAATTAGGGTTGAAGCTGCTGGCTTTTGAGCTTGAAATTCAGCAATAGTGTGAGTAACGGCAATAAGCTCTGCCCCACTGAGCGCCTCAGCCTCAGCGGAGTCGGCATTGGCTTCGGTATTGTCTTCGGTATTGGCTTCGGCATCGTTTTCTGGACTTATTTCAGTATTTTCTTCAACATTATTCGCAGCAGCGGTTTCAGCAGCGGTTTCAGCATCGGTGCTGGTTGCTTCATTTGTATTCGCTGCGTCAGTATGTAATTCGATGCTGCTCTCTACCGTGTTGCCAGAGCTGTGTTCAGAACTGCTCTGTGAGCCGCCACACGCGGTAATAGTCGTGGTCAAAAAAAGTGATATTGCGAAATAGCGTAGTGGTATCAGCTCGGCATCCTTGTCGATGTGTAGTATGGCTTAATTTTTTGCTAATTTACGGTATAGCTAAACAGCGCTTAAACCATAGTCATGGTTAAGCGCTGTTTTTGTTGAGGTTACTAATAACAGAGATATTTACTGATGTTTATTGGTATAAATTGATATGCACTTATTGCCAATGATTAACAGATCTAAAATAAGTCGCCTAGTAGTTTCTTAGCTTTGTTTTTTACTTTATCAGTTACTTTCTCTTTAATTTTAGCCTTGGCTTTTTCTTTGAGTTTATCTTCAATGATACGCTGTTGATCTTTTTTAGCTGATTTCCAAATGGCTGATAAAGAACGTTTTATTAACTCACCGCCTAACTCATTAGCGGGTAAGCCTTCACTGCCACCAATATTGGTTAGGTTGATCTCAGGTAACACTTTTCTATGGGTAGTATTACCTAGCTTGGTTAAATCAACTCTTAGTGCGACTTCGGCAAGGACTAGTTTTTTAACTATAATGTTAGGTAAATCTGTGGCTGCTCCTGTATCCGTATCTGCAGTTGAAGTGGACTTAGGAATATTCTTTTCTATCGCATCGAGTACTTGTTGAATATTAGAGCCCCCTTGACCATTAAACTCAACCAAGGCTTCAGGGTTATTAATCACCACAGCATCGATAATAACCGGCTTGCCATCTTGTATTTGCGTTAAGCTGGTTAAGTTGATGTCTAAAGTGACTTCATTCAGTGCAAATAGCGGTACGCTGCTATAGCCTTCAGGGTTATTCAAAATTAAGCCGTTAATTGTACCGGCGCCATGAATGAGTTGCATATCTACTTTGGCGACGGTGACGGTTTGTTCGGTAAACTTGGTGCCTTGCACTTGAATTTGTTCAGCAATTAATGCATTTAAGCGGTCGCTGGTAATGAACCAAAAAGCACCGCCAGCGATTGCGATGATTAATACTAATAAGGTGATTAATTTTTTCATTTTACTCTTTTCTCCAATTGAGTAGTCCTTGAAATAGAAACGTTCCATTTACCTGATGTAATGTCGATAAACTGTAAATAATGCAGGTAATAGCAGATGATGAAGTTATCAAATAATTGCCAGTAAATATAGCCTGTTAGCAGAAATAAGTGCCTTAAATAGAAAAAGCCGCTTTAAAGCGGCTAGTGCTATGAGTGATTGGGCTTTTGGTAAGATTATTTAATTAAACTTGCCATTTGATCAGCGTGCGTTTTTATCACAGCCAGTGTTGATTTATCGCTATTAAATACTGAGTTTAATCCTTGAGGTTCTTGTGGTGGATCGCCAAAAAACTCATCGCCCTGCTGCCAAATATAATTGTCTCTTGAGGTGCGGGCACTGCCACTCCATGCCCAAAAATTAGTGCCGCCGACATTACCTTGGGCTGAAGCATGTTCATAAACACGGGTAAACATTTCACCAAGTATTTTGTCACGCCACACGGTGCTGGTGCTCGGTGAAAATGAGCCGGCATCGCGTTCTATGCCAAACTCTTCCATCACCATAGGTTTATTTAATGTTTTTGCCATGTCAAAGTGTAGATCTATATAGGTGAAGATCTCTTGTAGTGCTGAATCATAAGTCGCCTGTGGCTTGTTAACATCAAACCAACCCCAATTCTTCGGCCATAAATGAAACGTTGCATAATCGATTGAGGCTAACTGGTGAGCTTTGATAAATAACTCGGCGTCGCGCGCTGTACCCATAGTACCTTCGCTGCCAGTGGTCACTAAATGGTTGTTATCTAAACTATGAATATATTGTGCGCTACTATCTACCCACTGTAAAAACGCTTCAGCGTGCTTGCCGCCGTTAGCATCACTACCGGGTCGAGGTTCATTCGCTAGCTCCCAAGTCATAATTGTAGGATCATCCACATAAGCGATACCGTTAATGGTATTGGTGCGGGTAATTACGGTCTTAATTAACTGGCGAAAGTACTGTTGTGCTTTCGGCATACGATAAAAGCGGGCAGAGTTTTCCATGAAGCCATCCCAATCACCGGTCACGTCAGGATCGAATACCGGCTCACCAGTGAGCCAAGAGACGTACTGCGACATGCCTCCCGACCATTGCCAAAAGTTATTGAGAAACAACACCGCTTTCATGTCACGTTTACGCATTTCATCAAGTAGAAAGTCTAAACCTTCGAAAAAGTCTTGATTATAGTGACCGATAGCATTTTGCATGGCTGGGCGTAATGCCATGGTTAAGTCACTGTTTTCAGACGCTGCAAGCACTCTTAAATTGGTAACACCTAAAGACTTTAGGTGATCTAACTCTTGGATTAATTTTTTTCTATTGCCGTTATGGCGAGTAGCGTTACTGTTGTTATTTGATGCCATCCCCAAGTAAGCGGCATGCCAAAAGTTTGTACCTGCAAAGTAGTAACGCTGATTATTCAGAGAAAATTTACCATTGTTTACGCTGACAAATTTTGCAGATTGTTCGGGTGTTGTTACTAACTCCTTATGCTCAGCGCAAGCAAACAGTACAGTGGTGAGCATAACAGCGATTAGTAAATAATTGCGTTTAAATAACGTCATCTTGATTCCAAAGTTTATAATTTTAATATTTACACTTACCGTTTACTTCAGGTGAAGGATTTATCTTTAATCCTCTCTTTATTTTTAAATTAAGTGAAAGTAAACCGGTTCATTGTTGGTAGGGTATCGTTAATTAATCATTATTTAAACACTTTTATGGAATTTATTTTATTGATTTATATAATTTACTATCTTGATTGTTTTTTAAGATAACGAGTTAAAATTAACTGTAAAAGTTAATTAATGATTGTTAGTATTATCTAAAAGTAAACCGGTTCATAGTTGTGGCTGGCTTAATTTAGTTTTAACTTTAACTTTAACTTTAGTTATCAGTAGTGATGAGATGTGTTTTGAATTATCAACTATTAATAAAAGCAACTAACAAGGGAATATCAATGAAGTTTTTGGCAACACCACGAGGTTATTTGATTATAGCTAGGCTTAATTCAAAACGGCTTTATTTAATGCTGTTGTGTCTAGCACTAATGAGCGCATCTGTCTCAGCACAGAAATTTTCCAATTTGGCTGATACGCCACCAATGGGGTGGAATAGTTGGAATACATTTGCGTGTGACATTAATGAGCAATTAATACGTGATATTGCCGATGTTATGGTGTCATCAGGGATGAAAGAAGCCGGCTATGAATATGTAAATATTGATGACTGTTGGCATGGTGATCGAGATGAAAATGGTTTTATTCAAGCCAATGAAGCTAGATTCCCCTCGGGAATTAAAGCTTTGGCTGATTATATCCACAGTAAAGGTTTAAAGCTGGGGATTTACTCTGATGCCGGTGATAAAACGTGTGGCGGAAAGCCGGGCAGTAATGGTTATGAATATCAAGACGCACTGCAATATGCTCGCTGGGGAGTCGATTATTTAAAATATGATTGGTGTAATACTGAAAACTTAAATTCAGCTGGGGCTTATCGAACCATGCGTGATGCCTTATATTCGGCCAAACGTCCGATAGTTTTAAGTATTTGTGAATGGGGCGATACTAAGCCTTGGTTATGGGGTAAAGAGTTTGGGCATTTGTGGCGTACCACCGGCGACATTATTGATTGTTGGGATTGTGAAGTAGATCACGGTACGTGGTCGTCTTGGGGCATTATGAGAATTTTAGATATGCAAGCCGGCTTAAGGCAATATGCAGGGCCCAATCACTGGAATGATCCCGATATGATGGAAGTGGGTAATAGCATGTCGGTAAATGAAGATCGTGCTCATTTCTCGGTATGGGCAATGTTAGCTGCCCCCTTAATTGCCGGTAATGATTTACGTAATATGTCAGTGGAGGCACAAAGTACCTTAACCAATAAAGGGATGATTGCCATCAACCAAGACTCCTTAGGTATACAAGCCTTTAAACATAAAGTCGTCGGTGATGTTGAATATTGGTTTAAACCTTTAGCCGATAAGTCGTGGGCATTAATGGTGTTAAATCGTGGCGAAAAAGATCAGCAAATCAGCTTAGATTGGCGCGCTGAAAAAGTCATTGATCCGTTCTTTCCGCTTGAAGGCAGTAAATATAACGCCGATTTTAAAAATTCACGCTATCGCATTACGAATGTCTGGGATACCCGTAGCAATGATAAAGTAAAAAACACGGCTAAAGCGTCAACGATAACAGTACCGAGTCATGATGTGGTGGTATTACGGTTAGATAAAATTAGCCTTAACGATAAGCATTGATGTTTGGAAATAACTGCCAATAGTGAACTGAGTGAGCAGTAAGGTAGTGCTCACTTTTTATTTTTAGGTGGTGTAATATTTAGCGTATGTACAGTTTAGGCAAGTTAACGAATCGCACTCCTAGCGCTTAGTCAAATAATGGCTGATATTGTTGGGGGAGTTCGGTCAGCTGGCTGATAAATATATCTTTATAATATATTTCTGCCGCCTCACTTTGTAATTGTATTTTTCCTGCTAATAACGGTGTCGCCACCCCGTTTTTATCAACCGTACGAGAGTCTTTTAATACCATCACCACTTCACCATTAACAAGGTGTAAACTTTTTCCTTCAAAACAGATTAGCTCTAATGTATTCCATGAGCCGGCCGGTCGTTCGAAATTCTCTTTACGTAAAACAAAGCCATTTATAGACTGCTGCGATCCCACTGAACGAAATGGCTGGTTTTCATCAGCGACCGCGTTCATAACATATTCCGGTAAATAGGCACGGATATCTATGGCTGAATTTCCTTGGCTCCAATAATCACCGATATGCCCCTCCATGATTTGAAACTCTTGGGATACCATCCAGCTTCGCCAATATTCTTGGCCATGTTCACCCACTGGGTGATATAGAATTCCGCTATCTTTTAATAAGTGCTTACGCGGGGGAAACACCTTATCACCCCATTTAAACTTTAAGGTGAAATGGTAATTATCATAGCTTTGTTTAGTGGTTAGCCCGCCATAAATTTCACCACTAATTTTTAATATTGGATTATTACTTTGCTCAGACTGAGTAGGTACTGTGGTAAAAATTCCATATTGTTGAGGGTCATCGAGTAGGCCAATCGGTGCTATGTCATTGCCGTGTTTATCTTTAGGAATATCACCATTGTAGCCCGCTTCATGACGATAGCTTAAATAGCCCTGCCATTGGCTTAGCTTGGTATCTAATAAAGGTGACCAACGGGGTTGCTGATGGTCATTACTTGAGCAAAAAAATGAGGTCAACAGCAGCATCAGAGTACAGGACAGGGGAAGTTTCATGGTCAATTCGCTCAATTATTAGAATGATAATTCAAGCATCTCTTATTGGTATAAATGATCAATTACTTTTACTGGTTAGTTGTTGATGATAAATACGAACACAGCGCTTTATGATTATAGCTATGGTGAAAGTTTTGGTTAAGACCATGGTTAAACTTTGGTTATTGCTTTTGGCTGGTACTATTTTCTGCGGATATTGCCATTCTTAATGCTGACGGTAATTCATCAAACATCATTTTAAAGTGTCGACTGAAATAGCTATGATCAGCAAAGCCTGATTGATAAGCAATTTCTGCCACCGGTAATTTAGTTTCAACCAATAAGCGTCGAGCATGCTCTAAACGTATTTGTCTAATAAACTGTTTCGGGGTTTTTACTAAATGTTTTTTAAAGCGTCTTTCTAATGCGCTTACGGATAAGTGGCTGACTTTGGCTAACTGTTCAATGCTGATATCAAGATGAAAGTTCGCGCGAATATATTCAATCGGAATTTTTAACGCATCAATACTGCTTAGCGTTTTTACTGTTTTTTGTAAATGCCGAGTCATGCCGTAGCTGCCAATAATTTTACCATTGACGTCAAATAGTGGTCGTTTAGAGGTAGAAAACCATGCCAATTCACCATCATTATTCACATTCATCTCTAGCCTGTCGGTAACTGTATCACCCGTGATCACCTTTTGATCATCAACAATAAATTGCTTGGCCATATGCGGAGGGAAAAAATCGAGATCAGACTTACCAATAACTTGCTCTGTAGTTTTAAACCCTAAATGTTCAATAAAGAGTTGATTAGCATAGACCACCTTACTGTTTGGATCTTTTATCCAAAAAATAACATCCGGCAATAACTCAAACATCGTTAACAGTTGTTGACTGTGTATTTGATCAAGTATCGGGTGAATTGATATTCGGCTACTCATTTAATACGCTCTAATACTATAATACCTATAGCATAACACTAATATAGTGATTATTAACGCCGAATTAAATGGCATCAATAGCCTTAAATACTTGTAGTCAATATTACCCAAATTGACCTCAATCAAGGTGGGTAAACTCCGTAGCCTTTTGACTTCTCTCTAGGGCTAAACTATCTTTTTATCAGTGATAACGAGAATTTATGTCTATGTCTTTAAGTAAATATATTATCTCAATTATTTGGTTAAACTTGATTTTATCAATGCCCAGTTATGGCTGTGAACAACTAGACGATTTTGAATACCCGGTACTTTTACTTTCAACACCATTCGACCCGAAAGAGACTAAAGCCAATTATGTCTATAATTTATTAGCATTGATCTTACAGAAATCAAACGATAAATTTGGCCTGTGCAAAGTTCATTTGATCGGGCGAAAAGAAGTATTAAAACGACTGGAAATGAACCTCCAACACAATACCTTGATACATGTCACGCCGTTAACGGTTACAGAGCAACGTGACAAACGCTTTATTGCTGTGCCTATCCCAATATATAAAGGCTTGATGGGCCATCGTTTGTTTATGGTTCGTCGCAGCGAAAAAGATAAATTTGCTCAAGTTGACAGTATTGATGATTTAAAATATTTTATTGCAGGTCAAGGGCTTGGCTGGAGTGATGTTGATATTCTTAAATACAATGGCATGTCGGTGACGACCTCGGGTAGTATTAAAACACTCATTGATATGCTGGCTTATGGTCGTTTTGATTATTTTCCTCGTGGTGCCCATGAAATCATCAAGGAATTTAAAACATACCCTAATGACTTAGTGGTACTTGAGCCCTACTTAGTCTTGAAATACCCCAGCATGACGGCTTTATATGTAAATATGAATAAACCGTTATTAGCCAAAAGGTTAACCTATGGTTTCATCAAGGCGGTAGAAGACGGTAGTTTTGATGTGTTTTTTAATACTCAGCCGCGCTCAGTACAAGCATTCGCTCATTTGAAAAATAGAAAAATTATTGAAATATGCAATCCTTTATTACCCGCTTGGGTACCTTTAGATAAAGCTGAATACTGGTTAACACCGTGGTCAATGAAGATAATCAACAAAAAGTGCAACGTAATAGACTAATTTTCGATAACCAAAGTCTTTATCGATAGCCAAAGTCTTATTGAACTGACCGTTATTGGCTATTTACTCAATCACTCTCTGGCTTTAATGTGACTACTATCTGGCACGTTCACTGTCATGCCTATCAATACCTCGCTAGTTAATTATAGAAGAGCTTAACAAACCTACATACTACCCAGCGCCGATTTTGTTGCATACTAAACCGATTTTTTATTAACCAATTAGTACCAGCCTCGATACACTGAAATTAAGTGAATTTTAGCTGCTGAGCTGTAATCGTTCTACTATCTGAATGATCAGCCGGTAGCATTGAAGATAACTTAATTTAACGTAAGTGAGTGATAACAGTGACTAAACGAAAAATACGTATGGGAATGGTTGGTGGCGGAGCCGGCGCTTTTATTGGCGCAGTTCACCGCATTGCCGCACAATTAGATAACCAAATAGAGTTAGTTTGTGGTGCTTTTAGCGCTAACGCAGCGACATCAGTAGCATCCGGGAAAGCACTATTTTTAAATGAATCTCGCTGTTATGCCTCTTATCAAGAAATGTTTGCCAAAGAGGCCGAGTTACCTCCCAGCCAGCGTATGGATATGGTCGCAATCGTGACCCCAAACCACTTACATTTTCCGGTTGCTAAAATGGCATTAGAATCTGGCTTTCATGTGATGTCGGATAAACCGGCTACGGTCGATCTTAATGAAGCCTTAGCGTTAAAAGAAGTGCTTGATAAAACAAACTTACTTTACGGGCTAACCCATACTTACACCGGTTACCCAATGGTGAAAGAAGCGAAAGCGCGTATTGTGCAAGGTCAGCTAGGTAATATCAAAAAAATAGTGGTTGAATATCCACAGGGTTGGTTAGCGGCTAAAGATGATGAAACCAGTAAGCAGGCAGCATGGCGATTAGATCCAGCGAAAGCGGGGATCAGTTGTTGTATGGGCGATATTGGCGTGCACGCTGCTAATTTAGCTGAATATGTTAGCGAGTTGGAAATCACCAGTTTATGCGCCGAGTTAACCACCAATGTTGACGGTAGGTTACTCGATGATGATGGCACTGTGCTGCTACGATTTAACAATAATGCCCATGGGGTGTTAATGGCTAGCCAAATTTCTGTGGGTGAAGAAAATAGTCTTAAGCTGCGCATCTATGGAGAAAAAGCCAGTATTGAATGGTCTCAACTTGAGCCAAATAGTTTACGGATGAGTTTTCCTGATAAAGCGTCACAAATAATTCGTGCCGGTGTTGGTGATATGGCGACAATCACCCAAGCTAATTTACGCACGCCAGCAGGTCACCCTGAGGGATATTTGGAGGCTTTTGCTAATATTTATCAACAATTTGCTCAGCAACTTAATGCTCAAATTGAGCATGTTGATGGTAGCGATGAAGCTGAGTTAACCGCGGTAATGTTAGATGTTCCTGGTATTGATGAGGCGATTCGCGGTATGGCCTTTATTGAAAATGTGGTCGCGGCCAGTCAGTCAGAGTTCAAATGGCATCCCTTTTCGTTAAACCCTGCAGATATAAAACCGCGACGTAGCTAATTTTATAAAGCTAAGTGTATAAACATAAGTATATAGATAACCAACGTTCAGTGAACAGCAAGGATAACAAATGAAAAAAATAAAAGGCCCCGCTATTTTTCTAGCCCAGTTTATGGGCGATACCGCGCCATTCAATGATTTGTCATCATTGTGTACCTGGGCTGCTGGCCTTGGGTTTAAAGGTATTCAATTGCCAACGGATCCTAAACTATTTGATCTTGCACGCGCTGCTGATGATCAACAGTATTGTGATGATATTACCGCGATGGTAAATAAAGCCGGTCTTGAAATCACTGAGCTGTCTACACATTTGCAAGGGCAGCTAGTGGCTGTGCATCCTGCTTATGATCAAATGTTTGATGGCTTTGCGCCTGAGCATTTACGCAACAATCCCTCAGCAAGAACAGAGTGGGCGGTTGAGCAATTAATGTGTGCGGCAAAAGCAAGTGCCCGTTTAGGATTGAAAGCCCATGCTACTTTTTCAGGGGCTTTACTATGGCATACCTTTTACCCTTGGCCGCAACGACCTCCAGGGTTAGTTGAGCTAGGGTTTGAAGAATTAGCGAACCGTTGGTTACCTATTCTTGATGCCTTTGATGAAGCTGGCGTGGATGTTTGTTATGAACTTCACCCCGGAGAGGACTTACACGATGGTGCAAGCTTTGAACGCTTTTTAGCCGCAGTAGATAATCATCCTCGGGCTAATATTTTGTATGATCCAAGTCACTTTGTACTACAGCAATTAGATTACCTTGCCTTTATCGATATTTATCATCCGCGCATCAAAGCATTTCATGTGAAAGATGCCGAATTTAACCCGTCGGGACGTTCAGGTGTTTACGGTGGTTATCAATCTTGGCAAGAGCGTCCAGGGCGTTTTCGTTCATTAGGAGACGGGCAAATTAACTTTAACGCTATTTTTAGCAAGTTAACGCAATACGGCTTTGATGGCTGGGCTGTCTTAGAGTGGGAATGTTGTATTAAACACCCTGAAGATGGCGCTAAAGAAGGTGCGGTATTTATTAACCAGCACTTAATTAATCCAACGGTTAAGGCGTTTGATGATTTTGCTGCGGTTACCACAGATAACGATGCTAATAAGCAGTTATTAGGTTTATAAAATAAGATTATTAACGATTAAAAATCAATCCAGATCACGTGTAAGTTAAGTTGGTCTTTAACCAAGTTACCATAATAAAAATGAAGGAAGAGAACATGTCCAGTTCAACTACATCCTCAGCACAATTGTTTAAAATATGTTGTATTGCATTAACTGTCACCGCAATGACCTTTGCCATTCGTGCCGGCATTCTCGGTCAATTAGGCGCTGATTTTGGTCTGAGTGATCAACAGCTTGGTTGGGTTAATTCAATGGCCTTTTTAGGTTTCCCAATTGCTATGATGGTTGGTGGTGCGTTATATAATACTTTTGGTGCGAAGAAACTCTTAGTGACGGCGTTTGTATGTCACTTAATTGGTTTGGTACTGACAATCTTGGCAACAGGGTTTTGGGGGCTATTAATCTCAACCTTTTTTATTGGTTTTGCTAATG
>Ga0105359_10004525_pt1 | contig 11107 bp, 17 predicted proteins | sample GOMGulsemesocosm_6_FD_83659 | JGI IMG/M metagenome (GOLD analysis project Ga0105359, IMG submission 83659) | Methane-oxidizing microbial communities from mesocosms in the Gulf of Mexico - GOM8C Gulf of Mexico | ecosystem: Environmental > Aquatic > Marine > Cold seeps | place: Gulf of Mexico... | reverse complement strand
CTAGGTTTAGGCGCTAAAACATTGCAACGGCGCTTAAATGATGAAAACACTACCTTTCAAATACTGTTAGATGAAACCCGCTTGGCTATGGCAAAGGATTTATTAGGACAAGAACAAGTGCAAGTACAAGATCAATTAAGTGTGGATCAGATAAGTGGAGAATTAGGCTTCATTGAACCAAGATCCTTTTTCAGGTGGTTTAAAAAAGTCACTCAGCAGACACCGGGAGAATACCGAAACAGCCTAAATTAGCGTTAAAATGGCAAAACGGTGATTCATTATAACAAGGCTCCCTGGCCTATGGTTTCCTTGCAATAATCTGAGCAATAGCTTGTTTTCCAGATTCATTGTTCGCGTCAACTACACCTTCAAAGCTATGGATAATCTGCCAGTCAGAAAACAGTTCCGCCAACTCACCATGTTTTAATAAAAACTTAGCATTGGTGGGCCTACCAAATTGCGGTTGATCAACAGTGAAAGTTTCATAAACAACATAACCGCCCGCTGTAACGGCTTGTTTAATTTGTTCAAACAAAGCTCGGTGCAAATAACGAAAAACCATTATTGCTGAAAAGGACTTACCTGCTAATGGTTTTGTATCATCTTGGTCTAAACTGTCTTGCTCAAAATCTACTTGCCAAAAATTAGCCAGTGAGGTTACTCCGTTATCATAACTACTTAGGGTATTTTTCACCTGTTCAAGGGCCGACTCATTTATATCAGCAAATACTACAGGCATGTTTTGTTCAAGCAGATAAAGACCATTTCTGCCACTACCACAGGCTAGATCAAGTACCGGTGCTTGGGTATTGCCATCATGCACCTTATGTAGCTCATGCAACAATGGAATAGCTTTTTCTAATAACGGGGAATGATTCAATTGATGTTAACCTCTTCTAACCTTACCTAACGATATCTAACCTTTAGTATCGTTTAATGAAGTAATTTTTCTGTGATGAATAAATGAATAATAACGTACCGAACTTGGCGCATGAGAGATCATGCCTGAGATAATAATTATCACAACCAAACAATGCCAAGCATATTCATTAAAAAAGAAAACACAGGTGAGTAGAGTCAATTTAATGTACATCGCAAGCGCCCTAATTTGCACAAACCAAACAAAGTTAGATAACGCTTCTAGGCTTAATAAACCTAAGCCACTGACAATAGTAATGGCCCAATAAATATTTTGCTCTGTTGCCGTTAAAATCGAAGCAAAAGCACCCGCAAAACCAAGTAAGTGGATTGTACGTAATGATATTTTTAACCAGCGTTTACCAATAAAATTAGGAATAATAGACAAAGGAACTTTTTTATCCTGATTAATTTAATTATAAGCCAAAAACAGCCAAAGCTTCACGCATCACCATCACAGATAAAACAATCCATGATAGGATAAATATTGCAAAACGGGCGAGCACTAAATCAATAGTTGCCTGAACAATAGAATGCGCTATACGTAATGCAGCATATAGCCATGCACAAGCAACATGTAAGGAGTCAACATGCCCTAACACTGCAATAGAAATAGCAACCGCATAAAATAAGGTTGGTTGTTCAAATAAGTGATTGTAGTTATTTGATACCCTAGAAACTTCTTCAGGCAAGAGCTCACGAAGTTTATTTGTATCTTGACCTTTTTGTGGATGTATTTTCAACTTAGCCATTGCAGGTATGCGAGTCAAAAACATCCAAACAGTCATCACAATGGTCAAAAGACCGACAACAAACACTGGCTGAAAAATTAATTTGGCTTCCATTTTACTTCCTATTTCAAACATTAAATTTTTGTACAGGCGATCCAAAGCTATTATCCCCCACAACAGTGGATAAATAATTAATGACTAAAAGAAGTAACTAAGGAGTAGCCAGCTATAAAGCTGCCATCTTGTACAACTTATAGCTTTACTAAGGTGCTTATTTAGGTTTTTCTTCCTGAGCAAGCATGCTCATAAATTTTGTAAAGCGTCGTAATCGTGTTTCGGGTTTCTTAGCACTTATTAATCCGTAGGCGATAACATATCGACTCGATTTATTAAGTGTTTCAAAAAACTGTTTTACTCTAGGCTGGTTTTCTAGCTCAGCTAAGAAATCTGCGGGCACTTCCATTTCACTTACCACATAGGCATTTTCCCAGCGACCATCAGCTTTCGCTGCACGTACATGCACTAGTCCTGACTCCTTCATCCTGCCTTCACTTATCAAATGTTCAACATGTTCAGTGTTCCTTTTAGACCAGTTACTTCGTTTTTTTCTTGGCGTTATACGCTGAAAATAGGCTTGTTCATCAATTGACTTTTTAACACCGTCAATCCAACCCCAGCATAAAATCTCGATCACAACGTCATTCCAAGTAACACTTTGAAGGACTGAATTTTTTTTGTATATTTTTATCCACAACTCACTTTCAGTTGCGTGATTCACCTTGAGCCACTCACCTAGCTTTTTAGGCGTTGTAAATGTCATGACTCTTAGTGGATCTGGCTCTGGCATATAATCATACTCTATTTGCAATCGCCTAATTAACAGGCAATAAATTACTGGCTAAAATGTGGGTCAAAGCCAAAAACTGTCATCAATTTCCGTTCAGCGTTATTGTTATGACGTATATTGAACAACTAACTCTTTTAAGACAGGAAAAACAGAGCCGACTAATAACAGAGCCATAGACAAATTAAATATTTTTTGGTGTTTGGGTGAGTTAAGGTACTTTTTAAGCCCGACACCAAAAACCAACCATATACCCACGCAAGGAAAAGCAGCAATAAAAAAAGCCAACGCAATAAAAATAACTTGCGTGAACATATCTGACGAAATTGAAGTGTAAGCTGAAACCGCTCCCGTAGCCATAACCCAAGCCTTAGGGTTTACCCATTGAAACAACGCTGCTTGAGTAAAGCTTAACGGCTTAGAGTTTTCTGCATCCAGTGAAGTTGGTGATGACGATGCTATAATCCAAGCTAAATATAATAAATAAGCAACCCCTAGTACCTTTATTGCTTCGTGAAACAACGGATACGTTTCAAATACAAGACTAAAGCCTAAGCCAACCATTATTACCATTGCAGGGAAGCCAAAACAGATGCCTAACAAGTGTGGAATACTCTTTTTGATACCGTAGTTGAGACCTGAAGTCATGATCATTATATTATTTGGGCCAGGTGTTACTGTGGTTGATACTGCAAAAATGATAATAGCTAAATATAATTCCATATTCTTGATTATTCCTTGTTGTCTCCCCGTCATTAACCGGCAAAATCAGCTATTGAAAAGGGGAAGTTGAAGAGAAAACAGCTGTTTTTCTTGTTTAACGATTGTTCTTATTTAAATTGACACATATTCTTCTTTGATTATTTTGTCATTTTTCCAAGTTTGAATATGCTTGCCGGTAAACTCATTTACCCTAGAATCAGATCCAGTCATTTTATAATTAAATATTAATTCTGAAACATTACCATCGATTCTTTTTGAAACTAATTCAACAGTAAACTCGACAACAGATTCAACAAAGCCTTTTTGTTTATCGTAAGATTCACGCATTGAGCTTGCGAACACTTGCCCATTATTGAGCATAATGACATTTTCATCATAATACTTCTCACATAATTCAAGAACCAACCCTGCTTGATTCATTACAATAAAATCATTCACTAATTTATTCATTTACTCGCCTTAAATTACTGCCTTACAAAGGGGTAATATTTCGTTGTATTAAAGATGGAGGAACAAAAAAGTTAACTTTTTAGCTGATATTTACGACGGATTTCATTCACCAAACGGTGACGAGAACTTTTTAACCTTTCGTGCGGTGCAAATAATGAACTAGCTGAATCTAAAAGATCAACGGCTAGAGTAAGCTTATTTTGTTGCTCATCAGTTAACTCATTACACGCTGATAATTCATTGATGATAAGGATTGATAATTCTTTAGCGGCAATATCCTCAGGTAAACCAGATTGAGTACATAAACCATATATTCCATTTAAAAAATGGCTCCACTCTTCTTTGATATGATCATCAAGCGCTGAGGTTACTTTAGTGTCCGTAGAAGAATACCCTTGCTTCTCAAGGCTCTTGATAGCTATTTTATAACGTTTTACAAAGATAGAATAAACAGCTTCTATTGAATTAACTGATTGAATTATAGCTAACCAAGACGAGTAACCTTTGGCATAGTACTCTATCTCTTGTGCCTCACTGTGCAAGCCAAAAAACGAATCACTTTTTAAATTTACACTTAACTTATAAGAAGGTTTAGGCATCTGCCCTTTTTCTTGATATTTTAACAAATCTTCTGCTGTCACTTTTGTAATATCAAGGAGCTCCTGCTTAGTATAAAAGTGTTTATTTAAATATTTGATTAATTCCACTTATCTTGAATCTCCATAAAATATCTTGCTACTAATGGTTAGCTAAAAATATGTGCAAAAAACAAAACAGCGCAAACTGTTAGCTGTCACGCTTGTCTATTCAGATGATACAAATGATCACTCTTGAAACGAATTGAGCCATATTTATATGTCCATCAGCTTGTTTATTAGCTGTTTTTGTCATGCATTGAAATGGTTGTCACTGATTTTACAGAATTTTTAAAATACTTATCTTTAACTGCAAGGTAACTTGGATCTGTGAAAAATTTATCCATTATTTCTTTACTAGGAAAATCGATAGTAAATACGCGATTTATTGCCTCATCTGTTTTCGATTGCAATACCTGATCAATTTTAAAATCAAAACCAAAACTACCACCGAATGAATGAAGTATGGGTACCATATTATTTCGGTATTTTTGATACTCGTCATCATTAATTACCTCTAATCCCATTATTCTTTCAAAAGACATATTTACTCTAACCTCTATGATCAACAACGCCCAGTTAACAGGCTAAATATAGTTGCCTAGAATAAGCAACAAAGAAAAAAAAACCAACTGTTATTTGCTGTTTTGAGCTCCTTGTTATAGCGCAATTGTACTTACTAACATTTTAAGTGCCATAACGGTTAATAAAATCTTAATTATAAAAACTAACTTTTCATTATTTGAAACTAACCTTATTCTCGTACCAATAAAAGATCCAATAACTGAACCTAAAACCATATATATCAGTAAATTCAAATGGTCCAAAAGCGATACACCTATAGCCAAAAAAACAGGAACCTTTGCTAAATGGCTAATAGTCATGAACATTGAGCTAGTGGCTATGATCTCATCTTTTGACTTTAACTCTTTAGTTAAAACAGCAAGGGACAAAGGTCCTGTCGCGCCAACAATTAAACCTAAACCTGTTTGAAGTAGACCAATTAGATAGTAATTCTCATATTTTTTAACAAGTTTAGAGAAACGTATACTCCATAAATTGAGGATAATATACAAGCCAATACAAATAGGTACATACTCAGTTGATACACTCGATAACATCAAGCCGAAAATAAATACACCAACAAGGGAGCCAGCAAGAAACTTTGGAAGTAGCAACCATTGAACATCCTTTAAAGAAAAAATCATCCGTGATGAATTACTAGCTAGTTGCGTAATACCATGAATTGGAATTATCAAACTAGGGTTTAAAAATAGAGGAAGCACGGCTATGAGTAACATACCTCCTCCAAAACCTATTACCCCAGCAATTACGGAAGTAATAAAAGAAATTAGTCCTAAAATATGTTCAATATGCAAACTGTTCCCTTTGCGCTATAACGCCCCGTTAATAGACAATATTTTGATGGCTAAAATGGTTAAGGAACAAAACACAGCCAACTGTATTTTGTTCAACTTTACAGATTTTATCTTCTCAGCTGTTTATACATTATAAAAGAATCAACAAGTCCAAGCTTTTTATGCTTATATGCCTTGGGAATAGTTCCAATAATCTCATATCCAAGCTTTTCCCATAATTTAATAGCAATTTGATTTGTCGAAACAACTGAATTAAATTGCATAGCACTAAATCCCAGTTCTATTGCTACCTGTTGTGAATGTAAACACAACTTACGAGCAATACCTTTACCACGACTATCAGGGCTTACCATGTAACCGCAATTAGATATGTGGGAACTAGGGCCTAAACCATTGGCTTTAATATAATATGAACCGAGTACTGAACCATTTTCTTTTATTGCATATGCTTTTTGTGGAGATAAACACCATAAGTTATAAGCTGTTTCAAAATCAATTTCAGGGTCAAATGCATAAGTTTCCTGGGCGAACACAATTTCTTTAAAAACGGGCCAAAAGGCCTCAAAGTCACTTTTTGTAATTTCACTAATCTGCACGACACCTCCAGATTCATTACACCTCGATAAGAGGCAAAAAATAGTTGGCAATATTAAGCAACCAAGAACAAAAGCAGCTGTTTTTTGTTCTGGCTTTACCGTTTGTTAGCTACTCTTGTCTTTTATCCAACTCTTAACGGGAATGACCCACTCAGGTATTGGTCGATAAAAAGCACCATGCTCCTTACCTGTAGAAATAGAGATTTCTTCAAATGATTTAAGGTTAATACTTCTATCCTGAAGCTTTTTACATGTACTAGCACCATCAGTTGTTTCATAAACAGATAAAAAATGACCATTCATTTGAATATCAGAATATTTCTTTGAAACAATACGCCCACATCCAGCTAAAAGGACGGTATTAACCGGAGTTTTTTCCAAATAATGAGAAGTTAAACTAGTAATAAAAGCCCCACGAGAAAAACCTATAATAGTTATATGGTTAGCATCTACCCCATTCTTTATTAACTTTCTAACATTGTTGGCTATTAACTCAGCATGTTTAAAAGGGTCTGTACCTTTGGAGCGGTGATATGCGATCAAGTTATATTCATTGTCTGACAATGACTCCTTTATCGCAGGAAACTCATAAACTCCCCATCTTTCATTTTTAGGGGTTGGATTTGTGCCTTCAACAATAAAGCCATGCGAATAAAATACATATTTTTCATTAGCATTAATTTTTTCAGGAAATTTATCGTATACATCGGCTGCAAAAGATAATGACGAAAAAAGAAGACTTATTAGGACTGAAAATTTGATACTGACTCTCCTGAGTAGTTAACAACGTTTTAAAGGGCCAGTAATTATTGGCTAAATTGTGAAGCGAAGCGGAAGGTAGCAAACTCCACAGCCCACTTAAAATTCTTGTTATGCGACTTTTATAACCAAACCTTTCGATTGACTAAAAATCACTAACGCAAATACGATTTCGGTTATTCCGCCAATAAACGCACCGACTACAAAGTTTGCATTAAATAAAATGCACAGCATGCCAGCAAAAAAAAGAGTCAACATACTCGATTGGTTTGAATATAACAGTGCAACTCCCCCTGCAACACACCAAACTAAACCAGAAACTAAAACACCTGTTCCACCACCAAAGTACGAAAAATTCATATCTTTTTGTGCATCTTCAAATTTCACGGACACTCCTTAATATAATACCGCATAAAGCCGCAGCAAGCGGAAATTACTGTGGCTATAATGTTTAATGAATAAAGCCAGTCAAGTTTAGCTAATGTGCAAACTTCGGCTTCAAGTAAAGCCTTTTATGCGGTAGTTCGATTAATTTCTGATCCCACAGCTGAGAGACAGATAACTAGACAGATAACTAGACAGATAACTAGACAGATAACTAGACAGAGCCAATTTATTATAAATAGCAGAATAATCAAAACGAAAATAACATCGGTGTCGACACAGGGAAAACACAACTTGATTTATTGTTATGCCTTAATGGCGACTAATGCTCCAGTCGAAACCATAATAGTACCTGCGGTTTTATTAATCAGCGATGATGCATTAGGGCTCTTTAGCATTCTCTTAGCTCTTAAAGCTAATAGAGCGTAGCAAATATTAACACTACCAAAAGCAAGTGTCGCAACTGCCATTATTGCAAGAACATCTACTGCAACAACTTGGTTAACATCTATAAACGCTGGAAACAAACCAATATAAAAAATAATAGCTTTGGGATTACCCAAATTAATCATTAACCCTGTAACTAAGTTTGTCGCTAAAGAAGACTCTTTTGATGCTTTAATATCTTCAGCGGTTGCTTTAGATTTTATTAAATTAATACCTAACCAAATAAGGTATGCAGCACTAGCGTATTTAATTATAAGAAAAGTTGTTCCCATAATTTCAGAAATTATAGACAAACCAAACAAAGCAAGAAGTATAAATATAAAGTCACCTAATGTTATGCCAATGATCATCATTAAACCACGGCTAAACCCAGATGAAAATGTACGCGCAATGACAGCAAAAACAGCAGGACCTGGCACAAGAGCAACGATTAACATCGCTGCAAAAAGTGCTAACAAACTTTCAGATGACAAATAAATTCTCCTTAATCATAAACACAATAATTGCCCACAAGGTGCTAGCCTATAAACGTGGGTGAGTTTTACAGACCTGAAACATAATATATGTATCAATAATATAAATGCAAAGTTATTCCGTCTTTCTTATTTTCTATAAAACTCAGATAGTGCCTCAAAATATCCAGGTATCATAATAAAGGCATGCGGTAATGAAAAATAACTTATTTTTGAGTGTATTGTTTTTACAGGGTTATTAGAAAGAGTTGCTTCAGCTTGTTTAAACGACTTTCTCATGACGCCACCTTCAAGGCCAAGATTTAAATAGATAAACTTTTTCTTTTTAAAATCGATACTTAAAGCGTTCTCAAACGATGCAATAGAAACATTTGATTCATGAAAAGAAGGGCTAAAACTAAAATAACCGTTAAAACTATCACTATGCTTGGTAAAACTATACGTTGTAAATAAGCCTCCATCAGAATGCCCGGCAATAAGTTTACAATCTCCAGTGCGAAATCTTTTCTCGATGTTAGGAATAAGTTCATGATCAAGAAAATCATGGAAGCGGCTTGCGTCACCTGATGACTCATTTCCAAAAACATCTACAGCGCCTTTAACTTTAAAGTCTCTTGCACGCATTCCCTGTCCTTTTATGGCAACAGTTATCATTTCTGGAGTAACACCTAAGTATGCCAGAATTTTTACGGTCGCTGCCGCTAAGTAGCTATGCTGTAGATTCTCACCATCTAACGTATATAGCACATCATAGGATTTGTTACTCATAGAATAACCTGCAGGGAGGAATACGGTTACATTACGCTGCTCTTTTAATACTTCAGAATATATAGAAACAGTCGTAGCATTAGCCGAAATATCTGCGAACAAGGCCTTGCCCAAAACCAGTGAAAACATACCGATAAAGGAAATAGTCAAGATGACTGATTTCATACCTGGCGTCTTAAAAATCCAACTTAAGCGACTAAAAGAACTTGTATTTCGATTTAATCCTTCACTAGAATTATTTTTGATAAAAATCGATGCTATTAAACTTGCAGAAATATGCTTAAAAAACGAAAATATATCGTACCAAAGTGGCATACCACATACACCAACGCAATCTAGTCCCCCCAATTCTATATAGTAAAAAATAAGCCCTGCTATACCGACAGGAATAGCTGTAATAAAGGGATGAAAGCTAGTATGTTTTATAGCTAAATAGCTTCCAAAGAAATAAATCGAAAATGTTAGAGGAATTTCAGTAATATAAAACGCATTTCCTATCGTATATGGTGCTATATCGATGAAAAATCCCTGCAGGTGGAATACACTAAACCAAGAAAATGCTACAGTAAGTATAGATATGGTTAATAATATCAGTAAATTTTTAACGATAATCAAATTGAATTACCCTTATGGGTGATTTTAGTTAAGTAATATAAGATGCAATCTATCTACTTTGACTGCTAACGGCTTACTAAGCGGATAAAATAGTCGGTTAAAAATTCATAGCAATAACCAACTGTTTTTATTACATATAAAAACTTATCATACGCTTCCTTCTGCTTCTACGACTAAGATCCGGGCTTCTCCGCGAGGATGCGCAACATGCTCAGTTCCAATAGAGGCATAAAATATATCGCCAGTTTCTAATACTGCTGATTGCTCAATTCCATTTTCTTTGAATAACATTTCAACAATGCCATCCAAAACAACAAATACTTCTTCACCATCATTTACATGCCACTTATAAGGCTGATCTGTCCAATGTAAACGCGTAGTTATGCCATTCATATTTGCGATATCTTTTGCGCCCCAAGCGCGTTCAGATTTGAATTGCTTACTTCTTATTATTTCCATGATATTTCCAAATTGTGATGAGTGTATAACTCCTATATCAACAGGCAAGAAATTGTTGGCTAAAATAGCTGTTGAAGAAGCAAAAGCCATCTTTTTTTGTCCTTGTTTGATTTATTATTATACGTTTACGCTGTATTTTAAATCGCCAACTTCATCGCCTGTTATACCACGAAAGCCCCAGCAATGTTTTGGTTGCTCTTTTATCGTTATTTCAATATCTACGGGTAAAATATTTAACTCTGATTCTATTTCAGAGAATAACGACTTAATTAAAGCTTTTTTAGTCTCAATTTTGCGACCTTCCATCATATTGATTTCAATGACGGTATAATTATCAGAACGACCATCCGGATAATAAAAGTCCGATTTATCCAATGGGATGAATCGGTGAGCTCGTTTATCTTCAGGCATTCCTAATACAGATTGCATTGATTTATGAATGACATCTGAAAGATGAGATTTAACAGGGTTAAGATTTTCTTTAATTCCATAGATGACGATCATGTCGAAACTTTCCTAAACGTATACCGCCGAAATAAGCGGAAGATTGTAGTTGGCTATAATATTTGAGGCACGAAAAACAGCCAACTGTAAATTTTCCGTTTAGTCTGGTGGCATAGTTGCCTTGTAGGTTTATATACTCTTGGTGCAAACCTGTCAGGGTTTATTCACAATGCGAAGGCCCATAAACCTTAGCTGTACTAATTAATGACTCTTTAAGAGGAGTTAATTGTGCACATTTAAATTTGGGACTACTTACACCAACAACCTGAAGGTTAATACTCGTTAATAAAGGACTTATATCAGTGATCTTTGTGCCATGTGCAGAAAACTCAATCAATGATGTTTTGTGTTTAAACACGGAAATATCAGAAATTGGATTATAACTCAGTCCAACCCGCTCAATATTTTGCAGCCGTCTAAAT
>Ga0105359_10004523_pt1 | contig 11109 bp, 9 predicted proteins | sample GOMGulsemesocosm_6_FD_83659 | JGI IMG/M metagenome (GOLD analysis project Ga0105359, IMG submission 83659) | Methane-oxidizing microbial communities from mesocosms in the Gulf of Mexico - GOM8C Gulf of Mexico | ecosystem: Environmental > Aquatic > Marine > Cold seeps | place: Gulf of Mexico... | reverse complement strand
TATAATCAATTAACCTTAAAAGGTTTTTGTTCATTAGAGCTGCTATCAGAGCATGGTTTATTCCCGTTTTCAGAAAAGCGTGATGGCATGATCTTAGGTGAAGGTGTTGCAGCGTTATTATTATCAAAACAGCAAAGTGATAATAGTTGCTTGGCTATGCTCGATGGTTACTCATCTTGTGATAGTTATAGCTTAACCACCACAGAAGAAGATGGCTCAAAAATTGGCGAGGTGATTGAAAGGTCTGTGCAGCTATCAGGCTTAACGACACAAGATATTCAGTTAATTAAAGCGCATGGTACTGCATCAGTCGCAAGTGATAGAGCTGAAGCAAATGCCATTAATCGTGTTTTTGGTAAGAAAATACCTGCATTAGCATTAAAACCTTTTATTGGTCATACGCTGGGCGCTTGTGGCGTATTAGAAGTTGCTTTACTGGTAGATCTCATTAAACAAGATATTATGCCAGTACCTGCCTATGTACGAACGTCACCACAGGAAGGGTCGGAGCAAGGGGATGAGGCTAGTGATTTGCTGACCTTTGCATTAGAGCAACAGTCTTTTAAAAATATTAAGCATATACTTGCTAATCATTGTGGTTTTGGTGGTAACAATGCCGCGTTTGTTTTGACCAATTTAATGTCAGATGCTGCTGTTGAAGTGTCAGGGAATTCAATGAATACAGCTATTACTTCTGCAATTAAGGCCGAAGGTGAATCGAGTCAAAATAGGTTGCATGAGGTTGCACAATCTTTAGTTGAATATAAATCAAGCCTTACGGGTAAAGAACTCCGCAAGCAAGTTAAACAAATAACAGGCTTTGAAGTAAGGCGAATGGACTCTTTCACCTTAATTGCACTTCAGGCTGTTTTTGAGCTTTTTGAGCAAGAACATGTGAAAGCCTTAGCCCTTAATGATAGTCAGTTAGGTTTGTATGGTGTCGGCGACTATTTCTCAATAGAGCTCTTGCAATCTTTAGTACTGAGTATTGAAGAGGGGGATGATGTTAGGCCGTTAGACTTTATTTCCAGTGTTGGTAATTCAGCCAATTTTTATTTAGCTAAGCAATTTAATATCTGCGGCGTAAATCTATTTACTGGTGCAAGTAGTAATGCTATTGAGCGTACACAGGTCTTAGCACAAAATGATTTATCACTGGGTATAGTGGATTACAGTGTCGTTGTACATTGGCAGCAAAATGAGCATTGCCGTCAGTGTGCTGTTAGTTTGCTTGCTTTGGTGTAAAAAGCGAATACAATGTCGCAGATAACATTAGGTGCTGTCATCTAATACCTTTATTTAGGAAATGATATGAAAAAATTTTTATTAACCTTTATCGTGATGTTTGCTTTAGCTTTGTCAAATACTGCACAAGCAGATATGAAGTTAGGTGTTGCCCTTGATATGGACTTAAGTATTGTCGCGCAAATTGACAACTATAATATCGTTCTCGGGGATAGTGGCTTTGCCGTTGATTACTTGGTTAAAACTGGCAATTTTGACAACAAAGAGCCATTATCCTGGTACTTTGCTGGCGGTGGTTGGGCAGGTTGGGATCATGGCTTTGGTGTACGTGCTCCAGTAGGTGTTTCATGGTATTTTGCTAAAGGTTGGGACTTATATGGACAAGTTCAGCCAGTTGCAAATTTTGATGACAAGTTTAAATTCAGTGTTGATGGCGCCATTGGTGTACGTTACGCATTCTAACTTTCTCAGAAAAACTCATCATGAGTGACTTTGGTAGCATAAAAAAAGAGCTTTAAGGCTCTTTTTTTATGCTATATCAATAACCATTTAGATCATTATTCTTATACTAAAACTAAAAACCTATTTGAGTACCTTATTATGCGTTGGCGTTATTTCATTATTCTACAAGCTACCATCCTTCTCGCAGTATCTGGTGTTGTTTATCTACATCAGGATAAAACTAACCTTGTTAAAACGCCTCCAACAGTGTTAGCCAAATGGTACAAACCTGACAATAAACGCCAAGTGTGGCTACACAATATGTTTAAGTTGCGCCGTGAGATGCAGGCTGTTGAGTTTTATGCTAAAAGTGGCGAAGCAGAGCTTTTACATAAATGGGTAATACAATTAGATGAACACTACCTTAAAATTGCAGACATGGTACCGGCTTGGCAAAAAAAACTAGCCATGAAAACTATGGCTGATTTGAAACTTGCCAGTGAAAATAAAGACTATTCTGGGGTATTGAGACACCAGCTGGGGTTACAAAAAAGCTGTAATGCTTGTCATGATGATTATCAAGCTGTCACTGCTTTAACCTATCGTGCCCCCGACTTTTCTAAAATCAGCATAACGGATGAAGTGAGTTATGTTGACCATATGGATACCTTAACTAAGCAAGTAAACCAAATTAAAATATCAGCGCAAGATGGTAATAAAGCCTTAGCGCTTTCATCTTTAGCTGATCTTACTCAAGGTCTGGATACGTTGGGAGAAACTTGTGTTAATTGCCATAAGAAAGATCGTAAACCTTATCCAAGTGAAGTCATGAAAAACACACTAGTGAGTTTAGAAAAGTCATTAAAGTCTGGTACAGCTAAGCAACAAGGACGTGATCTAGGTACATTAGCTGTATTAGCCTGTGCTCGTTGTCATGGCACTCATCGCCTTGCTTATGGCGCTAAAAAACAACTTAGTAGTGAAGTAAGTTTCAGCCAATTGATTCGTCACTAATTATAGCCAAGCCAGCTCAAAATATATGGCCATATATCGAAGAATTTTGTTAACGGTGGAATAGCAAGCTCAGCTTGTTTACCTTTTTAGAGAGTTATACCAAGTTGATTAAGTTCTTTCCCACTCAGCGAGAATTAAAGGGTTTAGAGGCAAGGAATTGATTGAAGAGAGTGGTTATTCAGGAGAATAAGCTCCTGCATTCTCTATTAAGCTACATCCCTGTAGCGTCCTTGTCAAAATCAATAACGCCGTATATGAACCCTTTAAACTCGCCCCTTGGGAGCTCATTGCTAAACTGATAACATCACAAAATGAATGAAATATAGAATAACTATGTTTAACAAATTTCGCTTGTTTTAAGCTCATCAATGTAGCTCTGAGTAGGGAAGAAATTTAATCAAATTGGTATAACAGGCTAACTTGCTAATGAAATACAGTTTCTACCGCTGTTTTTGGCCTGATATAAAGCAATATCAGCTTCATGAAATATTTGGTTGAAGTTTTGCTGATTTTTAGCCAGTTGTGAGATACCAAAACTAGCTGATATATTAACGACTTTATCGCCTAAGGTAATATCTTTCGTCACTATTGCTTGGCGAATTCGCTCTGCAACCTCATAAGCTTGCTTGGAAGAGGTATTAGGTAGAATAACCAAAAACTCTTCGCCGCCTATCCTGCCCAATATATCGTTATTTCTGACAAATTCATTGGCAATTTCAGCAATATCTTTTAATGCAATATCTCCACCTGAATGGCCGTAGGTATCATTAATTTTTTTAAAATGATCGATATCGAAAATGATGATGGAGAAATCTTGCGTATTCTTTTTTGCCTGAAGCAACATGTTTTCAGCGTATATAAAAGTATAACGACGATTAGCAAGCTCGGTAAGTGTATCGGTATTTGCTAATTTATGTAAAATGGCACTGTTTTTACGCTGTCTATAGATAAAAAATACCAAACCAAGAGAGAGAAGCGAAATAGTGATGGTAAGTGAGGTTTGTAATTTATGTTGTTTCTCAGAGCTTTCAAGTGCAACTTTATCAAGCTGTTTATCACGCTCAAGCAACTGATTTTTGAGTAATGCTTGGTCAGTATCAAACATGACTTTGTATTTTGAGCGTATCTCTTCTCGTTCTCTGTTTTCGTAAGAGCTAACTAGCTTATGAGCCTCTTTTTGCAACAGGTAAGCATTTTCAAAATCTTTTTTAAAAACGGCTAGATCCGCTTTGAATTTCAGTATATTAATATGCCATGATATTATTGCCTGTCTATCTAAGGTCGCTAAAATAGCCTCTGCTTTTTTTACATTTTCCTCGGCAAAGGCAATCTCTTCATCGGCAAAAGCTATCTTTGCACTGAGTAGTAAATCATCAATTTGAGTAAAGGGGGTCGTACTTTTAGCAGTGTATTGTTTATATAAATCAAAGAAGTAACGAGCTTTGTCGTTTTCTTTCTTTATTAGATGTGTTCTAGCTAGCCCTAAATAGGCTATGTCAGCATGGTTTTCTGTTTCAATATGTTTCGATAATATCAACATTATTTCATAGCTTGCTACTGCTTTATCATACTCTTTCATCGGTAAGTAAATGCTCGCTAGGGTATTTTGAGCAAATAGTTCATCATAATAATATTCGTTATCATGAAAGTAGCGAATCGCTTCATTTGCCAATTGTATGGCTTTCTCATCATCATAAATATAAGAATAGGAACGCGACATTTGTATATTTAAGTAGGCTAGCTCTAACTCATCGCCAAACTCTTGAGTAAGGATGTAGGCTTTGTGATAATACTTGAGCGCTTCAGCATCATTTAAATTATCTGCTAATGACCCGGCAATAGCACTATAACTATCAGCTAATGATTTTTTGCTTTCTATTGCTTCAGCATTATCTTTGGCTTTTAAATAAAGCACCATGGCTTCTTTTGCCTTACCTTGGCTTCCAAGTACCTCTGCATGTACTATTAACAGGCTGACGCTATCAGCATTTGCCAAGCCAGCGTTTAACTCATAAAACATATCAATATAGTTTTGGCTCACATCTAAATGACCTAAATAGAAGTTGTATTCGGCAATTCTAGAGTAGAGTGCCGCTTTACCGAGATCATCGAGTGGCTCTGCAGGTTTGTTAAGTAATCCTTGGGCAAACTCAAGGGCTAAATGAGGGTTTTTATCATTAAGCTTATCTACCTTGTCAAGGCTTTCTTGCAGCCAGGTAGGATGGGAGGAGACAGCGTAGCTAACAGAGCTAAAGGAAATTAAACAAATCAAAAAAGTGCCGACTAGACTAATTGATTGAAGAAAGTGTTTGGTTTTAAGCATATAGCCCCTTAATAAAGCGTTGAAATCAGCCTACTTATCCTCCTTTGAATTTACTATATCCACAATCAGCTACAATATTATTTATTGTAGCTGATTGTAAAGCTTGTGAGTGGCTATATTTTGAAATAACACAATATTTTGTACTTTATAGCATTGTGGTTACATAAACGGATCAATTTCTCAGTTAATAGTCGTGCCTACTTAGATAGAATTACAGGTGTTTTTTCTGGTCACATAGAGCTGCGGGCTTGTTAAGTCTTTAAAGTTTACTTTGACGACAAGTGCATTAATAACCCAGCTTACCTGGCGATAATCACTTGGTTTCTACCCTGGTTCTTTGCTTGATATAAAGCGGTGTCAGCACTGTTGAATATTTGATTCACACTGATTCGTTGCTCTGTTAGCTCTGATATGCCGAAGCTTGCGGTAATGTTTACTATATTACCTTCTATATTTATATTTATACCTTCAATTGCCTGTCTAATGCGTTCTGCTATTTCAAATGCCTGGATAGCAGAGGCTTCAGGTAAAATAAGTAAGAACTCTTCACCACCAATACGACCTAAAACATCGTGATTTCGAACATACTTGTTGGCTGTTGATGAAAGTTCCTTTAACGCGATATCCCCACCGCCATGGCCATAACTATCATTGACTAGTTTGAAGTGATCTACATCAAACACGATCATAGAAAACTTCTGTTGTGTCTTTTTGGCTAGCAATAACATCTTTTCAGCATAAATAAAGGTACATCTGCGGTTCGCTAGTTCAGTTAAGCTGTCTGTATTGGCTATTTTATTCAGAGCCTTGCTATTAAGTATTTGTCGATAAATAAAGTAGAATAATACTAATACAAATAATAAAAACACCATGATGATCATGTCTTGCATTTTTTGTCTTTGCTCGGCACTCTCTAAAGCCGCTTTTGATAAGGCTTTATCTTGTTCTAACAGTTTGTTTTTTAATATTTCTTGGTCAGTATCAAACATAACCTTGTATTTTGAACGAGCAGTTTCTCGTTCCGTTTTATAATCATCTCTTAGCAATTTCCTTGCTTCTTTTTGTTTGAAATAAGCGGTTTTAAAGTCCTTTTGGGAGATCGCCACCTTGGCTTGTAAGTCGTATAGCTGCACATACCAACTAAGTGCTCCTTTTTGCTCTAAAGGTTTAAGGATTTCTTCAACTTTAATTAAGACATCAATTGCTGCTGCTATGTTCTTATCAGCAAGAGCAAGTTTAGCCTCTAAAACAGTTGCACCAAATTGTGCTGCGGTGTTTTCGTAACTGGGTTGGTGTGCCTTATATTTCTTCCAGAAAACTCGTGCTTTTTCATACTGCTGAGAGTTGTGGTAGGTATTAGCTAGCCCCAGATAAGCAAGGTATATATAGGCTTTTTGATTGGCATGTTTGGTTAACTCAATGACCCTTAGATAGGTTGCCTCAGCTTTTTGATAACTTTTTTTTCTATAATAAATTTTGGCCAAGATATTCTGAGCAAATAACTCATCAAAATAATACTTATGCTCATTAAAGTAATTACTGGCCTCTGTTGCTAATTCTATTGCCTTAGCGTCGTCAAAAAGCAACGAGTAGCAGTTAGACATTTCTGCTTTTAAATAAGCTATATTTAACTCGTCGCCTAATTTTTCAAAAAGCAAATAGGCCTGATGGTAAAACTTTAATGCTTCAGTATAGTTATGCTCATTTGAATATAGATAAGCTATGTAAGCGTAGGCATCAGCAAGTAACTTTGAGCTTTCATTTATTTTGGCATATTCTTCTGCGAGTAAGAATTTTTTCATGGCTTGTTCGGTATTACCTAATTCACCCATTACCCCCCCCTGAGTCAGCAACAGTGAAATCCCGAGATTAGTTGTTAAGTCTATGTTTAAAGCATAAGCGCGATCTAAGTTATTTTGACTTTCACTGTAATGTCCTAAAAAATAGTTATGGCGAGCCATTTTGCTAAATAAAGTACCTTTATCAAGGTTAGTCATTTTCCTGTGATGTTCTGTTAATAATTTTTTTGTGAAGGATAGAGCTAAAGCTGGATCTTTTTTGTTTAGTTCATCAATTTGATTAAGTGGGGCGAGCATCCAAGCTGAAGGGGCATCAATAGAGGAGCCATAACTGTTTAAACTAATAAAAGTTAAGCTAAATATATAAATAAGTATAAGTGTGCTCCGCTTAAAAAAGCTTAGCCTAACTTTAGTTTTTCTCACTTTGGCTGTTGCTAAAGTATTTGTCACTACTTACCTCTTTTGAATCTTACTTTATGTTTATTAGTAAAAGCTCGATATCTGATAATCTCTGTCCTTAGGTATAGTCTACAAGCAATCTTAATAACTCAAATTAATTATAGGACTTTTAATTGAGCTTGCTTTGATAGTGACTATGTTATTAATTTTTATTTTGTTCAAATCAGTGAATAAACTGACAATATATAACTTTATCACTGTACAGCTTTTGCAAGTTGAAATGAATGTTTAAATCATAATAACGTTGTGATCATTAAATAAATTAGTGCTATCTGCATTTATCTTGCGTTAAAAAGGGCTTTACACTTGAATAGGTTTGTCTGCTTAGGTAAAATTCTCCCTATATTTAGTTACAGTTTTAAAGAGTGCATTAGCTTGGAATTTACCATTAAACAATGTGTTGCTTGGGGCGGCGGTTTAACCACCACTCAAGATTGGCAAAGCTATGCGCAAGGTGAAAAAGTACTGAATGATTCACAAGAATTACCTGCGTTAAAGCAAATACCCGCTATGCAGCGTCGGCGCTTAAGCCCGTTCGCCAAATTAGCACTGCATTGTGCTTTAAATGCAGCTGATGAATGTTTAACCACAGTGCCAAGTGTTTTTGCTTCACGTCATGGTGACCTTGCTAAAACGAGTAAACTTATAAGTGATGTTGCAGCGAAAGAGGTGTTATCACCAACACAGTTTGGCTTGTCAGTGCATAATGCCGTAGGTGGTCTTTTTAGTATCTATACCGGTAACAAAGCTCCTTTAACCGCTGTGTCAGCAGGTGAAGATACCTTTTTTACTGCGATAATTGATGCTTTATGTAAGCTTTCAGCAAATGAATATTCACAAGTTTTAGTGGTTTTCACTGAGACGCATGTACCTGAAATGTATCAAGAGTATGTTGCGCAAGAGGAAGTAAATATTGCTTGCGCTCTTTTGTTAGAGCCAGCAGGGCAAGGTGAAGAAACATATAAGTTAACTTTACAAGCCAATACAGAAAATCAGCAATCAGAAAACTCGCAAATGCAGGTTTTGGATTTTTTAAAATTTTATTACAGTAATAATGAACAGATTAATGTTAGTAGTAAACGTCATTTATGGCAGCTTACTCGAGCTATAAACAAGTAACATTAACCTAAGGTTGTTAAAGGAATAGTCAGAAAATGAATGATTTAATCGATGAAGTAAAACAGTTAATTATTGATACCTTAGATCTCGAAGATATCGAGCCAGCAGATATTGATTATGAAGATGCCCTTTTTGTTGATGGTTTAGGTTTGGATTCAATTGATGCATTAGAGCTTGGCGTAGCCATTAAAAAAGCCTTTGATGTGAAAATCGATAACAATTCTGACGATAGTAAGAAGCACTTTTATTCTGTAAAAACTTTATGTGAATTTATTGCTGCGAGCCGTAACTAAGTGAGTAATGCTATGACCAATGAAGAACTTTTTACCATGCTTAGTAACATCTTAGAAGAAGCTTTTGAAGTGGAAGCTGATGATATTACTCTTGAAGCAAATTTATATGAAGATCTAGACTTAGATAGTATTGATGCTGTTGATCTTGTTGTTAAATTAAGAGAGCAAACCGGTAAGAAAATTGAACCAGATGACTTTAAACAAGTGCGCACGGTTGAAGATGTTATTGTTGCCATCAAAAAATTATTAGATTAATTGATGTTGATGCCGCTAATAAGGACTAACGAGTTAGCGGTTAAATAAAATATGAAAAATGCATTTCTTGCGCTTTTATTATTAACTTACCCTTTAGCAGTCTACTTTGGATTGCAATATGTAGAACCAGGTATTTTAGCTGGAATATTTGCCGTAGTTTTTGTTATTAGGCATATTAACTCACCAGCTAAGCGTGGCAGTATCCCTCATGCCAATATTGTACTAATCACTGTTCTATCATTACTAACTTTTAGTGTTTTCTTTAATTCAGCCTTAGCATTAAAATTTTATCCAGTAGTGATGAGTCTTAGCTTCTTAGCTATTTTTAGCTACTCCTTGTATAAACCGCCGAGTGTGGTCGAAATTATAGCTCGTTTACATGAGGAACTTGATGAAGATGGTATTGCTTATACCCGTCGAGTTACACAAGTCTGGTGTGGCTTTTTTATTATTAATGCGCTTATTGCCACAGGCACTGTTTTTCATGAAGATGAACAAGTGTGGATGCTTTACAATGGCCTTATCTCTTATATATTGATGGGGCTATTAATGGCTGGCGAGTTTGCAGTACGTATGGTGGTAAAAAGGTTAAAAGCTAGTAACAAAAATGTAGGACATGAAGAATAATTTGTAACAATAAGGTAAAATAAGAACACTTAAGTGTTATGTCGTCGATATCGGCACTTTCCTCGAACTCCCAATAAAGAATAAACAAGTTCAAATATGCAGTTTCCAAAGCAATCCTCAATGTTTATTGAGCAAGATGTAAGTTGTATTACATGGCAGCAACAAGTGAGTTGCCTGCGTGATATGTTTAATAAGCAGCCACAAGAAACATGGTTGCTTTTTTGTCAAGATAGCTACCTCTTTTCTCTATATTTCTTTGCCCTTATTGCGGCTAATAAACGAATAGTTTTACCACCTAGTGGACAGCCCCTGCAACTAGAGCAATGTATGGAGCATGCGGATATCTTTTTAGGTGAATTGAGCGAGTCTGAAGAAATCTCACAGCTAACATTCCCATATTTTGATAAGTCATCTTTAAAGGCAGTATTGGCAGGGAAAGTTACCAGTTCATTGAATACTGAACCATTAACACTTAACCCTGAGTGTAAGATTGTTTTCTTTACCTCTGGCTCAAGCGGACAAGCTAAAGCAATTAATAAGACCTTTGAGCAATTGATTATTGAAGTTGAACAATTAGAGAAAACTTTTGCCCAGCACCTTGATAGCAATGAGAGCTGCTCCTCATTGGTGATGGCGACAGTTTCTCACCAACATATTTATGGTTTGCTATTTAAGTTGTTGTGGCCACTGTGGTCGGGGCGTGATCTGTACTTACGCTCGTTTGCTTACCCCGAGCACTTAGTGCAAAAAATAAAGCAATTGCAAAATCGTGATATTTGCCTGATTTCAAGTCCTGCTTATTACCATCGTTTGTTAAGTGATAATGTCTTAACTGAGGTGAATACACAATTACGAGTATTGTTCTCGTCAGGTGGGCCGCTAAATGCAGAAGCTGCGGTCAGCCTGAAAAGTTCGCTCAAGGTCACCCCTATTGAGGTGTTTGGTAGTACTGAAACTGGCGGTATAGCATGGCGTCAGCGAGATTCTATTGATGATGATGGCTGGCAAGTCTTTAGTGAAATACAGTGCCGAGCAGAGAGTGGAACGCAGCGTCTGAGTATTTTATCCCCTTATGTAGATAGGGGGCACTGGTATCAAACTGATGACAGAGTGGAGTTAATCGATAAACAAAGATTTAAACTCTTGGGTAGGGCTGATAGAATTGTCAAAATTGAAGAGAAACGCTGTTCTTTAGATGAGTTAGGTGCACGATTAGCCGAGCATGTCTGGATCGAACATGCTTATGTACTTGTTGATGAGCAAGTTGGAAAAAGACGCTGTTTAGCGGCCGTCGCTGAATTGTCAGTTGAAGGCAAACTTGCCTTTGCCGCAGACAAAAAGTTTCATTTCGATCGGCAATTAAAGGCACATCTTAAGCAATATTTTGAAGCGATAGTTGTGCCGAGAAAATTTAGATACCTTGAACAAATGCCCTACAACAGTCAGGGTAAATTGAATAAAAAAACCTTGGAGAGTTTGTTTGACTGATTTTGTTTATCAAGCGCAGCTTGAATTAATTGGGCAGAGTGATAGC
>Ga0105359_10004522_pt1 | contig 11110 bp, 10 predicted proteins | sample GOMGulsemesocosm_6_FD_83659 | JGI IMG/M metagenome (GOLD analysis project Ga0105359, IMG submission 83659) | Methane-oxidizing microbial communities from mesocosms in the Gulf of Mexico - GOM8C Gulf of Mexico | ecosystem: Environmental > Aquatic > Marine > Cold seeps | place: Gulf of Mexico... | reverse complement strand
TGAGCACCAAGATATTCATTGTATAGGGGCAACTTTTAAGAAAAACAATACTAGCAATACTGCAACAAAAGAAGATGATGAATTCAATCTAAACATGCTCTCTAGTTGCTTACCTGAATTAGCTAAGGAAGTGAATTGGACTAAGCAAGACATATCTAGCAGTAAAGCAAGACTTCGCTGCATGACACCAGATCATATGCCTATGGTGGGCGCGATGCCTGATATTCAAAAACATATAGAGACATACCCACACTTGGCTAAAGATAAAAACTGGAAATATAATCAAGCTGCACCTGTGGTTAAAAACCTTTATGTTATGATGGGCTTTGGTGCGCGCGGTTTATGTTCGGCCCCTTTAGCCGCCGACATTTTAACCGCTGATTTATGCGGTACCCCGTACTCCGTTAGTAACGAGATGTTATTTAACTTAAGTCCAAATCGTTTTGTTATTCGCGATATCGTTAGGCGAAAAGTATAACGAGTAAAGGAGTGAAATATAAACCCAAGATCACGGTCTAATATTATTATGTGAGTCAATAAAAGAAGATAATTCCATGAAAAAGCTCGAACATAAGTTACTGCCCTGCGTTTTTTGTACTATTGGTCTTAATTGCTATGTAGTTGGTCATAACCTAGTTCATGCAAGTGTTCAAAAACTAATGAACCATAAAAATAAAGAATATGTGAGTCACGATGAATCGCATACTGTATCAAAAAAGCGGTGACAGAAAATTTACCAAATAAAAAGTAAAGTCAACGTGTCAATTCACTAATCTCGTGACAGCAGAGAATTATTCCAACGGTCACATAATCCTATCTATTTTAACTTTAGACAAGAAATCCTCGATTAACAAACCACACTAATGACAGTAAGCGATTAGTTACATAAAATAATTGTAACCTTTACTTACTTAGTATCATCCAAGTGTTATAGATTGTTTAAAATAGCAATACTAACTTGATTTGATCGGGAAGATAACATGAGTAGTACCCAAGCTGAAAACACACCAAGCTCAATACTAGCGAACACTAAAGCTATACCTTTATCACATATCAGCCTTGCTGCTTTTTCACCAAAAACTACTTCAGGTAAAATGTTAAATTTTCTCGCGCCTATGCTAGATAAATTACTTGGCATAAAAAAACTCAACAATCTTTATAAAGAACAAAATTTTTCAGGCCTAGACAAACAAGATTTTTCAGAAAAGTTATTAAATGCGTTGGGAGTGAGCATTTTATCTGTGGATAAGCTAGTTAAAAAAATCCCAAAAACAGGTAAATGTATTGTTGTTTGTAATCATCCTTATGGCATGGTTGAAGGCGTCATTATTGCTAATCTATTAACGAATTACCGAAAAGATACCAAAGTGATGGCAAACATTGCGCTTAAAGTGTTTAAAGAAATAAATGAGTATTTTATTTTTGCCAACCCTTTAAAACCTAAAGCAGCAATCAATACAACCGCCATTAAGCAATGTTACCGGCATGTCGAAAACGATGGTTTGTTGGTGATTTTCCCAGCCGGTCGAGTATCTTTTTACCAAAAGGAACACAAACAAATTACCGATGGTCATTGGAATCGCTTAGCCGTAAATATAGCGAACAAAACGCAATCGCCTATTTTACCAATATTTATTTCTGGTACTAACTCAGCACTATTTCACCGTTTGGGACGAGTTTATTATCGCTTTCGCTTATTGATGCTAGCGCGAGAAATGTTTAAATTACAAAATCATCAAATCACGTTGAGCGCCAACAACTTAATTACGCCAAAGCATTTAACCCCCTTTAACAACAGTGAAATGAAAAACAAGCTATTAAGGCTACAGTGTTACTTAAATGATCAACAGTATTTTCAACCCTGGCCAAAAGACGATGTTAAAACATCGATAAGCCCGGTCGCTGATAAAACCGATAGTGCTTTAATAATATCTGAATTAGACCTATTGCCAGAAAAACAACATTTATTATCCTTTAAGCATTACGCTGTTTACTACGGTTATCAAAAACAAATACCAAACTGTGTAAATGAAATAGCGCGTTTACGTGAGTTAACTTTCCGAGATCTAGATGAAGGCAGTGGTGAACCATACGACACCGATAAATTTGATGCCACCTATATGCATCTATTTATTTATGATAATGATAACAATCAAATTACCGGTGCTTATCGTATTGGCCAAACAGATATACTACAAAAGCAAGGCGGTTTAGAACAACTGTATCTGTCACAAATGTTTAACTTTAATACCGACTTTATTAGCCAGCAACAACCTTGTTTGGAAATGGGCCGTTCTTTTATTATTGCCAGCGAACAAAAAAGCTATCATAGCTTATTATTACTTTGGAAAGGTATCGGCGCCTATGTTTGTCAAAACCCAAGATATCGCACCTTTTACGGAACAGTATCCTTAAGTAAACAATATGATCCTCGCTCAGTTGCCATTATGGAAAAGACCATGGTGAAGGCCTCGGTAGGTGTAACGGCAAAAACAGCCTTTAGTGGACAGCTACACCCTGAAGTAACTCAGTTTATAGAGAAGAATACTGTTGAACTAGAGGGGCTATCGGCAATAATTAGCGCTATAGAGGAAGATGGTAAAGATATACCAGTATTGCTTAAGCAATATCATAAACTTGGTGCTAATTTTCATTGTATGGCTATCGACACTAACTTTAACCAAACCCCCGGTTTACTATTAAGTGTTCATTTACCTAGCGCGCCCAAAAAATTATTAAAGCTATATTTGGGCGATAACAAGGCTGAATATTTAGCGTACAAAGGATAACTTTGCGGGAATAATTATGCTTTTCTTAGATAAGTTGCAGTAGCAGGGGCTATACCAAAACAGCTAGGCAACACTATTTTTTGTTGCTGAGCAATTTGTGCAATCATTGCATAATGATGCACCGCATGGCTACCAGCAAAAACCAACTCACGTGCTAACGATGTAGGTACTGATTGCACATTTTTTTCATGTACTGAGATTTCTGTCGATAAAATTAAAGCTCGCGTTAAATCAGTACTTGCTAACGATTTAAGCCAATATGAAATTTGTGTTAATTTATCCAAGGCTAACTTAGGCTCTAGCGCTACTTCAGAATTGCGGTGCCTAACATCATAATCAACCTTACCTAATGGCAAGCCAGCAATAAGCGCTAAATAATGATCAATAATATGGCGCATATGTGCCCCCGCAGAGCTAATAAATAACGGTGAGAGCACTTTACGATAGTCCGTATTATTATTGTTATTTATTAGGGTATTAAGATAGTCTTGCCCCTGCTTAATGATTTCTAACTGGCTAGTTAGCATGCCTTAATCCTTGTCTTTATTCTTTACTTTATCAGTTGGAACTGACTTTCTTACACTTAAAATAGCGCTCATTAACTCTTCTGGTACTTTTTCTATCGACGGTGAAAGCATGTCATTATTAATACTATTTTTATCAAGAAAAAAAGCTTCTTTAGAGAGTCTGATAGTATTTCTATAACCTTCTAAATAAGCCTTACATTCACTGCACATAGCAATATGCATTTTAAATTTCAGTTGTTGACTAAAAGGCAAATTACTATGATGAAAATCATACAAAAAACTATCAACTTCTTCGCACGTTAACATGCCAGGAACATATTTAGTCATTAAGCGTTTAATCATTGATATACCCTCCTAATCTGTTATTTGTAATGTGATTAGTCTTGTTTTGCGCTGTCACCATCGCTTTTAATAGCAACCTTGCTCTGTGTAACTGAGTTTTTACCGCCGATTCTGATATTGCTAATATATGAGCACTTTCTTTCGTACTTAACTCTTGGATGTCACGAAGCAATAAAACGTTACAGTATTTCTCCGGTAACAGAAAAATAAGTGAAGATAGATTGGCTTTCAATTCTTCTTTTTCAAATAGAGCTTCAATATTATTGCCCTCACTATCGGCAAACACAGTACGTTCGCCAAAGCTATTATAGTGCTGGGAGAAATCATTTAGGAGGGTAATATCAAATGAACAAACTTCAAGTGATATATTTCTTTGTCGCTGTTGAGCTCTTAGCTGCATTAACGCACAGTTTACGGTAATACGATGTAACCAAGTGGCTAATTGGCTTTCTTCTTTAAAAGTGTCTATATGTTGAAAAACTTGAATAAAGGCTTTTTGTAAACACTCTTGTGCGTCATCACGACAAGAAAAGTAACGGCAACAAATAGCATACATATTATCACTATAGCCTTGTACTAGCTGCTCAAAAGCAGCATCATTGTTTGCTTTTAACCGAGTAATTAACTGTGTTTCTCGTTGCTGTTTTATTTCCTGCTCAGACAACAGCTCGTGTGCCATAAAGTTTCCTACCGTTATTTAGCTTCTTAATTAATTTAACATCGCTTGCTGTAAAACCAACCAAAAATTTTGCACTATGGCATTATCTTGCGGGCTAAGCTCGGTTTTTGCACTGACTAGTTTATCGTTTACCGATTGAATTATCGCTGTTGATAACTCTTGTTGTTCATCTGCAAATTCTGAGACTGCTGATGAAAACAAACCACGTAAATAACTGCTCGCGAATAAAGTATCATTATCAATATCTTGATCGAATAAACTATCTAAATGCTGATAAACATCAGCGACTGTATGCAAACTTTTTATCATATAATTACCTTTTTAAAACTCTCTTCTAAAATTTTCTAATATGTCTATACCGTTTGGTTTAACTTGTGATGCATAAATTGGGTAATACCGCGACAAAGTTAACAGACTACACTGGACTAGCCACCGGATATAAGACCTGATCTCTATAACCTGTAGTGACAGGCATAAAACCAGACAAGTTTTGATCTAATTTAACATCACCGGTATCGCTGATTAATGGTCTATTTTCAAGTGCGGTTAATTTGGTTTTAGTGGCGATAATTGTAATATTTTCTTTACCGCCTTTTTGCTCAATAATATGATTAATGATACGTGGACTTAACTGTTGATTACCTCGCCCAAACAAGTGACCTTGACCGCCTATTAAGGTAATAATCAACTGCACACTTTGTTCGTTTTGCTTAGTTTTCATCAGCTGCTCCCATAACATTTCCTCGGTTACGTCATTCGCGATTAAGTTATTATCTTGTACCAAGTCTACACCAAGCAAGGTATTTTCTAGGTTAAGCTCCGTCATTAAAAAGGCGGTTGTTGAGCCAGAGCCAATAATAAATAAACTATCACCTGCTTCACTCATTTTATCAATCACATCTTCACTAATGTCGTGCAATACCAATTCATCAGATTCTTTACCACCTGACTTCACCGCTTGTACGTATCGTAATTCGCTAGGAATTTGCATTTCTCCGAAGCGTTTTGCTTTGACAACACCTTGGCGAAATAAGGATTCATCAATATCCATAATATCACCTGTCGTTAACGTGACTAACTGTTTAGTAATCATTAACTCCACCACACGCCCTGCGGCAATGGGAGTGATGGCATAAACACCTGAGTGTATTTTACAGCCCGCCGGGATACCTAAAACAGGTATTTGTGCTTGTTTGCTTTGGGTGGCATGTTCGGTGACAACTTTGGCAATATTACGCGCTGTACCGTCACCGCCAGCAAAAAGAATGATATCAACCTGTTCCGCAAGTAAAGCGGCAACCGATTGCTCTGTATCATCTGCCTTTGTGTGTTCACTATCGGTTTTATAAATCAAGTTAACTTGAAAACCTAATGCTTTCGCCGCTTGTTCACCCATTAGATCATTCACTGTATACACAGTAATTTCATCTTGATAAGGCTGTAAGACTTTTAACGCTGTTTGTGCTCTGGCATTAGCTTTTGGCTCTGCACCTAAAGCTAATGCATGCATAGCCATACCATCACTACCTTTCAAAGCAACACTACCACCAACGCCAGCAACTGGGTTAATAATTAAACCTAACTTAAACATATACTCTCTTCTTCAAGATTAGAAAAACTCTCAATCGTTAACGGTAATGGCGTATTATAAAATTGAGCTAACGCTTCAATAAACTGATTGGCTCTAACAGGAAAGTCATTATCTAAAAACACCTGAACTTGTTGAAGTACTTTCTTTTTGAAACTATTTGTATCAGCCTGAAATCCACTTAAGTTATCAGAGGATACATAAAATTTTCTTTGTGCGGCTACATTAAACGCCCACTCTATTGCTTGCGGGATAACTTCAACTTGTTCAAATTTTTTCTGTTCTAGTTCATTTCTGCCATCCGGTTGATACCAATAACCAAAATCTTCTAATAATCGTCTGGCTTCGCCTGCTTGACACCAATGAGATATTTCATGAAACGCACTGGCATAGTAACCACGGGCAAAAATTATTTGATGGTAAGTACAAGGCTCTGTTGCTTCAGGAAAGCAGCTTTCCGGTAAGCTATTTGCTGGTAAGTAAAGCGGCTCATCACCCCCTTTAATTAAGCGAGTATTGAACTCTTTGAAAAAAGTGTTATAAAAAAGCTGAATAAGATCTTGATAGTGATGGTGCATAACAAATAAGGAAAATAATTATTTTTGCCATTATAACGAAAAAAATAGCTATTCATCTAATAATAATTAAAAAGTAACCCAAAAATTAGCTGATAAGCTATTAACTTTCTCTACAGTTAACTGATCGAACATCAATGATACCCCCCAGTTTTTTTTATCTAAATTCAGTTTTAACGCATTAATACTAGGGAATAATTCAACACCTAAAGTTCCCCAAATCCCCTTAGTCTTATATTGATAACCAAGCCAAGGGTACCATTGATAATTAAGCTGCTTAGCCCCCGTATTTAGTTGACTGTTTTTCCAATCATAATAAATGCCTAATGTTGTCTGTACGGGTAAACGCTGATACACATCTATCGAGTCTTCTTTACCTAATAATAACGCTTCAGCCTTATTTCTTTGTTCTGAGTTTACAATAGTTACTTTGGTATGAGTTACATCTCTCCATAGGAACTGATTTATTACATCAATTAATGTCAGTTTAACACTGATATTAGCGTGAGGTCGCCATAGGGTTTTTATATCAACACTATAACCATAAGACACCGACTCTTGCTCTGGGCGATCAAACAATAGATCTTTACTATAGCTATAATCAACCAACAACTTACCCTGTAAATCACCTTGTGGATTAGTGTTAACCTGCCCATTTATGGTGCCGTAAGTTAAATGAGTCCCTTGCCACACATTCAGAGTTATATCATAGTTGATATTTTTATATTGTTGTTGCCAAGTAGCATATATCCCACGAGCAAACAAATGGTTCACAGATAAAGATACTTTATACTCTTGGTTATAATTTTTATCATGCTTATCCTGATAAAAGAGTAATGCCGTATCGCTACTATGTTTAACTAAATAGTCGAAACGTGAAGCTAAGCCAATACTCCAGTTATCTTTACTCGCTGAAAAGGTTAATCGGCTATGGCTAGTAACAGTATTACCCGCTTCATATTTCCCTTGCCAACTATTATCAACTAAAGACATCACAGGGATAGCTTCTGAGTGATCAAAAGTGTCATAAGCTATTGTATATTGCCATTCACTCGCATTAACAAATACGCTGAAAAAAAATAATAGAACAACTAAAGCTTTACTCATGAGACCATCTTCCTTAACAAGAAAAGCAAGGAGGTCATCCTTGCTTTTCTTTAACGCATATCACAATAAAATATCACGAAAGTTATATCTATAATTTAATAAGCAAAAGAGCAAGGCCCAAATCAAAGGACAAGTCATTTTTATTCAAGGTTTGCTAATGCAGCAATGTTATTTTAAAAACGATTCAAAGCTGCATTTTCAATATTATGGATATATTAATCGAATGGTTATAATAAAGATTCTACGGTGTCATCAATATAACTAATAACATAAGCACCATCAGCAAATCTTATGGTACCTACAGTAACACCGTCATGAACTACTGTACCTATATCATCGCTATTATCACTATTGGCTGAAGTTTGTAATGTCATTACATCCCCCTGCTCATTGGTAATAGTAAATAGTCCTGACTCATCGCGAGTATCAGTTTCAAGTGCAATCGCACGCTCACCATACCCAAAAGCGACGTTAATAATGCCATCTTCAATGCCTTTACGATCCACTGTAATAGTTATTTCTGTCTCATCTGCATCGGTAAAGTTAGCGTTTAACGTTAATGATGCAGTCATATCTATCCAGCTTGTTTCAGTTTCAAGGTAACCATTTTCGTATAGTGAAACCAGTTCACCATCAAAATTACCACCAGGCACTGAAAGCTCAGTTTCACCTGTAGGTAGTATTAATTGATACTCACCTTCTGGCTCTATTTCATAATTATCCCCAACAAAAAAATCATTCCAGATGTTATTGGCAATAATGGTAATGCTCTGCGTACCAACACAAAAAGAATTTTCTGAATTAAAATTATTAGAATTAAAAACAGATTTCACTTCAAACTGAGTATCTCCACAATTTTCAGTGTTAGTATACTGAATACTATAATCAGAGTCCGGGAAGTAAAAATGAGCTTCAGTGTCCGCATCATTTATTGTATATGAGCCTATAGCAGGCTTGATATCGCCTAATTCAAGCTTATTAACATAAGGAACAAAGTTACCTTCATTAGCAGCATCTGACTCAATAGATAATTGCGCGTCAAATACTTCACTTCCAACATTAAAGCTACCTGACATTCCAATTTTACTTGGCATTGCTACTTCAACATCAGTATTTTCAGTTGACTGTACCATTGCAATTTGCGCTTCTAAGTCCCCTGTAAAAGTAACTTGCTCGTCACTTTGCTTACTTTCAATAATGGTATTAAAAACTAAGCCAAATTCAGCACTAGCGGTATCAAATGCCAAGCCATCTGGTGCATCACTACCTTCGCTTACGTTAGCCGATAAATTTATTAGACTGTTATTAACAATGGCTAATTTTACTTTATCATTTTCAAGCAAGCCACTAATAGCCATCTGGAAACTAGCTACATCAGCTACAGATAAATTTTCTAAATCACTTAATTCAATAATTAATGACGTTTGAATAACATTGTCACCCGTTGCTATATCAATCACAAATTCAGCTTCAGTAGATGCTTCATTAACAACAATCTGTGCTGTTCCTGTAGCTCCTGGATGAACATCGCTAATTTGTTGTGCTGTTAATTGCACATCAATACTGTCTCCCTCACTACTTTCTAACGCATCCATTAATGCTAGAGTAAAATCACTTAAAGTAGCAATTAAAGGCTCAATATCCGCACTAACCAACTCGCCTGCGGTTGATAGTTTTTGAGTAAAGCCATCTGCCCCGCTATTTAATTCAGTATCTATTTCATTACCCCATAGGCGTACATCGGCAATAAATGCTTTTGCTGCGGCAACACTTTCATTAGCAGTAAGTGTTTCGCCATCCGAATCAGAACTACCACAAGCGGTTAAATTAAGGGCAAGTAGTATAGGTAATGTAACTTTAGAGAGGTTGTTCATGTAAAACTCCTTTTACGTTGAATAGATCAGCATTAATTGCCGAAAACATTGAATACACACTTACTTAATAGAAAAGTTGATACTACAACAATTAAGTTTTCAACCGAAAGTGCATAATAGCCGAATAATCTAGCTTAAATTAATTAAGCTAGCAAGCACAATTGTTAATATATTAACAAATTAAAAAAAAATTTTCTTTAGAAATCAAAATGAAACGGTTAAAAAATCAGAATGGGTTCACAGGAGGAATTTGCCTTCAGGCTAATTTAGATTAGCCTGTTATTTCAAAAAACATAGCGTTCTTTATTGCTAATCCCATCATTAAATGCATTATCTAAGGCACTAAACATTTTGTTAATTGAATTACACGATATAAAAAGTAAGCATGTTAGCTGAGTACCGTTATTTTATAACGGTACTCAGGCTATCAAAGTTAATTTAAAAAACGTTAAGAAGTGATCTATTCATACTTAAAAAGTAACATGCCTATGTATCTCGATCAGGATCGCCCCTCTGAATGTACAAAGCTAGATGCATAGAAATATTCTTATATAAATATCTCTATGAATAAATTAAATTGTTTTTTTCACTGCGTGATTAATAACAAAGTAACCTAAAATACCTGATATTAGTGAACCAATAACAATACCTAATCTATCATTAAATAGCGGTGAATCGCTTGCTTGTTCGAATGCTAAAGAGCCAATAAATAAGCTCATGGTAAAACCAACACCACAGAGTAATGCTACGCCATACAATAATGTCCAATTGACATTTTCTGGCAATTTAGCAAAACCAAGTTTTATTGCAATAAAACAAAAACCAAAAACGCCTAATTGTTTACCGACTAATAAACCTAAAATAATCCCTAATGGTACAGGTGACATAACTTGCGCCACGCCAACATCAACAAAACTAATACCTGCATTCGCAAAAGCAAAAATAGGGAGAACAATAAAGGCAACAGTAGAGTGTAAATTATGCTCTAACGATTTCAATGGCGACGGATCATCATCCTTACCTTTTATAGGAATAAAAAAGGCTAAAATAACACCTGCTAAAGTAGCATGCACGCCTGATTTTAATACCGCAGCCCATAAGACTATGCCAATAAATATGTATGGGGACGTACTAGTAACATTTTTCTTGTTAAGCACTAACAAAATAGTAATCATACTTGCAGCAACTACAAGCGATAGCATAGATAACTGCTCAGTGTAAAATAAGGCAATGATAACAATTGCACCTAAATCATCAAAAATAGCTAATGAGGTTAAAAACACTTTCAGCTGCAAAGGTACTTTCGAACCAATGATAGCTAAAATACCTAAAGCAAAAGCAATATCAGTCGCTGTTGGAATAGCCCATCCATTAAGTGCACTTGGGTTGTCATAATTAAATGCAACATAAATCATCGCTGGCATAGCCATGCCGCCAATAGCGCCAATAGCAGGTAAAGTCACCTGTCCAGGTTTTGACAAGTCACCCTCTAGAAATTCACGCTTTAACTCTAAACCAACCAAAAAGAAAAATAACGCCATTAAACCATCATTTATCCAGAGTAATAATGGTTTAGCTATTTCAAAGCTACCAACAGCCACGACCACTGGAACATCAAGCAATAAATTG
>Ga0105359_10004519_pt1 | contig 11112 bp, 7 predicted proteins | sample GOMGulsemesocosm_6_FD_83659 | JGI IMG/M metagenome (GOLD analysis project Ga0105359, IMG submission 83659) | Methane-oxidizing microbial communities from mesocosms in the Gulf of Mexico - GOM8C Gulf of Mexico | ecosystem: Environmental > Aquatic > Marine > Cold seeps | place: Gulf of Mexico... | reverse complement strand
GTCATCAATGGCAATGCCCTTATCGATGCAACTGTGATGAGTATCAAAGGAAGTGCAAATGCTACCTTTGAAGATGTAAACTGCGCAGGTACTTCAGGCACTGAAGATATTATTATTGCCTCAGTAACATCAAACGGCATCACCAATACTGCATCCACTACTATTGATATTTCTGGAGAGCAATTAGGTTCTATTGAATTTGTTTCAGCTCTACCTTCGTCAATTGTTATTCAAGGTAGTGGTGGACAAGAAACTTCTACCCTGACCTTTCTATTAAAAAGTGCTCTAGGCAATGTCTTAGCACAACAACCTGTTGAATTCAGTTTAGACTCTAGTGTTGGTGGCATTAGCTTAAGCCGAGCCTCAGGGTTTACCAATAGCCAAGGTTTGATCACTACTCAAGTTTCCGCAGGTACCGTTCCAACAGTCGTGCGTGTTACGGCAAATTCATCGATGGATGTAAACGGTGAAACCGTTTTTGTACAAACGCAATCAAATGAGTTATCGGTTAATACAGGTTTACCAGAGCAAGCTTCAATGACAATAGCTGCAACTATACTCAACCCTGAAGCAAGTACCATAGGCGAAGAGTCAATAATCCGCATTTGGTTAGCTGATAGTTTCAATAACCCAGTACCTGACGGTACTACTGTTAACTTTACTACTGAAGGCGGAGTAATAGAGCCAAGCTGTAATACCCTTGCCGGAAACTGTCAGGTTACATGGACAGCAACCGAGCCTTATTTAGTTGATCATCGTTCAACAATTTTAGCAACTACTTCAGGTCATGAAACCTTTTTTGACTCAAATGGTGACAATGTTTTTGATGATGCAGATGGTGATGCTATTTCAAATGACTTTGTCGATTCAGGTTTTGGACGTCAAACAGCATTATCATCAGGTTTTGTTGATATGCCAGAAGCATGGCGTGACGATAATGAAGACAGAATAAAAGACCCAGAAGAAACCAAGTTTTTTGATAGTAATGGTGATGGCTTATATAGCGTAGCAGATGGCATGTTTAATGGTCCTCAATGCAGTGGCACAAAATGTGACGAAAATGCTAAAAAAGCAACACTGCGTAAGGCATTGGTGCTGGTAATGTCAGAAGCTCATAACCCTAGGTATGTATTATCAAATACCGCTGAAAGCTTTACTTATCAAGATAATACTGGAGCTTCCTCAGGGTTCCCAGATATTGTTGATGGCAGCTCATTAGCATTACGCTTTCGTTTTTCCGACAGTGCCGGGCAAGTTATGCCAATAGGCACAACAGTAAGTGTAGCGTTGGAAGGTGGCACACTACAAGGTAGTACAGACGTAGAAGTGGGGAATACTAATATAGCGGGTTATCGTGGATTGGACTTTATCATCATTAATGAAGCTGGTGGGGATCCAGAGGTAACTACTTTAACCATTACTATAGATACCCCTAATACTTTGCCAACAACATATGTAACAAGAACGATAAACTTACTTTAAGAGGCATAATTTCCGTGCCTCAATTCGTTCATAACAACCTACAATTCAAGACGACCTACAGGAACTATTTGTAGGTCGATTAGAGTGCTCTAAACCGAGAATTAAAACCAGTTATCCATGATCTTGCCGTAATGAAAATAGCCCCATTGCCCTACTCGTCTTAACGGCGCAAGTGGGAACTTAGGCAAAGCTCTATTATACAAAGGTAAGTCTGGCACCATTCTTTCTGCAACCTTATCTGCCAAACGTTTACCCGCTTGCACTGAAAAAGAAACACCTGAGCCGCAGTAGCCCATACTATAAAAAATATCCTTTCTGTCATTCTGGTAAATGTGTGGCAAATCATCTAGTGCCATACAAATCCAACCAGACCATGCGTGGGCGATATTCAACGACTGCAAAGAAGGGAAACTGGTTTTTAATACTGATAATAAACGTTGCGCATAATAAGGGTCATCAGCACTCTTGCCGGTGATAGCGCCCCTCCCGCCAAATAAAATACGATTATCAGGTAATTTTCGATAATAATATTTCAACATTCGGGTATCCATAACAACATTTTCAGTTAAAAAATTACACGCGGCAATTTGTTCGTCGGATAATGGTTCGGTAACAATTATTTGTGACAATACCGGCAAAGTGCGATCAGCGACCAAAGTATTAAACCCTTTCGGTGTATAACCATTAGTCGCGATGACTACCTTTTTTGCTTTTACTTCGCCTTGAGGGGTGATTAAGCGCTGAAAGCTCGTTTCCTCATGCCAGTCAGTGACCGGCGACGAACAATGAACTTTTGCTCCTGATTCTCTTGCTAAACGTTGATAACCCCATGCCAGTTTTAAGGGATTTAAGCCAAAGCTATCTTGATAACGAATTGCGCCATAAGCATTTTGATCCGCCATAAAGTTTTGGTGTAACTCGTCTTTTGATAAAACCTGTACATCATAACCAAACATCTGCTTTTGTAGCTTTGCTAGCGATACTAACTCAGACATTTTATTGGCTTTATGAGCGACTTTTATATAGCCTTTTTCTTGAACGTCACAATTAATGCCTTCATTGATTAATTGATTGACTGTTTCAACGCCTGCCGCCATTTCGTCATATATACCGCGCATCACCTCTTCACCCCATTGCTTTTGCATGGTCGTGAATGATTTTCTACCAGATGACTTTAAAATAAAACCAGCATTACGACCGCTACAACCCCAAGCCGTTTGGTTTGCTTCTAGGACATGTGCTTTAATACCGTGATCACGTGCGAGGTGTAATGCACAAGAAAGGCCCGTATATCCCGCACCAATTATCGCGACATCCACGTCAATATCTTCAGTTATAGCACCATCATGTTTGGGTGCTTCACCCGAAACGTTCGCCCAATAACTTTTTGGGTAAGTCTCACCACAACCGGGCGATTTATCGTGTAAAGGATCGTACATTGCTCACTAATACCATTTAATTTTGTCATTCCAATGGTAAACTATCAGTATTACTTAGAATATCAATAGCCTTTGTCATGAAAAACACTATTCAATATAAAACAATTCAACTTGAAGATTTTGCAGCCACCATAATACTTGGTACACAAGTACATGGTGAAGGCTATATTGACCACGAAAAACTCATTGCATGGGTTGAAAAAGGTTTAAAAAACGATATAAATAGTGGTTTTGTCGCTTATGATGGCAATAATTTGGTGGGTTTTCGCCTAACTTTCGCCATTGAACAATGGCAAACAGATAAATGGTGTTCACCCCAATTATGGCAAGTTCCCCCTGAGCAGGTTTGTTATTTTAAGTGTAATACCGTCGATGAAAATTACCGAGGTTACGGCATAGGTAGCAAGTTACTTGCATTATCAATTGATGCAGCTAAACGTCAAGGTGCTATTGCAGGCGTCAGTCATTTATGGATGCAAAGCCCAGGCAATAGTGCGGTAAAATATTTCACCAAATGTGGCGGAGAGTTAATGAAAGAGCATCCAGACCGTTGGCATGAGCTAAGTTTACAAGGGTATGAGTGTCCAGTTTGTGAAAACGAATGCCACTGTAGCGCTGCAGAAATGCTGATTACTTTTGATTAATGACGCTTTAAAACTTGCTTAAAGCGTCATTATATTATTTTACTGTTAACTGAATATTCGTTTGAGTAGTGAAGTAGACGTGTCGTCAACGGTACGGGCATGTAAAGGATCAAAGCCTTTTAATTCAGGGAATTCAACTGCTAACTGACAATGTTCAAAATCCCCGGTTGCCGGGTTAAAACGATAATCTTTTCCCCATCGCGCTATATTTTCACTTACTTGAGTAATAGCATCAACAACAAAAGAAACTTCATTATCTGACATCGTAGGATGAAATGACGCTCTGATCCAGCCTGGTTTTTCAGCAAAATCACCGGCATTTATTTGCTCCGTGATTTTATTAGAAGTGTCGTGATCAACGTTAAGTAATATATGACCATAGGTACCAGCACACGAACAGCCTCCTCGCGTTTGCACACCGAAACGATCATTTAATAACCGAACAACTAAATTATGATGGGCGCCTCGAACATAAAAGGAAACTATCGCTAAACGGTCTTTAATGTTTGACTCTAACATGACTACCTGTTCATTTTTCGCTAAGTTATCCATGACATATTCAGTAATTTCTCGTTCACGTAAGGCAATATTTTCCACCCCCATTGCATCTTTAACTTTAATCGCTAAAGCGGTACGAATGCACTGCAAAAACCCAGGAGTGCCTCCATCTTCACGCAAAGCAATATCATCAAAAAAGCTATGTTCTCCCCATGGATTTGTCCAAGTAACGGTGCCGCCACCGGGATGATCAGGTACCTTATTTTTATACAGTGCTTTATTAAAGACCAATACACCCGAACTACCAGGACCACCCAGGAATTTGTGTGGTGAAAAGAAGATAGCATCAAGGGCTTGTTTTGGGTTTGTTGGGTGCATATCAATATCAACATATGGCGCTGAACAAGCAAAATCGATAAAGCATAAACCACCATGTTCGTGCATCATTTCAGCCAGTTGATAATAAGGCGTTTTAATACCGGTAACATTTGAACAAGCAGAGAAGGAGCCTATTTTTACTTGGCGATGTTGATATTTCTCTAATAACAATTGCAAGTGCTCTATTGAAGGCAAACCATTACTATCTGGGTCAACAATTTCTAATGTCACATCACATTCATACCAAGACGTTTGGTTTGAGTGGTGCTCCATATGGGTAATAAATACAACCGGTTTATCAGCTTCATCAAAATTAACTTGGTCCTGCATACGCTCAGGAATACGTAATCCTAAAATACGCTGGAATTTATTGATAACACCAGTCATGCCAGCATCCGCGGTGATCAAAACATCGTTCTCACAAGCGTTGATATGTTTCTTAATTATATGTTGAGCTTCATGATAAGCATGTGTCATTGCGCTACCGGTCAAATTTGTTTCGGTATGGGTATTAGCAACAAAAGGGCCTAAGGTATTGGTAATGTAGTCTTCAACCGGTTGATATAATCGACCACTAGCAGTCCAATCTGCATAAATAATAGGTAGGTCTTGACCATTGATATTATGTGTTAAATCATTACCAATAACATGACGACGAAAAGGAAGGAAATAATTTTCTAGAGACATAACAGAACCACAAGCTTGTTCAATTGAATAATATCATTCTACCAAACCGGCAATTTCACACAATATAAAACCACAAAACGAAAGCATTAAGCAAATATATTCCCAGACAACTAGAAATGTAGAATATTACAATCAATTTTGTGACAGTAACCCCCAAAGGGAGAATATATTTTTAATAATGCTGAAATAATGGAAAATTATTTAGAACAATTGGCCTTGCTCTTCATTTTGATGATTGGTTAGTTGCCAATTAATTGCAGTTTTACCTGTCAGCTCTAACCAAGCATTTGCTTTAGAGAAGTGGCGACAACCAAAAAAACCACGATATGCCGATAAAGGTGACGGATGTACCTCAGTTAAAACACAATGTTTATCTTGGTCTATTTTTTTTCCTTTTTTCTGGGCATGACTACCCCATAAGAGAAAAACACAACCTTCATTGTTTTGATTAATTTCTTCTATAATGACCTCGGTAAACTGCTCCCAACCCAACTTTGCATGGGAGTGTGCTTGCCCTTGCTTTACGGTTAATACCGTATTAATTAATAATACCCCTTGTTTAGCCCACTCAATTAAGTTGCCATGATTAGGAGGACTAAAACCTTCGATATCAGCTGTTAACTCTTTATAAATATTGGCTAACGAAGGGGGGATTTTAACCTCTGGATGCACTGAAAAAGCTAAACCATGTGCTTGCGGTTGGTTTTGCTTTCCTACACCATGGTAAGGATCTTGCCCTAAGACCACCACTTTTATATCACTGAGATCACAAGGTTTAAAAGCACTAAATACATCTTGTTCGGTAGGAAAAATTTCCTCGCCCTGTTGGCGTTGTTGTGTCACTTCATTTTGTAAGGCAATAAAATACGGCTGCTGTGCTTCACGATCAATGATCGCTTGCCACTGAGGTTGAATGTTAGGCATAAAAAAGGGCAGTTGTTAATAACTACCCTTAGTTTAACTGAAGCCTTTAAAAGCCGTTAGCTTATTTATGCTTTAGCCAATAAATAAGCTCTTAATTCGTTAAAATCATTACCCTGGTCAACAGAAAGCGTAGTTTCACTAGCACAGTCGGCTAATTCTTTTGGTAAACCAATCGGGTGCCCTAGAGTACTTTCCACAACTTCTTTAAATTTAGCTGGATGAGCAGTTCCTAAGAAAACACCAAACTCGTCATCATTGGCATTATATTGCAAAGCCTTATAAGCAACAGCAGCATGTGGCTCACTGATATAACCTAACTTAGCGAGAGCAATGACAGTCATCTGTGTTTGTTCTTCGTCAATTGAGACTGAGCTAACACAATCTTTATCAACTAATTCCGCTTTAAGCATATGTTCAACACGTGGCCAATTATTTGGATTACTTACATCCATGGCATTAGACAATGTGGCTACGGTGTCATTAGGTGACCATTCTCCCGTTTGTAGATAACGAGGCACTGTATCATTGGCATTGGTTGCCGCGATAAAACGTTTAATAGGTAAACCCATCGCTTTAGCAAATAAACCTGCGGTTAAATTACCAAAGTTACCACTTGGTACTGAAACAACTAAATTATTTAAAGCTGCTTTGCCTTTTTGGCGATAAAGTTGCGCAATTGCTTCGAAGTAATAACAAATTTGCGCTAACAAGCGACTAATGTTTATTGAGTTGGCTGAATTTAAGCCTATTGCTTCTTTTAGTTCTTTATCATCAAAAGATTGTTTGACTAGCGCTTGGCAATCATCAAAGTCGCCATCAATAGCAATAGTTTCAATATTTCCACCTAAAGTAGTAAACATTTTTTCTTGTAATAAACTGATCTTGCCTTTTGGATACATGATAACAACACGAATATTATCTATACCATGAAATGCATGAGCAACAGCAGCACCGGTATCACCAGAAGTAGCAGTTAAGATAGTGATTTTTTTGTCTTGTCCATCTTTGGCATTGAACGCTTGTAAACAGCGCGCCATAAAACGGGCACCAAAATCTTTAAAGGCTAAAGTGGGTCCATGAAATAATTCTAAAATGGCACGATTTTCACTGATCGGTTGAATTTGTGCTGGGAAATTAAATGCATCGGTGACAATTTCAGTTAATTGCTCTTCACTTAAGTCCTCACTTACAAATGGGTGCAATACTTTCACACTACGCTCAACTAGAGGTAATGCTAATAATTCCTCTATATTGTCAAAGCTTGGTATATTTTCTGGAAAGAATAAGCCTTGATTACGGCCTAACCCTTGTTTTACTGCGCCAGCAAAACTGACTTGTTCATCGTTTTCTTTCAGATTATAAAATTTCACTTGTTACTTCCTTAAAACGGCTTGTCAGTTACTCTTCTGGTAACTGACAAGCGCCTTGATTATCGGCTTTGCATACGTGAACAAACCCTTCACATACACCTGAGCTTAATGTTTTTAAATAATTTTTTGCAAGCCACTGAGCAAAAGCTTGAGCTTTTTCTTTATCATCAGTCACACAGAACAATGTTGGCCCTGAGCCAGAAATACCTACGGCTAAACACCCTTGCGCTGACAAATACTGGCATGCTTGCTCAAAACCCGGTAATAAGTGCTTACGGTAGGGTTCTGCAACAATATCTGTGACTACTGAAAATGCTTGTTTTTTATCGTGACGATGACAAGCATCAACAAAAGTCGCTAAGTTTTGACCAAAGCTGATCACTTCGCTGCGAGAATAACTGTCGGGTAATACTTCACGTGCCGCTTTGGTTGATACTTCGATGCCAGGGTACGCCATGACAAAATAACAATCGTCAAACGAAGGTAAAGTTCTAGTAATAACTTGGCTGTCAGGTACCATCAGTTGCATGCCACCGTAATAACATGGCGCAACATTATCATAGTGCAAACTACCACTAATCTGCGCTTCCATTTGCCCCATCATTAATAACATTTGCTCTTTATCAAAGCTAAAGTCATTGTTTTTTTGATAGTAACAATTTAACGCTTCAAGTGCAGCTACTACAGAGCAGGCACTAGAGCCTAATCCACTGCCAACCGGCATCTTTTTATCTAAGGTTAATTTTACTGTTTCAACGGGTTGTTCTGCATCAATTAACGCTTTATTAAATAACGCTAAACAATGCCAAACAATGTTATCTGTTGGCTCACTCGGCAATTTTTTCGCAAATACACCTTCTACAGCTAAACTATTTGAATCACTTGATTCAACCGAAACAACATCACCCAATAAAGTGCCATCAATCGGTTTAACAGCCAATCCTAAAACGTCAAAACCAACGCTGACATTACCGATAGAAGCTGGAGCAAATACTGATACTTTCATTTTATTGATAACCCTTCATTTTTAAACTCTTATTTTATCTGCATATTTGTCAAAGACACTTTTTAAAGTGTACATTTCTTAATGGCATTAATGCTGTTGTTCCCAAGCGAGAGTTCTTAGGATATCACCAAAAACACCCGCTGCTGTTACTGCAGCGCCAGCACCATAACCACGTAATACAAAAGGTAATGGCTGATAATAGCGACTATGAATGGCGAGGGCATTTTCACCGTCTTTAATGCTGTGTAATGGATGACTTTGATCCACAGCTTCTATTGAAACTTGGCATTCTCCATCAACAATATTACCGATATAGCGTAATACTTTACCTTCAGCACTAGCGGTAGCAATTCGATCAGCAAATGGGCTATCAAGTTTTTCAAGGTTTTTCATAAAAGTATCAACATCACCACTGTCATCAAAATCGTCTGATAAAACAGAATCTACTTTAATATCCGATAGCTCTAATTGTAAGCCTGCTTCGCGCGCCATAATGAGTAATTTACGAGCCACATCCATACCACTTAAATCATCACGAGGATCAGGCTCTGTAAAACCGTTTTCTTTAGCAATAGCCGTTGCCTCAGAAAGCTTCATGCCTTCATCTAATTTGCCAAATATGTATGAAAGTGAACCTGATAAGACCCCTTCAAACCTTAATAATTCATCGCCTGCTTTTAATAAGTTTTGAAAAGTATCAATAACCGGTAATCCAGCACCTACCGTTGTTTCATATAAAAATCTGCGGTTGGTTTTTTGCGCCGCTTCTCTTAACGCTTGATAATACTGCCATGAGTCAGTATTGGCTTTTTTGTTTGGTGTTACAACATGGAAACCTTCTTCGAGAAAATCAACATAACTCATCGCAAGTGCTTCATTAGAAGTAGAATCAACTAAAACAGGGTTAATCAGATGGTTTTCACGAACAAAAGCTTTAATATTTTCAGCATTAACAGCGACGGGATCTTTACCTAGTAACCCTTGCCAATTTTCCAAATCAATACCGTTGGTATCAAAAACCATGCCTTTACTATTGGCTATGCCATAAACTTTTAAGGCAATATTTTGCTCTTTCAGTTTTGGTTGTTGACGGGCAATCTGGGCAATTAGTTCGCTGCCAACCACACCACAACCAACAAGGAATACATCAATAGTTGGTTTATGTGAAAAGAAATTTTGGTGACTGACTTTCATCGCGTCTGTACATTTACGTTTTTCAATGACTACAGAAATACTACGTTCTGATGAATCTTGTGCAATAGCAACTACATTCACTCTTGCTTGCGCTAATGAGCTGAAGAACTTCGCCGCAACACCTTGTTGGTGATGCATACCATCACCAACTAATGAAACAATCGATAAATCATCAGTTAATGATAATGGCTCTAATAGACCATTAAGTAATTCAAGTTCAAACTCTTCCGTTAAACTTTGTTTGGCCAACTGAGCATCAGCAGAATGAATACAAAAACTTATACAATACTCACTTGATGATTGGCTGATCAAAACAATAGAGATACTTTCACGACTCATGGTAGCAAATACTCGACTTGCCATACCAACCATGCCTTTCATTCCCGGGCCTGAAACATTGACCATGGTTAAATCATCAAGGTTTGAAATCGCTTTAACTTGTTTTTTCTGATCATTTTCATTCGCAATCAAGGTCCCTTCAGCAGAAGGGTTGCCAGTATTCTTGATCAAACATGGGATATGATATTGGGCAATTGGGCCAATAGTTTTTGGATGTAAGACACTTGCGCCAAAATAGGATAATTCCATCGCTTCTTGATAAGACAAATAATCAAGTAATCTGGCATCTTTGATCAGACGAGGATCGGCATTGTATACACCGTCTACATCGGTCCAAATTTCACAACATTCGGCTTGAGTACATACTGCAAGCACAGCAGCGGAGTAATCTGAGCCATTACGGCCTAAAGTAGTCACTTGTCCCTGGCTATCAACACCAATAAATCCTGGCATTAAACTGATCTTATTCAGATTTTCAAATTGCACCTGAAATTTTTCTTTACACAGCACCAAGTCTGCAAGTGCGTTTAATGAAACATCATTTGTTCTTAAGAATTTTTCTGGCTCAAGTACCGACACCTCGATATCGCTAGTGCGTAATACCGAATCAAGAATAGCAACACTCATCCGTTCACCAATACTGATAATAATGGCACGGATATGATCTGGGCAATAAGACAACATTGTTGCCCCTTGTAGATAACGCCCTAGTTGATGTTCCCAATTTGCCAAGGTTTGCTCGGCATGTTTAACGTCAAAATTTGCTAAAGTCGCAGATAAATCACCAATAATAGTTTCTATCGCTTGTCTAAAATGTTTGAGATCATTTTGTAATTTAATTTCATCAGAAATATTTTCTGCCATAGCGACTAAATGATTAGTGACACCTTGTGGCGCAGAAACAACAATAGCAAGCTCTGAAGACGAACTTTTACTTTTGATGATATTAGCAACTTGAACAAAACGTTCAGCAGATGCCAACGACGAACCACCAAATTTTAACACACGCATTTTTACTTCCCCTAAAACAAAAAAAAGCCCGTAACCTTTATGGTCACGGGCTTTGATAAAATACTTTCTTTTACACGTTAGCCAATGACCACCATCCCGGTGAGGGTGGTAGTGGTAATAATAATGGTATTACGGGTAAT
>Ga0105359_10004513_pt1 | contig 11120 bp, 7 predicted proteins | sample GOMGulsemesocosm_6_FD_83659 | JGI IMG/M metagenome (GOLD analysis project Ga0105359, IMG submission 83659) | Methane-oxidizing microbial communities from mesocosms in the Gulf of Mexico - GOM8C Gulf of Mexico | ecosystem: Environmental > Aquatic > Marine > Cold seeps | place: Gulf of Mexico... | reverse complement strand
TGAACGAGGTTATCGTTCTGCTTTTAAGCATGCAGGGACACCGGTTAATGAAACATTGATTGTCGCTGGAGATTATAGTTACCAATCGGGTATTGATGGTTGTGCGGTACTATTATCACAACCGGAGCAACCTAGCGTTATTTTTGCTTCAAACGATGAAATGGCGTTAGGGGCTTTATATGAAGCGCAAGAGCGTGGCATAAAAGTACCGGAACAACTCTCTATTTGTGGTATTGATAATATTTCCTTTACCAATAAAGTATTTCCTAATATCACGACGATGAATCACCCCATTTTTGAGATAGGGCATCAAGCAGCCAGACTGCTGATTACTCGCTTACAAAATAAAACTTCAAGTCAATTGATTGGTGGTGAGCATGCGCCGCATATTTTTGATTGTGACTTGGTCGAGCGCGACTCTACTATGCATTTTACCATTTAACCATTTAATCACCGAGAAAAGCTGAGTAATAACACTGTAATTAAAAGTAATGAGCAAAGCACCAACTACTAAGGCATAGTGATGAAACTAGTCGTCATTTACTTATGCATTAGAGCAGCCTTGTTGAGCCGAATTTCAGCGAGTAACGTGCGTTTCTTATTCTCTAAAAATAGCCTTTTAGGTGTTTGAAGAAACACGACAATAATATTGGAGCATAGTTGATGATTGAAACTTGGCGTTGGTTCGGACCAAATGACTCGGTAAGTCTAGCAAATATTAAACAAGCAGGGGCGAGTGGTGTTGTGACCGCATTACATGATATCGCAACCGGTGAAACCTGGCAATTAGCCGATATCCTCGCACATAAAGCCTTGATCGAATCGAGCAACCTTGAGTGGTCGGTCGTCGAAAGTGTTCCATTACATAATGATATTAAATTACGTACTGGTAACGTAAAGCAGTATATAGAAAATTACAAACGTTCTATTCTTAATTTAGGTAAAGCGGGTATTCGCACTATTTGTTATAACTTTATGCCGGTGGTAGATTGGACTCGTACTAACTTAACGTATAGTTTACCTAATCAAGCACAAGCCTTACGTTTTGAAATGTCAGACTTTGCGGCTTACGATGTTTATATGTTGCAACGTGAACATGCCGCTAACGATTATCCTGTTGAGTTATTAGCTGCATCGAAAGCGCGTTTTGAATTAATGACGCAGGATGAAAAAACCTTATTAGAGCAAAACATTATTGCCGGTTTACCCGGCGGAGAGGGCTCATATACACGGGCTGAAATAAAACAAGCCATTAGCGATTTTATTGTGCTTGGCACTGAGGGGATGCGTCAAAATTTAGTGGCATTTCTCGTCGAAATTATTCCTGTTGCTAAGCAAGCAGGTATTCAAATGTGTATCCATCCTGATGATCCTCCATTTTCTCTATTTGGTTTACCGCGAGTGGTTTCAACGGCCGAAGATGTTCGAAAACTATTTACTGCAGTACCCAGCCAAGCTAATGGATTGACCTTATGTGCAGGTTCTTTTGGTGCCCGTTGCGACAATAACTTAGTCGCTATGGCTAAAGAGTTTGCTCATAAAATTCATTTCGTGCATTTACGTAATGTTAAACGTGAGCCAGACGGTTCATTTTATGAATCGGACCATCTTGATGGCGACAATGACATGGTGGGGTTAGTGAGTGCTTTACTTGATGAGCAGGAGCGAAGATCAGCACAAGGAAGAGTGGATAAGCTCATTCCGATGCGTCCAGATCACGGCCACTTAATGAGTGACGAATTAACTAAATCAGGGATCAATCCAGGTTACTCATTTACGGGGCGCTTGAAAGGTTTAGCCGAACTACGGGGAGTGATATTAACTCTGCAACACTTAAGATCAGCACGTTGCTAAGCTCGGTTAATGTGAGTTAAATAAACACTAATTATAACAGAGCCAGAGAGTTAACTATTTGTGTGTTAACTCTCTGGCTCTGCATAACAGCTGATACTGTTAAACTCGATGTGCTTGGCGACAGACTAGGATAACCACCTTTACTATTCCCGTACCAATAAAACTACCTACTATAATATAACCAGTTATTGCATAAATCCGTACACAATATTTTTCATTTACTATTAAAATACGTCGAATACCGACAATCTGTAGCAAAGCTGTATCTATGTATCATGCGTTCTCAGCAGATGTAGGCTTATTACTGTGTAGGTGTGGAGAAAAAGGGCTATTGGCAGATGATATTCATCAACAGCCCTTAACGCACCAAATGATACTTACTTTAGTTGCTTATTTGGCTTCGCAGCCATCGTTAAAGTGACTTTTCCGCCGCTAATGATTTCACTGTGCTTGAGGTAAGTTCGCTTTAGCACTTTACCATTGAGGCTGATAGTGGTGACATAAGGATTATTTGGGCTATTATTGATGGTTTCAATAATAAAGCGTTTTCCGGGGTAGTACTCTGGTTGTAGGGCTATTTCAATACGATCGAAAATAGGGCTCCCAAGCCAATAAATAGGGTCACTCTCGGTGCCGCCCGTTAATTGAAACAAACCTATTTTCATCAATACTGCTAAACTGCCCATCAAACCTTGATCTTCATCACCGTTATAGCCACTTTCCGGGCTTAGCTGTGAAAATACAGTATCGACAACTTTTCTTGACCAATACTGCGTTTTCCAAGGTGCGCCCGCAGCACTGAACATGAAAGCTGTTTGCATACTGGGTTGATTGCCATAATTTATTGGGCTGCGGCGATATTTTTCTACTGCTTCATCAGCGTGAGCTTTACCCGCGGTGAACCCTTGTTGTTCAGCCGTGATGAAATCTTGATCAAGTCGAGCAATGAAAGTGTCAGTGCCGCCCATTAAATTAGCCAAACCTAAGATATCATGAGGGACAAACCAAGTGCCTTGAGCTGCGTTTGCTTCAACGAAGCCATTTTCATATGCAAAAGGGTTAAAAGGCGTTTGCCAACTGCCATCCATGTTTCTAGGCCGCATATAACCTGAATCGCGATCAAATTGATTTTTATAATTTAAGCTGCGGTTGATATAAAAGTGATAATCTTGGTGTTTACCTAATGCTTTAGCTAACTGCGCTAAACTGTGATCTTGAAAAGCATACTCTAAGGTTTGTCCGGTTCCTCGTCGGTGGCTACCGTATAAACTCTCTGATTCAGCTAGCGGGTAGGGGATATAGCCTCGACTCTGATATAATTTAAAGCCACCACCGGTGTTACTATGATGTTCGTAACCTGCTTTGGCCATAATACCATGTTGACTATGGTTCTTTTTTAAGCCTTGATAGGCTAAGTCAATATCGAAATCTTGAATTCCTTTCATATAGTTAGCAACAATAAACGGCGTTGAGGATGCACCGGTCATTACATAGGTGTAGTTTCCGCCTGAAGGTCCTCTGGGGATCATGCCACCATCTTGATAATAAGTGAGTAAGCTATTAACAAAATCAGACGAGGTTTTTGGATAAACTAATGGCCATAAGGTGGCTATAGTCCACTGCGCCCCCCAAAAAGAGTCAGAATTATGATGGTTAAATTTGGGGCTACCCTGTGCATTTAGAGGGATTTGTCGAGTAACAGGCGCTAACCCAGTTTGATCCGTATATTCACCGTTGGCATCTGAAATAATTCTGCGACCTTGTAACGCATGCCATAAGTCAGTATAAAAACGACGTTGTTGTTTGTGGCTACCACCGCTAACCTTGATACGGTTAAGTTGCTCGTTCCATTGCGCTGTGGTTTGTTTAACGACTCGCTCAAAATTCCAGTGAGGAAGCTCACTTACTATATTTCGCTTGGCATTTTCTGTCGACACATATGAAATACCCACTTTCATCAATACCGGAGCACTTGATGGGGCTAAGGTAATAATCAGTCCAGAATTTTCACCACTGGTGCCCTTAACTAAGGGTAATATCTTATCACCTTGCCAAGCAGTGAGGTTCGTAATTGGGCTGCTTAATTGCGCATGAAAGTATATTTTGGTAGGTTTGGGACGTCGGTGTGTGGCTTTATTCGTGATATAACCTGAAATATTCTTATTGTCGATTTGATAAGCCTCTGCATGGCCTAACATAGACGGGCCAATGTTACCGCCGAGTTGAAATATTAACTGGGCAGGCTTATCAACAGGGTAATGATAACGATGCATGCCAACTCGGGTCGTGGCGGTTAATTCAACGTCAATACCATAACGGTCAAGCGTCACTTGGTGATAGCCAGGTTTCACTATTTCTTGCTGGTGACTAAATGCGGAATAAAAATCATTTTTAAGCGTTATGGCGGGTAATTGACTACTTACGGGCATTACTGACAAACCCGATAATTGCCACGCATGAACATGATTGAAACCTTTTATTTCTGAGCTATTATAGCGATATCCACTACCCCAAGCTCCACCCAACTCAGTGTCAGGACTCAAATTAACCATGCCAAATGGTGTGGATGCGGAGTCAAAATAGAACCAGCGACTATTTGCACTATCTAAATGTGGATACACTAATTCACTGGGTGTGGTTGCGAGAGTTCCAAAAGGCGTCAACAGGGTAAAGAAAAGCCAAACAGCTCTTTGAATATTTTTACAAAAGATATGAAGCACGTTTGTTACCTCTTAGTAAACGTTGAATAATAAGTAATCTATAGATCCATTATAAGTATTGAACACTGCTTTTAAAATATGTTATGGGTGAAAAATTAACTAGCAGCTCCCTCATTTAATACGATATATATATTGACGGTTATTGGTTAATTTCCACTAATATCTCAGCTATTGACACCGGTGTCAATAGCTGAGATATTAGTGGGAATTAATTATAGAAATGGATGAAAATTGTGATAAAGCATAAGAAAGTAATCTGTTTTGGTGAAGCGTTAATCGATTTTTTACATACCGAAACTCAACCACATGAACGACTTTCGATAAATGCTTATTGCCAGTTCCCTGGTGGTGCACCCGCTAATGCGGCTGTTGCAATTGCTAAATTAGGAGGAAATGCACACTTTATGGGACAGGTGGGCGACGATGCTTTTGGCCACTTTTTAACACAAAGTTTAGCCACGTATGGTGTTAATATTGATAGTGTTTTTAAACACCCTATTGCGAAAACAGCACTTGCTTTTGTAATGCGTGATACCCAAGGTGAACGGCATTTCTCATTTTATCGAGATCAGAGTGCTGATCTTATTTTCGGTGTCGAACAATTGCCATCTGATGCATTTACCCATGCAGGTATCTTTCACTTTTGCAGTAATACTTTAACGGATGATCACATTAGTGCCACCACAATGGCAGCTATAGATCGTGCTAAACATGCAGACGCGTTGATAAGTTTTGATGTCAACTTACGCCATAGTTTATGGCCACAACAACAAGTTGAACTAAAGCATGTTAATCAATTTGTGGCACAAGCTCACGTACTCAAATTTGCCCAAGAAGAGCTAGACTTTCTAAGCAAAGGAGAGCACCAAACCTATATAGAAAACTGTTTAGCTCAGCAGTGCCAACTGCTGATCGTTACCAATGGCGGAGCAGTAACCAAATACTATACTCGTACGTTAAGTGGCATGGTACAGCCATCTGCAACGGAGGTCATTGATACAACAGCAGGCGGTGATGGCTTTATTGGCGGCTTATTATTTCTATTAAGCCAGTTAGGGCATTATCATGAATTTTATCAGCTGGTTAACAATGAAAATAACTTGGATCAAGTCATTCGTTTTGCCATAGCGAGTGGAGCTATGGCTGTTTCGCGTTTAGGTGCGTTCCCGGCGTTACCAACGTTTACTGAAGTGAAACATTGCTACCCACCTTGCTTATCACACGATGATGTAGAGTCTGCAAATTAACGCAATCAATTAATAATAAGTTAAAGCGAAATAGATTAATTATTGTCTACATACTATGAATAAAAATAAGAGACCACGATGAAGAATTATTACCATCAAGCGCATTTACTTGAACATATTAAATCCATTCTAGCGTTTTATGATCCCGTTGTTATTGATGAACAGGGCGGATATTTTCAAAACTTTCGGGATAATGGTGAGATTTTTAGCCACCGTTTTAAACAGCTAGTGAGTAGCACCCGCATTATTGTTAATTACGCTCAAGCAAGCTCATTACTTGATTGTGATAACTACCGTGATATGGCCAAACACGGGCTCGATTTTTTAGAAAAAATTCATTGGCAAGCGAGTACTCAAACATATGCTTGGACACTTGATGGAAACAAACCGCTTGATATGACCCAACAAGCCTATGGCTATGCCTTTGTGTTACTCGCTTATGCTGGCGTACATAAAGCCGGAATTGTTAATGCCATCGACAAAATGGAACAAACTTTCCAATTATTAGAAGCACGTTTTTGGCAGGCAGAGTACGGTTTATACGCAGATGAAATTAGCGAATCCGGCGAGCTCAGTGATTATCGTGGTCAGAACGCGAACATGCATCTATGTGAAGCTATGCTTGCTGCATATGAAGCACATAATGATCAACGCTATCTCACTAGGGCCTCATTGCTTGCAGAGAATATTACCAAGCGTCAAGCAAACTTAACGGATGGCTTAGTGTGGGAGCACTACCAGTCAAGTTTTGCACCTGACTGGCAATATAATCAAGACGATCCTAAAAACCTCTATCGGCCATGGGGATTTCAACCTGGGCATCAAACCGAATGGACTAAATTGCTACTTACCTTGCATAAACATGCTCCTAATGACCAGTTAGTTACTCGTGCAAAGCTATTATTCGATCGTGCTTATGATAAAGCATGGGATAACGAATATGGTGGCCTAATTTATGGTTTCGCACCAGGTGGAAAGTGGTGTGATGATGATAAATACTTTTGGGTACAAGCAGAAAGTTTTGCTGCAGCGGCAATGTTGTATGAGCAAACGGACGATGCCAGTTATTTAGAGAAATATCAGCAGCTTTGGGATTATTGCTGGCAACACTTTGTTGATCATCAATATGGTGCTTGGTTTAGAGTATTAACGCGCGATAATCAAAAATACAGCGATGAAAAAAGTAGTGCCGGTGCTAAGTGTGATTATCATACTTTAGGGGCATGTTTTGAAGTGTTGCGTGGTATAAAAGCGCGATAAAAATAATAAGAACAATAATAGGGAACAACAATGCAAGTTAATGTAACAAACACAGCTGACATACCAACAGCCAAAATATCATCACCACTCAATAGTCGGTTCGCTTTCAGTGCGATGACCATGCTATTTTTTATTTGGGGGTTTATCACCGCGTTAAATGATATTTTATTACCCTATTTGAAATCAGCCTTTGAACTGACGTTTATGCAGGCTGCCTTAGTACAATCATGCTTTTTTGGTGCCTATTTTATTGTTTCACCTTTTGCGGGGAGATTACTTGAACGAATAGGCTATAAAAATAGCATTATTATTGGCTTACTGACGATTTCTTCAGGTTGTTTATTATTTTTTCCTGCGGCAGATTATGCTATTTATGAATTGTTTTTATTAGCTTTATTCGTCTTGGCTTCTGGAATTACCATACTACAAGTTTCAGCAAACCCCTATGTTGCTGTATTAGGTAGTGAGGAAAAAGCCGCGAGCCGATTAAATTTCGCTCAAGCTATTAACTCTGTTGGGCATACGTTAGGGCCTATCTTTGGTGCGGCATTAATACTGACCAACATACCAAAAATAACAGCAAGCTCAGCTGAAGCAGTGAAAATGCCATATTTATTGATTGCATTAGCACTACTTGTTATTGCCGTTATCTTCTATCGATTAAAGCTACCAAATATTGAGGAGCACCTTGAGGATAATGCTACACAAGAAAGTGATTTTTCACTTTTTTCATCTAAACCACTTTTATATGGTGTACTGGCTATTTTTATCTATGTTGGAGCAGAAGTCAGTATAGGAAGTTATCTCGTGAGCTACTTTATGCAATTGTCGCTTGATAATATTGATCAAGTCACCGCGGGGCATATGGTTGCCTATTATTGGGGAGCCGCGATGATAGGGCGATTTGTGGGCGCTGCTTTGATGCGTGTTGTTCAGCCAAGTTATTTATTAGCGGTGAATTCGGTCTTTGCTATTGCGATGATTTCACTCTCGGTTTCGGTCAGTGGAGAGTTTGCTATGGTAACTATTTTAGCGGTGGGGTTCTTTAATTCTATTATGTTTCCCACTATTTTTACTTTGGCAATCAAAGGGCTAGGAGAACACACCGGGCGTGGCTCTGGTTACTTGTGTCAAGGGATTGTAGGGGGAGCTATTTTACCGTTAGCCCAAGGTTACACGGCGGATATTAGTTCAATACAGTGGAGTTTCTTAGTACCTGCTTGCTGTTATCTATATATTGCGTGGTATGCCTTATTTGGCTGTAAAGCGAGTACTCGGTCGTTAATAAAAAACCACGAGTAGGTAATGAACTGAGTTATAGCATAAACATATAGTTATGATTTTAATAAGCACACTACATGAAATTGATTAACATTAATGTAACTAGCTAACCGCATTATTGGTTAGCTATTTAAGGAAACAGACATGATATCTCGTAGAAAATTCATCAAATCAGCATTAGCTAGTTCTGCAGCCTTGCAGTTATCAGCTTGTGTTATCACCACCGACAGGCAACATATCAATGCGGCCCAAGCGTTTAAAAAGGCAAATAAGCCTAATAGTGAACGAGGGGTAATCAGCCATCAATACCAAGTTAATGTGCTCGATTATGGCGCTAAGGGCGATGGAATAACCCTTGATACTCATGCCATTCAACAAGCGATTGATACCGCAGCAACCGCCGGAGGTGGCATTGTGATTATTCCTCAAGGTCGGTACTTAATAGGTAGTCTATATTTTAAATCTAATGTCGCATTAAAGCTTAATAAAGGCGCGTTACTACTTGGCAGTATCAGTATTTATCATTACCTGCGCGATAACAAGATTAATGCCTTAATATCAGCGGATGGTTGCCATAATATTGCTATATTCGGCGAAGGAGAAATTGATGGACGAGGGCGGGAATTAGCGTTAGCTATCGATTATTTACTCCCCGCGGGTGAGCGATTGGATGAAAATTATAACGAAAGGCGTAGGCGGCCACGGGGAAGACCTGAGCTACTATTCATCGCTAACAGTAATGGCATTAAACTCTATGATATAGTGATAAAAAATAGTGCTTCTTGGGTACAACATTTTAAATCGAGTGAAAATATCACCATAGATAATATTAGCGTGCAAAGTGATAGTTATTGGAATAATGATGGTATTGATATTAACGACTGCCGTAAGGTGAGCATCACTAATTGTTATGTTAATGCCGCAGACGATGCTATTTGTTTAAAGTCTAAAAGTAAAGGTAGTTTTTTTAATGAAGATGTTTATATAGCCAATTGTTTACTGCGCTCAAGCTCTAACGGGGTTAAATTTGGCACAGAATCACAAGGAGGCTTCAAAAATATTCGCGTAGAAAATATAACTGTTTATGATACTTACCGTGCAGCCATTGCGTTAGAAACGGTAGATGGGGCTATTATGGAAAATGTCACGGTAGATAATATTACGGCACGTAATGTTGGCTGTGCCATTTTTGTTCGCTTAGGTCAACGTAATAAAGATGTAGCAGAAAGCACGCCTGTTGGCACTATTCGTAACATTCAGATCAGTAACATTTACGCTGAAGTAGCCTTTGGCCGTGCTGATAGTGATTATGATGTTAGAGGTCCGGCTTTAAACAAATTCTTTAATCCTATTCCAGCCTCTATTTGTGGTTTACCCGAGGCTCATATTGAAGATATAAAGCTTGAAAACATTACCATATCTTATCCTGGGCGTGGAAATACTGGTATTGCTTACGTACCGTTAGAACAATTATTTCTAGTACCAGAAGAGCGTGCTGGTTATCCTGAATATACTATGTTTGGTGAGTTACCTGCATGGGGACTGTATGTTAGGCATGTCAGTGGCCTAAACATTAACAATATTACGCTCACGGCTAGACATCCTGATTTTAGGCCCGCTTTTGTTTTTGATGATGTAAATACCTTAACTTTATCAGCTGCTAACGTTAATGAAAAGTTACCGCGTAAAGCGCTTACTTTACCATTACAGCAACAGCCAGTAACGAAAATAAAACAACATATTATTTTGCATAATGTTACCGGTGACGTTATTACAAAGTGTGTTCTCAGTGATGGTAGCATTTTAAAAGCAGTAAAAGTGTAAGACTAAAGTAAAAATCAGCGAAAGTTAAGTACGACTATGGCTTAATATTAGCGTCAATAAATGAGAGTGAGAATGAGAGTGTAACTAGATGGATTTATCTCAGTACAACTTATGGCTATTTGATTGTGATGGCGTTATTTTAGACAGCAATAAAATAAAATCGCAAGTGATGTATCAAGTGGCATTACACTTTGCTAATGATGATATTGCGACACAATTTCAGCGTTATCACCAAGAAAATGCTGGCATCACACGTTTTGTAAAGTTTGAATATCTGTTTACCCAGTTATTAAAAACGCCCATTACCGAACAAGGTAATGCGGTTGATTGCCCTAATAGCTTTAAGCAGTGCTATCAACAAGCATTGACGCTTTTTGGTGAGCTCGTGGTTGAACAGTTAATCGCTAGCCCGGAAACAGCCGGAATACTCGATTTTTTGGCAAGCCTACCAACAGCGCAGCAAAAATACATTGTATCTGCGGGCACTGAAACTGAGCTTAATCATGTTTTTCAACAGAAAAATTTAAATCATTATTTTGACGGTATTTATGGTGGACCACGCGCTAAGGCGGAAATATTTGCGGATATTTTTAAGCAGCATCCGCAAGCAAAACCGCTATATTTTGGTGATGCTAAGGCCGATCATATCGTTGCCGAGCAATTTGGTGTCGATTTTGTGTTCGTGTCTGATTACAGTGAATTTCATCAATGGCAAAGCTACTTTAAAACCGTCATTAAGCAAAGTCACAAGGTTAAGCTCATCAATAACTTTATAGCGCTGCTTTAGCCGTTAGCTAACTTTATTATTCCTAAAGTAAAGTAATATAAAATCAACAGGTTAGGTAAGTGTTATATTCGAGCGTTGCAAAGACATCGAACAATGCATAAATACTTGCGTAATGGCTACTTCAATACAGGTTTTGGGTGGTCGAGC
>Ga0105359_10004512_pt1 | contig 11125 bp, 7 predicted proteins | sample GOMGulsemesocosm_6_FD_83659 | JGI IMG/M metagenome (GOLD analysis project Ga0105359, IMG submission 83659) | Methane-oxidizing microbial communities from mesocosms in the Gulf of Mexico - GOM8C Gulf of Mexico | ecosystem: Environmental > Aquatic > Marine > Cold seeps | place: Gulf of Mexico... | reverse complement strand
GCTTTCGGCATAGATAATTCAGCGAACTCAGATGCGTAAAGTGCTAAGGCTTCTTTGTTTTCAGTATTTGTTTCTTTCGCAGCGGCTTCAGCTTTAACAATAAGGGCTTGAGCTTGTTCAATGCTGGCTTCAACTTGAACTTTATTCTGCTGGCGCTGTTCATCGCGACGAGAGAATACGGCATCACAGGCTAAGCGAAATTCTTGCCAAAGTTTTTGATCCGCCTTATTAGGCGTCATGCCGATAGTTTTCCAATCGCTTTGCAATTGTTTGCTTTGCTCAATAGCTTGGCTTAGTTCCTCAACATCTTGCAATGATTTTGCTTGGTTAATTAATGATTCTTTTGCTTCAATATTACGCTGATATTCTGCCTTGATGTGAGCATAAATCTTGTCTGATATTTCTTGCAAACTTGCCTGGCTGTTCTTGTGCTCATTGCGATCAACAGGAGAGAAACTGCGGAATATTTCACGGGCTGTATCGAGAGTTTTTTGAACAATGCCCCAATCTGCAGTTTCCCAGTCCATGTTAGTTTCGTAGTCAGTCAACTGAGCGATAAGTGCCTGGCGATTGACGAGATTTTGCTGACGTTGAATTGCCATGTCGGCATAATAAGCCTTACATGGTAAGTAAGCTTTATCAGCAGCGGTGCGGAAGCGATTCCAAAATACTTTGTCATCTTGGCCTGAGATGGGCCCGATGGCTTTCCATTCTTGCTGGAAATTATGGATTTTATCCGCTAATACTTCAGGATCCATCTCGCTACCGACTAAAGCTTCCATGCTGACGCAAAGTGCTTCTTTTTTAGGTGTGGCAGCGTAACCTTGCCAATCACGAATTTCAGTCAGTTGAGCGGTTAGGCTCTGATATTGACGCTGGTACTTTTTGCCTTCTTGTTGGCTGATCTTTTTCAACGCTTGTAAAGCATGCTGGTGAGTCTTGTTCGCTTCTTTTAGATGACCTTCTGTAATGTGGCCTTCTAATTCAGTTAATAGCTTAGCAAGTTGCTTGGAGCTATCGGCTTCATGAGCACTCAAGTTTTGATTGTGTTTAATAACACTCTGTAAGGCATTATCTAGCTCAGTTAATAGAGCAGGGGTATCGATATTGAGTTGTAACTCAGCCGCTTTCCAAGGTAACCGCTTCAGTACACTTGTCAGTTCTTTTTGCAGATTTTGACTTTTACTGACGCTGCTTTTTTCCAATTTCTGGCTTTGCTGAATAAGCGCTTCAAAGCTTTCTTTCTGATCTAACAGTTGCTGACGGCTATTATCAAGGGCAACCCAAGCTTGAAGTTTATGCTCAAAGGATTTGCTTTGCACAGTCTCTGGTTTGCTGATCTGCTTTGCGCTATTCCACTGTTGCTCTAGATCTTTTAGTTGTGCAGAAATTTGCTCGCTAAGCTCAATGCTTTCTAGCCGAACAAGTAAGGTAACGAAGCTTTCTTTGGCGTTAGCAATAGCGACTAACTTATCTTGAGCGGCTTTTTCTTCGGCAATGTGTTCGGCTAAGGTATCTTCACACTTAACGAGTGCAGTATTAAAAGTTTGCTGTTGTTGCAAGTCTTGGACGTCAAACGCAGTCCAGTTTTTCTTCAATAATTGTAAACGACCATTATACTCAGGAGAGTAAGCACTTTTAGCAATGTGTTGTGCGTTGCTAATAGCTATGGCTATTTTTTCTTGGCGTAATTGTTCAGTATCTTCAACGGCTTTACTCGTCGCTAGGTGCTCTTTGCAGAAGCGGTAAAGAGCTTTGTCTTTGCCTTGTGCAATCTGCATGAGTTGTTGCAGTGATTCGCTTTTTTCTAAGCCTTGGGCAGCGGCCATGCGGACTTTGGCAACAGGGTTGTTGCTGGCAATGTCTAAACGGATGCTTTCACTTCCTAGTTTATTAATTGCTGCTAAACGCAATTCGTCATCTCGGGTATAAGTTGCGATATTAACCAGGTCGTTATCATTACTGATAGTGGATAATTCGCTGATGCTTTGATTAGGCAGCAGGTGAGTAAGGTGCTGTTGCTGTGCTTGTTGGCGCAACGCTGAGTCTTCGCACACTAAAAATACAGCGAGTTGCTGAGGAGATTTAATCTTCGTAAGTGCTAAGGCACGAATGCTTAAATCGCTATCTTGCTCAGCAATTTGAACCAAGGTTTTCTCATCGCTTAGACTTTCTATAGCAGTTTTTCGAACAGCAGGATCTTTGTGCTGCCATTTTGGTTTGAAGATAGAAGGTCTGAAAATATTGTCTAATAACGCCATGTAATTCGTCCTGAAACTAATGCTCAAAAGGCTCAAATGTAAATAAGGTCTATTCTACTACTATTTTAGCAATCATAGAATTGGGTTAGAGCGATTGCTGTGGTAAAGTCGCTCATTCTATAGCTCACCATCCTAAAACTAAATAACTATAACAAGGATATCTTCAATGAAGTGGCTTAAATTTGTTCTAATTCCTGCCTTATTGGCTATGCACGGCTGTGCTTCTATGGGGGTTTCTAATTATCCTTTAGCGGAATTGACTGAAAAATATACGGATGAAACTTCTAAGTTTCTCGCTGTGGATGACCTTATTATCCATTATCGTGATGAAGGCACTGGACCAACGTTATTATTGCTACATGGAGTTGCCTCTTCTTTACATACTTGGGATGACTGGGTTAAACGATTATCGTCGGATTATCGTATCATTCGTGTTGATCTACCTGGCCATGGTTTAACGGGAAATGATCCTTCCGTTGAACGCTATGAAATTGCTTATATGGTCGATAAATTAGAAAAATTTCTTAATAAATTAAGCATTGATGAGGTCTATTTAGCAGGTAACTCTTTGGGTGGATATATCGCATGGAATTATGCTTTGCACCGTCCTGATCGAGTAAAAAAAATGATCTTGTCAGACTCCGCAGGTTTTCCACAAGACATGCCGTTTATAATGAATTTTGCAGCCTTACCGGGGATCGGAGAAATTGCGGGTCATATGATGCCTAAGTTCATTATTGACATGAACGTAAGTGCGGCATTTGGTGATGGTGATAAGGTGACTGATAAGCTTCAGCAACGTTATTTTGATCTGACTATGCGCCAAGGTAACCGTGAAGCATTAGTTAAAGTTTTTCGCACAATGAAAGAACAAAGTGCAAACCCACATCTGGGTGATCGCGTAAAAGAAATCAAAGTTCCAACATTATTAATGTGGGGCGACCAGGATGAATGGGTTCCACTAGAAATAATGCAGCAATTCGAACAGGCTTTACCTAATTCACAATCAATCGTGTATGAAGGTGTTGGCCATATGCCAATGGAAGAATTGCCTGTTCAAACAGCTCGTGATGCTCATGGTTTCTTTACCTTGGGCAAAGCTGTACACGCTCCTTTAGTCTTGGCTCCACAATAATAGGAGTCCAATAAAAATAGCCCTTATTAAAAGTAAGTAGGTGCAATGAGCCAATCTATTCTTTGGTACGATTACGAAACCTTCGGGGCCGATCCGTCTTTTGATCGGCCGTCACAATTTGCTGGTATCCGCACCGACGAAAACCTCAACGAAATCGATGAGCCTGTGCAGTTATTTTGCAGGCCGAGTCCTGATTATTTACCCCATCCCCAAGCTTTAATGATTACCGGTATTACGCCGCAGCAATGCTTACAAGATGGTTTGCCTGAAAATGAGTTTATCGATCAAATAAATCAAATATTCTCAGTACCAGAAACCTGCACTGCGGGCTATAACAGCATTCGTTTTGATGACGAAGTTACCCGTTATACCTTGTATCGAAACTTCTACGATTCGTACGCGCGTGAGTGGCAAAATGGCAATTCTCGCTGGGATATTCTAGATGTAATGCGCTGCGCTTATGCCTTGAGGCCTGAAGGTATTGTTTGGCCGAAAAATGTAGAAGGCAAAGTCAGCTTTCGTTTGGAAGACTTAACCGCCGCTAATGGCATTGATTTGGGTAAAGCTCACGATGCGGTTGTGGACGTGCGGGCAACCATTGCGATTGCTAAGTTGTTATTAGAAAAGCAGCCTAAATTATACCGTTATCTATTCGACAATAGAGTTAAGCATAAGCTGGCATCGTTGGTAGATGTTGATAATCATAAGCCACTGGTTCATGTTTCTGGCATGTACGGCGTCGACCGTGGTTGCATGGCAATCGTTGTGCCTATCTGCTGGCATCCGAGTAATAAGAACTCCTTTATCGCATTTGATCTTTCAACCGACCCCAATACTTTGGCTGGTTTAACGATTGAGCAAATGCAGCAGCGTTTATTCTCAAAGCAGGCCGATTTGCCGGAAGGCATTGAGCGCCTAGGCTTAAAAGAAGTACATATTAATAAAAGCCCAGTGCTGGCACCCGCGGCCACGTTAACACCCGATCAAGCCGCACGCTGGGAAATATCAGGCGATGTTTTGCGCGCTAATCTTGCGACATTAAAATCGTTATTGGCTCAAGATTCGTCTATCTTGCAAAGCTTGCATGGAGTGTATACCCAGCGTGACTTTGCAGCCAAAACAGACGTCGATACCATGCTTTATAGCGGTGGATTTTGGAGTGGTATGGATAAAAAAGCCATGGCACAGATTCATGCAACACCGCCTAAATCTTTAGCGAGCTTAAAAGTTCAGTTTCAAGACCCGCGCGGCGATGAGATGTTTTTCCGTTTTCGTGCGCGTAATTATCCTGAGTATATGGCTGAAGACGATCATGAACGCTGGGCAAAACATTGCATGGATAGCTTGCTAGGCAATGGACCAGGCTTGAATTTTGAGCAGTTCTCGCAAGCTTTACAGCAAGCGGTGCAAGATAATCAGAATGATCAAGATAAGATGTTCGTATTGCAAGAATTGCAGCTGTATGCCGAGTCGATTTACCCCAGTGACGCTTACTCGTGATGCCTATTAATTATGTCGATCAAAGATGTTTATAAATGAATAGTCGACAGGTTTGGCGAACGCCTAAAGCGGGAGCGATTCAACGTCTAGTGCAGATTGATGAGCTTTTAGCTGAGCTTAAGGCTGATGAAGTACAGGTTGATGTAAAAGCAGCCGGTCTTAATTTTGCCGATATATTCGCCTTAACCGGCCTGTATTCAGCTACTCCCGAAGGCAGCTTTATCCCCGGTCTTGAATATTCTGGTATTGTCACGAAAGTAGGGTGTGACTGTCAGGAATTTAACGTGGGCGACCGTGTAATGGCGGTTAGCCGCTTCGGTGGTTATGCCTCTGTCGTGCAAGGCAAAGAAGCGTATTTGGTATTACTACCCAACGACTGGAGTTTTTCTCAAGGCGCGGCGTATTTAACTCAAACGTTAACTGCTTGGTATGCGTTGAATGATTTGGGCAATATTAAAGCAGGGCAGGATGTGTTGATTCAAAGCGCTGCCGGTGGTGTGGGCTTGCAGGCTATGAAACTTGTAAAAGCTTTGGATGGACATCCGGTTGGCACTGTAAGCACTCAGAAGAAAGTCGATTTCTTGGCTGATTTGGGCTTTGAATCCTGGATTAGAGAGCCTTCCTTTAAAGCCCAATTGGCCAATAAAAAGAAGACTTTCGATCTGGTTTTAGATGCGATCGGTGGAGAAGTCCAGCAAGCCTCGTTTAATGCATTAAATCCAATGGGCAGGCTGGTAGTATTCGGCGCGGCTGAATTTACCCCAGGCAAAAATCGTCCTAATTATTTAACCGCTGCTTGGAAGTTTTTACGTCGTCCTAAATACGATGTCATGGACATGATCAGTGATAATCGTTCGGTCATGGCGTTCAATCTGATCTGGCTGTGGGATCAGGTCGATATTATGCAGGAATTATTAAAGGATATGATGGCCGTTGAAATTACTCCGCCTCATGTAGGGCATCAATTTTTCTTTGATCAAGCTCATGAGGCCATTGATTGTCTTCGGTCGGGTAAAACGATTGGCAAGGTCGTGCTGACTAGAGAGTAATTTCTTTCAAAGCCCATCAGGCCTCGCTCTATCGGGCTTTGAATAATCACAAACTCCCTTGCTGAAAATTTCTTCCAACCGCTCTTGGTAGGGATCCATATCGTATTCCCCATAAAAGCCATTATTGATCGCCTGCTGCACGGGGATTAGACTGCAAAAGAATATGTCTGAAGAAATATCCTCCCCTGCGACATTGCGGCTACCTTCAAAGAAAGGCATGAGTTGTGTGCACTTTCCTTGAGGCTTGCCATTCCAAGCGCCATCCCAAACAGTTTCCCCCTTATGTGATATCTGGCCCTCTTTGTCGACACACATATCAATGGCATTTTCAGGGCGAGCTGCGCGATAATCGCCACCATTAGCATCGGCGCGTGTTAGCCATTCGTCCATCATGTAAACAGCAGGGCTGTAGTCTTTGAGAGGTAATTCGTTTTGCCATATGACTTGCAGTTGATGGTCACCGACTCGTTGCTGGATGCGCTTGCGGCTAGAAAGAGCTCCCCAGGAGTGATGAATGTCGAGCACTTTATCTTGGTAGGGACGAACATCAATAATGGGATTTTTTAGCGCGCCTAAAAAGATATTGCCGGATAAATAAGCACCTGTTGCAGATGCGAGGTTGCCATTGCTGCGTGGGGCTATATTCATGCTCTCTCCCAGATGAGTCATGTTGTGTTCGCTGTAGTTGCTATAGCGTTTTAAAACACTGTCACCACTGGCATGCCAGTAGCGTTCTTGAGTCATATCTTCTTGCGGCAACCAACTACCAATTTTGCTATTGAGGTCGAGAAATTGCTGCGGGCTAATGTTCTTATCTTGCAGTGCTTTAAGGCCGTACTGAACGCCTTCATTTGACCAAGGAATTGGCGCGCGACCCGATTCATCGGTACCGAAAAACTCGCGATTATCTTGCCAATGAGTCCAGAAGACACGGCGTCTTATGTTTTTGCTATAACGCGTATAGTTCGGAGTGAAAACGGGGTTGTTGACGTATTGTAATGACCCACGCCAGCGTGAATTGCATTCATTCGCTCCTTGATGATTTTTCGGCCACTCAAAACGTAATAATTGAGCAATGTTATCCAGCCATTGCAAGCGTCGGCTTTCGTTTGGATTGCCTGCTAAGCCTTGAATCAGAGGTCGATTTTCGACACTGCTCCAAAAGGCCTTGTCTTCGCTTAAGTGTTCGAAATAGTATTCGGTTAGTTCACAATCTAAGGTGTAGTTTATTTGGCTGATCATGTCAGGGTAGGCAACGATGGCGACACCTCCGTCGATAATCGCTCCCGGGTTGTTTTGACTCATCAAATACTGCTGAATAGCGCCGCCTGACCCGCCATAACCAATGGTAAAGATAGGCGCGCGATAGCGTAAGCTGAAATTACGCTTTAGTCGCAGAGCGGTATCTTCTTGTAACCAAATATTATAACCATTGCCGGTTTCCGTTGCTGTCGAGAAGACAACGGCATAGCCTTTCTCTAAGTACTGACGCATATCCTTTGATAAATGGTGCATGCGTAATACGCCTTGCTGAAAACCAATACCAATACCGCCGCGGAAGTAATAAATAAGCTTGCCGTTCCATTTAGATAGGTCGGGCTTTAGTAGTTCGTCACTGCGGCTAGAGGGCATTAACATGGCGTACGGGTAGCGATTAATCGTCCCCGTCTCCATGCGAATGATGAGTTCGGCACTTTCCGGCAGAGCTTCGTTGCTATCAGCAACTTGATAGAATTTGCTTATATTGTTGGCTGTATTGTATGAATAAAAGATACGAGTAGGCAGCGAACAATCTTTACTGTAGCCAATAATTAATTCTGAGCGCTTACCCTCCTTAGTTTCTGCATAAACAGGCACGCCCCAACCGCTGGTATTGTCGATAAGTGGTTGCCCTAATTGAGAACGTTCGGTATCGCATACGAAAGGGTATTGGTTTTTACCTGCGAATAGTGGCTCTACAGGACCGGTGGCACCGTATTCTATAGGGAATTGAAAGGTTTCTGCTGGGCGCTCGGTGTCTTTGGGATGAGGGCCGGAATAAGGCGGGTGATTGATGAGTTTGTTGCCGGGGGGGATTCCTGCAACGGCGACATAACCGTTATCGAGCCCTAATTCATCTCGTACCCACTGATAGAGGTACCAGCTGCCAAAGCCTAAGGATGAGAAAGTGATGACTAGAGTCGCAAGTAGGGCTTTCTTCATGAATCAGATCCTCTGGCTAATGTTTTAAGCTTAGCAGAGGATGTGATAGTGCTGGATAACTTCTGGGTTAAATAGCCTTGTGCATAATAGTGAGGCTAAACAATCACTTCGCCCCATAAGTCGTATTCGTCGGAATGGGCAATTTTAACTTCAACAAAGTCGCCAGGCGCGCAGTCGAAATACTCGTTCAAATAAACCATACCATCAATATTAGGCGCATCGGCAATGGTACGGCCTACAGCGCCTTCTTCATCAACATCATCAATCAAAACAGTCATTGTTTGGCCGACTCTACGAGCTAGCTTACGAGTACTAATCTCTTGAGCTTTAGCCATGAAGCGCTCCCAGCGTTCTTGCTGAAGCTCTTCTGGTACATGATTTGGTAAAGCGTTAGCTTTAGCGCCGTCTACTGGGCTGTATTTGAAGCAACCAACACGATCTAGCTCAGCTTCGTCTAACCAATCTAAAAGAATCTGGAAGTCTTCTTCAGTTTCGCCTGGGAAACCAACAACAAACGTTGAACGCAATACAATGTTGGGTGCAATCTCACGCCATTTCTTAATGCGTAGAAGGGTATTCTCTGCGTGAGCAGGGCGCTTCATTAGCTTCAATACCGCAGGACTTGCGTGCTGGAACGGAATGTCTAAATACGGCAGGATGTGGTTTTCAGCCATCAAAGGAATGATGTCGTCAACGTGCGGGTATGGATATACATAATGTAAACGTACCCAAACGCCCATTTTTCCAAGTTCTTGACACAAAGACAGCAAGTTCGTTTTAACCGGAGCGCCATTCCAGAAACCCGTGCGGAATTTCATGTCTACGCCATAAGCGCTGGTATCTTGCGAGATAACCAACAGCTCTTTAGTACCGGCATCTACAAGACGCTTAGCTTCTTCTAATACATCACCGATTGGGCGACTAACGTGCTTGCCGCGCATATCTGGAATGATGCAGAAAGTGCACTTGTGGTTGCAGCCTTCAGAAATTTTCAAATACGAGTAATGACGTGGCGTCAGCTTTACACCTTGAGCAGGAATCAAATCGGTAAAAGGGTCGTAGTTAGGATTCGGTGGAACCCACTCGTGTACGGCTGTCATCACTTCTTCATAAGCATGAGCGCCAGAAATAGCTAAAATGCCTGGATTTTCTTTCTTGATCAGCTCTGCATCGGCGCCTTTACCCATGCAGCCGGTAACGATTACTTTGCCGTTAGCCGTCATAGCTTCGCCAATAGCGTCTAAAGATTCTTGCTTAGCGGCATCGATGAAACCACAGGTGTTCACGACCACTACGTCAGCATCTTCGTAGGTATTGGTGATGTCGTAGCCATCCATTTTCAATTGCGTAAGGATACGCTCAGAGTCCACAGAGTTTTTTGGACAGCCTAGGCTCACGAAGCCAATTTTACCGCTGGTATCGTGATTGCTAGAAGCGATTAGTTCGCTAGGATTCTGAGAATCAATCGAATTGGAGTTATCTGACATAGTTGGCTCATCAAGGTAGATCTAATAATGGCGCGGATTTTAGCCTAAACAAGAGAGTTAGGCTATTAGACTTGGGTTTAGGTGCCTTTTATTTAGGTGACTCTCGAACGAAGACGAGAGAATCAGCATTAGTGTGCTGATGAACAAAGCTTTGATCATTGTGTGTCTGCTTGTTTTTTGTGGTTGTTTAAAAAAATTAGCCTAATCAGCGATAGTTTTTTAGCACTTTTGATAGGATCACTGTTACTGAATCTATCGCTTTATCTCGAAGATCGGCTTGCTGTAAAAGCTGCGAGTCTAATCGATACTCTGCGAATGCATCTTCGTTTGGGAATTCTAACAAGTGAACTTCCTGTCCCGAGCCGTCTGCGTATCTAACGGTCTCAAATGCACTTATTATACGTCCATGATAGGTACTCATGATTTCAGCAGCTTTAGTTTCGAAGAGCGCTAAAGCGTCGAAATTTTTAACCTCGATGGTTACCAGAACATTAATGATAAAAACTTACCTCATTATGCACATACAGCAGGTTATCTGTTTTATGTGGTTGTTTGTTTTATAGCTCTATTCATAGCCCTGCTTATAGCAAAGACGTGATCTCGAAATTAACGTCGGTTTATTAAGATTGGTTTAGCCCAAGCTCTTTTTGTTTTATTTTTGTTAAACCAAGTGAAACTATGCGATGAGACTCTGTAAGGTAATATAATAAATCCTCATCGCTCTCTTGCGTACTATGAAAGTGCTGTATCCATTTCATACCTCGATTCGCAAAATAGGGTGCCGGTTTATAGCCTTCAGATTCTGTTAAAAATGCAAAGTCTAAATCCGACGTTTTAAAGACAAAAGCAGGCTGCTTATCATCTCCCCAACCACCGATTGCGAAAACTTTAGCACCTACTTTCCATACGTGAGAATCCCCCCATTGAATGACATAGTTCGTTGCCGGTAATCCCGCACAGAACTTATTAAATTGCTCGTAATTCATTTAGGCTTCCTTCACCGGCGACTGTTAAAAAGGCGTCGTCATCTTAGGTGTTGTCAATAAGTGTCGTCACTACATGAGGGTTATTGTGAAGTGTGCGATGCACTGGGCAGCGATCTGCTATCTCAAGTAATCGCGCCTTTTCGGCGTCATTTAGGGGGCCAATCAGCTGAATTTTGCGAATAAGTGCTTCTATCTTCGAATCGTTATCTTCAGACTTTCCTGCGTCGTCTAAATAATTACGTTCGTGCGATAAGGATACTTCCACATGCTCAAGAGGCAATTTCTTTAGGTTAGCGTACATTCTAACGGTCATCGCAGTGCAGGCACCCAATGCTGCTAATAAATGTTCGTACGGATCTGGTCCGGTATTTTGTCCGCCCACTTTCGTTGGCTCATCCGCATACCAGTGGTGATGATCTGTGAATATTTCTTGCTGAAACTTATGATCAAGTTCGGTGACCAAAACATGTCCACTTGCGAGAGTGCGATTATCGTTTTTAGGACG
>Ga0105359_10004510_pt1 | contig 11127 bp, 9 predicted proteins | sample GOMGulsemesocosm_6_FD_83659 | JGI IMG/M metagenome (GOLD analysis project Ga0105359, IMG submission 83659) | Methane-oxidizing microbial communities from mesocosms in the Gulf of Mexico - GOM8C Gulf of Mexico | ecosystem: Environmental > Aquatic > Marine > Cold seeps | place: Gulf of Mexico... | reverse complement strand
CTTACAGAAATTTCATTGATATAGACTGACAACGTCGGCGCCAATGCATTGTCCTTGGTTAATAGAGGGTACTTAACTACATTTTTAGTTGCCTTTTCTAATTCGATTAAGTTCGACGTTAAGGCATCAACAAGTACACTCCATTCAGGCTTATTTCCATCATTTCCCTGCGCTAAAGTGTGGCTAATAGAATCTGCTCGCTCTGAAATGAAGGACAATAGGTCTACTTTATTTTCAATACGTGTAGAAATCTCACTGGCTAATTCACAGCCTACTTTAAACTCGTTAAATTCCTTCGAAATGCGCTTTTCTTCAAGATCCGATTGCTTTAATTTCTTGGTGTAGTGGTTGTTAGCGAAGTCTGCAGCTACAAATAATAAGGGTGCTGCAACAATACTGCCGAGAATTGTCGTTCCTAGTGCCATACCTCCACCTCCAGCCGTTAGTGCACCGCCTCCAAACCACGCTAGGGTTGCATTGGTGGCTGCTGCACCTGAAAGACCGCCTATGGCTGTTCCAGTTGATGCTGTTCCTAAAACACCTACAGCGCCGTAGCCAGCTAGTGATGCAGCTAATCCGGTAGAGCTTTGAAGGCCCGATTTTAAAACATCACCTCCATCCACCTCTGATTCACTTATAGAGGAGTTAATAGCCCCATCAAACTTATAACTCTCTTCGCTTTCAATATCTCTATCCATTCCTTGAGATAGACTTTTTACTTTTGATAAGGTTAGCCGGGCGTTTTCAAGAGAGTTTAAAGTGAATTGAACTTGTTCTTGGAAGTTTTCGGTTGCAGTATCAACAGTCTTTTTGGTTGTACTTTGAAGGGCTTTATAATTCTTAAGGTAGCTATCAATATTCTCAAGATTTCGGTTGTGCTTTTTTCTGGCTTCTAATGCACTTTTACTATTATCTATAATGTTGAATATTGACATGGCTAGCTATCATCCTTAATTTAGATATGAAGAATACCTAATTTGAGTAGCTCAGTCACTATCGTCATCAAACATCTATAGTGTTTTCACTTACTAAAAAATTTAAAATCCCCCGCCTGTCACGACGGGGGATTTACGTGAATTTGTCGATCTTTAAGTATTTCATTCGAAAATACAATCGGATCTTTACTACGCCAATCACTGCCCTCCCAATATCCTTGCTACCACAGTAGGTTCCTTTCATGGTGCAAGCTTAATAAACTCGAGCTGAATTCTGAATAAGCCCCAACTCTTCTAAAGTAGATATTGGCGTATTTGGATTTGATACCGCAGCCTGTTGAACGTCAGAACTATATTCGTCAGCCAATTCATTGAGTGCCTCTATACAAGTTAAGCACTCTATACCTATATGAAAACAAGACGAACTTGATCTAATAAACTTAAGAAAATCTGATGTTTTTTGTCCATGGCTATTACGTATATGATCAATTCTATATTTGAATTTTAGCACTGAGTCACACTCCCAATACGACCTTATTGCCACTGACTCGTCTTCAGTCAGATTGAATTTATTTGATTCGTTAAAGAAAACTTCTAATGGTGATTCCGTACTCATAATACCGCTGTTAATTCATATCCATCAAAAATGGTGGCATGCAGGCGTATCCAATAAATTTCTATACCGTGCTCATTTTAGAATAGAGCTTTGCTTCGATGTGAGTTCCGTTAACCATGAGGCATCCTGGTCATTTATTTTCGAATCACTAATGATCTTCGGTAACAAAACTAGGGCTTCAATTATTTCATCGCGTATTTCGCATGCCTGTGTATCACTAAGCTTGAATTTCTTGGCCAAGGCTAGCAGTTCACTCCATCTGTCGACGTATTCGTTTAGTCCGAAACGTGTGGCGTGGTAGATTTCACCGTCTTCACTTGGCAGGATGTCGTAGGCCGGTGTTAAGCGCCAACCGCCACCAATCCAGTGGAGTTCGAAGTTTCTGAGGTGGTCATCGCGGTTGGACACCACTACGTTAATCAGCATTTGCTTGTACAGCTGGTGTGCGTCCGCCGCCGCAGCAGCACTGTACCGATGTATGATGGTCGCCATATCGCCGTAACTGGCCACGGTATATTCATCAGCTTGCAGCAGAGTTTTCATTGAAAGCTTATGGTGCCTGCCGCCCGCATTATTGATATCAAAGCGTTGTACGCACAGCCCCTTCCGGTCACCAAATTTCTGTATTTCAGTAGCGGCGACGTTCAAACCACTGGACTTGGCAAATGTCATGGCGATGTGTTCCAAGGCTACTATGTCGCGAGTGTCGCGGCTCGATTCCATTTTTATTAACTTGTGTTCACCAAACAGAGTTGCCGTAAACTTTGGCCTCATGCCACCTGAACTGTGAACCGCATCCGTAGGCATATTACCTGTGTTAGTCAGCTTGCCATTGGCATCCAGGTCAAACACCATTTGGGCCATTCGATTAGCTGTTTTAACGTCTTGGATTTCAGGAGCTTGTTTATCTTTAAAAAACAGACCGCCGATGTGGCCCTCATCAATATATTTCAGTAATTGATAATCGCGTTGTTCCGAGCGGGCAATGCCCTTACTTCGAATTAACCACCTCTTCCCCCAAGATCCAGGCAGGCAGTCATCAAATGCACGGGGTAAGGAAACAAAGGAAATGGGAGCCGGGCCTTTCTTGATGGCCACCGGGTCCAATGAGGGTAAGTCGTCGTTTGCGAGGTATTCCGGTGAATACCTGAATTGCATCCTAACGTCATTACCGGATTCCGCGGTAATCAGTTCACCGGCCACATGCTTGGTACCAAGTTCATCAATAAAATATGCGGAGTAATGTGCCATTATTTTCTGAGTCTTTTAGTAAATTCGCCCGACTTCTGCCGAGGTAGATCAAATAGGTTCTCGACTTCGAAGACCTGTTCAAGTTGTTTGGCTTTACCCGATAGGACGGCGAACTCAAGCAAGGCGCCCATGGCAACACCAGGGTTACCGCTGCGCATGCGAGCCCAAGTGGCTTTGCTGATATTGAGTCGTGAGCAGTATGTCCCAATACTCTCGCCTGCCGCCAACCGCTGGTCCTCAAGCCGGTCTCCCAGGGTCTGGGCCAGCTCTTCTGCTTCACTCGACCAATAAAAACTCATATTTGATGCCTTATTGGCTATAAATGGGAATAACGTCTCATATTTGATATTTTAGATGAAAGTGGCAGGGTTTCAATTACTTATTATAAAACCTCATATATGAGAGCAAATAAGCGAAAATAGCTAGTCGATATCTCATATATGATGTTTTAACGATAATATTGTCATTCTCTTCTGTATAAAGCAGCTGGCGGTGAGGCCCTGGCGAACGCCACCCCGCAAGAAGGCTTTAAAAGGGGTTTATCGGTATCTGCCAGCGAGCAATTTGGCATTGGGGTTAATATTGTCGGGCACCTCCAACTAACCTCCATGGTGAAAGTGACCGGCTCAATCGGAAAATACGAAAATGGCGCTCTGGCCGGTTCTGATTAGCCGAATTATTCGGCCACCTTGAGCGGCTCTAAATTGGGGAAGTTTTAGGTGATGGGTGGAGCCGACCGGCCATAACAAGTATTTTGGGCGAACCCCCGAGCGACTCCATGGGCCTAACTTACGCCAGGTTGATTTGTCTGGGTATCAGGCAATTGCCTTAATACCCTCTATACCCCTACCAACCTAACTAGCAGCCACGCAGAATGTGTATTCGCAGGGCGAGACCTGCCCGAGGCCGTATCCATGAACCCTCAAGCACTCACTACTGAGCTTGAACATACCTCTATGGTGATTAAGGAACGTATGGCTGAGATCCATCATTGTATCGGCCTCCCCCGAATTAACACTCCGGGCCACCGAGTGTGGGCTTTCCCGACTTCATGATCTAAAGAGGGCCCTCCCTTCCCCTGGACATCTCAGGGTTGAAGCCAAGGCATGTTTAAAGAAGAGACTGGCTGAACGTTCCCGGCGCCGCATAAAACGACGCGATACCCAAATAACGCTATTCGCTTAAGGCTGGTGCAATGACATCCATCTATTCGGAGGGTACCAGCCGGCCTATGTGCCGTGAGCGGAATGCCCCATTCAAAGTTACCAACTATCCTAGGCTCAATCCAATAACCCCTTTGCCAAGATCCGTAACGCCATAGGGGGGTGCCATCGGCAGTAATGGTTAGAGCAGCACCGTCTCCTACAGACTCATAATCCGTTGGTCCACAGTTCAAGTCTGTGCAGGCCCACCATTATTCAAAAAGAAAGCCCTATAAATTAATCGTTTATGGGGCTTTTTTTGTACCTGACTAGCTAAATTCATTCTGTTGCTATTCTGCTTAAATAGAAGCTTTTCACGCTCTAGATTCAGAAATGGACAGGAGATAGACCGGAGCTTTACCCCACTCTGCATCACCACCTGTTTGATTTTTGTACTATTAAATAGCCAGATTAATTTTCCCCCCAAATACGAACACTTAAAAAATTGGATATTCAATGTGCCCGCCGATTTTCTCCGCCTGATTAAATCCCTAAATTAGAAAAATCTGACCCAATCTGCTGTCGCCGTCGTCGCCAAATCTGTGAAATTTAGCCAAATGCACCGCCTATGGACCGGAGCGTCGACGGCGCCAGCGATAGGTGGTGAGTTAATTCTGTGGGGAATGAGCATTGGTGAGGGCTGGAGCTAGATAGATGCTACAGGGGAAGCTACAGGCCCACAGATTGGAGATATTTGGGACTGAGTTGGGCTTAGATGGTGAGGAGGTTGGGAGTATAGACGAGGCTTTATGATAGGCAGTTACACAGTTTGTTTTACACCCTCGAAAAGACTTGCTGATCCACAAGCCCAGTCAAATATCCACTATATTATCAATAATTATATCTCTACTCTTATTCATCTTCAGTTTATTATTAAACTTACTAACCACTCCAGGGATATTTATTAAGGCTCCACTAATAGACCTATCAAATACATCCGTCTCATTCCCGAACGCTTGTGCAGAAACTGCTTGGCCTGTCCTGCACCATGTTGCAAAATGCTCACAGTTCGATTTGAGAAGATTGTAATCAGTCCTTTTAAGTTGTGACTTAGCTCTTTTGTATGATACTTCCGATGAGAAGGGTAAATCTATGTTAAATTTCATAACATCAACCCAGCCATCAACCCAGTCTGTATTCCCTTCTACAAACTCATACATGCTAGACTTTTTTACAACACCCTCAGAAAAATGAATAACCTTTTTATTACCGGCATATACACCAAAATGATAAAACTTCATAGATCCAGGAGCTTTCAGCTCCACTCTTAAGACAGTCCCCCTAGCTAGCGTGGGAAAATCCTGCTTTTCGCAGACCTCATCCCATGTATCTTTGATCGAGCCAATCAATCGATTAAATCCCAACATACCTGACTCACACTCCAAAAATTTTTATTTTGTAAACTTACTAAAGGCTTTAAGTAATGGAGCAGTTAAAGCAAGCATCGGAATTAATAATTGAAAAACAATCCTAAGAAGGATAAGCAACGCTACAAATGAAAATACTGAACCGGCAGAAGTGAGAAGACCAGTAAAGAATCCATCATCAAATGCTGCATAGCTTTTCAAAACAAGCTTAATACCCACAACAATAGCCATAAGCTTATAAAGCAACTCACATGTCTCTTCTGAAAATGTTTCATCGAAATCATAGTCAAATGGCTTTGTTAACAAGCCCGCAATAATATTAAACAATTTTTTCACCTTATATCTTTAGGAATCTTTCTTGATAGTTAAGTAAATATTAAGGAAGATTACACTATCGGATAGATAATATGAGACATAAGAATGCTCTTTGAAATCTGCCCCTGTAGATTTCCTCCCCGCTAATATATACAGATACAATATATTGGTAAATAGACTTTTACCATTACATTTGCATCCACCTACCCAGAGTGGGAAGAACTCATAGGTGAAGACTACAAACTAACCATTTTTAATTCATTTGTGGCGATGGTCAGGGCTTGTACTTGCTGTTTCACAATGATGTATCACTTGCAATGCACCTGTGTCGGCGGCGACAGCACATTTCTATTTTTTTGATTTCAAATGGACAGGGTATGGACAGGAAGTCTTCACAGCTACTTATCCAAATAAAGCATCTACCTATAACTTATCACTAGCACTAAATTTAAAGATCAGCCCCTACATAAACCAACCCACTTCACCTTTACTCATAATCGGCAGGTCCCCAGTTCAAGTCTGGGAAGGCCCACCATTATTTCAAAAGAAAGCCTTGTAAGTTAATCGCTTATGGGGCTTTTTTTGTGTCTGGATAGATAATTCATTCTGTTGTTATTCTGCTTAAATTGAAGCGTCTCACGTTCTAGATTCAGAAATGGTCAGGATATGGACCGGAGCTTTACCCTCTGTACATCACCATCAGTTTGATTTTTGTACTATTAAATAGCCAAATAGATTTACACCTCCAAAATACGAACACTAAAAAATTGGGCGTTAAATGTGCCCGCCAATTTCCCCTCTAAATTAAATCCCTAAAATAGAAAAACTTGGCCAATCTTCTGTCGCCGACGTCGCCAATGGGGCGCACTTAGCTTGAATTGACACTATTGAGGATAAGGTATAAGTTTTAACTGTTGGCCTTAGAGTTATGCACTGTAGCCGCCTCAACCGTTCTGTAATAGGGGTGGCTCACCCTCCTCTGAGTCCAACAATTCCCCAGTCCTTATAGTTTTACCACTCTCCCTCCCAATAAAATCCCTAAATTAGAAAAATCTGGTCAATCTGCTGTCGCCGACGTCGCCAAATCAGTAAAAATTAGCCAAATGAACCGCCTATGGACCGGAACGACGACGGCGTCAGAAATGGGTGGTGAGTTAACTCTGCGGGGAATGAGCATTGATGAGGGCTGGAGCTAGATAGTTGTTACAGGGGAAGCTACAGGCCCACAGATTGGAGATATTCGGGGCTTGGATGGGGCTATTGGTCGATTTAATCGCTTGATCCTGCTGGGCGTCTGTGCAGCTGGAAATTCACTACAACAACTATTGAAGTAACGGGTGCGTACATATTATTAACTCAATAACAGTCGCACCCGGTGTTCGGGAGAAATTTTAACGGGCCCTTGACGGAGAAAACCTAATGGGTGACCCCGGCGCCTCTGCTGGTCGTGCGATATACAGTTCATTTTTATCGTTGTTTCGATGAACAACTAAACCAAATTCAGAAACGACGCTCGCGATATCGTATAAATTCATTTCTTAAACCTATCAGCGTGCCACTGAAAGATAACGCCTTTAGCACAGGCGCGCGGTTTTTTTCGCGCGTCCAGCCGAAGGCGATTGTGCCTAAATTTGTTATGTGTGAACTTCAAACTGAAGCTCTCCACCCAATATATGTACCGCACCAAAACCACCCGTCAATTCAAAATAATCTCCAGATTTTTGGCCACCGCTGCTGAAGCTATGGCGCTAATTAAACGTGTGGTACGTAAAAATAAAAGTAACACCTTTTTTTTGATGACAATGTTTTACCGAAAACATTGTTTTTTATTAATATTTTAAATCCCCCTTTCTAACCCTGACTGTCTTGTTAACGCTTTGCCAAAGTATGGCTATTTATCTTATGCTGAAGCAGAGCATGGTACGTTGAGTTACATATTGCAGTATTACAATACTAAACGCGGCCATAGCTACAATAATTACCTATCGCCAACCGCAGCAGAGAATGCTGCTTAATTTTACTCCCATTAGGGTGTACAGAATTACTTGACCACATCACAATGACGTGGTGATATGACCGTTTACGTTTATATCGGGGCCAGATTAATCTGGCGCTAGGATCTCATGGTTCCCCCAAAAACTGATTATTAGTATAAGTATTCAGAAAGGTTAAAGCATATAAGGTGGTTAGCTCTAATAACGAGATCCGCTAATTCCGGTGTTATGCATAAAAACTGAATGTCGAAACTAGAGCTAACCATATTAAGTTTGAAGATTAATAAGACTGCTAAAAAAAAGTCTATCTAGGTGAGTGATAATGGATGAAATAGTTGAAAGGTTAAGAATCGTCAAATCAGGCATAGCGTTAAAGGATAGCGGTGCTATTAAACAACAGACAGAATTACTTAGCACAATAACCGACAATGAAGCTATCGCTCTGATTACTCGGTATTTGGAAGATAAAAACTTTCAACAGGCACATATTCTAATTGAATTATACCTTGAGCGTCATAGTAGAACGTCAGCCATAGAGACCAATCACTCTATAGGTTCCAAAACAGGTCTCGAAGATACCACCTCTTCCATAGACCTTTCTTCTGAGGAAGAGGAAAGAGGTTCAATGGTGGATGCCTTCGTAAAACTTGGGTCGAGCAATCCACGTAATTTCCTGAAGTTCGTTTTTAGTACATATCCTATGGACGAGGAATATTTGAACAAGCTGCTATATTTAGGAAAAGATATGGGAATAGCAGACCAAGAAAATATCCAAATAGTATTCAGGTATCTATCGAAAAATTCCTCTTTCAGCTTTAATTCTGAAGTTATTGCAAAGCATCAGGAGCAGTGGGATTGGGTAGAGCTAAGTAGAAACAGTGCATTGCCAATTTCGGAAGAACTGATAGATAGGTTTATCGATAGCTGGGATTGGAGTTACCTTTCCATTAATCGGAACGTTGGATTTAATAATAATATACTCGGTAAATATATAGAGAAATGGAATCATAAGTGGCTCCCATCGAACGATAGATTACTTTTCACGCCAGAGATAATTAGTGAATATCATGAGCATTTAGATTTTTGGGCATTATCTGAAAGAGGCAAGGTATGTATGACCAAAGACCTATTAGAAAAAAACTCAGAATATGGATGGCATTGGTCCAAACTAACTCTAAATGAGTCAATAACGCTAACTGAACCGCTGATCGATAAAATGATTGAATGTTGGAGGGACTTTGATGAAGACATACCGCTCTACTGGTCGAATCTATCAGGTAATAAATCAGTAAGGTTTACCGAATCATTGCTATTAAAATATATCAACCATTGGGATATTGATTGTTTAATTAGAAACCCTTCAGCCGAATTAACAGAATTTGTGCTATCAAGAATACCCCGCTTATCACAGTGCAAAGAATTTGAATTTAACGAGTACATGTTGAATAAATACTCAGATAAGTTGGACTGGCGGGTGCTGTCTCTCAGCAAATCCATTATTTTTGATGAGAAAATACTGGCTAGATTTAGTGATAATTGGTACTGGGACGTGTTATCTCGCAACAGTAGTATAAATTTTTCTGAAACATTGCTTGATAGATTCTACGATAAGTGGGATTGGGATAAAATATCCTATTTTTCGGGAGTTGAGCTTACTGAAATATTACTTGATAAATACTCAGATAAGTGGGACTGGTCAATTATATCTCAAAAATTAAACTTCAGATCGAATGAAGATTTACTAGATAGATTTCATGATAAATGGGATTGGAAGGCTATCTCTAAAAACCCCTCCTTACAATTTACTGAGGAAATATTGACTAAGTTTTCGAATCGACTCGATTGGACAGAAATATCTCGGCATGCAAATGTCGATTTCACTAAATTACTACTTAACAAGTTTATTAGAAAATGGAATATTAGTAAACTTGTTGGCCAATATGACGTGTTTTTGCATCAGTACTTGATGGAATTGTATGTCCATAGCTATGTAGATATTTTCGAAGAACTTGGTCACACTTCGATTAGTAAAATCGCATTGAAGGAGATTCAGGATGATGGCACTCTCAAAATACAACTTAAGGAATCGGGGGAATCCTTATTTGAATACTATTATAAAAAAATAAACGAAGTAGGCTTTGATACAGGTTGCGTTGCTTCAGACCCTGTAATGGGAATGAAGGGTCTTGAGAAGGTCATATTTTCAGAAGAGTTTATAGGAAGCACAATTGGTAAGTTTAGATGGGAACATTATTTAGGAAGTGGGGTTCTACCTCTATCTGAAGATCTAATTGATAAATATATCGATCAATGGAATTGGCGCGGCTTGTCTAGAAATAAGCAATGGCCTTTTACTATTGCGTCAATCGATAAATATAAAAAGCATTGGGATTGGAAGGCGCTAGTGGATAATCCATCGTTCCCGTTAACCGACTCTATTGTTGCCAAATTTAGTGGCTACTTGGATTTAGACGGTTTGCTATGGAAGAGCCGTATTGAAATTACTGATGAGAAGCTATATAAGTTTGCTTCCGATTGGGATTTGTCCAGCTTGGAGCAATCGTACCCCCGCATCAAAACTATATTGTGTGAGTTATCTCAAGATGATTTAGAGTATGTTTTTAGTCAGGTTCTAACCTATAGCGACCCAATTCGAACACAGAAGATACTATGAAGATTTATAATTAATTTGATAGCCTGAATACAGGCAACTTTAGCAATATTGACTCGAAATTCCACAATGATAATTAGGGCAAGTGAAACTTGTCACTTGGAATTGTAATGCTGCCCTTAAGAAAATGACTGATGAGGTTTATTTCCTTGGTGCCGGTATATCAATTGTGGATAGGTGATTATCTTTGGGTTAGCACTTCCAAGAACAAAGGGATTGAGGTTTTCCCGAAGAATGGCAATCATGAGAAGCCGAAACCGGCCGTAGCACCGCCGAGAATTCTCACAAATAGATCTAAGGTAACTTCTTCTGAGTAGCCGCAATCGAGGCATTTTATCCGCATATGTTTACTACCAGGCAAGGTAGAGGATTTAGGATGCTAAACTTAAGGAGTGTTTTCCTAGTCTCGCCTCAAAATCGAATCAGCCTTAGTCTCCAATTTATCTTTCTTCTTGATGTCAGCAAAAATGGCATCATCAGGATCGTCCGCTACAACTTGCTTGCTGGATGGCTCTGTAATAATACCCGTACGCTTGTCGATTAATCGAAACATGAGCGTTAGGTAGGTCCCGATGCATAAAAGGTATGCAATCCACTTAATGAAAAATGATAAACCGGTAGTTACATCCGACGATGCAGCATAGACAAGGTAGTCATCATGTATCCAGCCGGTCAGTACCAGTGCTGTGATGAAGATTGTGGTGTAAATAATCGTTACCTTTTGCTTCTTCCAGAAGGTATACAATAGGCCGGCGGTAATAAGACGATTTAGCATT
>Ga0105359_10004506_pt1 | contig 11133 bp, 6 predicted proteins | sample GOMGulsemesocosm_6_FD_83659 | JGI IMG/M metagenome (GOLD analysis project Ga0105359, IMG submission 83659) | Methane-oxidizing microbial communities from mesocosms in the Gulf of Mexico - GOM8C Gulf of Mexico | ecosystem: Environmental > Aquatic > Marine > Cold seeps | place: Gulf of Mexico... | reverse complement strand
TCATTTACCAGAAAGAGCCAATGAACTCAGTGGTTTGATGGTGACTGCAATTGTAGGAGGGGCTTTTATCCCTCCAATAATGGGACTTGTAGCCGATTCAACTTCAGTGTTACTTGGATTTTTAGTACCACTTGCATGCTTGGTCTATATCCTATTCTCTACCCTCATAAACGCTAAAAAATTAAAAAATCAGGTATGAAACAGCTCTTCGTAATCCTCGTATTGTCTCTTTTGATAGGATGCCAACAAAATAAAGAAAAAAAACCTATTGATTATGTGGATGTTTTTATTGGAACAAAAAGTCCTGGGCACACGTACCCTGGAGCGACACTTCCATTTGGAATGGTACAATTAAGTCCAGATACTCAAAACTCCTATGTGGACTGGGCTGCCTGTGCAGGTTATGAATACAGTGACAGTTCAATTCTTGGATTCTCTCATACCCATTTATCAGGCACCGGAATTCCAGAATTGTCAGACATCCTTTTTATGCCTTTTACAGGTGATGCCCAATTTACTCCTGGGAGCGAAGACGATCCAGACAGTGGATATCGCTCTCGGTTTTCACATGCCACAGAAAAGGCTTCCCCTGGTTATTACAGTGTTGTATTGGAAGATGACACTATCAAAGCAGAACTAAGTGCCACAAAAAGGACTGGGATCCATAGATATACATTTCCACAAAGTAGCAACACGAGTATTTTAATTGATATCGCCCATCGCGATCCTGTTATGGAATCCTCGTTTGAAATTATTTCTGAAACGGAAATAGCTGGTTATAGACGCTCAAAAGCTTGGGCTGGTGATCAGCGACAGTACTTTGTTGCAAAATTTTCTAAACCCATTATTTCATATGAAGTTGAAGAGAATGGAATATTAAAACAAGCCTCTTCCTATACTGGAAATAAAATAATCGCCATTTTAAATTTTGATGCTTCTGGAGCAACAGTGATCGCTGAGGTTGGCTTATCTGCTGTGAGTATTGAAAATGCCAGAAAAAATTTAGCTGCTGAAACAAGCAACTTCAATTTCGATAAAGTTGTAGAAGATGCCAAATCCACTTGGAGTAAAGCCTTAGAAAAAATAGAGGTAGAAGATGATAATGAGGATAAAAAAACAATCTTTTATACGGCCTTATATCATAGCTTATTAACGCCCAATTTATATTCGGATATAGATGGAAAATACCGAGGTATGGACGGTAACATTCACCAATCAACAGATTTTAATAATTACCATGTGTTCTCATTATGGGACACCTTTAGAGCATTACATCCTTTATTAACCATCGTAGAACCAGAAATCACAAGAGATCTCGTCGTTTCATTACAACATAAACATGAACAATCTGGTGAGTTACCTATGTGGGAATTGGCTTCTAATGATACACGCTGTATGATTGGATATCACGCCGTATCCATCATGGCTGACGCTTATATAAAAGGAATTACTGACGTAGATGCAGAAAAAGTCCTAGAAGCCATGGTGCAGTCCGCCAAAATTAATAGAAGAGGTATCAATTATTATGCAACTTTAGGGTTTGTTCCTACCAACAAGAGTAGCCAATCTGTATCAAAAACACTAGAATATGCTTATGACGATTGGTGCATCGCACAAATGGCTCAAAAAATTGGAAATGATGCTGTTTATGAAGAATTTTCTAAAAGAGCCCGCTTCTTTGAAAACTTATATGACAAAGAAACAACATTTATGAGGCCTCGGTTTTCCAACAGAACATGGATGAAAGATTTTGATCCTACCAAAGTTGGCGCCACTTACAATTTTAATTTTACGGAAGGAAATTCTTATCAGTACAGCTTATTTGTACCTCATGATATACAAACTGTCATAAATTCTGTAGGAGGAGATCTTGCCTTTGATAGCTGGTTGGATCATTTATTCAATCAAGAAGAAATTGAAGAAGAAGGAGATTCCGATGTTTCAGGTCTCATAGGCCAATATGCACACGGAAATGAGCCAAGTCATCATATGGCTTATTTATATAATTTCTCTGGGAAGCCATGGAAAACACAAACACGCATTCATCAAATATTAAATGAAATGTACAGCTCAAAACCAGATGGTCTCATTGGTAATGAAGATTGCGGTCAAATGTCCGCTTGGTATGTGTTAAGCGCCATGGGATTCTATTCAGTAACTCCAGGAAGCACAGAATATGTTATAGGAAGCCCAAGCTTTAAAAAAGTAACCCTACATTTAGACAATGGTAATGACTTTATAATTGAAGGAAAAAAAGCGTCCTCGGAAAACATTTACATTCAAAATACTCACTTAAATGGGGAAGCTTATGAAAAGACATTCATCACACATCAAGATATAGTACAAGGGGGAACATTATCATTTCAAATGGATAGTACTCCCAATAAAAATTGGGCTATTTCTAAGGAGGCAAGACCGAGTTCAGACACTTATAAAGTTGTCAGTATCCCCTATTTACAATCGGATTTCACTACATTTATTTCCTCAAAAACAATCGATTTAAGAACGGATACCAAGGATGCAACACTTTACTATACCACAGATGGATCTTCTCCCACAATAGAGAGTACAAAATATGACAAACCGTTTCTCATTTATAAAAGTACCACGTTAAAGGTAAAAGCTTTTAAAGAAGGCTTATTGTCTAGCTATACTACAAGTATATCATTAAAAAAATCCGTTGCAGTACAGGGAATTGAGGAATCAACTCTTACTCAAGGGTTAAACTATCGATATTTTGAAGGTGTATTTAGATCTGTTCACGATTGGAGTCTAGACACACCGAGCGCAATAGGAACAACAGATGCAGTAAATCTATCAAAAAAAGGTAGAGAGGAATGGTTTGCTATGGATTTTGTAGGCTATATAGATATCCCTTCAGATGGAACCTATAATTTCGAAATAGCCGCAAATGATGGGGCTCAATTAAAAATTAATGGGGTAGAACTTTTTGAAAGTGATGGGAGAAAATCCGCAAGTTTCACACAAAAAAATGATATTATATTAGCCAAAGGGCTCCATAGATTTGAAATAAAATATTTTCAATGCTCCGATAATATCGGATTAAAAGTCTATTGGAAAGGGAATGGTTTTGAAAGACAAGAAATACCAAAAAATTCTTTTTTCAGAATAAAATAATCCCATTCACAAAAAACAACAGCAATAATATGAAAAATAACTATCTTATTTTTAGTGTTCTCATCATCCTTTTTTATGGATGTAACAGCAATACTAAAAATACAAACCCTTTCAAACAAGGGTACAAAAATATTATAAATTCAAAAACTTCTTTTAAAAGCACACAGATAGCACTTAGTACTTCGGAGGGTTTACACAACGCTTTTGATACAGATAAAAACACCAAATTCTTAGTTCCAGCTTCTAAGAACACCCTGATTATAAAAAACAGTGCTACTTCTATAATTAAAAGATATGGCATTACCAGTGCAAATGATGCCCCCGGACGAGACCCAAAAAACTGGACATTAAGTGGTTCAATAGATGGTGAAAACTGGGACGTGTTGGATATAAAAATCAATGAAGAATTCGATAAAAGAGGCATTACAAACACCTATCATTTAGAAAATAACAAAAAGAAATATTCATTTTACAAATTCGATTTGGAACATGCACATACATCTATCTATGGAGACGATTACCTACAAATAGCAGAAATTGAATTAGTAGCACTTACCAATTTACCAGTGACCGCATTTACAAATGACAGAAGTCGCACTAAGATTTTGGACACGATTCATTCAAAGACACTTCTGCCAATTCCCCTGACTCCTGGCAATGGGTATTTGAAAATGGAACACCTTCTAAAAGTATCCTTCAAAACCCAACGGTAGTATACAATTCGCCAGGCCATCATAATGTTACTTTAATTACAAGTAATAAATTTGGTGCGGATACCCTGATACTAAAAAGGAAAATAAAAATATATGATCCCAAAAATCCTTGGGAAGGTTTTTATTATCCAAGTATAAACTTGACGCACACCGATACTGTATCACAGGGCTATAAAAGAGCATTACGTGTTATTCCTGACTTAAAAAAGACCATCAATGACATCACTTTAGGAGTCTGTAAACAATTGTAGAAAAACGTATCAGAAATACCCGATTTCGAAACCTTAAATTTCACTTTCAATTGGAGCGATGTATTAGCAGCAAAAGGTGGAAATGCCACTTCCATGGAATTGTGGTTTAGTACGAAATACATTCAAAATGCCTTAAAATATGAACCCGATCATGCCGTAAAATATGAAATATATGGCGTGCTATGGCATGAGCTCACACATGGCTATCAATTTAGTCCCTCTACCATAAACGATCAATACAAAAGAGGTACCGATTATTTTGCTTTTTTGGAAGGCGAAGCTGATTTAGTACGAATCAATGCAGGATTTCATAAAACAAGACATCCCGACTTAGGAAGTGATGGGCATAAATACCTATCAGGCTATACCACTACCGGTTTTTTCCTACATTGGATTACAAACACTTATGACAAAGATTTTATTTACAAATTTAACGCCTCGGTAAAAACCATCAAGCCGTGGAGTTATCAAGCAGCATTCCAGCAAATATTACAACAAGATGTAGCCGCACTTTGGTTAACATATGAAACCTATGTCCAAAACTATAAAAAACATAACACCATAGATCAAAAGAAAAAAATAGACTGGACCCAGCCCTAACTCGTCATATGAGGACGAAAAAACCTTAGAATCATAGTTGGTTCATACAAACCATACCTCATAAGTACAATCAATGTAGCTCCATTTGAACAATCTCTTGGAGTTACTTTTTTTTGTCTTTCTGAATCAGTTCAGAAATAAAATACGAGGGTAAAATTCCTTGTCGTTTTTTAAACGCAGCATTAAAAGTATTGAGATTATTATATCCACTACTCACAGAAATATAGGTAAGTTTACTTTCCCTAAAATCGGTATCGGTTAACAAGCGCCCTAGTAAATAGTTAATTCTTAAATCGTTGATATAATTATTGAAATTATTTTTTTTCTCTTGATTTATTACTTGAGACAAATACTTAGCATTAGTTTTCAAAACCTGAGAAGTTTGATTGAGGCTACAATGTTGGTCCAGAAAAAACAGGGACTCTTCTAGCTTTCCTAGCTTTGCAAGAATGATATCTTTTACATCCTTATTCACCTTTTTATGACTACTCTCTCCTCCCATTTTAGTTGCCTTTGTTTTCTGCTGTTCAAAACAGTCCAACTGCGCCCGCATCTTTAATTGAATTTCCGCCAATTCTATGGATTTATTAAAAAGAATTTTATGCTGTCTCTTTACATTAAAATAACCAAACGCTACAAACGCCATTACAATTAGTACGATACACAACACCAATAAAACAGAATGAAACTGAGAACGATGTGCTAGGTTTTCCAATTCTAAAATACGTTTTTTTTGAGAGACCTCTTTGATGGTTCTTCGCGCTTCTAAAATAATTATTTTTTGCGCAGACTCATTTGTAAACAACGAATCCTGGATAGCCTTGTGCAAGGTTTTGTACTCAAAAACTTTGGAAGTCTCTCCTCTTTTTTCAAATAGCTGCGCTAAAATGGCGCTATTGGATTTAACCACATCAAAAGCATTGATTTGCTCTGCTGCCTCCAAACTTTTTTCATAATTTAAAATAGCTTGAACCGTATCTGTTTTCTTTAAATTAAGTGCTGCTTGTAAAATCAAAGCTCTAGGAATTCTAAATCTAAAATTATTGCGATCATTCATCGCCATAGCCTTTGATAAATAGTTTTGTGCCTTGTCTAATGAATCGTTTTGCAAGTACAAATCCGTCATATTCATATATACGACACTTTGGATAAAATCTCCAGGAGATTCTATTTCCTGTTCCAATGCGATATAAAAATCATACGCCTCCAAAGCTCTTTCACGATGCGATAACTTGGCGGACATTCGCGCAATTTCATCAATTTTCGGAAAAATATAATGAACTTCTTTTAAATCGATCACACAAGACAATCCTTTTAAGCAATAGCTCAAGGCAATTTTGTAGTTTTCGATGCGTAAATAATAATGCGATAATGCTGCATATGCACGCATAAGAATGTATTGGTTCTTTGATTTTTCCGCCACATCTAACAAATGCAATCCTGTTTCCAATGCCTGACCATACTCCCCTTTTTCAGTATGAATATAGGATTTTAAAGCCGACACATCTGCATAACATTTCGGATAATCTTTCCATGCCAGCACTTCTACTAATTCCTTTACCTCCTTCATAGAGGTATCAAAAAGACCGTTTACAAATAATAGATACGCATGATTCGCAATCGCTTGCAATTCACCTTTGCGATACCCCAACGTTTTAGAAAGACTCAAGGCTTGGCTATTATACCCATCCGCTACGCCTACAGATTTATACTTGAAATACTTAAACAAACTGAATAACACCGTTATTTTCTCTTCTCCTTCGTGATCATCCAATCGTGCTAACAAGGAAGACTCATTAATAAACACTTCAGGCAAGGTCTCTTTCTGAGCTACCAAAGCCTCAATTTGATCAAAAGCATAAGCAATGGAATCATTTTGTGTATTTTGAGCATTTAACAGCCCCGTGTTCAAACACAAAAGCAGGAAACAATACAAGGAAAATTTAAAATTCAATGGGTTGAGTTTTACACGATGTAACAATAGAATAACCGTTGTAATGTAGGGATTTTTTTTGTTTGTTTTGAAAGTATTTGGAACTATAAATCCTTTTTCTATAAATGAAACAGTGTCTCTTTTTAACGCATCAGTCATCTTAAATTAAACAATCACTCCCTCCTTTTTGTTACACTTCATAGCAAGGAATTTAACCATTAGCTAGTTTTTTAAAAGCAATGGAATCAAATGAGGGATATTCGGTATAGAAAAGAGATAAAACCTTGTGGAGCCCTTTAAAATTAAGGAAAAACTTTAACAAAAACGAGGGCTTTTTTTTGATAAAATTAACTTTTTAAAGTTTGATTTAGTCGTAGTCTTGACGCAAAACTAACAAATGAATCTAAACAAATGCACTGCAGTGCAAAACAAAAAAAGAATTGCTATAAAAAAAGTACCTTCTATTTTTAAACACCTTTTTCCAGTACTACTCGTACTTTTAATGATTGGCTGCGAAAAGGAGGAAGCAACTATCTCCATTCCTACAATTTCAAGTCTGACTATTACAGAAATAACTCACAATACCGCCTTAAGTGGTGGAACGATAACTACTGATGGCGGTAGTACTATAAATTCAAAAGGTGTTTGCTGGTCTAAAACCACGCCTCCAAGTATTTCAGATTTTAAAACAGCAAATGGTTCAGGATCTAGTGATTTCTCCAGTAATTTAAGTGATTTATCTCCTGCTACCACTTATTATCTAAGTGCATATGCTATAAATAGTGAAGGCATCGCTTATGGACAAGTCTTGACTTTTAAAACAAGCGAAGCACCTATTTACACCCCCGAACTTGACACAAAAGCAATGCTAGAAATTACGGATACAACAGCTAAAAGCGGCGGGGACATTCTCAGTGATGGAGGTTCCGAAATAATCGTAGTTGGGGTTTGTTGGAGTACAGAAGACAATCCAAGCATCGCAGATGATAAAACAACTAACACTACCAAATCAGGGTCTTTCTCTAGTAATATATCCGGATTATTACCAGATACAACGTATTATCTTAGCGCCTATGCTAGCAATAGTGAAGGAACTTCTTACGGAGACGTAGTTACATTTACAACGAACAAAACCATTGTAGCTCCAACAGTTACTACGACTGCAATTAGTAATATTACTTTTGATACTGCCCTAAGTGGAGGAGAAATCGTTGACGATGGAGGTTCGGAAATTATAGCAAAGGGAATCTGCTGGAGTTTAACCGCTAACCCAACCGTGGATGACGCAAAAACTATCAGTGAAGTAACAACGACAAGTTTTATAAGTACGCTATCACCCTTAAGCGAAAACACCACCTACTATGTAAGCGCTTATGCAACGAATAGCAAAGGAACTTCCTACGGAGAAACACTAACATTTTCAACGAGCAAAACCATCGTAATTCCAACTGTTACCACAACTGCTATTAGCAATATTACTTTTGATACTGCCCTAAGCGGAGGAGAAATAGTTGACAATGGAGGTTCGGAAATTATAGCAAAGGGAATCTGTTGGAGTTTAACCGCTAACCCAACCGTGGATGATAGCAAAACTACCAATGAAGTAGCAAGTGAAAATTTTGTAAGTACGCTTTCACCCCTTAGCACAAATACGACCTATTATGTAAGAGCTTATGCACAAAACAGCAAAGGAATAGCATATGGTGCCTCGCTTAGTTTTACCACCTCTAATGCTATTTATAATGGTGATGTATACATTCATAATCAGGCGCAAATGGATCAATTTTCCAGTTTAAATATTACCACCATACAAGGAGATTTAGTCATAGAACCAAGTATTCCTACAACACTACAAATGAATAATGGATGGCATTCCTTACAAGAAGTGGAGGGATCCATTATCATTTCAAAAACAAAAGGATTGGGTAGTTTATCAGCATTGAAAAATTTAAAATCTGTTGGAGGTTACCTAATAGTATCCTTTAACCCAGGATTAACTAGCATAGGATTGACGTCTTTAAGCAGTATTGGAGACTATTTAAGTATTGTTTACAATTCAGATTTAGTGAATTTACATGGCTTGGAAACACTTTCGTCAACCAATCAAATACCCAATATCAATATTACAGATAATAGCAGTTTGATTAATTTCTGTGGAATAAAACCTATACTAGTAAACTATACTGGGGTATTAATTATAGACAGAAACTCGTACAACCCCACGAAAACCGATATTCTTGGTGATGCTTGCCAAAAGCCATAATGAAGTACGTATGAACAAAAAAAGGGTTATTCACAAGCCAATTACAATGCATAAAAAAACAGCCATTAACGGCTGTTTTTTTTTATGATATAATATTACGTAACAGTATAGGGGCCACACCATACGCAACACTTCTTTGATCTAAAGAAATTCATGTGGATATTCGTTATTACGTTTTTGGTAAGAAATAATTTTTTCATTTTGGATGATTCCACTATTAATTTCTATAGCTTTTGAAATCGTTTTATCTGTTTTCCATGCCTCTCGTCCATTCATAACTATGGGTATAAAAGGCAATAAGGCATCGGAGATATCCCAAGAGGCAGAGTTCCAATAAAAACTTGGACTATGGTCCACAGAATAGTAAAATATACCCGCTACTTTAATAATTGGATCATCAAATGTGGTTGGTTTTGCACACCAAAACCCCATTCCTTCATCGCAACTTATATCAATAATAAGTGTACCATCCATCAGTTTATTTACCTCCTCTTTAGGAACAAACATTAATGGATCTTCTATATCTTGTAATGTACCATTCACAATTATTTGGACATCGGATAGTACTTCTGATAAAGGTATAATACTACCATCAGTCTCCACCGACATCAAGTTACCCGAATCATCTTTTTCCATTTGTTTAAATGTAACCGCAGGTAATTGTACCTCTACATCCGTAGGTTTACGACGTGTATACACCGTGATATCAGTTATTCCTTGACCTTGCAAAGCATAGACTGCTCCTCTACTTACAGAACCAAAACTAAAGATAATTGCTTTTCTTGGTTTTCCATAATTTCCAGTGACACCAATAAGGCTTAACGCGTGATTTACTCCTGCATAGCCCGCAATTTCATTGTTTCCATAAAAAATATGCATGTTTTTATCTCCCGTATTACTCCACTTAAACATTTCTTCCCATGCAATAAGCGTAAATTTTCTGTCGATGGATATTTGGGTAATTTCTTTTTGCTGCACACAATGTGGCCAACCCCATACAATAGCACCTTCGTGCACTTCCGTCAAATCTTCTGCCAAAGGTTTCGGCATAATTACACAATCAAAATCATTGAGAATTTCTTTCCTACTTGCAACACGTCCTGAACTAAGTGCGGCCAAGGTATGATCATCCATCCCAAATCGTAGTCCATAGCCTTCTTCAAATGTTATTTTCTCACGGAATTGAAGTGGAATATATTTTATATGCTCTGGATGAATAGCGACTCTTTTCTCATTCTCTTTTAATGATTTCCCAATCACTCCAACTGTTAAAAATTGATGTTCCATATCTTGCTTCATTTTTTGTGTAACGTTTGATTATAAATCCTAGGTAATTTCTAGGTGCTATTTTTTTGATTGTTAATTAGCTTAATTCGTGATGTAGCACAGTATCGCTGAAATAAACCATCTCCCCCACTATTACCACTGTTATTACGAGACGGTATTGGAATAAAGAAAACTGTAAATTCACGCCGTGAAATCTTATGAAGACTCCGCTTTCATAAGTTCTTTAATTATTCCCAAAGACTTTATTAGCGCTAACAAATAGTGCTTTCACCTAAATGAATGCCTGTTCAATGACAATAAAATCAATCTCCTTGAAAGGTTCTCAACTTCATTTTCTTATTCAATAAATCATCCATTAAAATCTATTAATTTTCGTCCATGTTTAATGCTTCTTTTAACAAGTTCTCTAAGAGATTTTAAAAATCATTGGGGCACAACATTAGTCGCATTTTTCAATTCAAATTCGAGGGAATTGAAACAAGTTTTGTAGCTATTATATCTTTGTGAAATAGTTTAAATTAGCTACTGTAGTACTATACCTTAAAAGAGAAAACAGGATACTATATCCATGTCGTCTTTAGTTACAGTATAATTTATATTTAGATCTAAGTATCTAAACTGTATACGATTTCTATACAACTTCCTTCAAATATACAACATACTAAGGGGAATGCATACTTGCATTCTACTTATTTTAAAAACTTTTAACACCTAATAATCATAAACACAGAAACGCCACTTGTTCTTATCCTATCCGTGCTTTATTTTTAAAATTTAACTTTATTATAAAATGTACATCAAAATGAATATATCCAATGTATTTCTTTGTACTATCTAATAGAAAATCAACATATCGCACTACAGGCATTTACTTCATCGCTTTCATAAATAAACGGTCATGCCGATAGTGCAGATACTTTAGGTATTTAAAATCGACTAATTGAATTA
>Ga0105359_10004505_pt1 | contig 11133 bp, 6 predicted proteins | sample GOMGulsemesocosm_6_FD_83659 | JGI IMG/M metagenome (GOLD analysis project Ga0105359, IMG submission 83659) | Methane-oxidizing microbial communities from mesocosms in the Gulf of Mexico - GOM8C Gulf of Mexico | ecosystem: Environmental > Aquatic > Marine > Cold seeps | place: Gulf of Mexico... | reverse complement strand
GTTTTCAGCAACAATGCGCTTCTTGTTTCGCCGTTGTGCCACATCTGAGGCCGTTTTCGAATCTCTTCTAACAGACTTGGATAATCTACGATGTTAAATGACATAATATTCCAGAGCCCTAACAGTGCGATAGAACGGACCCTTCGGTCCGTATATTCGCTTTTTATACTTTATTTTAATTGCTCGACTTTACCTTAATTATCAATACCTTACCATTCGACACTAAATTCGGACCTTTGCTGTATATATGGACCTCCTGGTCCGTATATACACGTGTTAAAAATAAGCTAATATGTAGTTTTTTCTTCTATATCAACCACGTAAACCACAAAAGTAGTGACCCTTAAGGGGTAATATACAGACCCGAATAACTCCCCTATTTCGGGCCTTCATGGGAATATCAGATCTTGCCAGAAAGGCCCTGGAGTACTGAGGGTGGCAACACCGGTGCTAATCAGGTACACGACACATGCAAGCACTAGTACAATCTGTGTCTGCATGCACAGCTTAGAGCTTGTGAGGCACTTAAGCTCTGAGCTTCAGGTTGATTAACTAAGAACCTATACCCACGAACAGTTGCCCCTCTACACTGCATTCAACTTGTGCCCGCTCTGATGAACGGGCATTTAAGGGCTATCTTGTGCCTCCATTGACAATTACAGCCACTATTATGGGTATCAAAATCAATGTATCAATTGCTAAAGTATATGGAGTGAGTACTGCTTTCCCTACACTAAATATAGCTGGGTCGGGTATTTGAATAGTTACCTCATGCCCTTGTTCAAACTCATTTATTGGCAGGATTCCACCTCCGTCATGGCGGTGTCCGCTTATATAATCTTCTAACCGTATTTCTTTATCATATAGGCCATGAAGAAAACCGAGGTCTTCTAATTTTTTTAATTCACTTTCAGTAAGTGCGGCTTTCACGGCTGTTAGCTTGAAATCACCCCGAATGTAATTTCTAGTCGTCTTCATTTTAAAATCTTTAAAATGCAAAGTGAATTCGATTTCTGAACCCAACTTAAAAGCTTCGTACATCTCGGGCTCAACTCTAAACAAGTAGTTGTACTTTTTCCCGACTGCAACAACCTCGTGTTTACCCTCAACTAAATAGAAGCCAATAACCGTTTCGTCGTAAGTGGATCTATCCTTCCATAACTTGCTTGTAGCGCAGCCAGTTAATAGCAAGATACACAGTGCAATTGTTACTTTCATTTTCATTCCTTGAGTTATTCGACAACAAGATGCTGGTTTGAACCTAGGGTACTTGAATCTTCGATTTGGGTTCAAGTAGTTAGAGGAAATGGTTACAGTAATGCCAGGGCCTACATGATCCTGTTAGGCGGAATTGATACCCCTGGATTACCTTATACCCCCCCCTGAGTATTCAACTAGGCTTAGTTTGAGCCTACTTAATGGACTGGACCCGCATGTTAGAACGCATATTTGAATGGATGAAGAAGACTGTCCTAGATGCCTATGAACCTCCTATGAAAGAGGAGCCTGTGGTGAAATATAGGCTGCTTAATCCCGTGGAGCCCGAACTGGATCGCTTTGTTGCGGATGCGAAGGCCATCATTGAGCATTATACCGATATGGCCAAAGGACGTGTTGGTAACGCTGCCTACACCACTGGGGCCGGTAATATGGGCAAAGACATGCTAAGTGGCATTGATTACGCTACCAGGTGTTTAGTGGCAGTTCCGCTTATAAACGATTATGAGGCTAACTGCATAAATGTGAGCGAAGCCATTAAGGTGTCGCGTGAAGCTTTTGAGGCAAGTAACGACGACAGTGAAGGGTTTGGTACCGGTACTCTGGGGCAGATTGGGTTTGATATTAAGAAACTAGTAAAGAAGGATGTTGAAATCGGCTGATTAGTACAACCTGTTCCGACATTGTCATTTCTGGGCCATGTTGCCCCTTAGTGTTCGAATTGCCCTTGCTGGGAGCGGAAAAATTGACACCAGGCTTCACTGGAGCTTGGTGTCCTACTTACCATGTAACTGAATCAATTAATGGTTAGTTTTATAGTCCCTATGGTGCGGACTGGTAAGCTCCTGCGTCACATGCACTTACTGGCCTTGAGACCCCCCTTTGGTCCACCTGATTAACAGGTGATAACTTGCAAGCTGTTGAATCGGCGAAATTGATTGCAGGGCTACCAGCTTGTAGAGAGATTGTTTTAATGTCGCCACCGTTATTAGCCAGTTCAGATAACATTGGATCAGCATTAAGTTTGTCACTGGACTGACCGCCACAAGAACTATCGCTACTTATATTATTACCTAGTGAATTAATACTGCCATGCGCGCTCTGTGCGCAATTATTCTGACCACTAAAGATATTATTCTGAAGGGTAGTGATCCCCGATGAGAACACAGCACCACCATTTGATGCTGTGTTTTTAGAAAACGTATTATTGATAAGCAGTGCACTCCCACTCCAAGTATTTATGGCGCCACCGTTTCCACTAGCGCCACTATCTGAAAAGGTACTATTAGATATGATGGCGTTACCATTTAAAGTTATATCAGCACCTGAAGCACCTGACCCAGAAGATTTATTGTTATAAAAAGTACTACTACTCAGATTGAGGGTGCCACTACTGAATATTGCACCACCGCCATTGACACCACCTGCCAAGTTATCACTGAATGTTGAATTAGCAATATTTAATGTGCCCGTACTGTAAATAGCCCCACCTAAATCACTGGTATTGTTATTTAGAACTATACCCTTCAATGACAGAGTGCCTTGATTATATATGGCACCGCCTTGGCTATGACCTATAGCCGAAGATGTGTTTGCATTTTGTATTGTCAGGTCATCTAACATTACGATGGCACCTGAATTTATATGAAAAACTTGAGGGGTGATATCAAGGGTGCCAGATGATCCTCCATTGATAAACGTACTGCTTGAACCAGCACCTTGAATCTTTATATTTTGATTGATCTGCATGGCGTGGCTGTTTAATTCGTAAATACCCGCATCTAGGGTAATAGTTGCTCCACCTTGGATGCTATTCGCAGCTATAATCGCCCCCTGTAATGAACATTTGTCTCCAGGGCATGTACCATTTCCGCTAGCATTACTTGGGCTAACTTCAAAACTAGAAAGAACACTTATTTCATTTGAGTGCGCATTAGCGAATCCTTCTGCACTCGCTTCAAGAATAAAAGGTGCGAGCTTTTTTGCTTTTAAATTAGTAAAAGTAACACTGCTTACACCAGATTTTATAGTGGCTTCAGATTGTAGATTGAAGTCGATAATATTTGATTTGCTGGAAAGTTTAATTAACGTATCTTTTGCTGGAGTAAATTGACTTTTAGCAGCACCTACTACGGCTATTACCTCCACACTAAAAGGTTGTCCCAACACAGGGCTTATCGGACTAATGGATTTTATGCTAAAAGTTGGTTTAAGGAAGTATAAATTAGTGCTGATACCCGTATTTACACCAGAGGTGTATGAGCTCGCGGTAATCGTTAAGTCTGAAGCGTCACCAGAGTGGACTAAATCTTTGAATTCAACGCTGTGAGTATTGGCTGCAATGGTTTTGCTAAGGTTTCCTGATAGAGTACCGCTGGAAGCAGACAGGGAGACATTAATTGGATACTGATTTAAAAATACATTACCGCTTGTGTCGTGTGAGTAAACAGTAATACTAAATGGTTGGCCAGCAATAAGCTGCTTAATAGAAGTATTGTTAGAGATTCCTTTGCTAAGATATAAACTTGATGGCTTAATATCTATAGAAAAACTGCCTGGGCTTCCTATGATGCTGGGACTTGAAACAGTACATACATATCTACCAGGTAGCGGAGAGTTTATACCTTTAAATTCAACGGACTTGGTGCCCTTTTTTAAAGGTTCAGTGCTATTACTTACATTAAGATCGGGACAATATAGCTGTACCTCTATGTCCTTATCTACATTTACCTTTAGGCCATTTACGTTTACCGAAGCCACTGTAATGCTAAAGTCTTGACGAGCGGTGAGAGTATTTTTCTGCATTACTTGTAAACTAGATTTTGTATACTTGAAATATCCAGGTTTTGATTTATCTGGTGGTATAACATATGTACCTTTGGTCGTCCCTAATAACGTAAAGGACGATGCTGGGCGAGATTTAACCGATAAAGTTGTATTACCCTGGGATAGACTTTTAGCAACTACACTATCATTTTTCACAAATGTAGCGTCCAAAGATAAGTTATCAAAAGGCTTGCTATAGCTCAAAGGGCCTATACGAACATTACTTTGACCGGCTGGAATTACCCCAGTTAGTATCCCTGACAAGTGTTCATCGTCACCATTCGAAGTTGATATCTTAAATGCTGTGTCTGATACAACAGGACGCACTGCTTTAGTTGAATCAGTACTTTCTGAGTAGACGGACTCAACCATTAGGTAAAACTCTTCATTGAAAAATTCAATACCATTATCACTTGATACCGCCAATTTATCTGGCTGATCCTCTGCATAAATACTACTTCCAGTAATCCAAGTCAGACCGAGGTTTTCTGTATTAGAAAAGCCATATTTGACTTCAGTATCGTCGATTATAATACCTGTAAGGGTAAAGCTACTTGTGCCTTTCTGAAGTTTGCAAATGTAAGCATTGCCACCACCCCCGGAGATTCCATTTTTATTCCCATTACAATGGAATCCAGAAGAAAAACTATTTTTAGTACCTTCAAAATTTATTGCATCAAAGTAGATATTTTCATCTTTATCGAGAATAACTGGCTTATAGTGTTGTGAAACTGATACTTCGAGAGAAAAAGGCACACCTTTATAAGCTTTTTTAACAAGTTGAACATTTTCACCATATTGAATATATGGTCCTTCCACCCTAAATTGGTACGGTTTATCGCTAGAAAATGCTGGGTTAATCAAGAATAAACTTAATCCTATACCAAGGAATATAGAGATTATGGAAGGAAGGCGCCATAAGGAGGTACGTAGGTGTTGGAATAGCATGAGGTGTTCCTAACATTGTTGTTTTGCCAATATTGTACCACTACTAACCGGTTAAGAAGCAAAAGGCAGGATAGTTATCAAGCCTATTAGTAAACCGAGTCGTTATATGGAGGGGTGCTCATATTGCTCAGTTAACAAGGCATTACAATTCTTCTTTTATCCCTTCATTGTGAGAAGATCGGGGAAGACATACCTATACAGGGAATCATATTTAGGTTCGAATACTCAATTTTATGGTGTTGCACTAAATCTCAAGTAATGTAATGCACTCAACACGTCAGGGTTTATGAATCAGGTTGTCTGTCAAAAGTGAATTGCCTTGAATGTGCCGGTACTCGTCATTCATCGAGGCAAGGCTACGACTTAAGCTTTAAAATTGAATAGTGTTGATCATCACTGTAGTTGGGTCATGAATTGCGGCTGGCGTCGTTAAGGTTACTTTGAGCTCATGGTTGCTGGGCAACGGCCATAAATCTATTTCAGCCTGAGCATAGGGCTGGGCTTTAACACAGCTAACCTGGTATGAGTCCGGTGGCAAGATCTTGCCTGCGATACACTGGGTCTACAAAGCCAAATCGTAAGAAAAGTCGAATGTGTCGAGTTAGGTAAGCATTAGGAGGTTGGTCAGCCTGGATTGTGTTGACAGCCAGCGCACACAAGAACTGCAACTAGGTAAATAATGGTAGCACCTAAACTCTGAGAAACAGTAATGGATTAAGTTCAGTCGAAGCTCCAATTTAAAAACAAAGAGTTAAGCCTCTTTTGGCAGATATTTCCTGAATACAGGCCAACCCTCAATTAGTGACTGGAACTACCTGGTTTAATTATTTTTATTAAGTTAGCCAGCAATACACTTGCTTGCTCAAATTCAAAGTCATGGATCTTTTCGGAAATGGATTCATATAGCGAATCAGGGTGGCCACTAAGTACAATTTTCAATTCTGGTAGCATGTGTTGCGCACGACTACTACTCTGGGTGGTTAAGGCGTGCAGTGCATGGATCACATCCTGTTGTTGGGTAATATCCAGATTATCGGAGGCTATAGCGGGCTGCGGCGGGATAGATTCTTCTGGACGTGTGCTAAATTGATTTAACGAGCTTAATACTTCGTTCAGCGACTGCAGTAATGCATTTTTTTCCTTGGCCGGTGTCTCGTGCAGTTTGAGCTGGTCTTCAAATTTTTTGGCATGGTCACTTAACTCGGTGGCACCTATGTTGCCCGCCACTCCGACAAGGCTGTGTACCATGGGTTGTACCGCTTGCCAATCATTGACACTAATTGCCTTGGCCAGGTTTTGCTCAAATGTTTTATATTTGTTTTTAAACTCGTTCAATAATGACAAGTAAAGTGTGCGGTTGTGAACAACCAGACTAAGCCCCAGTTCTATATCAATACCAGTGAGTGTGTCTGGCATTTTTACGGGAGGCTCTGCTGACGTTTGGGTTTGCTGGTGAATGATGGCAGGTTTCACCATGTCCCTTGGTTTAATCCAGCGTAATAATGCGTTTATCAGCTCGGGAATAATAATCGGCTTACTAAGGTGGCCATTCATGCCCACGCTTAGGCATTTATCTTTATCGCTGTTGAGTGCGTGGGCGGTCATGGCCAGAATGGGCACAGTTTGAAAATAGGCGCTGGCGGTATGGGTGCGTATGGCGCGGGTGGCTTCAAATCCGTCCATCACCGGCATCTGAATGTCCATTAAAATCAAGTCGAATTTGTTATCAATCACCGCCGCCACAGCGTCCAAGCCATTGCTAGCAATGGTGGCCTGGAGTCCAAAGCCCTGTAGTAACTCAGATGCCACCTGCTGGTTGATAGGGTTGTCATCCACTAATAATATTTTGGCTCCTGCGATGGTCGATAATACTGTCTTATCAAAATTCGGTCGATGACCGATACCTTTTTCTTGTCCGTCGGACAGCGCCATTTTTATTGATGCTAGTAATACTGAAGGAGTGACAGGTTTCAATAAAAAATCATACAGCACGTCTTCCACATCCTCTTCAATGGCGTCTTTTCTATCATGTCCGGTGACCATAATTAGGGCGGGCAGTTTGTGACCGAGCAGTGCCTTTATTTTACGAATACATTCCATGCCATCCATATGAGGCATTTTCCAGTCCATTAACACCAGGTCATACGCAGCCTGTTTTCCGTCCTTCACTTGCTGTAAAGTTGCTAAAGCCTGTTCGCCAGACTCAAGGGCCAGTGTATGTATATTTACACCCGACAGGGTAAGGCACAAGGCTTCTCTGGCCGTGTGATTGTCATCCACAATTAAAATTCGTTTTCCGGCCAATTTCCGGGTATTTAATAACAAGGATGCAGATTTTTCTGAGACCTTAAATGGCAAAGTACATGTGAAACACGAGCCTCTTCTAGGGATGCTTTTTACGCTTATGGTGCCGTCCATAAGTTCAATCAATTGCTTGGTGATGGATAAACCCAGTCCTGTGCCACCGAAGCGTCGGGTAGTGGAGCCGTCAGCCTGTGTAAAAGGTAAAAAAAGTTTGCCCATGGCGGCTTCATTCATGCCGATACCTGTGTCGGTAATTTCAAAACATAGGGATATTTGATCGTGCAGTTTCTCAATTAAATCTACCTTAATAGCGACTTCACCACTTTCGGTAAATTTAACCGCATTGCTGATAAGGTTAGTTAATATTTGATTTAATCTCAGTGGGTCACCCTCTAGCGAGAGCGGCAGATCGGGGGGGTAGTTTACCAATAGTTCCAGCTGCTTCATCTCGGCATTTTCACGCACGATATCACTTACATCATCAAGCACCTGGTCCAGTCGAAACGGAATACTCTCAATGCTTAAACAGTTGGCTTCAATTTTTGAAAAATCTAGAATGTTATTAATGAGCGCCAGCAGGTTATTAGAGGAGCGACTAATTTTTGATAAGTAGTCTTGTTGTTGTTTGTTAAGATTGGTCTCCAGTGCAAGGTAGCTTAAGCCGATAATGGCGTTCATGGGCGTGCGAATCTCATGGGACATGTTGGCCAAAAACTCTGACTTGGCTGCATTGGCTTCATCGGCTTCTTGTTTGGCTATTTTGAGCGCCTGGGTGCGCTGTTCCACTTTGGACTCCAGCTGGTGGTAAGCCTCATTCATAATTAACGCTTCGGACTGACTGCGGTTATTTTGTTCTACCAGAGATATACGTTGGGCAACGAGTTTTTCTTCTCGTTCCTGGTAAAGTCTTTCGGCAAGAGCAAAACATAAGATGATGGATTCCAGAGCAGAACCAATTTGTAAGCCATATTTCATGAAAACGGTAGAAGGTATTAATGCAAAGTGTTCGACTGCGGTTATTGATGAACTTAAAGCAAGAAATGACCATGACACCGTGTAATAACGGGCCGAACGGCTACCATGCTTCCAGGCGACGGGACCGACTATGAACAATATTATGTAGCAGGGAATAATCACCAAAATAGACATTCTCATGCTATGAGATAAACTTAGAGTTCCAATGGCCATGAGTTCAAGAGCGCCGATTAGGATGAACACTTTAATTATTTTGTCTAGCAGAGGACTACAGTCCTTTATGGGTAAAAATGTTCTGGCAAATAAACAGGAAAAAATCATTATCAATGGCAGAATAAACAACACTGCGGAATTAAGAATTTCAGGTGATACCTGATTAATTAATTGTGATGTCTTGCCTCGTATATGTAAAAAAAGGCAAAGGTAACACAATGTGGCCATGGCATAATAAAAATAAGTTTTTTCCTTCAAGTTGATGAAAACAAACAGGTTAAAAATAACTATGATGAACATAATTCCATAGTACAGAGAGTAAAATTGATCGACTCTTCCTATCTCAATCAGGTAGTCTTGTGATTTCCATATGGTCAGTGGTACAAGGAGTGTTCCCATAGACTGAACCCGGATGTAAATTACTACTTCCTCATTTGGATAAAGATTTAAGGGAAAGATAAAATTGGGGTGTTTCATCTGGCGTGAGTCAAAAGGACGCAGAGTTCCAGTTTTGATATGTTTAGAGGTAACGCCATTAGTTACCTGATAATAGTCAATATATTCTATTATTGGGTAATCAATCGCTAATATCTGGCTGGCAAAATTTTGACTATTGTTGATGACTCGAAACTTAAACCAGAAGGCTGATTCACTGTAGCCAAAATGAATGTCATCACCAGATACACTCTGCCAGGTTGATGGCTCAGTACGTGCTATAACTTGGTTAACGGTTAACTGGGCACTGGGGTCCTCTAGATAAAGCGTTTGTACAACTTGCTCGCTGGAATATGAATCTGATTTTTCTTCGATTATATTATCGTAGCCATGACTGTTGGCGGTCAAAATACTAAAAATCAATACAATGATATGTATTAACCATGGTGGCCAACCGTATTTTCTATGCATAATGTAGCTATGAGTCTGATATTGGTTATTGGGAATATCCAACTGAGCATTAATAAATTTAAAGCGGTTAGCTAAAAACTTGATTTTTACCGGCATGCTTGGCTTTGTATAAATTGCTATCGGCTTTCTCAATCAAACTTTGTGGTGTCATATCTGGTGAGGGGAGCATGCTTTCGACCCCCAGACTGATGGTGACATAGGGGCCTTTATCAGTATCAGGATGATTGATTTGAGTTTCCACCACACAGGCTCGCATTTTTTCTGCCAACCTTGATGCGGTATCCCTATCTGTATTAGGTAAAATAACCGCAAACTCTTCCCCCCCATAGCGGGCCACCACATCCATGGAGCGTTGCACACAGTTATTCAGTGCAGTGGCTATTTTACGTAAACATTCGTCTCCATAAACATGCCCGCCATGATCATTCACAGCTTTAAACGAATCTATGTCAATTAAAATTAATGATAATTCTGATTTGGAACGTATGGCGGTGTTCCATACATAGTCCAGCGAATCATCAAAGCGCCTACGGTTAGCGATGCCCGTAAGTGCGTCGGTGAGATTGAGGCTGGCCAACAAGTCCCGCTGTTGCTTTAACTCTATGTGATTAGCCACGCGGGCTTTTACAATGGATGGGCTAAACGGCTTGGCAATGTAGTCAACCGCACCCAATTCCAAACCTTTGGTTTCTTCCTCAACAGTGCCCTTTACGGTAATAAAAATAACTGGGATGTTTTTTGTCACAGAGTCATTTTTGAGATTTTGGCAAACCTCATAGCCGTCTATTCCCGGCATGTTTACATCCAGTAAAATGATGTCCGGAGGATTGGGGGCGGCCGCTATGCACAGAGCCTTCTCACCACTCTTGGCAACCACACAGTCATACTGATCCAGCGTCGCCACCAGTACTTTTATATTGACGGTTTCATCATCGACTATTAGTACTTTTGCTAATTGGTTATCCATAGCATAGGACTCTCATCTGCACTGGGTTATTCATAACGCGCTAATCTGCTAACTCGCTAAACAGAATTGATAAACAGGGCACAATTGGAAGGCCAGGGAGGTGAAAGCCCGTCATAAGCCCTACTTAAAAGAGTCTAGCTCAATATTGAACCCGCAGAGAAGGATTTACAGACTGATCTTTAATTAAGACATGAAGGCGTACTTGTATATGGGTTTTGTAAGCACTGGGCAGGCAGTGAAAGGTGGCCCACGTGGAGTGTGCCAATACCCGGCATTCATCGAGACATGGCCCTTGCTTAAACGTTAAAACTCAATGGTATTGATCATGGCAGTGGCCGGGTCATGAATTGCGGCTGGCGCCGTTAAGGTTACCTGTAACTCATGGTTGCTGGGCAATGGCCATAAATCCATCTCAGCCTGGGCATAGGGTTGAGCTTGAACACACCTGACCTGGTATGAGCCCGGGGGCATGATCTTTCCGGTGATACGCTGAACGATGCCTGGATCACTGACTTCAATGGGGTTGTCCGGTGTTACCAGGTAGTCACCAATGGAGCAGCTGGCATTCGCGGGCATGGATGTGGTGCCAAACACCAGGAATAGGGCTGTACCGCAAGCCAGCAACAGATTAGTGATGGCGGTATGTTGTGAGTCTGGTGGTGTGAAGCTACTATTGAATTCGGGCATGATTCTCTCCTTCCGTTATGACTAGTTAAAGTCCTTTAGTCGGTTTTGAATCAAACTTTATGGATTTATTTTAGTAATTCAACGGCCAG
>Ga0105359_10004502_pt1 | contig 11135 bp, 7 predicted proteins | sample GOMGulsemesocosm_6_FD_83659 | JGI IMG/M metagenome (GOLD analysis project Ga0105359, IMG submission 83659) | Methane-oxidizing microbial communities from mesocosms in the Gulf of Mexico - GOM8C Gulf of Mexico | ecosystem: Environmental > Aquatic > Marine > Cold seeps | place: Gulf of Mexico... | reverse complement strand
TATTACGTGAAATTGTACGAGTGAACCGTGCTCATGATGCTGATAAGTTTATTGTTTATGCGTCGTCTTCGGTAAGCGACTTCCTTGTTAATGATGAATTTCATAGTCTTGCCGAGGTTGAGGTTTTTATTGGTAAATCAATAAAAGTAAAAACAGAAACTATGTATTCTCAAGAGCAGTTTGATGTAGTGATGATGTAGCCTAAACTACATGTTGTTAGGAAAAAAATTACAAATGTCAATTGCAAGCGTATCTAATCGTTGGCTAAACCGTCTTTATAAAATACTTGCTATTATGGTGGTATGCTTGGCCGTGCTAATTAGCGCGTTTCGTTTGTTGTTACCTTATGTTGAACATTACCGTCAAGATTTTCAAGATTATATAAATAATAACAATCAAACCAATATTGTTATTGGCGGGTTAGGTATGAGTTGGAGAGGCTCTGGCCCAACCTTAATTGCTAATCAAGTAACGTTAATTGATACTGACGATGCCCATATATATATCGAACATCTAGAAATCCAGGTAGATTTTTGGGCGACAATAACGACTCAGCGTTTGATTTCAAGTAATTTGATATTAGATGGCGCGAAAGTTAATATTGATCAAAGTATCTGGTCTGCGCAGAATATCAACAACAATACTCCTGCCACACAAATAAAAGCTATCGCGGACACAAATAATAAATCTAATGGCCTCCAACAAGTGTCAGATATATTTTTAAATCGGATAAATCGTTTTTCCTTACGAAACAGTCAAATATTAATTCATAATGATTCACTGGAGCGTAGTTTTCATATTAATAACCTACATTGGTTAAATGAGGGAATTAGACACCAAGCTCAAGGTAACATTATTGTTAACGAACTAAGTAGCAACAACCTTAGTTTACAAATAGATATAAGTGGTTCATCGGTAGATGAGTTGAAAGGCTTGATGTATCTTGAAGCCAACCATCTTGATATTACCCCGTGGCTTGATAGTGTTTTAGTACTCGAAAATGATAACACTAAAGCGGATATTGGCTTTTCTGGTTGGTTAAAAATAAAAGCGGGTGATATTGAACGCTTACAGTTTTCTTTGCATGAAAATATTATTAGTTGGCAAACCGAAGGTCAAGAGCATAAGTTAGCCTTAAGTACAGGACAGTTATTATTAGTTAAAGGTAAGCAACCGGAAAGTTTTAAACTTTATAGTACGCCGCTGTTATTACAATTTAATAAACAAGAAAAGCAAGAATATATTGTGCAAATGAATAAAACAGCAGATGACTTTTCAGTTTATTTATCTGCTTTTGATCTCGCGTTAATAAGCCAAGTGTCACCTCTGTTTATTAATACTAAAAATATGCGTGAGCTTTTGTCTGAAATAGCGATTACTGGTCAGGCAAATGAAATATACTTCAAACAAACCGCTGGTGAAATAAAAGCATTAGCGAACTTCACCGACACTTCAACTCAATATAGCCAAGGCATTCCTGGTATAATGAATCTTTCAGGACAGTTAAGTTATACTCAACAAAACTTACACCTTGAATTGGCGGCAACGCAAGGAGCATTAGATTTTAGCCAACATTTTGTTGCGCCTATTCCTTATCAATCACTTAATGCTACCGTTGATTTGTCTTTTGTTGAGCAAGGTTGGAAATTGGAGGTTAATGATGTCTCTGTTAGCTCAAGTGAGTTGAATTTAACTGCCGACTTAGCTATCGAATCGTTTAAAAATACTGATACTAGTATGTCTTTATTAGCGAACATTACCGAGGTAGATGTCAGCAAAATAGGACATTATTATCCATTAACCTCGATGAGTAGTGATTTAGTCAATTATCTTAATAATGCATTAATTGACGGAAAAGTAACGCAAGCACAAGTCTTATTAAATGGGCCTTTGACTAGCTTTCCTTTTAATAATAACGAGGGGGTTTTTGTTGTCGATGCAGAATTAACGGATGCTACTTTTGAATTTGAGGAGCAGTGGCCAGTAATAGAGTCCTTCTCAGCAAATTTGAATTTCACTAATAACAGTATGCTAATTACTGGCCGTGCAGGAAGTTTAGTTGGACTTGAAGTAAGCGGTGTGCAAGCGGCAATTGATGATTTAGCCAATGAGCGAATACTGGTATTAAACACGCTAATTAAGCCATCACCTGCTATTGTAGTTGCCGACTTAATGGCTCAAAGTCCACTTAAAGAGAGTGTAGGTAGTGTTTTAGAGCAATTACAAGTGAGTGGAGATGTTAATGGAGAATTTCATTTAAATTTACCCTTGAATGCAACTGAAGAAGTACTCGCCAGTGCTATAATTAATTTTGTTGATAATAATGTTGCGCTACAAGCGCCACGAATGGACTTTAGTCAAGTACATGGCCAATTGCGTTTTGAAAATGATAGGTTATCAACTGAAAATTTATCGGTAAACTGGCAAAATCTGCCGTTGAAGTTAACGATAAAAGGAAGAGATAAAGCCGATTATTATGATACTAATATTGCTATAACTGCTGATTGGCAGGCTGATACTTGGCAGCAACGGATCGCACCGAGTTTGAAAAAATATTTTGATGGACAATTACAATTTCAAGGTGATTTATCACTATATCAACACCATAGCGGTGGCTTTACATATCAATTCAATATTGACTCTAATTTACAACAAATACAGTTGAAGCTCCCACAGCCGTACAATAAAGCAACGCAAATAAAAGTACCGTTAAAAATTGCTGTAATTGGTCAGTTAGATCAATCGACCTTTAATGCATCTTATGGCGAACAATTGAGCTTTTTTGGTGTGTTAGAGCATGACACAAGCCATTTTTCTCGTGCACATTTAGTCTTAGGTAATGAACAAATGTTATTGCCTACGGATGGTTTTCATATTACCACTAAACTTGCTCAAGCCGACTTTACTGTTTGGCAGCCTTTACTTACCGATATTATTGATACGTTTGCTATTGTTGACGAACCTAATAGTGATAATGGGGTTGTAGAAAATTCAACTAGTTTGTTTTCAACACCTGAACGTATTCGAGGGACTATCTCCAAATTAGATCTTTTAGGGCAAACTTTAAACAACGTATCTTTTAACTTACTAGATAAAGAGCATTGGTGGCTTTTACAGCTCAATGCGAAAGAGACTCGTAGTCGAATTAAATTTTATCCAAGTTGGTTCGAGCAGGGGATTGATATTAATGCGGACTTTATTCATTTAACAACCGATATTAGTAATGAAATATCAGCAGATACACAAGGTACAGTTACTTCATCATTAATGGATGACAGTGTGTTTGATAATATGCCAAAATTAAATTTGCATTGTGATCGTTGTCAAGTAGATGAGTTAAACTTAGGAGAAGTGCATTTATCTGTATCGCGCCGGGGACCAGATATAATTGCAATTGAATATTTCAATGCCAAACGTGAACAAGCTCAATTTAACTTGTCGGGGCAATGGCAAAAAAATGATAACGTATCTATTACCAACATTTCTGGAGAGCTGGTGTTAAAAGATATTGAATATGAATTGGAGCAATTAGGTTATGGTTCTATTATTCGTGATAGTGGAGGTAAATTAAACGTTGATCTTAATTGGCAAGGAGGTCCGCATCATTTTGATTTTACTAATCTTAATGGTGAACTTCACGCTAGCATTGATGATGGTTATCTCGCTGATGTCAGCGATAAAGCACGTATCTTTTCCGTGTTAAGTTTACAATCTATTGTGAGAAAGTTAACCTTAGACTTCCGAGATATTTTTAGCGATGGCATGTTTTATAAAAACATAAAAGGAGATTATCATATAAAAGAGGGCGTGTTATACACAGATAACACACGTATGAATGGCACCGCGGGTAACTTATACATTAAAGGCAATACTAGTTTTGTTACGAATGCCCTTGATTATAAAATGTCGTATAAACCAAACCTAACCTCAAGTTTGCCCGTTTTAGCTTGGATCGCGACCCTTAATCCAGTAGTTTTTTTAGCTGGCGTAGCCATTGATCAAGTGATCACTTCTCAAGTTGTTTCAGAATTTAATTTTGAGATTACGGGTAGCCTTAGCGAGCCTAATTTTAAAGAGGTTAATCGTAAAAGCAGAGATGTGACTGTTGGCCGTTCTACACCACCAAAGTTTGTGGATAATATCGAAAAAAGCAATATCGAACAAAAAAATACTCAAGAAGAAAATAATTTTAATAAAAAGTCGATTGAGCAGTATCCACCCCCTATGCATTATAATAAGTCTAAAGCAGATGCTCATAAACTCTTTAATCAAAACAATTATCAAGGTGAACTAAATAATGGTTAAGCTCAGTGCGATTCAACTTAACTCTACGCCAGATGTTGAACACAATGTCCGCACTATTGCTCAGCAGTTAGCAAAATTAACCTTGTTAGAAAACAATGAAGAAATTGAGCATATTGTCGTGCTACCCGAGTGTTGTTTGTTTTTTGGTGCTAATGATCAATCGCAGTTATCACTGGCCCAACAATCAAAAAATAATAATGAATTGCAACTAGCCTTAAGTCAGTTAGCCAAGCAATATAAGGTTACCCTTATTGGTGGAACCATTCCTATAATCGCTGAAGGTGGTAATAAATTCACTAATACCAGCTGTGTTTTTAATTCATACGGTGAACTTATTACTCATTATGATAAAGTTCATTTGTTTGATGTTAATGTTGCTGACAGTGAAAAAACCTATTGTGAGTCTCGTTATACTCAAGCCGGCAATAAGGCTTGTATAGCAAAAACACCACTGGCCAATATTGGTTTATCGGTATGTTTTGATGTTCGCTTCCCACTTTTGTATCAAAAGCTTAGTGAATTAGGTGCGGATATTATCACCGTACCTAGCGCGTTTACTCGTGTAACGGGAAAGGCACATTGGCAAACGCTATTACAGGCAAGAGCTATTAAAAACCAAGTCTATATCATTGCTGCCGGGCAAGAAGGTGTACATGCTAACGGTCGAGAAACATGGGGGCATTCTATGATTATTAACCCTTGGGGTGAAATATTAGCTTGCCTTGAGCAAGGCGAAGGGATTATTACTAGCGACTATATCCCCCTAGAAATAAAGAGAATACGAACAAGTATGCCATTAAAGCATGCTTTAATATCCAATTAAAAATCGAGTTTTAAATGAATAATGTTGAGCAAGCCCTGTTAGCCGATAGCCAAATTGATGATGCTATTTTATCTAAAACACTAAATAGCATGATGGGACGACAAGTAGATTTTGCTGATTTGTATTTTCAGTCTAGCCAACATGAATCTTGGATGCTTGAAGATGGTATTGTTAAAGAAGGCTCATACAATATCGAGCGAGGGGTTGGCGTACGTGCAATTTCTGGTGAAAAAACAGGCTTTTCTTATTCTGATGATATCTCGCCATTAGCGCTTCAGCAAGCTGCAGATGCTGCTAAAGGGATTGCTGATAGCGGTAAAGGCGCACAAGTTCAAGTATTTAAACGCCAATCACCGATTAAAATTTATCAAAGCGTTGAGCCACTTGGTAGCTTAACACAAGAACAAAAAATTGATTTGTTACACCAAGTTGAAGCACATGCTAGACAAGTAGACAGCCGAGTAAGTCAGGTTATTGTTAGCTTATCTGGTGTGTATGAAAAAATATTAGTCGCTGCTAGTGATGGTACATACGGCACAGATATTCGTCCTTTAGTGCGTTTGAACTGCTCAGTATTAGTGGAAGAAAACGGTAAACGTGAGCGTGCTAGTGCTGGTGGTGGTGCTAGAACAGATTATAGTTACTTCTTTGAGTTAGAGAATAATGGCTCAGGACAAGGAAAAGCACGTTATTTAACTTATGCAGAAGAAGCGGTGCGTCAAGCCTTAGTTAATTTAGTTGCTATTGATGCCCCTGCAGGTACTTTTCCTGTCGTACTCGGTGCCGGTTGGCCTGGTGTGTTATTACATGAAGCGGTTGGTCATGGTTTGGAAGGTGACTTTAACCGTAAAGGTTCATCAGCTTTTTCAGGAAAAATTGGTCAACAAGTAGCTTCAACACTTTGCACCATTGTTGATGATGGCACCATGGAAAACCGTCGAGGTTCGGTGAGCATTGATGATGAAGGTACACCAGGACAATATAATATATTGATTGAAAAGGGTATATTAAAAGGTTACATGCAAGATAAGCATAATGCAGAATTGATGGGCGTTAAACCTACAGGTAATGGTCGCCGTGAATCTTATGCTCATTTACCCATGCCGCGTATGACTAATACTTATATGCTTGCAGGCGAATCTAGTCCTGAAGATATAATTAAGTCGGTGAAGAAAGGTATTTATGCACCAAATTTTTCTGGTGGACAAGTAGATATTACGTCGGGTAAATTTGTTTTTACTAGCTCAGAAGCTTATTTGATAGAAAATGGCGAAATCACCACACCAATTAAAGGTGCTACATTAATTGGTAGCGGCCCAGAGGCAATGAAAAAAGTTTCTATGGTAGGCAATGATCTTAAACTAGATGCAGGGGTTGGCGTGTGTGGTAAAGATGGTCAAAGCGTACCTGTTGGTGTTGGCCAACCGACATTGAAAATTGATGAAATGACTATTGGTGGTACGCAATAACTAAAAGTTACGAGTATCAAAGGCAACTTGTTGAGAGTATAGGGTTTTCGTAACTCGTTTACTTTCCTTACTCGCAACTTTCTTTGCTCGTAACTGCTTTTAGCTATTCTCTTTTAAGTAGGCAAATAAGTTTTTATAATGCTTACCTATTTTTTCTGCCTTTTTCTCTTTAGCTGCATGGCGAACCAACTGCTTAAGTTTTTGTCTTTCCATTTGTTCAAATTCAGCGAGTAATGTTTCTATAGCTTCATTACCTTGTTCAATCAACTCATCTCTTAAGTTTTCTAAACGCGTAAATTTGGCTGTTTCTTGCTGATGTTTATTTGCCATAACATCGATAGCTTGGTAAATAGGAGCAAGATCGGTTTCTAACAATATTTTGGCAATATGTCGGATATGACGACGTAGTGCTTCATTCTTATTTCTAATTTTATCAGCAACAATCATAGCGTCTTTCAAGTCATCGGTTAGTGGTAAGCGACTACGTTGATGTTTAGACATTTCTATTAATTTTTGACCGAAATCCTGCAATTGATGCATTTCTTTTTTAATTTCGGTTTTACTCTTCAATTCTTGGTCTATTTCCGATGATAAGTCGTCGATATCGTTGGCTGACTGGGGCATAATAGTTGTTAATATAAGTTAATTTTAATTAATGTCTTTATTATACGTAAAAATTAATAAAGTTGATAATTTAAAAGCCGAAGTAGATAAAAAACTATGAGCCAAGCAAAAGAATTTAATGATCCATTAATCGAACAACTTGACCAAGTAAAAGCAAGAGTTGCGCAAGTCCTTGAATTAGCTAAATCATTAGGTGCCGATGGTGCAGAAGTAGCAATGAGTCGCCAACAAGGATTGAGTGTGGGTACTCGCCTTGGTGAAGTAGAGAATGTTGAATTTACTAATGACGGTGCTTTAGGTATTACAGTTTATCAACAAGGACGAAAAGGCAGTGCATCAACGGCTGATTTATCAGAGAAAGCACTTGCTCAAGCGGTAGAGGCGGCGGTGAACATCGCCAAGTATACTTCGGTTGATGATTGTTCAGGTTTAGCTGATAAAGCGTTATTGGCGATGCAGCCAATTGATCTAGATTTATATCACCCTAAAAAACTTAGTACTGAACAAGCGATAGAAATTGCAAAAGAATGTGAACAAAGTGCATTAGACAGTGATAGCCGCATTAGTAATTCTGATGGTGCTAGTTTAGATTGTTTTTCAGGTTTTAAAGTTTATGGTAACAGTAATGGTCAGTTAGTGGGTTACCCAAGCTCTCGCCATAGTTTAAGTTGTGTGGTTATTGCTGGAAGTGATGATGAAATGCAGCGTGATTACGCTTATGATGTTAATCGTGATTTTACCTTGTTAGATAGCGGTATTCGCATTGGAGAAAAAGCTGCTAGCGAGGTTTTATCACGTTTAAACCCACAGAAATTGTCCACACGGAAAGTACCTGTATTGTTTCGCGCCGATATTGCCAACACTATTTGGGGGCATTTTATTGCTGCGATTAGTGGCGGTAATTTATATCGAAAATCCTCTTTTTTACTTGAAGCAATAGGAAAAGATGTATTTCCTGACTTTTTATCTATTGAAGAGCGCCCGCATATTAAAAAGGCGCTTGCAAGTAGTTCATTTGATAGTGAGGGAGTACTCACTCAAGATCGAGATATTATTCTTGATGGCGCTTTACAAACCTATTTGTTAACAAGTTATTCAGCAAGAAAGTTAGGGCTTACAACAACGGGTCATGCTGGTGGTATTCACAACTGGTTAGTTAAGGATAAAAATACGCTTACTAAAGGGTGTGTGAGTGCAGATTTTGATGCCATGTTAAAAACATTAGGGACTGGGTTATTAGTCACTGAATTAATGGGTCAAGGTGTTAATATTGTTAATGGTGATTACTCTCGTGGTGCGGCAGGTTTTTGGGTAGAAAATGGTGAGTTGGCTTACCCCGTTAGTGAAATCACTATTGCTGGCAATTTAACGCAAATGTTCAACGGTATTATTGCGGTAGGCTCAGATATTGATAAACATGGTAGCATTGGAACGGGTTCGATACTCATTGATGAAATGCAAATAGCAGGACAGTAGAGTAGCTATTTTGAGTAATTAGTGAGGTGTTTGTAGGTGACTTTTACCTTGTTATTAACTCGTTACTAGCCAGCCATTAAACGGAATTTGTTAAGTTAGTAAAAGGGTCGCGGTACCCAAAAAGGCAAAAATTCCAACCACATCGGTGACGGTAGTGATAATTACGCTACCAGCTAAGGCTGGGTCAATGTTAAGGCGTTTCAACATTAACGGTATAGATACTCCTGCCAATCCTGCGGCAGTCATGTTCATTAGCATTGCAACAGCGACCACGGCGCCTAACATTAAATCTTGTTTCCAGATGGCAACAAATGTGGCGATTAATAGTGCCCAAATGATTCCATTAAGAAAACCAATAGCGGCTTCTTTGTTGAGCAATGCTCGGGCATTACTGTCACCAACATGTCCAAGCGCCATACCACGGATAACCAGTGTTAACGTTTGATTACCAGCAACACCACCCATACTTGGCACCAGTGAGTTTAATACCGCTAAGATTGCTAATTGCTGAAAAAGCTCCTCAAACATACTGGTAACTGCTACGGCTAATAAAGCAGTGATGAGGTTTACGCCTAGCCATAGTGAACGTTGTTTAGTACTTTTTATTACTGGAGCAAATGTATCTGCTTCATCATCTAAACCGGCCATACTCATCATAGAGTGTTCGGCATTCTCACGAATAATATCAACAACATCGTCTATGGTTATTCGTCCAAGTAAATGCCCACCTTGATCGACTATAGGGGCTGAGAACCAATCATGGCGTTCAAATAACTGTGCCACTTCTTGTTCATCCATATCAGCTTGAATCGCTTCTATCTCTGCGTTAATCAGGGTAGAAATGATAATGTGTGGCTGAGCGGTAATGATTGCTGCTAGTGATACCGCACCTATAAAAAAATTATTTCTGTCTACAACATATAAAGAGTCAGTCGCTTCGGGTAATTGTCCTTTTAAACGTAAGTAACGCAATACCACATCAACACTCACCTCAGGGCGTAGTGTAATGGTATCAGTATTCATGATACCACCAGCGGTGTCTTCCTCGTAAGACAGTGCTGTTTCTATTCGGCTTCTATCTTGAGAGTCCATGGAGTTAAGAACTTCGCGATAAACACCGTCGGGTAGAGTACGTAATACTTCGGCAATATCATCGACATCCATGCCTTCTGCAACAGCGGCCAGTTTTTCTGGTCGCATACTTTGTAAAATACCTTTACGCACTTCTTCATTGAGTTCTTCTAACACTTCACCGTGATGCTCAACATCAATGAGTTGCCATAAAACAGGACGATTTTTAGCGGTTGAAGACTCAAGAATTAAGGCTAAATCGTAGGCAGACATGCCTTGTAATAATTTACGTACATAAACAAACATTCCACTTTCAAGCGCTTCGTTGACTTGATGTAGAGTTTGATGAAAATTTTCTTGTTCTAAAATTTCAGGCATAAATATTACGTAAATTGGCTGTGCATAGATGAGATGTAGCTAACTGACATTAGCTTACCATTAGTTTATCGTAACTTAGTGGTTTTATCAGCTTTTTTGTTTATTTGCGGTTATTATTCCTCATCAAATTTATCAGAAATTAGCTGACTAATAGCATGTAATGCTTGCGGTGCATCTGCTCCTTTGGCGGTGACTTTAACTACTTTTCCTTGCCCTCCTGCTAATAACATTATCGCCATGATACTACTGGCATCAGCCTCTTTTCCCTCTAACTCTAAGCTGATAGTTGCCGTAAATTGTTGGCAAAGCTGGGCGAGTTTACTAGCAGCACGGGCATGTAGGCCTAACTTATTAACAATCATTAATTCTTTAGTGACGATTTTAGCGTTATTGTTTTCTTTTATGTTCATAGCGTCGGTAACTGTTTTGTTTTTTCAATATCTCTATGGTGAGTTTGTACGTCTTTTTGCTCTTTACGAAAGTTACTGGCTAATAATTCGGCTATATAAACAGATCTGTGTTTACCACCAGTACAACCAATAGCAATGGTGACATAACTACGGTTATTGCGCTCTAGATGAGGCAACCAAGTCATCATAAAGCTATTGATTTGCCAAATAAATTTGGTCACTATGGGTTGGCTGGCAAGGAAATCTTTTATGGGTTGCTCTAAGCCAGTATAAGGTTTAAGTTCTTTCTCCCAAAAGGGGTTTGGTAAAAATCGAGCATCAAAAACATAGTCTGCATCGGCAGGTATACCATGCTTAAAGCCAAATGATTCGAATACTAAAACCATAGAACCTGTTTTTTTACCTAAAATGCGCTCTCTAACTAAGTCCGCCAATTGATGTGGGCTTAATTGGCTAGTATTAATGTATAAATCAGCATGGGTTGAAATAGGCGCTAGTAATTCTTTCTCTAAAGCGATCGCTTGATCAAGGGGAATATTTTTCTTGATTAACGGATGTAAGCGACGAGTTTCGCTAAAG
>Ga0105359_10004501_pt1 | contig 11135 bp, 9 predicted proteins | sample GOMGulsemesocosm_6_FD_83659 | JGI IMG/M metagenome (GOLD analysis project Ga0105359, IMG submission 83659) | Methane-oxidizing microbial communities from mesocosms in the Gulf of Mexico - GOM8C Gulf of Mexico | ecosystem: Environmental > Aquatic > Marine > Cold seeps | place: Gulf of Mexico... | reverse complement strand
ATGAACGCTTGCGGCTCCAGAATACCTTCAAGATTAAGGGTATTGCTTCTTCTTGCTCTAATCGCGCAGTACCTACTATTTTTGCTTGGTCTGGCAGTAAAATCAGCTGGAAAACATCGACGACATCAGGCGAATTCAATTAAACATTCCAACGTATTATCTAACCAGTTTATAGGTCTGAGGGCTTATAAAGATAAGCAACTAAGGCTGTTAGCTGCACAATGGCGAGATGCAGTTGATATGCTCAATGCATTAATTTCGGAGCCCCAAGCATGTTACTAAATTCGTGGGGATCGGTCAGACTCTGACCCCATTGATTGTTTTCTTATTGTACATTTCATTAACCTGGCCGAGAAACGTCAGTAGGAATGCCTTGGCTTCCTTCTCGGAGTAAAACACCTCCTCTACATCGAGCGAGCCCATACCGACTAGTATGTGGCACGTGAGTCCATCTCGTTCCTCGGTAGCTTTACCTTTGGCCTTTTGCCAATTTACTAGTTCTTCTCGGTAAAACACCGATCTCAAGTCGTGGGTCCGCATAAAGACGTGCATGGTGTCCCGCATGGAAGCCACAACCTTCACGTATTCGGCAGAGATCGTATTCCATAGTGCGCCCTGTGGCCCCCAGGTCTTGTCACCGAGCCATAATTTAAATACTGGATTCGTCAGCTTGTCTAGTAGCTCACCATAAATTTGATACCATTTTTTTTCTATTGCTAACATCAGGCAAGCTCCGCCACATCTGTCCCAGCCGAAGCGGTGATGTGTTTATTTACTTATTCATTTTTCTTATACCATGACAATACAACGCTAAAAATTAATAAACCTTTGCCTCGCCCCCTGAAATCTTTGTTTGGTGCATAAATACACATTCGAACTACTTGGATGGGTGTCTGTTATATTTTGCTTTCAGGACGGCGGGACAGCCTTGGCAAATCGTACAGCCCCCTTGAGCCCCTCAGAACGGTCAAAAATCACGTAATGATTGTTCAAGATCGGCAATCCAAAAATCGTTAAATCCGCATCCATCGGATAGATACTAAACACAGCCTTACCAGATATTGTTCCATTTTTCTGCCAATAACACTCAGGCTTCACTATTACGATGGCATCTGCCTTGCCGAGCCCATCAAAAGTGAACGTAAGGTCTGGCCAGCCAGAAAGGTCCAAATCATCGCTTTTCATCTCACTGTGCTGTGCCTTATGAATCGCATCTAAAAACATCACATTTTTCGTTCCAAACTGCGCTATCAAACTGTCAAAGACAGTCTTCGTTAGCATTATCGCATTGGTTCCACTGTCGATGATCGCATTTGACACTATATTATGCGTAATATCATCGACCGTAACATTTGGTGCAGGAATGGCGCTTGAACCATCCAAGCGCACAGATTTCAAATGTACGTTATAATCCAGATCATGCAAAATTTTGATGTCATCAAACCCGCCTGAATAAAGTTTTTTTTGCTCGACCCCACCACCTAAGACTAAATACCCATTGTTTAACGGATCCGTATCTGGCGTAGCAGTGCCATAGTGAATTCTTGAACGATACGTGAGCATTGAGAATCGGTTTTCCACCATGCCACTGTCTACCAATTGTGTAAAATACGGAGTGATGTGCTCTTTGGTGCCACTGCTTGTCGCCGTCTGGGCAATATTCATAAAAGCATCAGAGGATGGCGCAGGCCAACTGGATTTTCCCATATCATAGGCCTCATTAAGGCCCACATACGCCAGCCCTAAAATCCCGTCAGCTTTTCCGAACAGGCCATCGCTTTGAACGGATGTGACAGCCAAATTAACCCCTGCTAAGCACAATTTATCAGCACATATGGTGGTTTCGACAACAGATCCAATCCAGTAACTGTTATCGCCATATTGCATCGCTTGGAATAACTGTGTGGTTTGTGCATCTTCGTCATTGTTCGGATCATACAAGTGACCCAACACAGCCAACGCACTGCTCCCAGTATCCAACTCTAAACAAACTGTATTTTTTGATGCACCAAGCGTCATCAACGCGGTATAGTCGCCGTTTCTATTCACATTGGTGATGGGAAGTTTCGCAACTGTAGTCATAAAATTCACCTTTGAACAAACAAGAAATCCATGTCAAGAGTAGAGACCTATAGCTATGTTTTTGCACTGCTCTACCCTATTTTATTAACGTACCTGCTCAAGCGCTGTTGAAACGCCATTCCGACCATTTATCAGCGTTAAAATCAAAGTGCTCCTCACCCTTAGCTCGTGAAGGGCCAAAACGGCCAAAAACGGTCATACGCGTTAGGTTGTTGGTGTTGATTGATGGTGAATGGAGCAGAAAACTGTCCCAGAGTATCAAATCACCAGCCTTGCCCAGAAATTCGACAGGTTCATTTTTCAGCGTGTTTTTTATGATTGCAAAGGTTGGATCCTGTCCACGTTCACCGCGTGACAGGTAGTCAAGCGGGTGCTTTTTAAAATGTTCCCAAGCGGCAATATGGCTGCCGGGCCAATACATGAATGCACCACCATGTTTCTCAACATCTGTAAGGTTGAAAGCTATGTTGGCAAGAAATTTGATCGGCTGACCGATTGGGAAATCCAAATGAGGGGCGCGTGCACCAATCCAACCGGATGTCAGGTGTTTGGGCCGTAGTACCAGTTGATTGTGGCCAAGCCAGTCAAGTTGATCATGCAAAGTAGCATAAAGGGCTGCCAGTTTTTGATGTGATTTTGGTGTTGGAAACGTCGGGCTCTCCGGACGCAAGTCAGGTTTCCCCGCTAGCGCGTCCCACCATTCCACCGGATTAGTAGGATTGTTGTAATAGAGTTCGACTTCTGCCTTTGCAACAGCCATTTCCTCACGAGAGAAAAATTCAGAAAAGATCAGAACACCTGTATCTTTAAATTTGTCAATTTGTTGCGATGTCAACATATCAATACACCTCTTATAACACGTGAAAATTAATGTCTTTAATATTTCAGGTCATGTTTGAAGTCAACCTAAAAGGACGCCCCGATACTTCTGACAATTCAGCCATCGTCCAAAGTGCTTGCAAACTGATTGACAAATATAAGCTCAATTCTGGTTGACCTTCAGATGTGTCACGCCGCATCTTAGCGACGCTGGTATCAAAGTCTCCAAAGACACCGTTTGCATTTTGGCAAAGTCCTATAAAATCAAGGCCGCTGTCACAAACGAATGACCCTGCACGTCCCAGGTAGGCGCAAGCACGCAATGCACGAAACGCCAACGGCAAGTCATACTTACTAAGTGCTTGCATCGCAGACCCCTCCAACAGCGCACCGATTGGACCTTGTTCGGAAATTACTAAGGTTCCAAAACGGGTATGTGTTTCAATTATGTCCAGAACGTTTTTTAATTTTGTATTATTGCCGCTTCGCAAATGGCGTAGATCAATGTCTAGCACCATCTCGGTTTCGATTTGATCTGACGTGTTATTTTGCAATGTCGTACGGACATAAGCCTCGTTGGCGTTTGTGGGGGATTGTGGCACCACTTCGTTCAACAGGGTGATATAATTAGAAGCTCCAGTGACGAGATCGCCCTTGATCTTCTGCAAGAATGTCGCGGCCATCAGCGAATTCACGATGTTCGAAGCACTAAAATCAAAATTCCTTAGATTCTGTGCTTGCCAGAAGGCAGGCTGGATCAGAAGATCGCAAGACTTGGGGTTCAGCGCGGCGCAGACAGATGCCAAGGCTATGGCTTGCGTCAGATGTTCGGTCTCCATCCGCGAACCAATGATTGTCTGCAGCCATTTAGCGGTTGAGGCTGCGGCATTTTCTGGGGAGAAATGGGTCATGCGGGATACTCCGACAATTCGGCGGTGATCAAGAACATGGTCACCAGTGTTGGATGATAAACATCAAAAAATTCCTTTTCCCGTTGCATCATCGGGTCATCAGCTTGAGTGGTACCGGCAAGAAACTTACGCCCCGGAATAAAGCCTGATGGCTTTTGACACTCGCAAATGGCACGAGCTGCTTCACGATCTAGAGTATGATTACGGACTCCCAAATAGATGCGGGTCATCATCAATTCGACAGCCAAATCCCAGTCACATCGGGCTAGACACATAGCCAGCGCACCAGCTGTGTAGTCAAGCAGATAGGTCATATGTGGCCCTACTAATTTCGTAATGTCCTTATTGCCAAAATCGGCGAAGCCGAAAATCAAATGGGTCAAACCATAAAGGTCGTAATTTGTAGCATCTTGTAAAGTGGGCATAGCCTGCAGGAACGAATGTTTAAACAAATTTTCGTCCGTATCATACCCGTGACATAAGCCAATTAAATCAACATAATACTTCATGTCCATTTTGTGCCATGCACTAATTTCATAGCGGTCGATGACCCCGCGCTCCATCACGTTTTGCATTTCGTCAGTAACGGCTTGATCATAACCACCCAACGTGGCGCGGACAGCTTGAGCCACCACACGCAGCGGGAACAACTGGATCCGACGACGAAGATCAAAGAAAATTTGACGTGCATCACCTGTTTCTATCCACCACTGACACAGCGCCTGCACATCCTCCCGGTCACGTAAATCGGGACATCGATTGATTAGGCGCAGACAAGCACCAAGTTCACCAAAGGCTTTGCGGCGTTTGTCCGAGGTAACGTCTTCTGGTGTGTCGTCAAGAATTTCGTCCTCCTGGGGAGGATCGAAATATTCTAAATGATCATCGACCCATGAGAAAATTCCATCAGCCATATGTTGCCGTTGCCGTGGGTCAAAGAGAAAAGACATATTGTTATCCTTGTACGTTATGCGGGCCATACGCCATCGCAATGACGCAGAAATTTCGGAAGAATATTAAAATGTACAGTCGCTAATTTTCTTAAAAATATGAAAAAAGCGCCGGAAACAGGAGAAGCTTTTGCTTACGGCGCTCAAAGTCATTGAGGTAGTGGCAAAAATATACCAATGCTTCAATTAATGGGACACAAAGCCGTGGTGCACAATGATCGCCGCATTAACTACTGGCTTGCTTTCGTCGCCATCTTCGTGGGTCTTTTTGATGAGATAGCCAGCAAGATCTTCCAAGCTTTCAACGCCTTCGTTTTTCAACTGATCCATAATTTCTATTTTAGTCATGGAAATAATTCCTTAAAATTGATTGATTGAAATCGCTCGAATAATTAAAATATTTTATCCGTGCAAGAGTATAGGTAAAGTAAAACGTCATTTTCATAAGATAAAAACACATAATGTAGTGGCAAGATCACGATTTATTTTGAACAAAGACAAACCTAAATTCCACTAGCATGAAGCCGTTCACACGTTCACTTTTTAAAGTTCAGTTCTTAATACTTGAATTGATGTGTTTATTCCCCCTACTCCTTTACTATATAACGTTGAAAATTAACAAACCTTTGCCTCTTCCCCTGAAATCTTTGTTTGGTGCATAAATACTCCTAGGATAAGGATTTCCTGTAATGCCTAGGCGATAATTTATATTCACGCTTGAATGCGGTTGAGAAATTATTTGAATCTGGATAACCCACTTGGTCACCCACCTGTAAAATACTCAACGCGGTTGTTTTTAATAACGTTCGAGCCAATGACATGCGTTTTTCATGCAGCCAGGCGAACACCGTTATGCCATAACTGGCTTTAAAAGCATCATTGAGTTTATTGCGATTAGTGCCCATTTTAACAGTCAGATCACTGAGTTTGATATCTTCACCAAGTTTGGTTTGCAGATATTCAGCGGTATCTTTGGCCAAGACCATGGTTTTTTCCTTGATTAATGGTGAGGCTGCTTTTGGGCGAGATTTGTTGGGTAAGGTAAAGCCGTTAAAGGATGCTTGTGTAGCTTCGAAATAATTGATGGCATGGGTTATTCTGAGGGTTAATTCCTGAGGAATTAACGGGCAACTGATATAGTCAAATACCCCGAGAGTATACAGTTCATGCTTATTATTTCTGTTGGCATCCACAAGGGATAATACAGGGCGATGTAACCTGGGTTGAGAAAATATCGCATTTTGCACTTCGTTGACTGAGTTGAGTATCCTTTGGTCATGACTTTTGGCATCAACTATAATCAGGAAACTATTGCTGATTATTTCATTTTTCATTTCTAATATGCGCTGTTTATTGTTGTCGATATTACTGATATCAACTGGGATATAGCCCAGTGTTTTGAGTGTAGAATTAAGTTGTTGTTTATCTGCTGAACAAATATTAACCAACAAAACATATTTTTTTTCATAGCTCTCTTGCGTGCTATTAGTATGTTTATTAAAAGATGCGGAAATATTGTCAAGTTGTTGTAAAGGTTCGTCCATGATATTTATTCCTAACTAATTTGTTGTGTGTTTTGTCTTCCGTTTATTGTCAAATAATTTAATAAAAAAATAGTAAAACTACCTTCCGGCAACCTTCCGATTTTCAACGTATTGATTTTGTTGTATTTACTCATTGTGTATTGTAGAAGTTAATAGCTATCTAAAGATTTAATTTTAAAGTGTTAATATTGAAGGCTAACATCAACATCTCTCATTTTGGCTGAAAAAACGCATAATGAAAAAGCATTAAAATACCAGTAAAAACGGCGTAATGGATGAGAGGTGGAAGTTCGTAGACCCCATTGAAGAGTTACTAAATGGTGTAGATTATTAAGGTCTATTTAGAAGGTATTCATGACAACGAGCAATCACAAAAATAGTTTGCTATATATTACTATGAGGGTCTTTCTAATTGCATAAAATGACCGACGAACACACCGTGATACACAATGGTAATACAGGTTATCCGTCAAACAAATCAAGCTGGCACGCTTATGATTAACATAGCCTCCTCAAATCCATTGTTACCAAAAGCTTAAAAAGGCTAATCCAGCTCCAAATATTGTCAAATTATGAGGGGGATTCTGTAATTTGCACTGTAACCCGCTAAAATCGTTTCGATCTCAATCAGGTTGATTTTTAATCATAGGATCTGCACTAACCAATACATCTGAAGGGTTGTCGTCACCTCGCCGTATTAGGCTCAGTCTAATGACAATATTTTGTTCGTGTTTACAATCGTTATTGAAACTAAGAATATTACCTGCACCGTTGATCATAACCCCCCAATTAGTATCTGGGTTAAAACCATCCTCTGTTCTTTGTAATGCGCCCAAAAAGATGTAGGGCTCTTGTTTGTCATTAGCATTTAAAGTAAAAATGGCCATGCCCTGACGGGTAAAGTTTAACGTAATATCTTTGTCCCATAATTTTGTCTCATAATTATAAAATTCAACGACAGGTTTAGACTGTTCATTTATAGCTACGCGAGTTTTGATTTTCTTTATTTTTGGAAACATATTTACTCCATTTTATGTGATTATTGAATTAAAATTGGTAATTTCTGATTTGCATTTTTTCTAATCTATCGACATAATTTTGTACCTCCATTAATTTCCCTAAACAATCGTGGGCTTGCACATAAGGCAGCAGCAATTCATAGCTACTGGAGGAGTTAATAATGGGCTGTATGGTTAAAATAGCCTGCTGACAAGCATCGAATTTTTTCTTGCTATGCTCGATGATTCTGTTACTCGACACTTGTTTTTCTTCCGTTAGATAGATATTCGCTAGGGAGGATCTTAGCTTAAGGTTATTAGGTTGATTCGCGAGTAATTCCTCTATCTTTGGAATGGCTAATTTGATTGCACTTTGTGCCGTACTCCATTGCTCATTTATTTGATAGTTTTTTATGATGATGGTTACAAGTGAAGATGATTTTTCAGCGCCTTTTAGTATTATTTTAAAATCATTAAGACTAGTAAGTGGCATTGACGATTCAATGTGGCCAATTTTAGCCAAATATTGCTGAAAAGCTTTCGCGCTGAGCAGTTGCAACTGCCACACTTTATTAGAAGGGTCTTGACCTAACATTGCCTTAAAATGAGCAATAGATGACAATATCGCTTTATGAGCCGACAGATAATGAGTTAGATAATAAAGATTATTGGCATGATTAAAGTAGGAGTAAGCTTGAGCTTCTAATAAGTCACCATTGTCAAAATGATTTGTTAACAAGGCTGCAAGAATTGTTTGCACTTTTTGTCTGGTCAGCTTAGCCTGTTGCAAATCACCCAATTGTTCTTCGGTTTCAGCTAGCCATTCTAGCGTATTGGCAATATTGGCGTGGGATATATCATCCTTGGTTAGCGTTTTAGCTAATTCATATTGAATATCAAGAGCTTTTTCGAAGACGATTTTAGCGGCACTGGCGTCTTGTAGCTTAATATTAACGCTGCCAATGGCGAGGTAAGCATATGAAAGTTCAAGTTGGGCGATTTTATCATTTGAATAATGTTTAACCATTGCTTGGCTATATTCAAGATAAAGTCCAAAGAATACTTTGGCTTCAGTGAACACAGCCTTGTCTGTGGCCAACTGACCTAACCAAAACGCATTCGCTCCCAAAGCTTTTAACAATTCCAGATGCTCAGCCTGCTCAACATACAATTTATCCAATATCACTTTTGCTTTAATAAAGGCCTGCTCAGCCTCATCAGCCTTAGCCCTAGAATATGCCACCTCGCCCATCGCACTCAATGTCTGGGCATGCTGAAACCTTGTTTTAAAGTTAAGTGAACTGTCAGACAATGAAAACAAACCACTTTCGTGGTAATCATCCTCTTGCTGACTAAAATATTCCAAGGCCTTATTACTAATGCCATCGAGCAAATCCATACGTTTAACACTGCGTAATTTATCAGCAAACTCACCGACCATAAAACCCAATAGACTTTCGGCTTCCAAACGTTTTTGCAGGGCTAGACTCTCAGCTTGTTGGCTTTTTACGCTCATAAAAATCGCGGTTAAGGTTAATATGCATAATAAAGCGAACGTTGAGTGCCTCAATCTACGCTTGCTCTTCACTTTTTGTTGTGAGGTATTAATTAACGCCAGCTCATTGCTATCTAACGTAAACATCGGAATATTTTTCAGGCTAAGTGCTTCTTCTAGGGGTTTTCCTTGCGGTAATAAGTAAGCTGCACTTTTATCTTCGCCTAGCCAGCTCTCAGTAGATTGTTGTAAACGACTTTTGATGACAAGGCTATCTTTGTGAGTACTTATCCATTCACTGGCTCTGGGCCAACGCCTTAATAAAGCTTCGTGAGCCAAACTAAAACACGCTTCGTTATTTTGTAAGTGAGAAACAAATAAGCGGCTATCAACCATAGCATGCACAAAAGAGGTTTCACTGACTAGGGATAACTCTGACCAACGTGATGAGCGGCTAGTGATAGTCTCCCTGTCAGGGCTTACTCTCACTAAACGCGATAACACTGCGGCTAATTGCAATTGTTGTTCACCAGGTAATTGCTGATAAATATCTTCGGCTTTTTTACCAATTGCCCCGGCAATGCCACCTAGTGCTTTATAGACAGAAATCTGTAACTCATCCGCTTCACTGCGCTGCAAATATAATTCTTGTAAGGTGTATTGCAGCATGGGTAATGCGTCTGGGTTATTGGCTGCTTCAGCGCATAATATTTGGTCAAGAGGGGTCTCTGAATTGGCATCGACTGACCATGTTAAGTTGGCTGCTAATGCAGGCAAGCGGATCATCTGCATAAGTTCCGCACGAGTAGGTGCTAACAGATCAAAATGTGCGCCGTTACCTTTATTTACCATCAGGCTTGGATAATTAACGACTAAAGGGTAAAAGTCGTTACGGCAGGTGCTAACAACTATTATCGCTCCACTGGTGGCCAGCTTGTCAATAACACTGAGAAATACACCTCGTTCATCATCACTAAAAACGACTGACGATAACAAGACTTCAAGTCGGTCAATAAGCAACAAAAAACGCGGTTTGCTATAACCTTTCTGGGTTTGTTTAAGGGCATTAACGCATTGTTGAATCGACGCTTCATCGTCATTTTGTAGTTCTTTTGCCAGTTGGTCAGCACTCATATCGATAAAAACGGGTTTCTCGTTAACATCCCAATCCAGCATGGCTGAGGCTAGATCCACAAAAAGTCGCTGATGACTAACATCAGCAAAATCAATACCGGTAAAAGACTCAACCCCTATGCCGTCGTAGCCGTTTTTTCTTATTAACGCAGGCAATAACCCAGCATTGACCAGAGATGACTTTCCGGTACCACTGGGCCCAAGGATGAGACAAAAGGCATGGCCTTTGCTCACTTGTTTAGATAAATCCGCTAAAAGTGTTGCGATTTGTTCGTTACGGCCAAAAAACATTTGTGCATCTTTAGGTTCAAAGGCCACTAAACCTGGAAAAGGAGATGCACCGTGCCAGTTGTTTTTCTCAGCGTTAATAACTTCATTAAGAGGGAAGTCTAGTTCAGCGATAATGTGATAACCGCGTTTGCGGATGGTTGCTATATAGGTTGGTGCGCTTGGTACATCACCTAGAGCTTTACGTATCTGGTTAATGGCTTTATGTACTGGATTATCACCAATATCTACATCGCCCCAACATTGGTCCGCAATCTCATCGGCACTTAATACCTGTCCTTGCTGCGCGCAGAGAAGTAGCAATACATCCATTGCTTTAGGTTCGAGTAATTTAACAAGATCACCCTTACGCAGGTCATTAGTCCTTGGATTAACTTGCCAATCACCTAGGAAAAAGAGCCTAGTTTTCATTTTAAATCACTATCCATGTCAAGAAGTAAACGTACAATATCGTATTAAGCGTAAGGATTTTAAATGAAAGCTTCTTATGCACCCAATTTTTGGGCGATTATCGTACAGAATGATGCATGCCCCAGGGAGAAACTGCATATTTTTCAAACAAACACCTAATGTTTCGACTCTATTACATTCAGTTCAGCTTGTCCATTACACGGTAATTATATTAGGATGATATAACGAACTTTTTTACCATAGAAACCATAATTTAATTACCGACTACGACTATGAATTTATAGTAATTTTCCTGAGTTTAGCACCCAGATTAGATGTTCCCGACCTAAACTAAATATCTATATACATATAGGCAACGCCGTGAATTCAGCATTAAACAATACACAAAAAAGCCCGAACATTTCTGTTCAGGCTTTTGGTGTTGAGCTAAATAGCGATGCTATTTATGCGCAGGGTAAAACGTTGAGTACAAGGCGCCTTGAGCGACGCATAGTCTTTCTTAT
>Ga0105359_10004496_pt1 | contig 11141 bp, 7 predicted proteins | sample GOMGulsemesocosm_6_FD_83659 | JGI IMG/M metagenome (GOLD analysis project Ga0105359, IMG submission 83659) | Methane-oxidizing microbial communities from mesocosms in the Gulf of Mexico - GOM8C Gulf of Mexico | ecosystem: Environmental > Aquatic > Marine > Cold seeps | place: Gulf of Mexico... | reverse complement strand
TTGTTATTGGCGGTATTATGCAACATATCGAGCAGGCGGGTGTTCACTCAGGTGATTCAGCATGTTCTTTACCCGCTTATAGCTTAAGCGAAGAAATTCAAGATATAATGCGCGAACAAGTTACAGCATTGGCTTTCGAGCTAGGTGTTATCGGTTTGATGAATACTCAGATGGCTGTGAAAGACAATGAGGTTTATTTGATTGAAGTAAACCCTAGAGCCGCGCGAACTATTCCTTTCGTTTCAAAAGCAACGAGTGTACCTTTGGCTAAAATTGGCGCTAGAGTCATGGCCGGTAGATCTTTAGATGAGCAAGGTATTACCAAGGAAGTTATTCCACCTTTCTTCTCTGTTAAAGAAGTTGTTATTCCTTTCAACAAGTTCCATGGAAGCGACCCGTTAGTTGGCCCAGAAATGCGTTCAACAGGTGAAGTCATGGGGGTGGGCGAAACGTTTGAAGAAGCTTATGCTAAAGCCAATTTAGGTGCAGGGGTTTCGGTACCCAAATCAGGTCGTGCGTTAATTTCTGTTCGTAATAGCGATAAGAAGCGTGTGGTCGAACTTGCTAGAAAAATGGTTGAATTGGGTTACGAGATAGACTCCACCCATGGAACGGCTATTATTCTTGGTGAAGCTAACATTCCAACAAGACTCGTGAATAAAGTGCAAGAAGGTCGTCCACATATTCTTGATAGAATTAAAAATGGCGAGTATAACTACATCATTAATACCACTGAAGGTCGCAAAGCCATTGAAGATTCAAAAGCGCTACGCGGCGGAGCATTACGATATAAAGTAGCTTATACCACCACATTAAATGGTGCCTTTGCTGCGTGTATGGCGCATGCCGCTGATGATAGAAATACGGTAACCTCTATCCAACAATTACACGAACGCTGTCAATAATTGTGGAAACAAGTTATTAGCTATAAGTTATTGTTTATAAGTTAAGCCGATATAACCAATAAGTATTGTAGATAATGACTGACTAAGATAAAGTAGCCCGCTGTGATAAAACATAGCGGGCTTTTTAGTTTTGGTTCAGAGTTTTAAACTCCCAAGCAGTCGCAAAATGAAGAGAATAAGATGAGTCAATATCCAATGACAGTTCACGGTGCAGATGCATTACGTGACGAATTACATATTTTAAAAACAGTTAAGCGTCCTGAAATTGTTCAGTCTATTGCGGAAGCACGTGAACATGGTGATCTTAAAGAGAACGCCGAATATCATGCGGCTCGCGAGCAACAGGGGTTTTGTGAAGGGCGAATTCAAGATATTGAAGGTAAACTCGGTAATGCGCAAATTATCGATGTTGCTAAAATTCCAAATACTGGTAAAGTTATTTTTGGTGTTACTGTTAAATTATTAAATATTGATACAGAAGAAGAAGTAAGCTATCAAATCGTTGGTGATGATGAAGCGGACATTAAACAAAACCGTATTTCTATCAACTCACCTATAGCAAGAGGTTTAATTGGTAAAATGGTTGATTCAGAAATAGAAATTACTACGCCAAAAGGTGTGGTTGAATTCGAAATTTTGTCAGTTGAGCATTAACTTTTAAACATCTATTCGATTGGTAAAAAGTGTTACTACTTTAACCAAGTAAAAATGAAATATAACCCTATAATTTAATAATTATAGGGTTTTTGTTTTATATGGCTATGTGTTATCTAAGGCAGGTAGTAACAACCGTTATCTTCGAAGTTTATTGCGCTATTAGGCACAGGCGCCTGTTTTTGCGAAGATGCGTATCTTAATGGAAATGAGTTGTCAGTTTTGCTAGAATGCGCGCTCTTTTGTTGCTAAGGCTCTATTAACGTCCTTAGTTTATTATTTACAGCACCGGATTTACGTTCTGGTTAGTTCACTAGGTATTAAAATATGACTCAAATTACTGTTTGTGCGTTGTACAAATTTGTCCGTTTAGAAAACTTCGAAGCCCTTAAAGCACCTTTACTTAATTTTATGGAAGCCAACGAAGTAAAAGGTACGTTATTATTAGCCCTAGAAGGCATTAATGGTACAATTGCAGGGTCACAAGCTGCCATTGATAAAGTCCTTGATTTTTTACGTCAAGACGAACGTTTAGCAGAGGTTTCTTTTAAAGTTTCTTTTCATGAAAACAATCCGTTCCAACGGACGAAAGTAAAATTAAAGAAAGAAATTGTCACTATGGGCGTGGAGGGAATAGACCCTAATCAAGTTGTTGGTACCTACGTTAAACCACAAGATTGGAATGCTCTTATTTCAGACCCTGAAGTTATCTTAATTGATACTCGTAATGATTATGAAATAGAAATTGGCACTTTTGAAAACGCGGTTAACCCAAATACTACTAGTTTTCGCGAATTTCCTGCATACGTTAAAGATAACTTAGATAAAAACCAACATAAAAAAGTTGCTATGTATTGCACCGGCGGCATTCGTTGTGAAAAATCTACCGCTTATTTAAAAGAGCAAGGTTTTGAAGATGTTTATCATTTGGAAGGTGGTATTTTAAAATACCTAGAGGAAGTACCTGCAAAAGAAACGATGTGGCAAGGTGAATGTTTCGTTTTCGATGGAAGAGTTGCGGTAAATCATGACTTGGAGCAGGGACAATATGACCAGTGTTTCGCTTGTCGTTACCCTATAACAGAAGAAGATAAAGCTAATGAGCACTATATCAAAGGTGTCAGCTGTCATCGTTGTTTTGATAAAATGACTGACGAACAACGTAGTCGTTTCGCTGAACGTGAACATCAAATTGATTTAGCCAAAAAGCGTGGCGAAGCTCATATTGGCGGTGATATGAAGAAAACGCTTGAGCAACGAAAACAAGAAAAGTTAGCAAAAAAACAAGCAGCAGCTGAAAAGCAATAACAGCTTTGTTGGTTTAATTAATTGGTTAAAGCCGGGTTCTATTTCCGGCTTTTGATTTAATTTCCCTTTTTTCATTCACTTATCCACTTCCTTTTCTTTGCTTTAGATAAAACCAATGTTTGATTAAAAAATAAACTGTTTTGAGTTATAATTTACTTGTTAGCGTAAATAGCAAGGAGATTAAAATGATCACAGTTGGCTCCATGGTTAGAAATATCAACGGCTTTTTACAGTTACGTAGAAGCGAGCAAGCGCTTTTTGACGCAAGCGTTAAACTAACCTCAGGCAAACGGATTAACAGTGCAAAGGATGATCCAGCAGGTTTAGCTATTGCTAACCTTTTGACTTCCCAAATTCGTGCTGACAATCAATCAATTCGTAATGCAAATGATGGCATTTCGTTTGCGCAGGTGGCTGATGGTGCATTAGGTGGTGCTAATGATGTTTTACAAAGAATAAGAGAACTTGCAGTGCAAGCAAGTAATGGCACCTTAAATGATTCTAATAGAAAAACCATTCAAGCCGAAATAGGCCAGCTTAGTGAGCAATTAACTGATATTGGTAAAAATACCAAATTCAATGGTATTAGTGTTTTTGGATCACAAGGCGGTACTAGCTCACTCAATATTCAAGTCGGTTTTAATCAAGGAATTTCTCTTGATCTTGCAAGCTTCTCTGGTGGTTCATTTGCTAATGGCATTGGCGCTTCTAGTGGTGATTTGAATTCAGGTAGAGTTGATGCTGCTACAACAGGGGTTAATGCAGGAAGTATTAGTATTAATGGTGTTGATTTAGGCGCTCTTGGCGCATCCACTTCAGGTCAAGCCAATGTAAAAGCGGATTTAGTCAATCAAATCTCGGGGCAAACAGGGGTAACTGCAACGGCAAGTAATCTAATTGAGGGTAATACAGTTAATACCTATCAACAGGTTACTCAAGGAATAAGCGTCACCGTTGACGGAAATACAACTACCTTAGGCAGCGCTGCCAATGTTAATGATTTTATTAAAGACTTTAATTTGAATGTTGCAGGCGCAGAAGCTTCACTATCGAGTGACGGTTCGATTCAAATTTTTAATGATACCGGTAAAGATATAACTTTAGCTGATAATACGGTAGGCGGCTTAGGCAGTTTAGGTTTAAGTACTGGTACATATTCAGGTGCGATTAGTTTATCTAGCGCAACTGGTGATATAAATATTAGTGCAACAAATACAGGGTCAAATGAAGACTTAAAAGCTTTCGGGTTTAACAAACAGCAAGGTGCATCATCTTTAACTGGTGGACAAATCACTGGGCAAGCAATCAACCAAGCCGACGGTATCAATATCAATGGTGTGGCATTAGGGGCTGTATCAAGTGCTTCAGGCAATATAAATGCCGCAGATATTAGTCAAGCCATTAACAAGATAAGCGACCAAACGGGCGTTACGGCTACAGCAGAAACTAACATTAATTTTTCGGCAGATATTGCAGCGTTACAAAATAATGCGTTAACTATCAATGGGCAAGATGTTTTTAATGGTTTTTCAGGGACATCGCTCAACGATGTTATCAGTCAGGTTAACGCGGCGTCATTAGGTGATATTACCGCAAGCAGTAATAACGCTGGTGAATTAGTATTAAGTTCTAATTCAGGGCAAACGATTAATATTGAAAATGGTGCAAGTGCCTTTAGTGAAGACGGTGTAGCAATAGCCAATAGTTATACTCAGCAGGGAGAGCTCAGTTTAACTTCGAAAGATGGTCAAGTAATTAGACTTTCGTCAACGGCACAAGTTAATGCTCAAACGACCGCATTAAACAAACTTGGCTTAAGTGATGTTGGAGGTCTTTCATCGTTCAGCTCATCCATCGGTAATGGCAATGTATTCACCAGTGGAAATGCCAGCAATCTGTTAGAAAGTATTGATAATGCTATTGCACAAATTGGAGAGAGTAGAAGCAGCTTAGGTGCAACGCAGTCGCGATTTGCTTCTACCATTAATAACTTATCAGACTCCATTATACAATCACAAGGTTCGCGTTCAAGAATAGAGGATGCAGATTATGCCCGTTCTATTTCTGAGTTGTTACAAGCGCGCTTATCTCAACAAACCAGTAGTATTTTATTCGTAAAAAGTCAGGATGCAGAAAGAGACTTTATTAATCAATTAATAGGGAGTTAGTTCTACTATGTTCTTTTTAAGGCGTTATTCACAGCAAGCTTTTAATTAGGCTTTTTTTTTACAAATCATTAGTATAATCTATTGAATAGTTAAGCTTTAGGTTAAAGATTTGTCATGACCACAGAAATTATTCCACAAGATCATGTTTTAAAGCCAATAGAAAGAAATGAAATAGTGCCGAGTCAATCAAGTAAGCACTGTGCCAACTGTAAGGTTGAGTTAGTTGGACCTTTTTGTAGTAAATGCGGCCAGTCTGAACGTTCTGTGATCCTGTTTTTTGGCTCGGTGATCATGCACATTCTTGAAGACATCTTTGGCTTTGATTCTCGCGTGGGCAGAACTTTGTTTCCATTGTTATTTCGTCCAGGGTTCTTGACCAATGAGTATATTCGTGGTCGTCGTGTCCATTACGTTGCCCCTCTTAGGCTTTATTTCTTTATCAGTATCGTTTTTTTTATTATGTTGGGCTTTTTAGCTGATGAATCTGCGAAAGACTTATTAAAATTACAACAAGATAATACGGTTGTATTTAATGAAACAAGTAAAAAAGTGATTGAACTAGAAAGCAAGATGTCAGAAGAAGGTTATATTTTTGATGTTATTGATAAAAGCGAATTAGATAAATTACTAGCTGAGCAACTAGCAGCAGAAGGAAACTTAAAGCAGAGCATGGACGACCTGCAACTTGAAATCGATAAAATTGAAGCTAAAGAACGAGACGCAGATTATGTTCATGAGCCAGGAGAACGCGTAAAAAAAGCCGTATTTAAACGTTCTGTTGAAGAGATGCGAAATGATTTGCAAACTATCAATACAAAACGGGCTTTAATCAAACCTGCCAGTAATATCGAGTTTATAGACAATAAAAAGCGTTTACTGACACCTGAAATAGTATTGCCTCCAACGACTAATAAAGGGCGTGATGGAAAGGAGAATGGGCGATTGCGATCAGAGCCTGATATGGAAGTAAGGCAATCTTCTAACACTCAAACAATTGATTTTGGCGGTGACTATGATTGGTTGTCAGCAGAACAAAACCAGCGTTTAAAAAAATATGGTGAAGAGTTAACTAAAAAGGCTCAACGATCATTTAATAATGATGCCAGGCCTTTAGTTAAACAAGTATTGGATGTTTTGCCGCAAATTATGTTCTTACTTTTGCCTATATTTGCCGTATTACTTAAAATTATCTATTTATTTTCAAAACGCTTTTATGTTGAGCATTTAACCGTTGCTCTTCATAGTCATGCCTTTATTTTCATCGTCTTGATATTGACGACATTACTATCGTCTTTGCATGATACATTGAACGCCGATTACGAAACGCTTGCCGCTTCGATTGAATATTTAGCCGGTGCTTTAATTGTTTGGGTTCCACTTTATTTATTTATTATGCAAAAGAGAGTTTATAATCAAAGTTACTTTTTTACAGGGTTTAAGTTTATTATCATTGGTGTTTCTTACTTCACCTTATTGGGTTTCGCTACTGTCATTGCCTTCATTTGGGGCTTAGCAAGCTTATAGTTTGACCTGTTTATTATTCCCTTTTAAATGACTATGCTTAATAATAATGATGATGTTTGCTAAAACGATGAGGCTGGCCCCCATTATTTTTTGCCAGCTCAATTGCTCATTAAGCATAAACACGCTTAAGCTGATCGCCACAGGTAAATAAAAATAATACAAAATAGCGGTTAAATTTGCAGGGAGTTCAGTCGATACTTTAATCCATAATGTATGGGCAACTAGCGTGCAAACGACACCCAATATTAATAAATTCCCCCAATCGGGCAAACTTAACTGCCAATCCGATGATGTCCAAAATAAACTAAAACATATTAATGCAAAGCCAAATTGACCCAAAGCCCGTTGTTGAGTTGGCAAATGGCTCGCTTTTTTATGAATGATAGATAATAGCGCATATAAAAAACCACTGACCAAACCATAACTAAAACCGACAAAAGCAGAATTATTCAAATCCAGTGATGGGGTGGCAATAATAACACCGCTAAAAGCCAGCATTATCGCAGCCAATTCAATTTTCTTAATTGCTTCTTTAAATATGAGAAAGTTAAGTACTAACAGGTGAATTCCATAAGTAGATACACCAATAACGGCAAAACTGACACTTGCTGTCTTTATTGCAAGAAAATAGCTATACCAATGAATAGCAAAAACGCTTCCGATCAGTACTAACCATGCCCAATCACCTTTTCTAATCAAGGGGATTGACGCCAATGTCTTGCTGTTAAGCATTAATAGTACAGTGCCTAAAGTACCAATAAATAATCGAGAAATACCAATCGTCACTTCATTTGCACTGGTCCATTTTACTAAGACAGGCACTAACCCCATTAAGGAGACTGAAATTATCGTCAATAGTATTAAATAAAAAGGTATTTTTTGTAAGTTCATTAAGGTAATAGGAATGATAAATTTGAGACGAATATTATGACAGTATTCAATATACTTTTGTTAATTTTTAACGACTAATTTTAAGCCGTTTTAAGATCTATTTATTTTGTTTAATGACAGTATATTCTAACCAGCTAAATCCAATTTTATAGACTATACTTTTTAAAGTTATTGAAAAATAGCGGTTATAACGCTCTTATTTGAATAGTTTATGTTGATGAATCATTCATTTAATTCAAGTTAAATCTCACTTTATTTAAGTGTCCTTCAATGGGTTTAGGGCAAGCGTGAAATAAAGATAAAGGAGTAATGCGGTGCATTTAATTTTCATTGATTCGAAATCAGCCAAGTATTTATTGAGCAACATAAGTCTAAATTAATGATCCGTAGCCAATCAATATATATCTTACTATTTGCATCAACTTTTTATTGTGGACAAGTAATGTCTGAAACAGCAGACGAATTTTCTGTTAAAGCCGCTTTTATGGTTAAAATGGCATTATTTATAGACTGGCCGAAACAATCTAATGTGCTTGATACCAGTAAAAAATTTGTTATTTGTATCAAGAAATCAGAAAAATATTATCAAAAATTAACCTTATGGTCTCAAACGGGACAGATAAAGAAAAAACCAGTAATAATTAGGCGCATTGATGATCATTTATCAAACTTAACCCCATGCAATATTTTATACCTAACTAACCCTGAAAACCTCAATCATTATTTAACCCATGCTCAAAATAATAATACCTTAACCATTTCTGACCTTCCCGGTAATGCAAAGCTAGGTGTATTAGTTAACTTTATAAAAGTGAACAATAAATTTCGTTTCGAGATTAATTATGGTGAAGCCAAAAAACAAGGATTTAGTATAAACCCTCGGTTGCTTAAGGTTGCAAAAATTGTGCAGTCTAAGGGGGAGGGCTAATGGATTTCTTTAACCGTTTAAGTCTAAGGAAGAAAATTAGTGCCGGTATTTTATTGACTGTGTTTTTAGTTCAGATTGTTGGCTTTTCTGTAAGCTTTTATTCTGATATGGAATCTATTAGAGCTGAAGTGTTGGCGGAAAAAAGGTTAACAGCAAAGATAGTAAGTGGTTATACAGTTACAGATCTTCTTTTTGAGAATAAAGGTAGTGCACTTGAATCCTTGGCCTATTTAAAAAGGGACCATTCAATTATTAATGCCTATTTATTTGAGAAAAAAAATGAAGTGTTTGTCAGTTTGTATGAAAGTCAATTCGATAATTTAGTTGAAGAATATGATTATGGTGTGCCATGGCATCATTATAGTGAAGGAGAGTTACATGTTTTTGAACCTGTTTTTTCCCAGAATCAACAAATAGGGGCGCTTTATTTACGAACGTCTACAGCTAGGCATGATGAACGAATTATTGAAAGGTTGGTTTATTTTTTAATCTTACTATGCATATTAACTTTTGTCGCAATCGTTATTGCGGGTTTTTTATCAAAAGTGATTACTTCTCCCATTCTTTATTTAGCAGATTTAGCCAAGAAAATAACTCTGGGGAAAAAGTATGACTTGAACTTCAAATTTGAAAATAAAGATGAAACAGGTCAATTATTCTTGGCCTTTAAAGAAATGTTAGTACAGATAAAGAAGCGTGATGATTTACAAAGTGAAATTCTAAATTCGATGGTAGATGGTGTCATTACCATAGATGAAGAAGGGCTTGTTCTATCTTTTAATCATTCGGCAGAAAAAATGTTTGGTTACTCTAGTGAAGAAATTGTTGGTTTCAATATTACAAAGCTCATGGAAGGATTTCACGCCAGCAAACACAACAATTATTTAGATAGGTATCTAGCATCCGATGATGACTTAACAAAGGGCTTAGGATTGGAAGTCGATGGCGTAAAGAAAGATAAAGAGGTATTTCCTTTACGCATCTCCGTTGCAGAGTTGCAAAAAAGTGAGCAAGGCAAAAGAAGGTTTATTGGCACATGTCAAGATTTAACCTTAATTAGGCAACAAGAAGAACAAATTCGAAGAACACAGAAAATGGATGCATTGGGGAAGTTAACTGGCGGTATTGCCCATGATTTCAATAATATGCTCGGCGCAGTGTTAGGTTACGCTGAATTATTATCAGATTCACTGGTAGGTCAACCTAAGTTAATTAGGTATGTAAAACAAATACAACATGCAGGTGAAAGAGGTTCAAAACTAACTAAAAGGTTACTTTCTTTTACCAGTAAACAATCTCTTGAATTGGCACGAGTGAACGTAAATACTTTATTGCTAGAGCAGCAAGATATGTTGCAAAAAACATTAACAGTAAGGATTAAGCTAAATTTAGAATTGGAAGCGAAAGTATGGCCTATATGGATCGATAGTAATGACTTAGAAGACGCTATCATAAACATGAGTATTAATGCCATGCATGCCATGCCAGCAGGTGAGGTTGGAGCAGAACTTACGATAAAGACATGTAATCAATCATTAGGTACCTTGGATGCATTGATGATAGGACTTGAATCTGGTGATTATGTTCAATTGAGCTTAACAGATACGGGAAATGGAATGAGTAAAGCCCTAGCTGATAAGATATTTGATCCTTTTTTTACTACTAAAGGCGAAAAAGGAACAGGATTAGGACTTTCACAAGTAATTGGTTTTGTTAAAAGAGTCAGTGGAACTATTAAAGTTTACTCTGAATTAGGCTTAGGTAGTCAGTTTGTTTTGTACTTTCCCAGACATTTTACAGGAGATGAGAAACATCAAATTGAAAGGAATAAGAATAGCTCAAATATTGAAGGCCACGAAAAAATCCTTGTTGTTGATGATGAAAAACCCTTGCGAGTATTGGCGTCTGAATTATTAACACTTAAAGGCTACAAAACAACTATAGCTGAAAGTGGTAAAAAAGCACTGGAAATTCTTGAAAAACAAGAATTTGACTTGTTAATTACTGACGTGATTATGCCCGATATGGACGGATATCAATTAAGTCATATTGTTAAAGAAAAATATCCTCATATAAAAATTCAACTCGCCAGTGGGTTTACAGACGAAAGAAATAAAAATAAAGCGGATGAACATTTACAAAAGAACCTATTACATAAACCCTACAATACGCAGGACCTATATAGGGCTGTTAGGGGGTTACTGGACAAAACAGTGAGTTCAGACCTTCTTACGGAGGAAAGTGATCAATCTCAAGCTGAAAAACCAAAATGCAATGGTACAAAAAATATCCATTGGACTGAATCGATGTCTGTGGGTGTAGAAGATATTGATAGTGATCATAAAAAGTGGTTGTCTTTTTTAAATGCTTGTATTGAATTCGATCAAAATAATGGTAGTTACCGAGATTTTTCAGCGTTGTTGGATAATTTGATAATGTATACAAAAGAACATTTTGTTCATGAAGAGCAATATATGGAAAAATTCGATTACCCTTTATTAAATAAGCATAAAAAAGTACATGAGATCTTACTGAATGAAGTCGTCAATTATAAATCAAAGCTCGAGACTGGTGATAAAACTATTGATCAATTTCTCACATTTTTGGGTGCTTGGTTAGTGGAACATATATCCGTAATGGATAAGAAAACAGTTAATTATTGTAAAATTCAAGATGAAGAAAAAGCTAAGGACGAAAATAACCTTAAAGATGGACCCAAGGAAGATTCACTATGTCGATAAAAAATATTTATATTATTGATGA
>Ga0105359_10004491_pt1 | contig 11146 bp, 8 predicted proteins | sample GOMGulsemesocosm_6_FD_83659 | JGI IMG/M metagenome (GOLD analysis project Ga0105359, IMG submission 83659) | Methane-oxidizing microbial communities from mesocosms in the Gulf of Mexico - GOM8C Gulf of Mexico | ecosystem: Environmental > Aquatic > Marine > Cold seeps | place: Gulf of Mexico... | reverse complement strand
GAACAGAACCAAGATCAAGATCAGGAACAAGAGAAAAACCAAGATCAGCAGTCATCTGAAGAAAATCAACAAGGACAAGACCAACAAAGTCAGCAGGAACAACAAAATAGTGAGCAATCTGAGCAACAGTCAGAGCAAAACGCTAACGAAAGCGATAGCTCCTCAAAAAATAGTGATTCCCAGCAGAGTGATTCCACCGGTGAACAAGAGCAAAGCTCAAAGAAAGCTGAAGATGAAAACGCTGAGCAAAACCAAGATCAAGCACAGCAACAGAAGCAGAATGAAGATCAACAAACCGAAGAAGAGTTAGCGCAGCAGCAGGCACAAGCAGCTAAACAAAAAAGTGAGGCCGACAATGAGCAAGGCCAACCGAAAACCGCCGCGCAAATTGCAGCCGAGCAACAAGCGAAAGAAACGGAGCAAAAGCATCAACAGTTATTAAACAAGGTAACCGATGACCCGTATTTATTATTACGTAACAAAATGAAAATAGAGTATCAAAAGCGCCGACAAGAAGGCAGTCGTCAAGGAGCAAAGCAAAAGTGGTAAAACATATCCTCAAAATTATCTCATCAATAACCTTACTCGTTTGGTTAAGTCTTAGCCCTTCCGCTTATGCCTTAACCAAGCTAACCGCAAGTATTGATAACAACCCGGTAATGAGTAACGAATCAATTGTACTTACGGTCACAGCTGATGACAGTGTCGACAAAGAAGATCTTGATACAAGTGCATTATTAACCGATTTTGTGGTCGCGCGTAGTGAAGTAAGCTCGCAGACCAGCATTGTTAATTTTAGCACCAGTAGAACTACGCGCTGGCAAATTGTCTTAATTCCACGAAAAACCGGAAACTTAGTAATACCCGCTTTACAGGTTGATGGTAATTATAGCGATGCTATTTCAGTGCAAGTTTTACCGCCAAACAGTAAACAAGGTACGTTACCGCAAGATATTTTTATTAGCGCAGAGCTTTCTAAAGATGAAGTGTATGTACAGCAACTTGTCACCTTAACGGTAAAGCTGCATATTTCCGTACAATTGCAACAAGCCAGTTTAACTGAGCCGAGCTTAACCGGCGCCACTATTATTCAAATAGGGAAAGACCAAGAAAGTGAAGGTATTATTAATGGCAAACGCTATCGTATTATTGAGCGCACTTACGCAATAACGCCTGAGCAAAGCGGCAAGTTATCACTAGTATCACCAATGTTCTCCGGTGAGGTAATGGTGCAATCTCGACGTCGTTCTGGCTTTCTAAATTTTGGTGAAACCAAACCAGTTAATATACTGGGTGAAAAGCTTGAACTTAACGTGCTCCCTATTCCTGAAAGTTACGATAATAATGCTAGCTGGTTACCCAGTGAATTATTAATATTACATCAAGAATGGCAACCTAGTAGCGATGAATTTAAAGTGGGAGAGCCTATTACCCGTACTATTACCTTGTCTGCGGCAGGTCTTTCAAAAGAGCAACTACCTAACATTGTGATGACTGCACCAAAAGGTATTAAAATTTATCCAGATCAAGCACAGCTACACGCTAATTTAAGTAAAGATCGTTTGGTTAGTCAGAAAAAACAAAACTTTGCCATTGTTGCCAGTAAACCAGGGCAGTACACTTTGCCAAAAATCACCATTGCTTGGTGGAATACTATTACCAATAAACGCCAATATGCAACCTTACCTGCGCAAGTGATTAACGTACTACCAAATCCAGATGCGGTAAATACCGTGCCAGTACCCACTTCTGCTGACATACTTGCCGATACGACTGCGTTCAAAGATGATGCAACAATACCGACGCCGCAAACTATCATTATCGAGAAAACGTCATGGTTACAATGGCTATTTCTCGCTCTTTGGTTAGTCACCCTAATAGCTTGGATCAGTCATATTATTTATCTAACACGCCGCGCTAAAAGTACAGAGGTAAACAAAGTTAAACGTGGTGCGAATAATCACTATTTAACCTTAATGGCAGCATGTAAACAAAATAATGCTGAACAAGTATTACCGCTGATTGTCCCTTGGGTAAGTAGCTTACAGCCACAGCGTGATATTGGCACCTTAGCTGATGCCTTAGCTGTGATGGCTGATGATAGTTTTACTCAGGCGATAAATAATATCCAGCAGCATCTGTATGGCAAGAATACTAGCAGTACCCCGTGGCAAGGTAATGAATTATTAGCTATTATTCAAACAATTAACGCTAATAAAATTAACGTTGTAAATCATGATAATTTAACCTTAAACCCAGCTTAAATTAATTTGCTAACTTAATGCTACGAATTATGGTCGTAACCATAAAGAATAAAAAATAAAAAGTTGGAAATAAAATAATGGCTGTTCAGGTCTCTAACATTATGGCAACAAAACAAGTTAGATACGAAGCACTCGTTAAAGCACTGCATACTGATTTATACCGATACGCTTATTGGTTAACTCATGACAAGCAAGTGTCTGAAGACCTAGTGCAAGAAACATTTTTACGTGCATGGCGCGCCCTCGATTCTTTAAAAGACGAAAAGGCGGCTAAGTCATGGTTGATCACTATTTTAAGGCGTGAAAACGCGCGACGTTTCGAGCGAAAGCGCTTTGAAATGAGTGAATACGATGAAGCCAGTGTGATGGACTCTCAATCTACCAGCGCAGAGCAGGAAATCGAAAACCATTGGCTCCGAGAGAAAATAGCGCAGCTGCCGCCTGAATATTCAGAGCCATTAGTATTGCAAATACTCGGTGGTTATAGCGGAGAAGATATCGCGAAAATGCTTAATTTAAATAAGAACACCGTGATGACCCGTTTGTTTAGAGCAAGAAACCAATTGAAAGAAGCGTTAGACGAGCAACCGGTAAATAGAGGAAGATATAATGGATGATTTGCAATTTAGACGTAAAATTTACGCAGATCCCAACAGCCAAGATGAAGACTTGCTCGAGGCGCTGCAAGCGGATCCAGCAAAGCAAGAGTTTGCTAATGAATTAAACAAACTTGACGATCGTCTTCGAGCAGCGATGAAAGTGTCGGTGCCCGACGGTTTGTCAGAAAAGTTAATTTTAAGGCAAACTTTAGCGAGCCACCAACAGAAAAAACGTAAGTCACGAGTACATTTAGCCCTAGCGGCTTCGGTGGCAATTATTGCCGGTTTAGCAGTAAATTATTTACAGTTTTCAAGTAGCTATTCAAATTTAGGCGATTACGCCCTCGCCCACGTCTATCATGAACAAGATCAGTTTAGTAACAATGATAGCGCTCAAATTAGTTTAACCCGCTTAAATCAAAAAATGAGTGCCTTTGATGGCAGTTTTAACCAGTCGATGGGGCAACTGATCTCTGCTGATTATTGTCGCTTTGATGGTATGAAGAGTTTGCATTTAGTCTACAAAGGTATCACTGATACCGTTACCGTTTTTGTGGTCCCCAACAGAGATGATATTGATTTTAGTACTCGTTTCAACGATAACAAGCTCCATGGCGAAGCTATTGGCTTTAAAAATGCCAATGTTATTGTGGTCGCCGATAAAAACGAATCGTTAACTAAATGGCAGCATGCCATCAATGACAATATTAACTGGTCTATTTAAGCCTGAATAGGCTGAATAATTGGGATGAGTAACATCTAATTGGTAAAAGAATAGGCAGAGCTGATCTATAATAAATAGTTGTGACAGTAACAATAGTTAGCTGTCACAACCCAAGGTTGTCAGTTTCACAAACTAGCTAACAACCGAACAATAGTTAAGTACCACAAAACGTTTGATAGCTTTGATCGCCATCTTCCGCTGCATCTTGATAGTTACTGGTGGTTGTCAGCTGTTGATAAGGTGAACGTAGTACCGTTAAAAACTCGCCGACAATCTCATCAACCTTACTCCATGCAAGTTGATTATCGCCGTTAATGAAGTTGTTATGATCATAGAAAACTTGCTCACATCGAGTCAACATAGCTTCAACATGATGATTTCTTGGGATCACTACCGGGTTGTTTTTAGCCATCACTGTATGAGCCTGAATTAGCTGTGCTTCGATAAGCTTGGTAGCTTCATCAACTTTCAGTTCGAGCTTAGAGCAAGCCTCAGCTTTATTCTCGGCCAACGCTGCCTGCCATTGTAGTAACCAAGTATCAAACTCAGTCGGTAAATCAAGGGTAAATGCTTCACCCTTGATTTGAGCATTAACAAACTGAGTAAACATAGTAAAACATTGGGTATAATCGACGGTATGTTCTTGCATCAACTGCAATAGTTGTTCAATAAGCGGCTGGTGGGCTTTGCCTGCCATGCCAGAATTGTCAGCTGCACCGCTTAATCCTAACTTATCAGCATACATCGCAAAGTAAGCACGCTCAAACTTGTCGGTAAAAGCAATCAACACTGTTTCCAGTTGCCTACGCAACGCTGTTTGCGCATGCTCTACCTCATCTTCGTCTGTTATCTCAATGGTTTGATACAGTAGTGGTAATAAACAGTCGGCTAGTCTTGCCATGTTCCACTGCGCTATTTCAGCTTGCTTTGAAAAAGCATAACGCCCGTATTCATCAATAGAGCTAAACACAGCATCTTGATGGTAACTGCCTAACATAGCGCATGGGCCATAATCGATGGTTTCACCACATACCGAGGTATTATCGGTATTCATCACCCCATGAATAAAGCCAACTCTTAACCAGTGAACCACTAAGGTTATCTGCTTCTCAAGCGCTTGCTCTAAAAAGGCAACCATGCGCTCGGTTGGCGATAACGTTTTTTTCGCTAACTCAGGAAAATGTCGATTAACGGTATAATCAAATAAGGTACTAAGCGAGACAAGATCCCTGCGGGCAGCAAAGTATTGAAAAGTACCAACACGAAGATGACTTTCGGCAATACGGCTAACTATCGCGCCAGGTTTACCAACACCACGATTAATAGTTTCACCGCTACTTACTACCGCTAAACAACGGCTAGTAGGTACGCCTAGCGCAAACATCGCTTCGCTCATAATGTATTCACGCAACGCTGGCGCTAATGCACACTTGCCATCACCACGACGAGAAAAAGCCGTCTGTCCCGAGCCTTTTAGCTGCAAATCGTAACGGTTGTGCTGTTTATCGAGTAATTCACCCAATAAATGAGCACGGCCATCACCTAATTGCGGATTAAAATGCCCAAACTGATGACCCGAATAAGCAAGTGCTACAGGAGTAGAATCTTCAAAAAGCACATTACCAGAAAAATACTGTGCTAATAGCGCCATCCACTCTTTTTTCGGCTCTTGGCTGTGCTCACTGTCCTGAATTTCTTCAGGTAGGTTCAACTGCTTAGCTAACGGTTCATTCCAGAATATCAACCGCGGTGACGCAACTTTACTGGGTAGTCCCCGCTGGAAAAAGGCGTCACCTAAGTTGATATAGGTATTAGAAAAAGACAAGCTAACACAATTAGGCATGGTGAGATAACATTTCATCATGCTTAGCGAGAATGTCCGCATCTGTTTGTGGGTTCATCACACTCACCACATAAATAACTAAGGAGCATAAAATAAAGCCCGGCACAATTTCATACATCATCGCGCTTAATGATTGACCATTAATGGTAATTGGGGCATATATCCAGAAAAGCACGGTGGTTGCACCAGTGATCATGCCGGCAAGCGCACCGTTACGGGTCATTTTTTTCCAATATAAACTCGCGACAACTACTGGTCCAAAAGCAGCGCCGAAACCAGCCCAAGCATTGCTCACTAAACTTAAAATAGTCGAATTTCTATCGTAGGCTAAATAGATCGCGACCAGTGCGACTAAAAACACAGAAATACGCCCGACCAGTACTTGTCTTTGCTCACTGGCTTCTTTATGTAAAAAGGTTTTATAAAAGTCTTCCGTTAGCGAGCTAGACGTTACCAATAGCTGTGAAGAAATAGTACTCATTATCGCCGCTAAAATCGCCGCCAGTAAAAAACCGGCAATCAGCGGGCTAAACAAAATTTGCGATAGCACGATAAAAATGGTTTCAGCATCATCGAGTTTCAATCCTGTTTTTGACACATAAGCAATACCGGCAAAACCCGTTGCCATAGCGCCGATAATAGCGACAATCATCCAGCTCATACCAATTCTTCTCGCCGTAGGCATATCTTTGACACTACGTATTGCCATAAAACGCACAATGATATGCGGCTGACCAAAGTAACCTAAACCCCATGCCATGGCTGATAAAATACTGATTAAACTAACACCACTGAAAATATCTAATAATTGCGGGTTAATTGAGCTTACACTCGCATGCATTTCACTAATACCACCCACTGCGTTTAATGTCGCGATTGGCACTAAAATCAAGGCTACAAACATAATACAACCTTGGACAAAGTCAGTTAAACTTACCGCTAAAAAGCCACCAAACAGGGTATAAGCCACAACTACACCGGCAGTCACATATAAACCAATTTCATAACTCATACCAAAGGAGCTTTCAAATAATTTACCACCAGCCACAATGCCACTTGACGTGTACAGCGTGAAGAACAACACAATCACTACCGAAGAAACTACGCGTAATAAACGTGAGTTGTCTTTAAAGCGGTTTTCAAAAAAGTCTGGCAAAGTAATTGAATCATTCGCGACTTCGGTATAAGTGCGTAAACGAGGGGCAACAATTAGGTAATTTAAAAAAGCCCCTATCACTAAGCCAATAGCAATCCAGAGACTGCTCATACCGCTAAGATACATAGCGCCCGGCAACCCCATTAGCATCCAGCCGCTCATATCTGAGGCACCAGCAGAAAGTGCCGCTACACTCGGACTCAAGCTTCGTCCGCCAAGCATATAACCCGATACGTCACTGGTAGATTTTCTATAGGCATAGAAACCTATTCCTAACATAACCACGAAATATAGAGCTAATGAAATGATTGTACCAAATGCCAAGTGCTTCCCCTTGAGAGTAATTAAAACAACTAAATTGATAGCTACGCTACCAAGAACATCGTTAAAAATAAAGCGATGTCTTAAAAAGAGGCTAATGATAACTAAAACAGCAATAAATCAAAATATATAATGAAAAAAATACCGGTTTACCATATATTTATTGGTAACTAATTTATCTTAAAAAGACGCTGTATTCTCTATGTACTTTTACGCTGCTCGACAACCTATTTTAGACGCAAAAAAGAACCTTTTTGCTTATGAGTTACTCTTTCGCGACAGCATAGACAACGTCTTCCCTGACATCAACGGTGATGAAGCCACCACTAAAATGATTGAAGCCAGTAAATTCAATATGGGGATCAGTGAATTTACCAGTAACAAACCCGCTTTCATTAACTTTACCTTAGAAACATTAAGCCAAGGTTACCCTGAAATGCTCACTAAAGAAGAAGTGGTCATTGAAATTTTAGAGACCGTAAAACCCGGCAAAAAGTTACTCTCTTTATGCAAAGACTTACATGCTAAAGGCTACACTATCGCCCTCGACGATTATGAACACCAAAAAGTGTGGGCACATTTTTACCCTTTTATTAACATCATTAAAATAGATATTCAACAAAGTGACTTAAGTGAAATTAAGGAGGTTATTGCGGCAATAGCGCCTCACCCTCATATTGAGTTGTTAGCTGAAAAGGTTGAAACCTATCAAGAATATGAACAAGCACTAACGCTAGGCTTTAAATATTTTCAGGGCTTCTTTTTTGCAAAGCCTGAGATGGTAAAAACAAAGAACCTATCCCCTTCTCAGCTTTCCATGGCTGAGCTTTTATACGAAACGTCTAAGCCAGAGTTGGATCTTAACAGTATCACCAGTGTCTTTGAGCGTGATGTTTCGTTATCGTATAAATTACTGCGTTATGCCAATTCGGCTATTTTTAAAAGGCGCAGTGAAATATCAACCATTAAACAGGCCTTGGTTATTTTAGGATCTAGTGAATTAAAACGCTTTTTAGGATTAATGTTTGCTGTTACAGCAAATCCAGACAAACCCAGCGAACTGATTAAACTTGCCATGACCCGCGCTAAATTTTGTGAGTTGGTCGCTGCGGATATGAAAACTGAAATTGATACCTCAATCGCGTTCTTAGCCGGCTTATTATCAATGATAGATGCAATACTTGATGAAGAGTTAGCGATTATTTTAGAAAAATTACCCTTAGCTGCAGAAATTAAAGAGTCGCTATTAACCCGTAAAGGCACTATGGCCGCAATTATTATGCTAGTTGAGTTTATCGAACATGCGCAATGGGATAAAACCAATATTGTCATGGAGAAGCTGAAACTCGATAAAGAAGAGGCTGTCAAACATTACAATGAGGCTTTAGTTTGGGCTGATCAACAGAGTTCGCTGGTAGATGCTTAAACAAAGCGACATAAAAAAGCACTGATATCAGCTTTCTTGGCTAAATATCAGTGCTGATATAAGGGGCAAATATTAATTAAGCGCTAAAGCATTGCTTAATTAATATTTCAGTAGCGGCAAGAGAGTTATACTGTGCCTGCTACATTAAAAACCTTGTGGGTTTTCAGATTGCCAGCGCCAAGTATCCGTTATCATCGTATGTAAATCACGAGTTGCCTGCCAATCTAACAGCTCATTCGCTAATTTTGCATCAGCATACACAGTCGCTAAATCTCCTGCACGTCTCGGTACTATTTTAAATGGAATGCTTTGACCACTAATTTCTTTAAAGGTATTAACAATTTCTAATACTGAGGTGCCGTTACCGGTACCTAAATTAATCGCTTTACAACCCGTTATTTTATCTAAGTTTTGTAAGGCTTTGACATGGCCTTGGGCTAAATCAACCACATGAATATAGTCACGCACACCGGTACCATCAGCAGTATCATAATCATCACCAAATACTTGTAACTGCGCTAAGCGACCAACGGCAACTTGAGCTACGTAAGGCAGTAAATTATTTGGGATACCATTAGGGTTTTCACCAATCAAGCCTGATTCATGCGCGCCAATAGGATTAAAGTAGCGTAAACAGGCAATAGACCATTCGCTGTCACTTTTAGCAAGATCAAAGAGAATATTCTCAACCATCAACTTAGTTTGGCCGTAAGGGTTAGTCGCAGAGGTCGACATAGTTTCATTCAACGGGGAAACATTGTCACCATAAACGGTAGCAGATGAGCTAAAAACAAGCTTTTTAACCTTATGCTCAGCCATAACCTGTAATAAGTTCACCGTACCAGAGACATTATTATAATAGTAACTTAACGGTTTATCATTGGATTCACCCACCGCTTTATAACCGGCGAAATGTATTACTGACTCAATCGTATGCTCAGAAAACAATGCATTCATTGCGACGGGATCACAAATATCAGCCTCGACAAAAGTCACGTTTTTTCCAGTAATTTCAGTGATTCTGTCAAGTACTTTAGTTGATGAATTTGATAAATCATCAACAATGATAATATCTTGCTCTTGGGCTAATCCTTGTAACTCAACTACGGTATGACTACCGATATAGCCAGTACCACCTGTGATTAATAAACTCATAACGATCCTTTAAAGTATCTTTAAAATAGGAAAAATTGGTTCTGTGCTTGATAAACTCTATGCGTAATATTCTGCCACGCAGCTAAGAAAATCGCCAAGCATTTCTGCGGGTAAGGCATTAATACCTGCCGCGGCAGCTCTACCACCTCCGGTAGGAAACTGAGCACATAACTCCCCTGCGCCCTGCTTGTTATTTAGGGGGGCTCTTAAGCTTATAGTATAGCTTTTATCAATATTAAGCGTTAATACTACATGAGCTTTATCAGGCGCAGAATTCGCGAGATCATTACCAAAAACACCACTAACACGCCTTGCCCACGGCTCATCAGCTAATTGCACGGCTTTCAAGCTAACTTCATCATGTAGCACTGCTGCTGACTGGGCATTATCCATATCTGATAAGTATGCTGCTTTAAGCTGTGAAAAAACTGAGTCGGGTTGATTAATCAATGCAAACGGATCCGGATATTGTAATAGCAATTGATATAACTCGGCCGGATGAAAATGCAAATCATCAACCGTTGCTCCGTAACCATTATAATTAATATAAATACCCAGCTCTGCTAATAAGCTTTGCTGCTCAGTTGATAACCCCAATTGGTTTGCTAACGTGGTTGCCGACTTTTTCATATTATCGCCAAATGCGGCGGCAATAGCCCAAAGAGAAAACTCACCGTTCAGATGTTCATTAACCAATAAACTAGTACAAGTGTTCGCATCAGTATCTAATAATGTTGTCAGTTTATCAGATTGAGGAATATCACCGGTACGATGATGATCAACATAAAACACTTCAACATTATTAGTCAGTAAATGCTCAAGCGCTTCAACATTTTTCTCTAAGGAAATATCAAGCACAGTGGCACTAGTAGCAACATTAGCGTCTACTTGTTTAAGTAGACTAATATCGCGCTTTACCCCAGTAACTAACGTGGTTGCTGTAGGTTGAACTGCGTGTTTAGATAAACGCAATTGCAGTAGGGCGATAATTCCGTCAGCATCGCCATTAAAGACATCAAAATGCATAGTATTACCCTAACTTATTTTTTGAAATAAAGCCTTGTTCAGCTAAGTGTTGCACAATTTGCTCTGCACATTCGGCAATAGACTTTTCTGCGGTTTTCACATGGATTTCAGGGTTTGTTGGCACATCGTAGCTTGAGTCAATACCGGTAAAATCTTTAATCTCGCCGGCACGGGCTTTCTTATATAAGCCTTTCGGATCACGCTGTTCACAAACACTAATTGGCGTATCAATAAAGACTTCAATGAACTCGCCACTATTAAGCTTGTCGCGAGCACTAGCACGATCTTGCGCAAAAGGAGAAATAAATGCGGTTGAGACAATAAGCCCCGCATCTAGGAATAACTTGGACACTTCACCAATACGTCGAATATTTTCAACTCGTGCTTGGTCACTAAAGTCTAAATCACCGTTTAAACCATGACGGACATTATCGCCATCAAGTAAATAACTGTGATACCCCAGTTCAAATAATAACGAATCAACCGCATTGGCTACCGTTGATTTTCCTGAGCCACTTAAACCGGTATACCATAATAAACATGGCTTTTGCTGTTTTAATGCAGCCCGTTGAGCTTTAGTTACTTGCTGTTCATGCCAAACGGTATTTTGTGTTTTCATGGAGTAAACTCGT
>Ga0105359_10004487_pt1 | contig 11151 bp, 11 predicted proteins | sample GOMGulsemesocosm_6_FD_83659 | JGI IMG/M metagenome (GOLD analysis project Ga0105359, IMG submission 83659) | Methane-oxidizing microbial communities from mesocosms in the Gulf of Mexico - GOM8C Gulf of Mexico | ecosystem: Environmental > Aquatic > Marine > Cold seeps | place: Gulf of Mexico... | reverse complement strand
CTCAGCGAGAATTAAAGGGTTTAGAGGCAAGGCATTGATTGAAGAGAATGGTTCTTCCCTTGTCAAAATAAATGACGCCGTATATGAACCCTTTAAACTAGCCCCTTGGGAGCTCATTGATAAACTGATAACATCACAAAATGAATAAAATATAGAAAAACTATGTTTAACAAATTTCGCTTTTTTTAAGCTCATCAATGTAGCTCTGAGTAGGGAAGAAATTTAATTAAATTGGTATAACTGCTAGAGATAAAATTAATTTAGAACCGCTTCAAAAGTAAGGAAAAGTCGTCCACCTAACGCGTCTGCTAAATCATAATTTTTAATTTCTTTTTCAAATTCGGCAATCAGCATATAACGTCCTGCTTCTTGCGGGGTAAAGCTGACAATACCTTTGTTATCGGTTGTTAGCTTTATGTTTTGTGGATCGTTTCGGTAACGGACACCTTCTCTGACTATTTCAACTTCAATACCCGATTGAGCCTTGCCGTTAAAGATAAATGAAAATTGTGCTTCTTCATTTTGGGCAATGTCAGACGGATGTGTTACTGGCACAAAGTCTAAGCCTTTTTTATTTGCATTGAAGTTGTTAGAGGGGGAATTTAGCGTGATGTAAGTCAGTACGGTCGCAGATGACTCGTAAGTTTTTACATCGGTAGCACCTTTAGGTAATTTCTTAATACGTTGCTCTTTATTTACGTTACGTAACCACTGCTCTTTGTCTTGTGCTTTTTCTTTATAACTTGTCCAATAAGAGACATCGCCACCCATTTTTAGTTGGTAGGTGCCGCTCTCTTCAAGATGAATATCAACAACACTTTTTCGGTGTCCGCGATAGCTAGAGCTTGGAAAAATTGATTTTCCTTTAGGGCCGATTATTTTCATTTTTTCAGCGCCTAATGGCTTATCTACATTGAATGTTTCATTTGATGCGGTGACATCTACCATGACCCATTCGCCTTTATCGTTAGATAAGTTGAAATGGCTTGGTAAAATCCATCGGTTATGTGCAGCAGCTTGTGCTGTGACAAGTAAGATACTTGCACCTATCATGAGTTTATTTAGTTTCATCGTTATTCCTTAATAGTAAATGTTGAGCTTGATAGTTCGGTGTTCTTAGCCAAGGTAAATTTTTGGTTAGTGCCATTTAAGGTGAATTTTTGTTTTGTCATACCGCGTCCGCCATTTTCTCGGACAACTTCAATATTCAAAATATAATCACCATCAGCTAATTTATTTTTATTATCGTCAAGGGCGGTAAAGCTCATTTGATAAAGCCCTGCGGCGCGCGTGGCTGACGTTATTGCATCAACTAATTGTCTATCTTTACGACCAACCTTTCGCCACCAACGACGAATGTCTTTTAACCACTTACTGCCTTCTCGCCAAAGTACTAAGGTTCGGACACTTTTTCCTGAGGTATCTTCAAGCCACACAGCAACATAAGGGTTGTGATATTCCCCTTGTTGCGCCGGTAGTTTTAGCGATAGTTCTAGTTCGGTAGCTGATACCGAAGTAACACTGCCAAGCCAAATAAAAAATATAATAAACAGTTGTTTACTCATAAATACTCCTAAAAAAATAAAAAAATAAAAAAATAAAAAAATAAAAAAATAAAAAAATCAAACCCAAATTAAATAGATGCTGACAATCAATAAGCTCGAGAGAACACTAACCCCAGCAGTGCGATTAATTCGACGTTGAGCCAAGGCTAAAATAAAACCAGTAAGACTAAAAGTAATCATAAGTACGGCACTTAAATCGATAATGAAGCGCCAAAAAACGCCACTGTTTCTTCCTTTATGCAAATCATTAAATAATGCCCAGTAGCCATAATCAGTGACTTCTACAAAAGCTTCACCTGATGTTAAATCTATGGTCAAACTACGATAGGTACCAGGGCCTTTATCCGTAATAAACAGTTCACTGTCATCACGTTCAATGCTAATGCGATTACCATTTAAATACTTAGCACTAAGTAAGAAATTTAATAAATTACCTTCACTTTTTGGCTGTAAAAATTTAGCTGGCGCAATGAAGTCAGCTTCAACAATGTCGGCATTATTATCTTCAAACCATTCGGGATGATTAAGGGTGATACCGGTTACTGAAAAAAAAATCATCAGTGTCAGTAGTGCCATTGAAACGTATACATGGATGAGACGAGAAAAAGTTAACAGCGAGCTATTAATACGCATTTAACTGTCACTCTGATTAACTAAACGCTGTAATGTTTGTACATTTTCAATAAGCGTACTTTCATGCGGTGCGAAATTGAGTGCCTGTTGTAAAAAATCGAGGGCTTTTGCATAACGTCCTAATGACATCATTAAATCAGCATGCTCTGTTAAGGCAGATAGTCTCACTGTTTCTAGGTTGCTAGCTCTAAGTAATAACATTTGTGCTTGATGACTCTTCCCCAGCTCTCGTTTTACTTGAGCAGCGGCCAATAGAGCATCACCATTAATACTATTTTCATTTAAAGCTTTATCAAAAGCGCTTTGTGCAATCAGCCATCTCCCTTGTTTTTGTGAAACTTTACCTGTTAAGTAGAATAATTGGCTTTTGTGTTCACTCTTTAGTAAATGAGTTAATGAAGGGGCAGTATTGATTACTTGCAGCCAATTTTCTGCTTCGACTAATTGATTGATGGAAACTAAATAATTGATCGCATCTAAAACTAACTGTGGATTGTTATGGTGTTGCCAAACCTGTTGATAAAGCTTAATCGCTCTTTTAATGCTTCCGTGTTGCATTTGTAACTGGGCCGTTAAAGCAATATTTTCAGGGCCTGTTTCTCCGAGTCTAATAGCTGTTTCAAGACTTGATATAACGAGTGGATAATTTTTAGCTTGTGATTTTTTCTGTAAAAAGGCATTCGCCCGGTGTAACCATAACGTTGCTGAATTAGGTTTGTTTACCAACATTTGTGATAATAAACTTAAGGCGGCATCACTTTGTCCAGCTTGGCTATACGCATAAAGTAATGATTGATTTAATTGCTGATCATCAGGGCTAAATAATTTAGCTTGTTGATATGCAACTACCGCACTATGAAAGTGGCTTGATTGTATATATCCATAACCTAAGTAGCTGTAGAGTTGAGGATCATTAACCCCCAATTGAAGAGCCTTACTTAAATGACGATTAGCTTCTTTGAATTGTTGTTGCTTTAGATATGCTAAGCCCAACCCGTGATGTGCTTTAGCGTAATCAGGACGCTCTTTAATGGCTTGGCGAAAGTAGCGCTTGGCTATGGAATATTTTTGTTGTTGCAACGCTAATTGTGCAACTAAATAAGCCATTGCGCTACTGACTTGATCAGTCTTTAATTCGCTCTGTAACTTAGGCGCTAACTTAGTTGATAACACATTAAGTAACGCTTCATATTGCTTTGCTTTGAGCATTTTGGTGATTAATGGCCCATATTGACGTTCACTTTCATTAATTACTGGCACAATACCCAGTTCGCTAGCAGCAATTTGTTGCAGCAATAGCTCAGGCTGCACCAACTTAATGTGTAATTCGGCTTGAACCAAGCCACTCGTTATAGACAATAAAAACACTATATATTTCATCATGATTCTTTCAACACTAATGGCCAGATAAATTCTGCTTGTACACTTTCCCCTTGGCGCTGAGGCGCACTAAACCTTGCTTTTTGCGTTAATTTTCTAATGGCAAGGTTTAACTGGGGATACGGATTTTCTTTAATATTTTTCAAATGCACTTTGCCATTAATATCAATAACAACGTGTAATTTAACCGCTAATCTTCTTACGCCGGAACGTTTCATTTGTGCAGTAAACTCAATATGCAAAGGTGTCATCAACTGAGGTTGTTGATCTAATTCATTTAATGCAAAACCACTTAAATCAAAGGCGGTTAAACTGATATCAAAATCAGGTGTTAAGTTGTCAAGCTTTGGCGAATCAATTTTTGGTTTTGCTATTTTAATGTTCGATTTGGTCAGCGCTAAACTAGGACCTTGACCTTGATGGCGTAGGTCAAGCTTCAGGGCTTGAGGCTGTGACGTTTGACTAATGTTTTTGGGTGGCGGTGGCGGCGGTAATACCGCCACGAGATCGATTGGCTGAACCATTAATTGATTAGGCTCTGCTATATCACGTCTATTGTTAAGTACTAACAAAGCCATGAGTAAGGTAATGGCCACCACAGACAAAAACATAAACTTAAGCTTTACCACGTTAATACTCTTGGTATTTTTCTCGGTACTTTCCTCGGTATGATTCATGGTATCAGTGTCGCCAAGTTTACGCTGGTTGCCCCAGCGAGTTTGGCTTGATCCATCACCGCGACTAATGTTTTAGTTTTTGCATTTTCATCAACTTGTAAAATGACAGGCATAACTTGCTGTGCAAGTAATTGACTGACTGTCGGTTTTACCCCCGCAATACCAATATCTTGACCGGCATACATGACGCGTTCATCTTCAGTGATGGCTATCAATATGCTTTTTCTTTCTAAATCGGCAGCACTCATCGCTTGGGGTTTTTTTACTTCAACGCCAGTCTCTTTTACAAAGACAGTCGTGACGATAAAAAATATAAGTAAAATAAAGACCACATCAAGTAAGGGGGATAGGTCTATGTGTTGTACTTTATTGTCGAGTCGTTGTTGAAGACTAGGACGCATTAATAGCCTCCATTTTTTCTATTTTTGATTGTAAATTCCATAACATGATCATCGCAGGAATTGACACTAAAAGGCCGGCTTCAGTGGTAAGTAGCGCTTTACCTATCGAGTCGCTGATTGACATGGAAGCATTTTGACTTAGCACAGAAAAAGTATCGAGCAAGCCAATAATAGTGCCTAATAATCCTAATAGGGGCAGGGCACTTGTCAGTACTTGTAAGGGTTTTAACCAGCTTTTTATCCAAGGGTAATTAATGCCTTTATGACAGTAGTAATACGCTTCAAAAATGAGGCTGTAGCAGAATACGGCCAAGGCGATTATTAGCCAAATTACCGTGCCACCAACGACTAGCTCTTTTGGTAGTATGTCGTAAGAGATCAGGTCATTAAGCAACATGACTTACCTCATGAACTAAGGTACTGTTTTTGTTGACCTCTGGTGGTGTATGAGCAGAATGCGATATTTTAACAGCATAAGATTCAAGTCCTGCCATATAATGTTGGCAACGACGGGACATAATAGCGTGTGCAACTAAAGACGGAATGGCAACAATTAAACCGAGCTCTGTTGTGACTAATGACTCTGAAATACCGCCTGATACAGCGTTAGCATCACCAGCACCAAATAAAGTCATCAATTTGAAGGTTTGTATCATGCCACTTACCGTACCTAATAATCCTAATAAAGGCGCAATTGAGGCGGTGATTGCAATAGTACTTAGACCTTTTTCAATCTTCATTTTGGTGTGCATTAACTGGTCAAACAGTAAATCTTCTCGTTCTTGATGTTGAAATTTTTGTGAAATTTCTAAGAGCTGTTGCTGATAAAAGCCCATTTTTTTATCACTCAACAGGTTTATTTCGGGTAAACGCATCAGGCTTACTGCTTTGATAACCGATATGACAAAAGCGATTAAAGCGAAACATAAAATGGGGATCACCCAAATTCCGCCTTTTTGCAGGTGTTCACTAATGCTTTCTTTGTTTTGACTTAACAGCACACTACGATTATTTGTGGTATCAAATGCTAATATACCTTGCTTATTTTTGACTAAATTTTGTAATTCGATTAGCTGAGATCCGTTGTATGCCATAGCGAGTTGCCACTGCTGGCCAACCTGAGTGATTAAGCCGCCGGTGTTATGATCATCACTGATGAAAACATGAACAGGACCAATAGTTAACATGTTACCAGCCATCATTTTGCCATTTTTTAGTGCAATTTCCGTTGGGATAAAATTGGAGATACTTGCTTGTTCTTCAATGCGCAGACTTAATGCGTTAGCTGATGAAACAGGGGTTATCGCATCAATATCGCTAATTAAATGTTTAAGGTAGTTATGTTGTTGTTGCCAATCTTGTAGGCGTTGCTGTAGCTTTTCTACACTCAGGTTTTGTTCATCCTTAACCCGAGTCATTAACTTTCCTTCGATACTGAGTTCTTTTAGCGCAAGTTCTTCTTTTGCTAACAGCTTAAGTAATTGATTACGCTCACTGGAAATTTTCTTTATTTGTCGCTGATAGATTTTATTAGCTTGCTTTATTTCTTGAACTAATTCGGCTTCAACTTGATTAATATCTGCTAGCGACAAAAAGGGCAGGGTGATAGCCACAACAGCAAAAATAGAAAGATACGATGAAAAAATCTTCATTAGTTATTATCCAAGTAAATAGGTAAGTTTAATAACGGGCCAGGCATTTGATTTTTGGCGTAATTAATGGCTTGACGTATATTGCTGGCATATTGAGAGTCTTCTCGCCAAAACCATTGGTTATTTTTTTGATAGCCAATGCCTGCACGGCTATTATCTTGTGTCACAAACCATGCTTGGTCATGACCTAAATATAACTGTATGGTCAATAATGCTTGATTATTGATATTGATAACGCCTTGCTTTACTGAAATCAACTTACTATTTTTAGTGAGTTTTTTAACAATGTTTGCAATACCTTGGTATTGAACGGTTAACTCATTTTTTGTCATGGCACTATCTAGATCTAGCGTAAATTGTTGTGCTAATTCAGGGGGAAGGCGTCCCATTAATTGCTGTAATTGGTCAAGGAGGTTTGGTAATGCTAGGCGATAGGCATTAATGTTTTGTTCAATGATTGTTTGTTCAGTTAATATTTTTTCACGCGCTTGTGTCACTTGGTTCTTTTTATTTTCAGCTCGACTAATTTTATCGCGTAAGTTCTCATTTTGGTGAGACAGCAATGAAATTCTAAACGCTAATTGTTGTTTCTCTTGTTGCCAATTTTGAACGAGTTGATTTGCAGATTTATCAAGCGCAAGCCATTGTTTAGTTAATTGATCAACCGTGTGCTGAGCTGCAACATAATGTGAGCAGAAAACTAGAACGATTAACGTATTAAATTGCATTATTATACGAGAGAATTTATTCATTGTTTTTACCAGTAAGAAGGTAAGCCATGGCTGAGTATAAAACCGCTTTACAATGACTTACCTTCATATTTAATCGAATGACTTGTTAAGAGAATTACTTAGTTAAAATTGGTAGCTAGCTGCTAATTTAACGTTACGCCCGACTTCACTATCGTTGTAATCAGCATTTCCCCAATATAAACCGAAGCTATTATGGTTTTGGTAATCTTTGTCGAAGATATTCTCAACAGCGAATTGAACCGATAAACCGGCAATTTGTGAAACCTGATAATCAAGCCAAACATCACTTACGCCGTAGCCATCTTTCTCAACAACGGTATTACCTATATTGCCATCCTTGATAGAGCTTCGATTTAATCTCACATCGCTAGAAAAATTGCTATCCCAACCAACTAATACGTCATCGGTTAGTTGGTAATTTAGTCCGACTTTAACAACATGTGTACCTGTATATAAATTGTCTGTTGTGTAATCAGGATATGCGTTTTCGCCGGTATTAAAGCTGTAGTTAATGTAAGCATTTACTGCTTGATGCCCTACGGTAAAACCGGTCTCTGCACCGTTCATTGTTAAATCATAAATGCCACGGGTTAAACTGTTATTTTTAGTCGGGTGGTAAGTGTCATCGATAGTGTAGTGGTATAGATTAACGTACATACTTGCACTATCTACAGCCAGTGCACTTTGTAAATCTTGAATAATGTTGAATTCAATATGATTACCTGTTTCAGCTTTAGCGGAATCGGATTCTTTCATACCCGGACGGATTGAGGTTGTTTCAGGTAAACCAGGGCCTTTAAATATTCGGCCATAACCTGCTTTTAAAAGAAGGTCATCGTTTGCTTGCCAGTTAAACGCTAATTTAGGGGATAATTGACTGAACGAACTATCATAAGTGCCACCCAGTTTATATGAGTCATAACGAACACCGGGTACAATGGTTAAGTCACCTAGAATAAATTTACCTTGGATGTAACCGCCAATTAATGATGATTCAGGGCCACTTTTAAACGAGATATCTTCTGAGGTTTTAGTGCCGTCGGCCAGTGTTGCTAGCTTTAATGTGGATGCTTCAATTGATTGCTCTGACTTGAATGTTTCTAGCCCTGCTGTCCACGCTATATCACTAATGATAAAAGTATTACGAATATTTAACCCTACTGTTTTATAGAGATAATCCGTTGCAGGATCAACGGCGGTGCCATCTTTGTGCCATTTTCCTTCATTGTCACGGTACCAGTTATCACCGCTATTACTGCCAACCTGCATCTTTTTTTCGTTTAAATAGGCATTTATTGATAAATCAAGTAACGGGTTGTCGCTATTGTTATGATAGGCAAGGGTATAAGTATCACGAACATAACCATTGGAAACTCCACCAGCATAACCAGTAACGTCTTCTATTGAGGTTACGCCAGGTTTTTCGCCTGAGTAAGCTCTGTAGCCATTATCGTCATAACGTTGCGCAGAAAAATCTATCTGTTCAGCATCACTAAAATCATATACTAGCTTGATTAAACCACTGGTTAATTCACTGTGTTTATTGACAATAGGATCTGAATTAGGTGTTTCTATATCGCCAGATTCATTCCAGTTTATTGAGCCTAAGGCACTCAATTTTTCTGTTAATTTTCCGTAACCGCTGAAATTTACTTGCTTAAATTCTGTGGCAGTATCCATTGCTGCAGACGTTGTGAAGCCGAATTTTTCCTCTGGTGCTAACAAATCACTTGGGTCCATCGTTTCATAAGAAATAGCACCAACATTGGCGCCGTATCCACTGAGCACTGACATAGCGCCTAATTCAACAGAGACAGATTTAAGCATAGAGGTATCAACCATTTGGTTACCGCCATGGTGAAACATTTGTCCATCTTGACGAGCACCATCAATAGTTACATTCGCGGCATGTTCTTCAACACCACGTATATAGGTCTTTTGACTGTAACGCACACCGTTACTTACATTAACCGCGGCAACTTCTTTAAATACTCCTTTGATGTCATTAATTTGAGTCTGTTTTAATTCTGCAGCTGAGATAGTTATGTCGGTGGATTTTTCAGCAGTCACTTCAGTTGTGTCTAATTCTTGTATTTCTTCCGCTAATACTTGGTTACTCAGAGTTGCAGCAATGAGCAATGATAAATAACTTTTTTTCATTTTAATGTGCCTTATATGAGGAGGTATTCCTAAATTGCGCGCATTCTAAATGATAATTGTTCTCATATGCATTAATCTTTACAATCTTTACATAGACAGAGGTTTGTCATTGTTTTGTTAATACTCTAAATAACTTGCAATCACACCTAGTTACAAATGATAATGAATGTTATTTATAATTGTATTTGATTTATGCCATTAATACTCATCGTTGCTGATGACTTACACCAGTGTGAATATTTAGAAGCACAACTAACCAAGGGGACTTACCAAATTTATACCGCTGATAGCTCTGAAGGCGCACTCGACATATTAAGGCAAGAGACTATTGATTTAGTGATACTTGATGCCATGTCGACAATAGTTACCCGCTTAAATATGGTAAATAAAATTTGCACACAGTTTTTTACGCCAATTTTGATGTTATTAGCAAAGGAAGATGAAGCATCAAGAGCCGAATATTTTGAAGCCGGAGCAGATCAGTGTTTGCCAAGATCTTTTTGCACAACAGAACTCTTATCATGTGTAAAGGCTTTGCTTAGACGAGCTGATTTAGAGAGAGTTCGTTACCAACACCTCAATCGAACTCGCAGTATAGAAAGCAAAATATCTTTAATTCCTTTTACACCAACAGAGAGTAAATTAATTAACTATTTGATCTCACGTAAAAATGAAGCTATTTCAAAAAAAGAACTTCAAACCAACGTATTACGCAATGATTTTTCGATGTTAGACAGAAATTTAGACATGCACTTTAGTAATATTAGGCGTAAGTTAGCCCAGTCAGGTTTTTCAAAAAATGTTATCTTAACGGTTAGGAATAAGGGCTTTGTTTTTGAAGGTTAGAAAGATTCTCAGCACTGATTGATATGCGCTACTTGTTCAATATCCGCCTTTATCCAACCGCTAGTTTTAATGCAGTGATAGAATATTCTACTAGTTAATCTTGTCAATTTAACGCTAACACCTCTTTTAAGCTGGTATTTTGACTTAAACATCAATCACTCCGTATGCATATTTCAGGTTAAGCAGGTAAAAAAAGACAGATAAGTTTAAATAACTATTCATTTTTCATTGGATATATTGAATATTTAGCTATAAGTTGCGTAAAAATTCATTTTTTACATGATATACTCGGCGCACTGTCCTGTTTAAAATAATAAAAGTTAAGTCGTTATGCTTCCTCATATTAGTCATCAAAATCATCTTCCTGCTTTATATACCGATTTTATCCGTTCATTAAAAGACAAAAATTTCACTGGTGATATTAACGCCAGTTACAGCGCGAGATTATCTGTTGCGACTGATAACAGTATTTATCAGCAACTGCCGCAGTTAGTCATTCAACCTCGCACCAAAGCAGATATTGTATTATTGGCAAAAACAGCCAGTGAAGATCAATACGTTACGATTAAGTTCAGTGCAAGGGGCGGTGGTACAGGTACCAATGGTCAAAGTTTAACGCCGGGTGTTGTGGTCGATTTATCTAAGTACATGAATAAAGTCTTAGAAATAAATGTTGAAGAAAAGTGGGTACGTGTTGAGGCGGGTGTCGTTAAAGATCAATTAAATGATTACCTACGTCCCCATGGGTTTTTCTTTGCGCCCGATTTATCTACCTCAAACCGAGCTACTGTTGGCGGCATGATCAATACTGATGCGTCTGGTCAAGGCTCTTTAGTGTACGGTAAAACCTCAAACCATGTTTTAGCACTTGAATCAGTACTAGCCAATGGTGAGTTACTTTGCACTGAGCCAATGCTACTGGCTCAAGCAAAAGAGTTAGCGCAGGCGGATACAACTCATGCAACTTGCCATTCAAAGATCATGGCGCAGGTGCTTAGCTCGTGTATCGATAACCGCGAATTAGTTTTGCAGAAATTCCCACGCTTAAATCGCTTCCTGACGGGCTATGATTTAGAAAACGTTTT
>Ga0105359_10004476_pt1 | contig 11164 bp, 13 predicted proteins | sample GOMGulsemesocosm_6_FD_83659 | JGI IMG/M metagenome (GOLD analysis project Ga0105359, IMG submission 83659) | Methane-oxidizing microbial communities from mesocosms in the Gulf of Mexico - GOM8C Gulf of Mexico | ecosystem: Environmental > Aquatic > Marine > Cold seeps | place: Gulf of Mexico... | reverse complement strand
TAATTACCGATAAGATGGGAGCTAGAAATACGGCTAGAAATATGAAGGTATTACGCTCATGTTTTTTTTGTTGTTCAGGAGATATTGCTTGATTCATAATGCTCTCGAAAGTTTATGATTAAAGTAAGCTAGATTTAGGACTAATTTTAATAATTTGTTAATTTGTCTTTATTGATATAGATCAATTTTTACAAGATAACCACAGTTCATTTGTGGTTTTATGCAGTATAGAGTTTAATCTCGTGAAAAAGCTAGATTAAATTTATTTTTTTTGCTTTGACATACTTGATAAACTTAATTTTATTATGCTTTAAATTTAATTCCTGGAGTTCATTAAATTCTATGTTTGCTCAAATGTTTCCCGCTTGGTTTGAAGGTTACTCAAAAGGCGCCGGCTTATTGAACGAGCGTCGCCTTGTTGTGCTTTCAGGAACTGAGTCTTGGGCTCATTGCTTAATTGAGTCACTTGATGTTTTACCTTCGGGTTTAATAAGTAAAATAAGCACATCAATAGTTAATGAAGATTGTCTCATTTATGGGGATAGTTCTATATTTCCTGCCAATGTACAGAAAAAACGCTTTCGCGATAAATTGGGAAGTGAAAGTGATGTAATAATTTTCGCAGATAGCCAATTCAGCATTGATGCTTTTGCTGCATTGTCGGGGACTTTAAAAGCCGGTGGCATTCTTTTTCTTATTGCGCCTGAAATTAATGCAAAACATGAAGAAAGCCTTTTTTTAAATCGTTTTTATTCTTTAATTAAGAAAATGCCAGAGCATGTTTTTATTTCACAGAAAAATGCTGAACTGCCACAACAAAGCTCGACAATAAATGAACATGCACAAAAGGATAGTAAGCAACTTTATCCATTTGCTTGCCGTACTTCAGAACAATACAGTGCCGTTAGAGCTATTGAAAAAGTAGTTACCGGTCATAGAAAAAGGCCATTAGTGTTAACCGCTGATCGCGGTCGTGGCAAATCTTCGGCATTAGCGATTGCCTGTGCTCAGCTAATGAAAGCACATGAAGACAATGAATTTAACATCATTATCACCGCACCAGATAGACAAGCACTAACGGTGTTTTTTCAGCAACTAAGCATCAGCTTATCAAGCGTTGAGCAGCGAGGTAATAGCCTTTCATTCGGTAAAGCGACTGTTACCTTTATGCCTGTTGATCAACTGTTAAAGCAATCGGTCAAAACTAATTTAATATTAGTGGATGAAGCGGCTGCTATTCCTGTTTACCTACTTGAAAAATTAGTCAGTTGTTATCATCGAATGGTTTTTTCTAGCACTGTGCACGGCTATGAAGGGGCAGGGCGTGGTTTTACTTTAAAGTTTCAAAAATCCTTAAATAAAGTATGCCCACAGTGGCAAAGCTTACATATAAAGCAGCCAATACGCTGGCGAGAGAATGACCCACTAGAAAAACTAGTTTTTGATACTTGCTTATTAAATGCGGAACTGCCGATATTAAATAGTGTTGAGCAAGCTAATGATTCCACACTTAATCAAACTAATATTACTGCGCCAATATTTAAAGTTATTTCTTCTAGAGATCTTATTGCAGATGAGAAATTATTACGGCAAGCTTTTTCTGTGTTAGTAACTGCGCATTATCAAACAAAGCCAAGTGATTTGCAGTTACTTCTAGATAACCCACATGTGCAAGTGACTTGTCTCTTTTCATCTGAAGGAGAAGATGCTGATATTATCGCAGTTGCTTTGTTGATGAGTGAAGGGGCAAATCGTGGGGGTGAGGATGTTGATGTCAGTGCAATAATAAACTCACAGCGACGTTTACGAAATCAATTTTTACCACAGTCTTTGTTAAGTCATTGTGGTTTTGAGCAAGCATTTGATTATCGTTACCTACGGATAATGCGAATTGCTGTACATCCGCAGTTGCAACAGCAAGGTCTGGGCGCATATTTCCTTACTAAAATACAATTGTTAGCGACAAATCAAGGAGCGGATTTTATTGGCAGTAGCTTTGGTGTTAATCCATCGCTGTTATCTTTTTGGCTTAAAAGCGGCTTTAGTACTGCTCGGATAGGGTTTACTAAAGATAAAGCCAGTGGCGAACACTCTGCTCTTCTTCTTAAGAGCTGCAATGTTAAAGCTAATCAAATACAACAGTTACTTGAGAAAGACTTTTATCGTAGTTTTGATTATTTAATACTGGAAGAATATAAAACACTTACTAGTGAATTAGTTTATTTGTTACTTATCCAGCAAACTAGTGCGGAATTAACTGGGCTGACGGCACTTGACATTGCAAATGTCACTGCATTTTCTCAAGGAGAGCGTTTATATAGTAGTTGTGCCTATAGCCTATATCTATGGCTAAAACATGACTTATTGATAGATACGGGCTCTAGTCATTTTGATCGAAACGTCTTAATACTTATTGCTCGATTGATACAGAAGCACGCTGCTGAAACCGTATGCCATCAGTATGGTTTAACAGGAAAAAAGATGCTCAATCAGGTCATGCAAAACTATGTAAAGATGCGCCTTACTCAAGATAAACCAAGAGCTAAATCGAGCTCGATTTAGCTTGTAAGCTTTTCTTTTTTAGCATGCCAATGCCAAAAACGCTGCATAGCTAAATACTCACAGCGTTTGTCACCATAAAAAGATATGTCGTCATGGTGAAGTAGCTTTTCTATGTAAAAGCAGACTGTTTTTGCTAAGCCACTGCTTGGGTTATTTTTATAGGTTGAAATTAGCATAGAAACCCAATTTTCTAAGTAATTGAACTCTTTTGAAACAGTTAAGCACATAAGTGTTTTTCTCCGTTTATAGCTTCATCATGGGTGCTACTGGCGAGTAATGTATGCCAAATAATAGATTTAGCATTAGCATTTAAACACTTGCAGTCACCGCAATGAAGTAAGCCAGAGCTGAGTAAATGACTTAATAAATTACTCGATATTTCAACTTGCACTTTGTCGTTATCATTAACTGTTAATGTGGTCATACTAGCTCCTTAGTTAAGCTCTTTAATCGTTTTATTCAGCATAAACTTAATTATCAATAAGTGCAAATGATAATTATTATCATTTGGTGGTGTTTAGTAATGTGTTGAAAGAAAATGTTATTTAGCCTGTTTGTCAGTACAATCAAAGCAATAATAGTTGTTAAGAGGGAATCAGTTTATGAGTGCAGCTGTAAGCGTACAGTCACTTACCAAGCAATATAAAGATGTTTGTGCGGTAGATAATGTTAGTTTTGAAGTAGAAACAGGACATTGCTTTGGTTTATTAGGCCCTAATGGTGCAGGTAAGACTACGACTATTGAAATAATGGAAGGTATTATTAGTGCATCTTCAGGAGAAGTACTTTATAAAGGGCAGCAGGTAGATCGCCAAATCTCCCAACAAATAGGTATTCAATTCCAGCATACTGCTTTGCAGGATTTCTTAACAGTCAAAGAAACCCTAAACTTGTTTGCATCATTTTATCAAAATACCTTAGAGCAAAGTCAATTAATCGAACTATGTGATTTAGGCGACTTTTTAAACCGTGATAATCGCTTATTATCTGGGGGGCAAAGGCAGCGACTATTACTTGCTTTGGCCTTAATAAACGATCCAAAAATAATTTTTCTAGACGAGCCTACAACAGGTTTAGATCCACATGCCAGACGAAATTTTTGGCAATTAATTAAGAATATTAAAGCACAAAATAAAACCATTATTTTAACGACTCACTATATGGATGAGGCTGAACAGCTGTGTGATGATATTGTTATCATGGATAAAGGTCGGATAATTGAATCAGGTACCCCCCATCAATTGTTAACCAAGCACTTTGAAGATGTTTTTATCTATTTACCGCTAAAGCAAGTTGAAGAAAAATTAATAAATGAGCAGGGTTGGCAAGTATTAGCCGATCGTATTGAAATCAAGAGCCAAAATGTTGAACAAACATTAGCACTTTTGATGAAGCATCAGGTCTCACTTGATGGTTTGCATGTTAAGTCAGCTAATTTAGATGATTTATTTTTAAAATTAACCGGTCACTCTCTGCAAGCATAAAATGTTAGCGAGAATTGTTAGGACGTATTATGAATTTCAAACGTTTTTTTGCGGTATTTAAAGCGCGCAGTATCGAATTTTTCCGTGATAGATCATCACTTGGTTGGAACTTATTCTTCCCCGTTTTACTCTTGATAGGCTTTTCATTTATTTTTTCAGGTGATGGCCGTTCAGCCTACAAAATTGGTTTACTTGAAACACAAGGGCAGGCTCAAAATAAAGCCCAACAGGCACTTAAAGAGATACGGTTTATTGATTTTATCAACTACACCGATCTTAGTTTAGCTAAAGAAAAACTGAGTCGACATAGTCTTGATTTACTGGTGGACTTTGAAGGTCAGCGTTATTGGGTTAATGATGAATCGTCAAACAGTTATTTAGTTGAAAAAATATTTCTCGGTGAACAGCTTGGTCAAGAGTTAGGTCAGCAATCTAACTTTACGCGCTTAAAAAGTAGTGGCAGAGGTATTCGTTATGTTGATTGGGTGTTACCTGGAATATTAGGCATGAATATGATGTTTAGCTGCTTGTTTGGTGTTGGCTATGTCATTGTACGTTATCGTAAAAATTCTGTGCTGAAGCGATTAAAAGCGACGCCATTAACTGCTTTTGAATTTGTTTCTGCTCAACTTCTTTCCCGTTTATTCATTGTTATGTTCATGTCTACGGTTGTGTATAGCGGATGTAATCTGTTTTTTGATTTCTTTATGTTAGGTAGTTACTTCGATCTCATCTTAATTGGTGTACTTGGTGCTTTTTGCCTTATATCTTTAGGCTTATTAGTTGCGAGTCGCAGTAAAAGTGAAGAGCTTATTGGTGGTTTGTTAAACTTGACGTCTTGGCCAATGATGATGCTATCAGGTGTATGGTTCAGTCTTGAAGGCGCTCCGCAGGCGCTGAAAAATTTAGCAGACCTTTTACCATTAACACACTTAGTGGCTGGCGCTAGAGCAGTTATCACTGAAGGAGCTACATTAACAGACATAAGTTATCACGTTAATGCGCTATTATTGATGAGTGCGTTATTTTTAACGCTAGGCTCCTTTTTGTTTAGCTGGAATGCTGAACGTTAACATTGATACTTTATTGGGCAGCGCTGATTACGTTTCAGGTTAAATTGAAACGATTGTTTAAATAAAAATTGTAATGGCTGTACTCTGGTGTAATATTATTGATATGTATACCCAGACTACTTGAAAATGCGTGTTTCAGGATGCCTGAGCTAATAATGAACAAGGCGCCTCCTTTTATTAATGGTTACTCCCTTAAAAAAGAGGCAACGAAGTGCATGCTTAGCTCAGACATCCCCGAGGGCTGGTTTAAAAACAATTTATGCAGCGTTATTGATTTCGACAAGGGAGCGACCATTCTCTTCAATCAAAGCCTCGTATAAATACGTTTTTAATTCCAGCTGAATCCTGCATCTTCAAGTAGCTTGGGTATAAGCATTACCCCATCATCGCTGGGTAATGCAGACATCTTTGTTAGTGTTGCTTTCTTTATTACCTTAGTGACACTTTCTTGAAACAATGCAGTTGCAACAATAAGCGCAAATTGCATTTATACCTTATATTGAGAGATTTATTATGGCAGTAGTGATTAGTGGTACTGGTTTATATACCCCAAGTCAGAGCATTTCTAATGACGAATTAGTTGCATGTTTTAACCAGTACGTAGAAAAATTTAATCTTAGTCACAGTCAAGAAATTAGTGATGGCACAGTAACCGCATTATCTCCTTCAGATAGTAGCTTTATTGAAAAAGCCTCCGGCATTAAAAGTCGCTATGTAATGGCGAAAGAAGATATTTTAAATGTCGATATTATGGCGCCACGTTTTGAAGAACGTGATAATGGGCAACTCTCCATGCAAGCTGAAATGGGTGTAGCTGCAGCGAAAGAAGCCATGTTAGCCGCGAATAAAACGGCAGCTGATATTGATCTTGTTATTGTTGCTTGTGCTTATACTCAGCGCTCTTACCCTGCGATGGCAATTGAAATTCAAAATGCGCTAGGTTGCGGTGGTTGGGGCTTTGATATGTTAGTTGCCTGTTCGGCGGCTACCTTTGGCATAATCAATGCTGCTAATGCAATTCGTAGCGGTACGGCAAAAACAGTATTAGTGATCAATCCTGAAATATTATCGCCACAAATTAATTACCGAGATAGAGATAGCCATTTTATTTTTGGTGATGTAGCTACAGCTTCAGTCATTGAGGATGAGAGTACCGCTAATGGCGAGCATATTTTCAAAATCATCAGTGAGCAGCCGATGACAAGCTTCTCAAATAATATTCGCAGTAATATAGGTTACATGAACAAGTGTAGCCCTGATAATGTCGACGATGTTGATAAATATTTCATTCAGCAAGGTCGAAAGGTATTTAAAGAAGTGCTACCTATGGTCTCTAACCTTATTACTACAGAAATGGTAAAAATGGGCCTAGGTGCAGAAGATATTAAGCGTCTTTATTTACATCAAGCCAATATCAATATGAATAACTTTATAGCGAAAAAAGTACTAGGGCGAGATCCTGATAGCAGTGAGGCGCCTATTATTTTAGATGAGTATGCTAATACTAGCTCCGCAGGGTGTATTATTGCATTACACAAAAATAAACAGGGTTTAGACTCTGGCGATAAAAGTGTTTTATGTTCTTTTGGTGCTGGCTACTCAGCTTGCTGTTTATTGTTGGAATACGTATAGACTTATACCCTAATACAGATTGATATTAATATTATGTCGCAATCTAGCCTTTGGCAAATACCAGCGGATACAGGTGACTTTGCAGAATTATGCAATGGCCTTTATCAGCGTGAAATTAGTATTATTGCCAAGGGCAACTTTGCCAGTGCACGAGCTGTGCAAACACGACTACAGAGTCTGTCTTATTACATAAATCGAACAGCCCATGCAATGACACAAGTTATGACGCAGGGAAGTTCGCCCTTATTACTAGATAGCCAAAATGCTAGCTGGACAGCGAAGCAAAGTAAAAAAATGCCATTGTCAGGGCAAGAAACAGAGCAAGATTATGTCAATGCTTTTACCTGGTATTTACAAAAAGATATTTGTGTAGGTCTTGTAGTGCCAGTATTGTTAGTTGACCATATTATTATTGATTGTATTGATCGTATTGATTTAGACAATCAACGATTGCATACCAATGTTGGAGGCTGGTTTTCTTTAGCTAATTATGAAAACAACCCGACTCAATGTGCTAGTAAACGTTTGTTAAAACCTAATAAAAAAATTATGACATCTGCTTGTGCCGGGCACAGTTGGCAGGGGGATGCTAGGCAGCTTCCTATAATCCCTAGTTTGAGAGAACTATTGCTGTCTTGTGCTATCAATTGGAAAAACTTCAAGAAACCTTTGGCTATTTAACTCTGCCCCTAGTTAGGTATAATAGCCTCAATATTCACTGCGTTTTCTCTACTCTTTATTTAGGTTGTCATGCGCGTATTCACAGCAATATTGCTAATACTGTTAGTTTTACTCCAACACCGACTTTGGTTTGGTAAAAACAGTGTGCCTGATTACCTTGTTTTAAAAGAAAATGTCATTCACCAACAAATAGCTAATGATAAGTTAAAACAGCGTAATAAGTTACTTTTTGCTGATACTGATGATTTGAAATTAGGGCTTGAAGCTATTGAGGAACGAGCTCGCAATGAATTGGGTATGATTAAAGAAAATGAGACGTTTTTTAGACTTATCCCAAAAGATAATAGCAAGCGAAATGCAAATAACTAGATGAAAACTAAGGCCTCTTCTTAATGGAATATCCACAACAATTCATCGCTATTGTCCCTGCTGCAGGTGTGGGAAAACGCATGCAAGCAAATTGTCCTAAGCAATATCTGCTTATTAACAATGAGACTATTTTAACGCAGACAGTGATGAAGCTGTTAAGTCACCCAGCAATCAGTCAGGTCATTCTTGCTTTAGGTGCTGATGATCAATATTTTGCCGAATCGCCATTAGCTCATCATAAAGATATTATTCGTGTGAATGGCGGTGCTGAGCGAGTCGATTCTGTTCTAAGTGGCTTAAGGGCTGTTGATGCCTCAAAATATCCGTGGGTTTTGGTGCATGATGCTGCACGACCATGTGTTAGCCATGACGATATCGATAAATTAATCAGTCAATGTTTAAGTCATGACTGTGGCGGTATATTAGCTGCCCCAGTACGAGATACCATGAAACGTGGAGCTTTTACAAAAGGCATGATAAATAGCATTGAGAGTACTGTTGAGCGCGAGCAGTTATGGCATGCGCTAACCCCGCAGCTCTATAAAACAGCTGAACTAATGCTTTCCATTGAACAAGCTTTAACTAATAAGCTAGTCATCACAGACGAGGCTTCAGCAATTGAACAGGCAAATTTACCCAGCCTATTAGTTCCAGGTAGCAGTGAAAATATTAAAATTACCCACCCTGATGACTTAGCATTAGCTGAGTTTTATATAAATAAACAAGCCAATAATTCATAAAAGGAAGCTGTAATGCGCATAGGTCATGGTTTTGATGTTCACAAGTTTGGTGGTCAAGGTCCTTTAGTATTAGGTGGCGTCGAGATACCATTTGAGCATGGCTTTGTTGCTCACTCTGATGGTGATGTTGCGATTCATGCACTTTGTGATGCCATTTTAGGGGCGTTATGCTTGGCAGATATCGGTAACCATTTTCCAGATACCGATGGCCAATATGAAAACATCTCTAGTCGAATCCTACTGCGTCACGTGGTTTCATTAATGACAGAAAGAGGTCTTGAGTTAGGTAATGCAGATATTACTATTATCGCGCAAGCGCCTAAAATGGCTCCACATTTATTAGCCATGCGTACACACTTAAGCGAAGATCTGCAAACTACGATAGATCAAGTTAATGTAAAAGCTACCACTACTGAAAAGTTAGGTTATACCGGTCGTAAAGAAGGTATTTCTGTCCATGCTGTGGTTTTATTAATAGCCAGTGAGCAACCTAGAAATACAGAGTTCTTGGCATATCCTGTCGGCTAAAATCGCGAAGTTACAGATTAAGCTTATTAAAACCCAAATTAAAAAGAAGAATGATAAAAATGTTAACAGACAATGCCTACTTTCACGGTAAACCGGAATCAACGGGTATATTACGTAGCCAAATCAGTGATTTTAAAGTTTTTGAGCAGTTGCCTTTTTCACCGTGCGGTGAAGGGGAGCATTTGTTTGTTCATATTCGAAAAACCGGTGCTAATACTATTTTTGTGGCACGAGAGCTTGCTAAGTATTTCAACGTTAAAGAGCAGCTTGTTTCTTATGCTGGTTTAAAGGATCGTTTTGCGGTTACTGAGCAATGGTTTGGTGTGCATGTTCCAGGAAAACAAGAGTATGACTTAGACGACCTGAATATTGAAGGTGTCGAAGTATTAACATATAAACGACATAATAAAAAATTGCGCACTGGCGCACTGACTGGAAACCGTTTTGAGCTTATTTTACGTGATGTAACTGCGATTAAAGCTTTAACTGAGCGGTGGCAGAATATTGTTGAGCAAGGAGTACCTAACTACTTTGGCGAACAACGTTTTGGTATCGAGGGTGGTAATATTGAACGAGCTTTATCGCTATTTTCAGGCCAAAAGGTAAAAGATAAGAAAAAACGCGGTATTTATTTATCGGCAGCACGTTCACATATATTTAATGCTGTTATTCATAAGCGTATTGAACAAGAATGTTTCGATAAAGTAGCGGTTGGTGATGTGTTAATGCTGGCGGGTACACAATCTGTATTTCACCTTGAAGAAATGGACCAAACGATACAGCAACGCTTTATTGATAAAGACATTGATATTACGGCTCCTATGTGGGGAGCTGGCGAATTGATGACGAGTGCACAGCCGCTTGTTTTAGAGCAAGATGTAGCTCAACAAAATGACGAGTTTTGCCAAGGTTTACCACGCTTTGGCTTAAAACAAGAGCGCCGCCGTATTCGTTTAGCGATCAGTGATACTGATATAGAGTTAATGCCAGTTCAAGAGGGCAGTAGCGCGGTAAAGATTAGTTTCTTTTTACCTGCCGGCTGTTATGCAACGACCGTATTACGAGAGTTACTGACTTACCAAGACATGACGGCTCGTGTTGATAAAAGAAGCCAAGACGAATAGTCAGCAGCATAAACTGACAAGGTGCTGGATAATTAATTGCAGATGGTCGATATAAATAAATGAAAATATTATTAAGCAACGATGATGGCGTTCATGCGCTAGGTATCAAAGTACTATTTGATGAATTGACTAAGCATTTTGACGTTAATGTAGTGGCGCCTGATAGAAATTGTAGTGGCGCCAGTAACTCATTAACATTGCTAAATCCGCTTAGAGCTGAGCAGCTAGAAAATGGTTTTACTTCGGTTAATGGCACGCCAACTGACTCAGTGCATTTAGGTATTAGTCAGTTATATACTGATTGTGATTTAGTGGTTGCCGGTATCAATAAAGGCGCGAATCTCGGTGATGATACTTTGTATTCAGGGACTGTCGCTGCGGCAACAGAAGGTCGCCATATGGGTATGCCTGCAATTGCGGTATCTTTAGCCGGTAAAAATGAGCAGCATTATAAAACCGCAGCAATAGTTACGGCAAAAGTAATTCAGCGATTACGTACCCATCCGTTACCAGCAGATCAAATCTTAAATATTAATGTTCCTGACATTTCTTTGGCTGAGCTAAAAGGTCTAAAAGTGACACGTCTTGGCCATCGTCATAAAGCTGAGAGTATGCAGAAAATGCAAGACCCTTGGCAGCGTGATATATATTGGTATGGCTTGTTGGGACAAGAGTTAGATGGCGGTGAGGGTACTGATTTTCATGCAGTAGCCAACGGTTATGCTTCGGTGACACCATTAACCGTGGATATGACAGCTCACAGTAGTATCGTAAATATAGAGTCTTGGCTCAGTGAGCTCAGCTTATCAGTTTAAATTGGATGTATTCTTATGATGTCTAGTCGTATAGGCGGAAAATCAAAGCGCAGTGGAGAGTTATTAGCGCAAAAGCTGCACAGTGAAGGGATTAGTAACCCTGCAGTTTTACAAGCTATTGCTCAATCACCTCGACATATATTTGTGCCGGAGATC
>Ga0105359_10004473_pt1 | contig 11166 bp, 8 predicted proteins | sample GOMGulsemesocosm_6_FD_83659 | JGI IMG/M metagenome (GOLD analysis project Ga0105359, IMG submission 83659) | Methane-oxidizing microbial communities from mesocosms in the Gulf of Mexico - GOM8C Gulf of Mexico | ecosystem: Environmental > Aquatic > Marine > Cold seeps | place: Gulf of Mexico... | reverse complement strand
AGCTAAGGCTTAACAAAAAAGCTACGGACAAAACCGTAGCTGAATTAACCTCTGAAAATGAATTATCATTATTGCAAGTACAGCAACTACAAGAAGAGTTAGAGACTACGTATAGTCGGCATAAAAAATCAGAAGAACAACTCGAGATTAATATTGTCGAGAGAGAAAGAGGAAATGAGCAACTAGTAGATCTTAAGGCAAATAATGAAATAGCATTATTACAAATTCAACAATTACAAGAAGAGCTAGAATTCTACTTTATCAAATATAAGTCATTAGGTAACAATAGTTTTATAAACAATATTTCCGAGATAAAAAATATTGGTGAACGCTTTGGGAGATCACTAATACTAGCAAAGTTACTGAATAGAGCTAAATAGTAGAAATTACATGCTAAAAGTCATTATCCCAGATCCAGGTTTAAGAGAGTACGGTGGTCATCATCCAGCAATGGTCGATGCTATCGCCAAGACTCAGGCGGTAATTAGACGTGATATAACCCTGGAGGTATATTGTAACAAGGCCTGTGCTGATGATTTTATTGCCAATAGTCAATCGAAGCAAGTGACCATAAAGAAACATTTTAATACCGACTTCTATCAATACTTTTATCAAAGTAAAAGCTTAGCCAAGCTAAATGCTTATATAAACCTATTGACCAAAGAGTACTTAAGTGTATTTGAAAAACACGCGACTACAGAAAAACAAGATAAAACGATCACTAAAAGTAGCAGTATGTTGTTTTTATACCATACCTTAAATGGGGAGCACGCTACTGCGTTAGGTGCGGCAATTTCTATTTATAATAAGCGTTACAGTTTACCATTACAGCATTGTGTTTTTTTAATGTTTAACCCTGTTAAACATAACGAAAAAGGTGAATTTGATAACGAACACTTTATAAACTTTAAAGTGGGTTTTTCATTACTAGCACAGCAGAAGGGCGTGAAGTACTATGCTAGCGAAGATGAGTTACAACAGAATTATCAATATATATTCACTAGCAAGAGCAACCAGCAAGAAATATCCGAATTTCATACTCAAACAAATAGAGAAATAGAGATACACCCTTGTGGTTTATTAAGCCAGCACAACAAAGATATTCAGAAAGTGAAAAGTATCATCCTTTTCACTGGTGATGCAAAAGTAAATAAGGGCTTCTCAACACTGCCCGAAATAGTAGGTAACGTAACAAAAAAAATTACTGACAGCGATGTTGAATTTATAATTCAATATACTATTACTAACAATTGTGATGAATTAAATAAAATAGATGGGCGCTTACAATTATTGGCTAAGGTAGATAGGCGTATTAAACTAACAACGCGTTTTTGGAGCCATGTCGAGCTACATGAAAACTTTGCTAAAGCGAACAGTATTATTTTTAACTACGACAGTTCAGTATATCAAAATCAAAGTTCAGGCGTTTTATGGCTAGCTGCTTCCTATAATCTTAATATGATTTTTTTAACTTCTAATTGGCTCATGCGTGAAGCGGAAAGACTTGATTGCCAATTTGGTTTCTGTAATTACCCCAACTTATCACAAGAAATACGGAAATATTTTAAGCAAAACAATGACATTTTTGATAAAGTACTATCAAATAAATACCGTAAACTGTTATTTCAAGATATGGGTGAATGGTTACTTAAGGAAAGTTTATCTTAAGTTTTATATAAGAAAATATAGTAAAGCGATAACTTTCAAAATACCATATAGAACAACCTGAACTTTACGTAAATGACACAAAGTAACAAATAGCAAGGAAATGATTAAGAATGAATACTTTTTTCGATAATATAAACAAAAATGAGACAGGGAAGCTTATTCACGTTGGTGCGGGTAATGGCATAGAGGTAACCGAATATGCAACTCAAAGCTTTACTGAAATATTATTGTTAGAACCTATCCCTAAAGTATTTAAACAGTTAGAAAGTAAGATCGACAGGCTGAATAAAATAAATATTCAATGTAACATAGCAGCTTTAAATGTTGCTTTATCTACTTGTACTGACGTAACAAAAGAAAAAGTGTTTTATATAACTCTACCCAATAGATACAGCAGTTTACATAAAACAGATAAACTGAAAACACTTTTTCAAAACTTAAAAACAGAGCAAGAAATAACGGTTAGCACAATAAACTTTTCTGACTTAATAAAAAAATCAAATTTAGATAAAAACAAAAAGAATGCTTTAGTGTTACAAATAAATGGTGCCGAGTTTGAAGTATTAGCACAAGCTGAAACAGACGAACTCATGCAGTTTTCAAGTATAGTAATCCAACAGAGTAATAACAATTACTTTGAAGATTCGAAAACGAGCACCGACTTAATAGGATTAATGAAAAGTAAAGGCTTTCAATTAGCTATTAAAGCTGAGAATGACGTAGTATTTTCCAGTTTTACTTTTCGTAAAGATGAAAGTGCGCTTAAGTTAAAATACATAACAGAGCAAAGTAAAACACAAGCAACCCGTATTGGAGAACTTGAAAATCAGCTAAAAGCCAGTAACGAATCTAAGGTGAGTGAACTTACCGAAGCAACAGCTAAAGCGAATGCCTCAGCAGTGCAAAGTAAAACACAAACGGCCCGAATTAGTGAGCTCGAAAATCAATTAAAAGCCAGTAATGAAGCTAAAACGAGCGAAATCAATAAAGCGAATACTTCAGCTGAACAAAGCAAAAGAAAATCAACCCGTATTGGTGAACTTGAAAATCAGCTAAAAGCCAGTAATGAAACTAAAGCTGGTGCGCTAAATAAAGCGTCAGAACTTGAAACGCAAATAACGGAACAAAATAAAAATAAGAATAATCGAATTGGTGAGCTTGAAAATCAATTAAAAGCCAGTAATGAAGCTAAAACGAGCGAAATCAATAAAGCGAATACTTCAGTTGAACAAAGCAAAAGAAAATCAATCCGTATTGGTGAACTTGAAAATCAGCTAAAAGCCAGTAACGAAACTAAAGCTGGTGCGCTAAATAAAGCGTCAGAACTTGAAACGCAAATATCGGAACAAAATAAAAATAAGAATAATCGAATTAGTGAACTTGAAAATCAGCTAAAAGCCAGTAATGAAACTAAAGCTGGTGCGTTAAATAAAGCGTCAGAACTTGAAACGCAAATATCGGAACAAAATAAAAATAAGAATAATCGAATTAGTGAGCTTGAAAATCAATTAAAAGCAAAAAACGAACAAGTGGAAACATCTAATAAATTGAATAAATTATTAGAAAAAATTGAAAATCAAAACAATTTGATAAATAAAAATCATAAGAGTATCGTTTCAAATTTGAAGTCAGGTCTTGATAACTCAGTTAAGCAGGTTGAATCTTTTATAGGTGTACAAAGTTATCTTGAAACGGGACAGTTAGCTATGGAGTATCATGGTTGGCCAATTAGTAGCGATGTTGCTTTATTTTTATTAGGCAAAATAGAAAGGAACAATTACGATCTCATTATTGAATTTGGTAGCGGTACATCAACACAATTATTTGCCAAAGCAATAAATAATCATATTACAGAACAAGCTAGCCACATTGATGATGACCTATCATTTATTGGAAGTGATAAAACTGATTCATCCTCAATTTCTACAATACCACTTGAACTACCCAATCGCATAGTGACCTTTGAGCATAATAAAAAATATCATCGTAAAACCATGTCAGAACTTAAAGCGAATAAATTATCTCATTTGGTGGACTTAGTTCATGCACCCCTAATTGAAATGAAAGTTGAAAATGAAGATTATCTTTATTATTCATGTGAAAGTAAATTGTCACAATTAGCAGCAATTTATGCAGAACGAACAGCCAGAATATTAATATTAATTGATGGCCCTCCTGGTGTGACTGGGCCTTTGGCTAGGTTGCCAGCAGTCCCACTGCTTTTAAATTATTTAGGTAAACATCAATTAGATATAGTGCTTGATGATTATAAACGTGAAGAAGAAAAAGAAACTGTTGTCCGTTGGAAAAAGCAATTTGAAAAACGTTACTTTGATTATGATGAAGAGCAGGTACAGTGTGAGAAGGGTGTATTTTTCTGTCGTATAAATCCATAGTCGGCATAATAAAATGAAGGAAACAAAATATCCAGGTGGATGGGTTAAGACAAGAAATATATATGCATTTCCATATTGTTGGCAAACACCTGCTAAAACTGAGTTGTGGGCGTACGAAAAATGTTTAGTACAAGAAAATGTTAATATATATGAACAATATTTTTGCTTTCCATGGGCGGCGTTAGTTGATTTTTTAAAACATAACCAACCAACTAAAGCGAAATTTTTTATAGATGCTCTTAATGTTACCCCTCCAAAAATGGCAATAAAAAGGATTACATTTTGTCAGCATATATACGCATTAGACTTATTACCTTTTTTTAAAGTGTTAGGTATTACTGACATATATTGGTCTCATAAAATAATAGACCAAGACGAAATAGAAGGTATAAAGCTACACCCATACCCTTTATACCCTGTAATGCATTACAAGCGGAATAAGCCATATAATAATAAACCATTGTCTGAACGTAAATACTTATATAGCTTTATAGGTGCATATCAAGAAGACTTATATTTGACGCCAGTTAGAAAGTGGATTTTTGATTTGCCAAATAGGAGTGATGCATTTGTTAGTGAACGCAGAGAATGGCACTTTGAACAAGATGTATATCGCAATCAACTACTTGGTACTACTGAAGCTCAAATTATGAGTAACATTCGTAGGACGTATGAAAAAGAATATATTGAGGTAATGGAAGATACTGTGTTTTGCTTATGTCCATCTGGTAGCGGTCCTAATTCTATTCGGCTATGGGAAGCTAGCGAGTTTGGTTGCGTGCCTGTTTTGTTAAGCGATTCATTAGCACTCTCTGATGAACTTGATATACAAGGAAATTTTTATAAAGCTTTAGAAACAGAGGCGTCTATAAAGGGCCTACCGGCCCTATTAGCTAACTTAAGGGAGTTGTATTATTAGTTTAACTACCCCCATATATTTTTAATAGACAATTAAAATTTACACTCTATTTAAAAATAACACTTATTTAATAACAGTTTGGAAGTAAAATAATGATAAATATTTTTCAAAAAGCACATCTCGCTTTTAACAATGGTGACTATATTGAAGCTAAAAGTTTGTATGAATCCGCGGGTAACATCATCGGCAAACATTTAGTTAAGTATAATATTGCGCTTTGTGATAAGCGTTTATTAAAGATTAACGTAGTTTCAGGTAAATCATTAACGATAAATGATGTTTTTGATCATGTTTATGTAGTTAATTTGAAGAGTCACACTTCTAACAAGTTAAAAATAGCTAATCATTTATTTAAAAACAATATTGATTTTGAAGTTTTTGACGCTACCAATGGTAATGAAGGTGAGCCCTTAGCAAAATATGAAGAATACAAAAAACGACCTTTAGGTCAACTAAAAAGGTATCCTGATTTTAGTGCAAAGGAAAAGACAAGGTCAAATGGCTTCATAGAATCAGCGGGTGCCATTGGTTATATTTATACTTATTTGAGAATAATGCGTGATGCAAAAGCGAAAGGATATCAAAGAATACTCATACTGGAGGACGATGTTTTATTAGCAAATAATTTTAATAAATCTTTCAATGAATTTATAAAAACTGTGCCTGAAGATTGGAAAGTACTACAACTGGGTGCTTCTCAATATGATTGGTCAAGCGTGAAGGAAAAGGAAGCAGAAAAGAATAGTCACTATTTACCTCGCCAGCTAGATACCTGTGGATCTTTTGCATTAGCTTTAGATGCAACTATCTTTGATGAATTAATAGCGGCTGAAGAGTCTTTTGAAGCCCCATTTGATCATTTACCTTTAGGTGAGATTTACGAAAGAAATATTAATAAATGTTTTGTAGCCTACCCTAACATAATAATGCCTGATGTATCAGAAAGTACTATAAGGGGCGGACGTTGCCAGCACGGGCATGGCGAGAAAATGAAATGGAATGTCAAAAATTATGATTTTCCGTTAAGTCGTCCAAGTATCAATGTACTTATAAAATCGAAAGAAAACATTAAATATTTTTCAACGTTTAATCATGAATCTAAACGTGAGGTTGATATTCGACTTTTTATAAATACAATTGATGGGCCTAGGCCAATTCATAACTCTGATTTACTTGATTATAATTATAACGAGGTTTTAGATAGTGGCGCTATCTATACATTACCTAAAGCTGATTACTCTGTTTATATAATGGATGAACGTGTATTAACAGAAGACATGATTTCTCAGTACATTTTGTTTACTACGGGTATTGTAAAAGTAAACCATACAGGTTTGTTAAAGCTTGATTGTAAACACCTTAAAGTAATTAAAGATAGAGTCTCTATAATTATACCTACATATAAAAGGCCCACCAATTTAGCTAATGCTCTTCGTTCTGTTGCAGATCAAGAATATAAGAACAAAGAGATTATAGTCGTATGTGATAATGGTGAAGGTAGTGAATATAATGCTCAAACCGATATAATTTTCAAACAAGTTCAAAAAGAATTTCCAGAAGTATTAATGCAACTTATTTATCATAAGAATAATCGTAATGGTGCTGCTGCAAGAAATACAGGGTTTCTAGCTTCAACCGGGCAATATATAAGTCTGTTAGATGACGATGATATTTACCTTTCTGAGCGCATACAAAAAAGTGTGGAGGTTTTATCTAAGCAACCCAAAGGGATAGAAGGGGTTTATTGTGGCTTTCTTGGTTGGAACTCGCCAGTAAACGATTTAGCTAGGTACAAAACAGGTGATTTATCAAAAGAAATTTTATTGCTGGACTATAAAAAACACTACCTACACACTAATACGGCAACATACACAAGGGCTGCATATTCAGAGTTGAATGGCTTTGATGAGTCATATCGTCGTCATCAAGATTTAGAGTTCAATTTGCGTTTTTTTGAATTGTTTAATATAGGGGCAGTTAAAGAGGCCTTGGTTCGATTAAATCCGGAGCCATCAGATATAAGTAATAAAATTTTTAATTTAGTTATGCTAGATTTAAAAACAAAGTTTTTAAATCAGTTCTCATTAACTACAAAAGGATATGGTCATAAAATTTCAAAGGAAATATATGAAAAACATTGGGATGAAGTTGTGAGATACATTGACAGTCCTAAGGAAATTGCTGAAAAAATCGACGAGAATTTTGAAAATGGATATTTAAATGTCCGATTAAAAGTTTTTAATAAATCAAACAAATAGGATAGTATGATGTCTACATACGGTTTAATATGCCCTAATTTTGGCACAAGTACAGTTTTTGGTTCAACTTTATCTGCAATTGAAAATACTCTCCATGTCGGTGAGTTAAATAAACTTTTTACGGGTAAAGCCGAATACTGTAGGGAATGCGGAAAAACATGTAATGTTTGGACCGCATCGAAATTAGAAGGCATTAAAAAATCAAGCTTTGAAGCGTATTCATATTCGGAGGATCAACTTGAGTTTAATAATGTAATAATAGGCGATAAGAATCCATATTTCTATGATGGTATGATGGGGCTTCCTGACAAAGTTATAATTTTGTTGAAGCATCCTTTAGCGCATACGTATTCTTTTTTAAGGAGAGAGATTAGTGAAGTTGATGATCATATTATAGATGAAAAAACTCTGCTAAAGTCATTTGATTTATATTATAAGACTTTGATTGAAAGGATTACATGGGTAAATAATAATTTTGATCAGAAAGACGTTTATTGGGTTTATGCGGATGCTTATTTTGCTAATTTCCCGGATTCGTTGAAAGTTATAACTAAAAATATTTTTTCAACCGATATTTATAACCTTGAAAATATTACATCTAATAATCATTACTTTGGAGGGAATCATAAAGTCTCTCATGGCGGAAATAGCAGACTTTTTTTTGAAGGTGGTTTTAAAGCAGATGTTCGCTATCAAGGGATTTTAAAGGACGAACATATTCGTTGTATTCTTAAGCATAGTGAAAATTTTAAAATATTAAGATCTTTAATTTCTAACCGTACTTTTCAAGAAATAATTTTTGGCGAAGTTTTAAAGTCTGACTTGAAAGAAATATTCACATATGAGTAAGAGCGAGATCGGGAACGTTTTTTAGCAGGCTAGACTATTTTGTCTAACCTCCACTCTAGTGGTGATATTATACCCTTTTTCATAGGAGGGGGTCATGCATAACTATATTTCAAAGAGCGTACCCAGTCAATTTACGATCGACGTCAAAGCGCTAAGGCGAGTTATCGACTCACTTGGTTCTCTATGTGTTGTTATTGCTGATGTAAAGGTGGTTAGTGATCATTGAAGGGGGAAATGAATTGAAAAATTATTTTTTAGAAAATAATGAAATTAAAGTAATTATTAAAAAAGGTTTTTTATATAACGAATAAGGCCAATGTTGGTTTACGGAAAAACTTAATAATGATTGAGTAATCCTTAATACAAGCTTTGTTATTATACTTTAATTTTAATAATATTTTGGCGATTGATCATTAAGCGGATTTATTATGTCGATTATGATGTAACGAATCTGTTCAACTATCTACTATTTTACTCATTTATTACAATAAATAATAATCTAGAACTTATTACGATAGGTTCGATTAAAAGAAAGGAAAATATAATGCAAATGTCTACCACATATGGATTCGCATTTTTATGCACTCCTAAGTGTGCATCAACATCAATCGAATCAGCAATAAAAATGAAATGTAATGTCAACTTATCTGGGCCACCACATATAAAACACATTAATGCTGAAAAATTCACCAATCAACTATTACCTATACTGGACCCGGTAAATGTCGAAGTAATCTGTATGATGCGAGACCCTCTTGAATGGATAGAGAGTTGGTACAGGTATAGGATGAAAGATGCACTTAAAAACCCTGAACATCCTGCCCATAAAAACTATACTGGCAATGTTAGTTATGACGAGTTTATAGAATTATATTTGACTAAAGGTAAACGCCCATCATTTGCACACTTGTCTTCTCAATTTAATTTTATGAAATTGCAAGATGGTTCTATTGGTGTAGATAGGATATTTCCTATGAATAGGTTAGATTTAATTACTAGCTACTTATCAGATAAATTGGGTGTGGAAATTAATATTCCTATGCAAAATGTTTCCCCAAAGAAAGCGATTCAATTAGATTGCCGCCTTGAATCTTTACTTCGTGAACACTTAAAAAATGATATTAAATTGTATGAACTAGTTAAACACAACGAAGGATATAATAAGAAACTTCATTTAAACGAGTTTTCCACATTGATTTAAATTTACTTCATAACTTTGTAATGACCAATTCTCTATTCTCGATAATTTAAATTATATATCCAGAAATATTTTAATAGTTAGATAAAAAGAGTTACTAGAAAATTTTCATATATAACCTGAAAACTGGATAAGGATTGAACTAACTGCCCACCTTGCGATTAGATCATTCGACTAAAAACGGTTTGAAAGCAGCAAAGGTGGGCAGATGAATAACTTAATAGATATATTTTGCGATGACGATGATTTTTGTCATAAATTTATCCCTGTATAGGAGGCCGACTTAATTGCTAACGGGAACAAAAAACGAAAGCGCCAATCAAAGATGACATTGAGCGAATGCATGACTATCGTTATTGCTTTTCACCAATAAAACTATAGGGATTTAAAGGTCTTACATGTTGGCTTGGTTCAAAAGCATTGGCAGCATGACTTACCAAACCTGCTAAGTTACACGCTTTTGTTACACAAAATGTCTTCTTTAATTGTACCCATGTGCGCTTACTTTCAAACGGTAAAAAGAAAGCCCACAGGCATTGCATTTGTCGTCTCTACAAGCCTAAAAGTTTGCCACAATCTCAGTATTCCACGTAATAGGGCTTTGATGGTGTTGCCAAACGTGAGAAGGGAACAATGGGTTGGTTTTACGGTTTCAAGCTCCATTTATTGATTAACCATATAGGAGAAATTATTTCTCTGAAGATAACACTTATACCAGAGACTTGTTTGGTAATGATTAATCAAATATAGCTTATAATAAGTTTATTTTAATTATCGAGGTATAAATAGCAAATGAATGTTTTTATTTTATGTACAGGACGCTGTGGTTCAACAACCTTTACCAAAGCTAACGAATTTATCACAAATTTTACAAGTGGGCATGAAACCCGTTCAGGAATGTTAAATTCTGATAGATTCCTATACCCTACGTCCCATATTGAGGCTGATAATCGCTTATCATGGATGTTAGGCCGATTAGATGAAGAATATGGTGATTCCGCTATATATGTCCATTTACGAAGAGATACATTAAAAACAGCGCAAAGCTTTGTTAAACGTTGGGATTTTGGAATCATGAAAGCGTATCGTCAACAGATTTTAATGGGACTTAAATCAGATGAAATGGATGTTGAGCAAAAACTGGAAGTGTGTCTTGATTATTGTTATACGGTAAACAAGAACATAGAACATTTTTTAAGTGATAAATCTAAGACTATGAATTTCAATTTAGAGAACTCTGATATAGACTTTATACAGTTTTGGGATTTGATAGGCGCAAAAGGAGATCAAACTTCAGCGTTAAATGAATGGAAGATTGCGTATAATAAGTCACATTAAAATTGAAGAATATTTGAAATTATGATGAAAAAAGCATTAATCACTGGTATTACAGGTCAAGATGGGTCTTACTTAGCAGAACTTCTCTTAGATAAAGGCTATGAAGTTCATGGCATTAAAAGACGCTCATCATCTTTTAATACGGAAAGAGTTGACCATATATTTCAAAATTCACATGAAATAAATGATCAACGTTTTTTTCTGCATTATGGTGATTTAACTGATTCTTCTAATATAATACGAATTATGGAAGAGATACAGCCTGACGAAGTGTATAATTTAGGGGCTCAATCTCATGTAGCAGTATCTTTTGAAATACCTGAATATACGGCTGATGTTGATGCCATGGGTACACTACGTTTATTGGAAGCTATTCGCTTTTTAGGGTTAGAGAGAAAAACAAAATTTTATCAAGCATCAACTTCTGAATTGTACGGTGAAGTTCAAGAATCACCGCAAAATGAAAAAACACCTTTTCATCCTCGTAGCCCTTATGGTGTAGCCAAACTTTATGCATATTGGATTGTTGTAAATTACCGT
>Ga0105359_10004464_pt1 | contig 11174 bp, 11 predicted proteins | sample GOMGulsemesocosm_6_FD_83659 | JGI IMG/M metagenome (GOLD analysis project Ga0105359, IMG submission 83659) | Methane-oxidizing microbial communities from mesocosms in the Gulf of Mexico - GOM8C Gulf of Mexico | ecosystem: Environmental > Aquatic > Marine > Cold seeps | place: Gulf of Mexico... | reverse complement strand
GGTTAAGGTGGGTAAAGAGTTATTCACAGCATCAGGCCCTGCGATATTAGAGCAGCTTCACAAGCTTGATTTTGATGTTTTCTTAGATTTGAAGTTTCATGATATTCCTAATACTTGTGCGGGTGCAGTAGCCGCTGCAGCTGAGTTAGGTGTGTGGATGGTAAACGTTCATGCCTCGGGTGGTGAGCGCATGATGGTTGCGGCAGCCGAAGCCATTGCGAATAAAGGCCATAGGCCATTGTTGATTGCTGTAACTGTATTGACCTCTATGGAGCAATCAGACCTTACAGGTGTAGGCCTAGATATTAGCCCTCGACAGCAGGTAGAGTGTTTAGCCAAATTGTCTAAGCAAGCTGGTATGGATGGTGTAGTGAGTAGTGCGCAAGAGATTGAATTGATTAAAGATTTGTGTGGCAAAGAATTTTTAACAGTAACTCCAGGTATTCGGCCTGTAGGGAGTGCGGCTGGTGATCAACGCCGTATTATGACTCCACAGCAAGCTGTTGATGCCGGTGGAGATTATATGGTGATTGGCCGCCCAATTACTCAAGCGGATAATCCGCAACAAGTTTGTCTCGATATAATAAGTGGCCTCTCAGCTAGATAGCGTATACTGGTGCCAAAATAAAAATGTCGAAATGGTATGTGGTACTTACTAAGCCTAAGCAAGAAGAAAGAGCCGAAGAGCATTTAAAAGCTCAAGGTGGCGAAGCTTTCTTGCCTCGTATTCAGCTAGAAAAAATACGGAAAGGTAAAAGAGTTAACGTTGAAGAACCCTTATTTCCAGGTTATATATTCGTCAATGTGGAAGGTTGTGAGCAACTAGTAGGCAGTATTCGCTCAACGCGCGGCGTTAGGCAATTGTTAAAGTTTGGGCTTGAACCGCTAGAAATACGATCAGGTTTGATATCAGATTTACGAAGCCGCTGTTGTAACAAATTAGAAAATCAATCTGAAAGATCGGCTAATAAGCAGACTGTTTTTCAGCAGGGCCAGATAGTAGAAGTTACTACGGGTCCGTTTAAAGATTATCAAGCAATGTTTAAACAATTTGATGGTGAGCGGAGAGCCGTCATCCTATTGAATTTATTAAATCAACAGCAGGAATTGCTGGTTGAATTGGAGCAGCTACAAGCTTAATTTAGTTTGCAGTTGAGAGCAAAAGGATGCGACAACAGGGAAAGTTCGCGAGAACCCTCGGGCGGTAGCGTGCCTAAACGCTTTTCATCTTTCTGCTTGTCTCTTATTAATTACTCTTTATATTTTAGAGTAGGCCGAATTATGAAAGTAGTCATCCCTGACGCTGGTTATGTTGGCCTTTCTAATGAGATGCTATTGGTACCGCTCAATGAAGTTGTTGCTATGAACAGCATTGCTGGGGAAATTGATTGTTGCTGAACAATCTCCAATAGCAGGTGTTGAAATTGAAGCTTTTTTAACAAATAAAGAACTGAATTTTACAGAAACTTTAAATAAAGAAGCAGCTTACAAAAATGCTGATTATATAATAATTGCTACTCCCGCTGATTATGATATTGAAAATAACTACTTTAATATCTCAACGGTAGAGCCAGTAATGAAAAATGTGATGGCCATTAATCGGAGTGCTGTGATGGTGATTAAATTGACAGTACCAGTAGGTCATGCCGCTCGTATTAAAGAAGAGCTTGAGTGTGAGAATATCATATTATATCAAGAGTCTTTAGGTGAAGTAAAAGCGCTTCACGCTAATTTGAACACTTCACGAATTATTATAGGTGAACGATTAGTAGGAATAGGGACGTTTACAAGTTTACAAGTTTATAAGTACAGGCATCATTAAAAGAATATTGAGATACTGCTTACTAATATTGCAGAAGCTGAAGCAGTTAGTTTATTCTCAAATACTTACCTCGCTATGCGTACTGCCTCTTTTAATGAGCTAGATAGCTATGCTGAAACCCATGGTTTGGATGCTAAACGGATTGACGAGGGAATAGCTCTGATTCCTGTATTGTTGATCATTACGAAAATCGAAGTTCAGTGATGGCTGTTACTGTTTACAAAAATATACAAGACAATTTTTTGCAAATTCTAATGATGAGCCAAGTGATATCGTACATGCAGTTGTTGATGCTAATACTGCTCGTAAAGATTTTATTGCTGATGCGATAATTTAATGAAATTCTAACATTGTAGGTGTATACCGTTTGGTATTGAAGTCTAGTTCTGATAATTTCAGGACTTCGGTGATACAAGGTAAAATGAAACGAATTAAAGCGAAGGGCAATGAAGATGTTATTCATAAACCTACTTTTGCTAGTGAGGATTTTTTAACTCAAGGGTAGTTAAATTTTAAATGTATTTAAACAGGTATTTGATGTCGTTGTCGCAAATAGAATAGCGAATGATATTGAAGATGTGAAGGGTATTATACCCGTGACTTATTTGGTAATGATTAGATGAAAGTATTAACAGTATTCGGTACACGTCCAGAAGCTATAAAGATGGCGCCTTTAGTGCATGCGTTATCTGGAGATGCACGCTTTGAATCAAAAGTTTGTGTAACTGCTCAGCATAGAGAGATGCTAGACCAGGTTTTGGAGTTATTCGAAATAAGTCCCGACTATGATCTAGACCTAATGAAATCTGGACAATCTTTGAATGAGGTGACTTCTAGGATTTTGTTACAGCTAAAGCCTGTTCTTGATGAATTTAAACCTGATGTAGTTCTGGTTCATGGGGATACGGCCACCACTTTTGCAGCGAGTTTGGCTTGCTATTATGAAAAAATAACGGTTGCGCATGTTGAGGCTGGCCTTAGAACAGGCGATATTTATTCACCTTGGCCAGAAGAAGCAAACAGAAAGCTCACTGGTGCATTAGCCCAGCTTCATTTCGCTCCTACTAAAATATCAAAAGAAAACTTAGTAAATGAAAATGTCAGAAGTGAAAGTGTTTTTGTAACAGGCAATACTGTAATTGACGCATTAATGCAAGTTGTTAAAAAAATTGAATCAAGTAAAGAACTACAGGCAAAACTCAAAACTAACTATAAGTTTTTGGATGAAAATAAAGAACTTGTTGTTATTACTGGTCATAGACGAGAAAATTTTGGGGCAGGCTTTGAGAATATATGTGCTTCTATTGCAGATGCGGCAATAAGTAACCCTGAAGTTCAATTTGTATACCCAGTGCACCTTAATCCGAATGTTCAAGAACCTGTAAATAGACTTCTAAGTAATGTTCGTAATGTGTACTTAATAGAACCATTGGAATACTTACCTTTTGTAAATTTAATGAGATTGTCGACATTAATATTGACTGACTCTGGTGGGATTCAAGAAGAAGCTCCAAGTTTAGGTAAGCCTGTTCTTGTAATGAGGGATACGACGGAAAGACCTGAAGCTGTAGCAGCTGGAACAGTTAAATTGGTTGGGACAAGTAAAGAAAAAATTGTAACTTCCATTAACGAATTACTTAAAAAAGATGTTATGTATCGTGAAATGAGTAAAGCACATAACCCTTATGGTGATGGCAGTGCTTGTCAGAAAATATTGGTAGAATTATCCCGCTTATGAAGTCTAAGGGTATTACTAAGTGGGGAGGGTATCTATATATTTTGTTTGCTGCCGTTTCGATCAGAGGGGCTGCTGTCCTAGCAATGATGTATATGGCAAGCTATTTTTCTATGGAAAAATTTTCTAATATATCTTCATTTTACAATATCGGTATGCTTATGGCTGCTTTTGTTGGTGGTGGGTGGCTGCAAACTCAGTTGAAGTTCGGTGGGCATGTAGATAAAGGTTTTTATTATGGGTCGTTTTTTATTTTAATGCTTTTGGCTGGGTTGGCATTAGTATTGATGTTGGTGTTAATGGATTTAGGTGGTGTAATATATATTCTGTCTATTGCAATTTATTCAGTACTTACTCAGGCTTTATGTAATGAGTATATTATAAAAAAATCTGATACGACATCATCAAAATTGCTCTTCGTATTCGGCATGCTATTGTGGATAGGTATTATTTATCCGGCTCAGAATCTAGAATTCGATTACTTACTTATAACTGCATTAGTTCTGACAATTAGTTCTTTGATAGCTGCATTTTTTTTAATAAGTAATAATAAAATTAAAAAGAGTGTAGATACTTTGTTTGTTTTGAAGTCTTTCACTCTGCCTGCTTATATTAGTTCAATGGTTACTATTCCAGTTATTCTCGTATGCTATTTGTATTTTACTAGTATTTCATCATATGCGGAGCAATCGGTTTTTAATGTTTCATACCAATGGTTTCAAATATTGGTTTTTATACCAGTTGCAATATCTCCGAAACTAATCCGACAGTTTTCAGGTGGAGAGGGTAAGGATGAAAAAATAATATATATTCTTATTTTATTATTGATAGTTTCATTTTCTATTGTGAATGTGTGTGGGGAGTTAGTGCTGGGTTTTTACCCAGGGTTGAATAAAGAGTTGCTAAGGACTGTTTGGGATGGGATGTTGGTAGCTTCGTTTTTCTCCGCAGTTTCCAGTATATTTGGTTTTTATATAGTATCAAAGCATAGTATGTGGGATGGGTTGAAAATAAATGCTATGTGGGCTTTAGCTTTTTTAATCTTATTTTTATCATATATTGAAAATTTAAATGCGGAAAATTTTTCTAACGTATTCTTATATTCTTATGTGAGTCACCTTATAATCTGTATGTTGTATTATTTAAAAAGGACTAAATCTTGATTAAGGTATTGTTTATAAGTAGTTCTCTTCCACCAAATTATGATTCTCAGACTATTAGAAATATATATTTCTTAAAAGCTTTGGATCGATCTGAGTTTTCTGTATCTATTTTAGTTCCTGATGATGAAGGAGTGGAGGATCCTAAGCTGGGATTTATTAAAAGAAAGATATATGCTGGTCAAGGGGTTGTAGCTAAATTCGAAAGCTATATGGTTAATAGCAAGTTTCCGAAAATAATAAAATATATAATATCTAATGTTTTGATGTATTTAACCGTTCCGGATAAGTACATTTTCATGAGTAAAAGAGTGATAAGCTCAATTGAAGGCTTAAGTTTTGATGTTGTTGTTAGCGCTTCAGGGGCGTATAGCGCTCATCAGTGGGCGGCAAAAATAGCAAAGCATAAAGGAATTGAGCATGTAGTAGAAATGGGTGATCCGTGGGCGGATAACCCAATTTGGCCTGAAAGCATGCTATATCGAAAGTTGATTAATAGAAGATTGGAAAGGTTAGCTCTAAGTAATGCTTCTTTGATTATTACTACTAACGAAAGGACTAGTAATCTCTATCGGAGTAGGTATAAAGCTAAGGTTTGTTCTGTTCCAATGGGTTACTCAAATAGCGAGCTGGACTTGCAAAATAAAGAAAGGCTATATAAGACATTTATTGCTATACAAGAGGGAGTTTTGAACTTTGGCTACGTAGGGGTTAGCTTTAAAAAATCAAGAGACCTTAGTCCGATAATTAAAATTATGGGACAGTATGATGAAAACCTGCTTATTGTTGGTCCACATAGTCAAAGCTATGAAGATTTAGCAAGTAATTTGGGAGTTGGAAATGTGTTTTTTATGGATAAAGTCTCATATCAGCAGTCACTTCTTTTAGCTGTAGATGTAGATGTGAATATCGTGATTGGTAATACTGGAGGCTTACAAATTCCAGGTAAGTTATATTTGACTTTGGGTGTTCCATTACCTCTATTGTATATTACTCAGTGCATTGAAGATCCTGCTGTTGAAATACTAAAGGGCTTACCTGGTATATATATATGTGGGAATAATGAGGTGGAACTTGAAAAAGCAGTGGCGTATATCGTAAGTAATTATAGCAATAGTAAACTGCAAAGTGAAATTAGATCCCGTTCGTGTGATGTGGCTGTGTTTGAATGGGGGAGTATTGGAGCTGAGTTTAGTCGTGAGCTACTTGAGCTAATGAGAAAAGAGAAATGAAAGCTATTGATTATTTGTTGGTCGATTTTATTAGTCCTAGTGGGCATGGAAAAATAAATAACTATTTTGTGGAAAACTTAATAGAGGAAAAATATACGGTTACTGTGTTAGCTAAGAAAAATTATAGCTTCATGAGTCCTAGTAATTTTATAATATTCCACACATTGTTTGAAAATGATTCTCAAGCTTGGAGGCATTATTTAGAGCAGGTTATATTTTCTTTTATTAGTTTACTTATCAATATAAGGACTGTGATAGCTGCTGACAAGATAGTTTTTTTATCTTATGACAATGTAGTAAATATTCATCTGTTTATTCTCCTTAAATATTTTTTTAAAAAAGAAGTGTATGTCATTGAGCATAATACAGTAAATGAAGGGGGTAGCGGTATTGTTTCGTATATTAAGAGAGTCGCTAGGCAAGCACAGGCTCTAATTATTAAGTCAATAGTCTTTGAGGAGTATATAGGTAGGTACTTACAGAAGGTTTATGGGTTTAAATATACAGTTGTAAGTCATCCTATAATACTATCCTTAGATGAGGGTGGAGCGAAATGTAGATTTGATATATTTTCTCCGAGTGGAAGTACACCTTTTGATGTTCATGTATTTCTATCAAAGTACTCAGTATTAGCTAACGCGAGCGTCTGTGTGAAAGATGAAGGGATTGAAACTTTTAGTGAGTTATTTATACAAAAAAGATACTTTGATGATTATGATACTTATATGCTTAGTGCGAAAATTATTATTATAGGTGCTGAATTTGAATATCGAGTCTCAGGCGTTTTTTATGAGGCATTAGCAACAAGTGCATACATCGTAATGAAGAAATGTAAGTTTTCGATAAATGTAATAAAAAAGTTTCCTGAAAAAATACGTATTTATGATGATTTTTCAGAGTTGAAGGTTTTGCTGAATGGACTTATGATCAGCGACGTTCAACCTGAGCCGATTGACTTAGATTTATTTAATATCCAATCAAGTCTTTCATTAATAAAGGGTAATTAATATGAAGTTAGTATACATCTATTCTGAATTACCAACTTATGTGAGGGTAGAAAAGAATTTAACATTATTTAAAGAACTTTATAGTGAGGTGGTCTATATTGGCTGCAATAGATCGGGAGGAGAGTGGGATACGCCAGTGAGTGGTATAGAATACCATGTCTATGAAAAAGAAATAGCTCATGGAGGTCTTGCTTCTGTAAAAAACTCATTGAGTTTCTTACAATACGTAATTTCAAAATTAAAAATCTTAAAACCAGATGTCGTTATTTTTTGTAATGAAGAATATTATCTTCCATTTATTCTTCCATTCGTACCTAGACCGAAGTATCTAGTTTGCGAGGTCTTAGATAGCTTGGCTATTAGAGTGGTTGGGCCAATGTCGATTTTTACATCATTATTTAATGTTTATTGTAAGTATGTTAGAACAAGAGTTGATCTTATTGTTGAAATGACTGATGAAAGACTGTCGTTTTATGATGAGAAAAAATTAAATACTGTTGTAATTCATAACTCACCTATGAATAGATGTAATGACCTATCTCTATCTCTATCTCAATCAATTATTGCTAAGTTACCAAATAAACCCTATATCTTTATTTCGGGAAGTATTTTACAGGGAATTAGTGGAATAGAGACACTTTTAGAGGCTGTGTCAAGACTGGAGCGAATTGAGATTGTATTTGCAGGAAGAAAATCTAGCCATTGGGTCGATGAGGTTATAAATCACCCAAAGGTTAATTATCTGGGGGTAATTAGTCCAGAAAATGCCTTGTTAGTGGCAAAGAATTCAATGGCAATGTACGCACATTATAAGCCAGTGAATCGAAATTATGTATTTGCAGCACCTAATAAATTATATGACTCTTTATCAATCGGAAAGCCATTGATTATTAATCAAGAGTGTAAGGCTTCTGATGTGGCTATTAAGGCTGGAAATGCATTTATTTCCAATTATGGTGATGTAGATATGCTTGAGGCAAAAATATTACAACTAATTGCTCTAACTTCTGAAGAGAAATTGGCTATGCATGATAAAGCAACGTCTATTTTTATGAAGGAGTACTCTTGGGGAGTAATGCAAAAGCGTTGGATTTCTGCTTTGAATTTTAATAGGTAATAGCTACAAGTGTTTGAATTTAATTTTATTACAGCGGTGCTACTTTGCATTGTATATTCTTACAATACCGCTAAGAAAGGCGTTGTTTTATCACCACATATGATTTATTGGATTGTGTTGATATATGTTATATATATACCAAATATGGGAAAGGAAGCGAAGGGGTTTGAATACGATTTGATGTACTTAATAGCAAACTTAGGTGGTTGGCTAGCTTGTTCATTTTATAAAATACCGATATATTGCGAAAATAAATTCAAAAAAGTCCCCGTGAATATATATATTTATATATTGTCATCGATATATGCACTTTTTATGCTTTATACAATTATTAATATAATCGTGACAGCGGGAGGGGTAATTAATGCGTTGGAAGTGTCAAGATTAGACTCATATTTGACTAGCGGTATTCTTAAGGGAAGAACCTTTGAGCTTTTGATGTTACTACCAACGGTTGCATATTATTTATTGATAGGTAAGTTATTCGAAACGGGTAAGTTTGTTCGTTCTTTTGTTCTTATAATGTTACTTGTTATTTATTTTTTCTTTATTGCCAATACTAGATTGCCGATTATTATGCCGCTAATGGCTTTTGCCGTTATTGTTGTAAATAGGTATAAACCTATTGATATGAGGTTATTAATGCCAGTTGTATTAACATTTGGCATTGTATTTGTTTTAGTATATTCAGTTTTTGCATCATCTATAAGAAATGGAAGAATTCATGATATAGGAGAAATAGCTGAAAATTTCTTTGAAGAATCAAGTAGGCAGGATAGTGGTCAATTAGGTTATTACGACTGGGTGTACGACTTGTATGTTAAAATTGATAAGGATGAGATTGACCATGATTTTGGTGCAGCTTGGCTATATTATTCTCCATTATCATTTATTCCTCGGAGTTTGTGGAAAGAAAAACCTATAACGTCCACGTCAAATAGGCTGACTGAAATGGTATATGATCAGCAAGTAGGTAGTGGTACGTTAATCTACACCTTTACAATTATCGGTGAGGCTTATTGGCAGTTTTCTTATATTGGAGTATTTATAGTCCCATTTTTGTTAATAGGTATGTATATATTGGTTTTTAATAGTGTTTCAAAATTAAAATATTCGAGTTACTGGCAAGGAATGATACTAATTGAAATGATTCCCTTTGTAAGGGCAGAACTCCCGATCGTACAGGTAATGTTGAATCTCATGATCTTATCACTAATATTTTTTCTTTTAAGTAATTTCCTAAAAATTGAAGCACCCAAGTGAATTTTTTGAAACTAATATCAACTAAAGAATTTGTTGGTTATTTGCACGGTATTGCATTTAAAATATTATCTATATTAGCAAAGATGTATTTTTTCTTTTTTTTGGTTGTAGGCTTAAAAGAAGGGGTTTTTTTCGATTTTTTTTTCATTCTAACAATTGGTGCGATTTCAGCTAGAGTAGTGGCTGCTGGCGCTGAAGATCAAATACCTATAGACATTAAATGTTTCTCTCGTGATTCACCAGGGTATATTTTTATATACCAAAGATTGTTATTTTTATATTTTATATCACTATTGTCTGTATTTATTTCTGATAATATTTGGTTGATATATATCTTAAGTATTTTGTCTTTTACCACAACCTTCTATTTCATAGGTATCTTAAGATCTTACAAACCTAAGTATTATGAAATGCTTACAGAGCTTACTTGGCCGTTTTTTGTACTAATTATTTTTTTAGGAAATTTAGAAACAATACATCAATTAGTGTTGGCTTTTTTTAGTGTTTATTTTTTGTTGCATGTATTTGTATATTCTAAAACTGAATTCGGTATTAATTCCAGAAACGATTACAATTTAGTAGTTAGAACATTTTTTAATGGAAGAAGTAAAATTGTTTCTAATTTATTGCTTGTACTTTTATTAAGAGGATTGATTGTTTGGAGTGGGTTTTTTGATGAAAAGAAAGATGATTCTTTGGCTATAAGTGTTGCAATTGGAGAAGCATTTTGGCAAATATGCATGGTTATTGTTTATCGTAACTATAGTGTTAGTTGTAAAGAGGGTCCTAGTTACTTTAGGGTTTGGAGGACCTTTCTGGTATTCATGTTAATGGCGGTTGTTTTCTCTATTGCCCTGTATTATTTCAATCTGATGTTCGGAGATAGGATTGGACTTCCAGTGGACTATATATTTTACTCTGTTTTGTCTTATGTGTTTATTGCAGCAATTTTAGATGTTAGGTATTATTATTGGGCCAGTGGTCAATATACGGCTTTAGCCTTATTATCTATATTATTACTTGCTGTAATTCCCTTGATTTTGGTTATTTATTTCCCTTTAGCAACTTGGCTAAAGTTATATTGCGCAGGGGTTTTTATATTTATGGTTATTATCTATATACTGTCGCTCTTAGATTTCATAAAGTGTCGATAGTTTCTTTTACTATTATAGGAGTGCTATGAAAAAAGCATTGATTACTGGCATTACTGGCCAAGATGGCTCGTATCTAGCCGAGTTGTTATTAGAAAAAGGTTACGAAGTACACGGTATTAAACGTCGTGCTTCATCGTTGAATACCCAGCGTGTTGATCATATCTATCAAGATAGTCATGAAGAAAATGTGAACTTCTTCTTACATTATGGTGATCTGTCAGATTCATCTAACCTAACTCGTATTATTAAAGATGTGCAGCCTGATGAAATTTATAATTTAGGCGCACAATCACATGTGGCCGTTTCGTTTGAAGCACCTGAGTATACTGCTGATGTTGATGCTTTGGGTGCGCTGCGTATTCTTGAAGCTATTCGCTTTTTAGGTTTTGAAAAGAAGACTCGTTTTTACCAAGCGTCTACTTCTGAGTTATATGGTGAAGTTCAAGAAATTCCTCAGCGCGAGACCACTCCGTTTCACCCTCGCTCTCCTTATGCCGTTGCGAAAATGTACGCTTATTGGATTACGGTTAACTACCGCGAATCTTATGGTATGTATGCGTGTAACGGTATTTTGTTTAATCACGAATCCCCACGCCGTGGAGAGACCTTTGTTACTCGCAAAATCACTCGTGCTTTAGCAAATATCTCGCAGGGTTTAGAGCAGTGTTTATTCTTGGGTAATAT
>Ga0105359_10004462_pt1 | contig 11178 bp, 7 predicted proteins | sample GOMGulsemesocosm_6_FD_83659 | JGI IMG/M metagenome (GOLD analysis project Ga0105359, IMG submission 83659) | Methane-oxidizing microbial communities from mesocosms in the Gulf of Mexico - GOM8C Gulf of Mexico | ecosystem: Environmental > Aquatic > Marine > Cold seeps | place: Gulf of Mexico... | reverse complement strand
TATAAATCATCAATGAAAAAATGCCTTAGTTAATCGGATTGATTGGGGGTATTTATTGACCCAAGATCCGTTTTCTGGAAATTAATAGCGTCATGCCCAGTAGAATGAGTATAAAACCATTACCCGCAGCGGTAACTTCTACAACCTCTTCTTCGGGCAGTTCTTCTTCGGGCAGTTCTTCTATGGGCAACGCTTGTTCTCTAGGAGTAGCAACCTGCACACTGTCTATATGAATATTTATGACGGAATCGGTTTGATTATTTAATAAACCTATATCTTGCTGAATGTCTCCATGAATGATGGATAGGTGCTCAACAGAGAAGGCGAATTTATTAACGGTTATTGAATATTCTACAGAGCTCGAATCTACATTGTTTAATTGCCCTTCAATGATAGAGCCATCCGTTGCTACTAAGCGAACGATAGGGGCTTGTTGAGTAAAATTAAGGGTAGAGGTTGTTACTTTTCCTGATACTGTCATTGGGTTTTCTAATAGTTCTAACTCAACCGTCAGTGCATTGCTATTTAATGGCGCAATCACTGTTTGGGCTTGGTAGTTAGTTGCGCTGATACTTAAGTCGCTATCGATGTCCGCTGGTAGAGAAACAGTTAGCTGTCCCAGTGAATCGGTCGAGAGTTGAGTTTCTAGCCCCCAAATAATAAAGCGGTCATCTTGAATTTCAATATCGGCCTGAATACCTGTAGCAAGAGAGTCGACAACATTCATTGATACTTCATGCAGTGCTATCAATTGCACCTCTAAATTACCTTGAGGCAGGTTAATACCATCAGCACTGATTGTCGCCAGGCTAGCAATGGGGTTTTCAATAACATTAAGTTCAACGATTGCTCGGTTAAAATTAGCCGCATCATCACTGCTGGTTACTTGGATAATTTCAACGCCATTTTTTTGCAGGCTCAGCTCATTATTTTCTTGTGATAAATACAGGTCTAGAGTGCTACTAGCAGGAGCGCCTTCAATAAATAATTGCTGCTGTGATGAGGCCGAAATCAACTGATCAATATTGGCGCTCAAACGTAATGGGCGTTGAAGAGTAAAGCTCGCGCTTTCACCATTTGTATCGACGATAATAACTTCATAAGATCCAGCGAATGCCCCGTTGCTTGGCATTGCTAGAGAGTATTGACCATTTGTTTCGCTTAATAAATTCGACTCAACGGCTTGGCCATCATAGATAACAGAGACTGTTTGATGATGGCTGCCCCCTGTTAAGCTAAAGCTAAATGCGTCGAAATTAATATTACTGCTTTCACCGTCTTTTAAATCTATATTGGGTGAGTTTAAATTGAAGTCTTCATGGATCACCACATCTATTTGCTGCTCAGCTACTAACTCACCATCACTTACACTGACGACAAGGTTAGTCGTACCTGTGAAGTTATTAATGGCTTGCAGTATTATTATATTCTCTGAAATAACCGCATTAACCTGATTGTTATTGGCAGAGACTAAGGCGTAGTTAAGACTATCCGCTTCGGCATCAGAGGCTGTTAATGTTATTGATAATGCATTGGAGTATAGGCTGGAGAAATTAGCAGCACTGGTGAATACAGGAGCTGTATTAGGTATCGCACTAATGGTCAAAGCATAACTTTGGTCAGTACTACCAGAATCACCATCAGTTGCACGAAGGGTAATGGTTGTATCGCCAAGATAGTTATTAACTGGAGCTAAGGTTAAGGTCGAACCCGAGATCGATGCGATTACTTGGTTGGTATTTGAGTTTAGTACGGCAAAAGTAATACTGTTATTCGTCGTTTCGATATCCGTCGCAGTTAAGATTACATCTAGGTTATTACCGTATTGAACTGAACCCGAAGCTGAGTTGGTGAATACGGGTAAATCATTGTCTGAGTTAATAGTAAGGGCAACGACTTCAGAATCGGTAAGTAAACTATCACTCACGGTCACTGTGATATTAGCATTACCAAAATAGTTAGCAGCTGGAGTTAAGGTTAATGTACTGCCTGATATAGAAGTGCTCACTGAACCGTTATCGGAAGATGCTGAATAAGTAAGAAAATTACCTTCGCCATCCGTCGCAGAAAGGTTAATTACTTTCGTAGTATCTTCGTTGGTCGACTGTGCACCAATGGCATCTAATATAGGTGCGGTGTTCTGAATTGCGCTGATCGTTAAGCCATAAAATTGATCAGTGCTACCAGAGTCGCCATCGGTTGCGCGAAGGGTAATAGTCGTATCCCCAAGATAGTTATTGACTGGAGTTAACGTCAAAGTTGAACCTGAAATCGATGCAGTCACTTGGCTGGTATTCGAGCTCTGCACAGCAAAAGTAATGCTGCTATTCACTGTTTCAACATCAGTCGCGCTTAAGGTGATATTTAGGCTATTTCCGTATAGAACGGATCCCGAAGCCGAGTTAGTGAATACGGGTAAATCATTGTCTGAGTTAATAGTAAGGGCAACGACTTCAGAATCGGTAAGTAAGCTATCACTCACGGCCACTGTGATATTAGCACTGCCAAAATAATTCGTTGCTGGAGTTATGGTCAAAGTACTGCCGGATATAGAAGTGCTCACAGAACCATTATCAGAACTTGCAGAATAAGTGAGGGAATTACCTTCGCCATCCGTCGCAGAAAGGTTGATCACTTTCGCACTATCTTCGTTGGTCGATTGTGGACCAATGGCATCTAATACTGGAGCTGTATTCGGTGTTGCGCTGATCGTTAATACATAACTTTGATCTGTGCTGCCAGAATCGCCATCGGTCGCACGAAGGGTAATCGCTGTATCCCCAAGGTAACTATTGACGGGAGTTAACATCAAGGTCGAACCTATAATCGATGCAGTCACTTGGCTCGTACTCGAACTTTGTACAGCAAAACTAATGCTGCTATTCGCTGTTTCGATATCAGTTGCGCTTAATGCGACATCTAGGTTGCTACCGTATTGAACAAAACCAGATGCTGAGCTGGTGAATACCGGTAAATCATTGTCAGAATTAACTGTAAGTACAACGATTTCAGAGTCAGTCAGTAAACTATCACTTACGGTCACCGTGATATTAGCACTGCCAAAATAGTTCGCTGCAGGAGTTAGAGTTAATGCGCTGCCAGATATAGAGGTAGCCACAGAGCCATTATCAGAAGAGGCTGAATAAGTAAGGGGATTTCCTTCGCTATCCGTCGCAGAAAGGTTGATCACTTTAGCACTATCTTCATTGGTTGCCTGAGCGCCAATAGCGTCTAAAACAGGAGCTGTATTGGGTATTGCTGTGATTGTTAATTCGTAGCTTTGATCAGTACTACCAGAATCACCATCGGTTGCTCGAACTGTAATCGTTGTATCCCCAAGGTAATTATTGACGGGCGTTAACGTCAAAGTCGAACCTGAAATCAATGCGGTCACTTGGCTCGTATTCGAACCTTGTACGGCAAAAATAATACTGCTATTTGCAGTTTCGATGTCGGTTGCGCTTAAGGTGACATCCAAGCTATTACCATATTGAACCGAACCTGAAGCTGAGCTAGTGAATACTGGTAAATCATTTACCGAGTTAACCGTCAGTACAACGACTTCCGAATCAGATAGTACGCCATCAGAAGCGGTTACCGTAATATTGGCACTGCCAAAATAGTTCGTTGCTGGAGTCAGGGTTAAAGTACTGCCGGATACTGAAGCGGTGACAGAGCCATTATCAGAAGAGGCTGAATAGGTTAAAGAATCGCCTTCACTATCAGTAGCGGCAAGAGTAATTATTTTGGCATTATCTTCATTACTCGACTGAGCGCCAATGCTGGTTAAAACCGGTGCGGTATTCGCTGAGGATAGAGCCCAGCCCATATCTTGTAATAATTGTGTTGCCATACCTGGGGTGGTTAAAAATTCGGTGTAGCTTGGCTCCATAATCTCGTTAGGAGTTGCATCTTTACTAAAATGAGAAACTGAGCTGCCACCTTCATAAGGGCTAGGGGCATACATCTCAACTTTGCTGCTATTAATGCCGTCTGTGAGTATTGATGCTGCGGTGGAGCTATTAACGTTAGTCCCAGTCCATACCAAATTATTGCTATTGGTCATAGATGTTAAACGCTCGCTATCATTCATAGCCGCCCAGGATTTATTAGCGGATTGATCATAGAGGTTAGCGCTATAAGCATCCATATAGCCTGAGTTTAAAGCCCCATTTGAATATACCCAGGATGAAACCCCTAAACCGTGTAAAAGTTCATGTATTACAACGGATAAAAATGAGGTGTCATTTACGTATTCAGCACCGGCTAGAGTCGGGTCATCGTAGCCGTAATACCAATCGACACCAAATAAGCAGTTATCATTATTATCCATATTCGAATTGAATGTCGCAGAGATCTCAGCCGTCGTCGAATTGTTGTCTGAATTGGATAGGTTATTAGCTAGAGCGATAGGGTAAATGGTATTGGCTAATGGGACATTGGCTGTATTAAGAAGACCAGATACAGCGCCGGCACTGCCTAAAATACCTGAACCAGAGCTGCAAGCTAAACCACTGAATGATGCATCCACTTTTACATCAATCTTGATATCTAGAAAAGTTTCGAGAATGTCGGCTGCTTTTTGAAAGGTATTGAGTCTTTGAGCGCCTAAGGTTGTACCTGGGTTACCACCAATAGCTGCTGTAGCGGTAGCATCAGTGAATCCCGTGATAGGGTTAATAACGATATTGGCGCTGTGGCCAATCAGCGGGAAAATTGAAAACAAACTTAGAACAACTAATCTTATCAACATTGGTAACCGCCACGACTCTGAAAATAATCTCAATCAATAGATTAGGTGTGGTGGTTATTTAATAACACTGTGTTCTGTGGTCGAAGTGTAACCGAGAGTAGTAAAGTTGTTGGCTTGCGTAAGAAGGAGGAGTGAAATTCAGCTATGAATAGAAAGTCGTATTAGAATCAAGTAAATATATGATTTGCTTTAGTTTTCTGTGGGAGTAATGCGAGTTTCAATAATTTTTGCTTTCCCATCTTTACCAATTACAGCAACGGGTACGTGCTGAAATTGGCCTTTAAGGTCGATTGTACTGCTGCCATCAGCATTATGCTCTACAGTTAGTTCAGATGCGGGGATACGTTTTGCTTCTAATGCATCCTTAATATATTGAGGGATCACTATATCTTCTTCTGAAGAGCTTTCAGTATCGCCATCGATATGTTGATGACTATTGGTTAAATCATTGCTTATTGAGTTCTTAGCATCAGACGGATTAGTTTTCTGTATTTTAAGGGGTTCGGCATCCTCTTGCTGAACTGGCTCAATGGCGACCGGCTTAGGTACTTCAACTCGAACACCTGGGTTTATAAAGTAAATAACCGCAGCAACGGTTAATAAAATAGCTAATGCAGCGAACTTACCCATATCGTTTCTCCAATGATCAATCTTGTTATTGTTATTCTTCTATTTTTAGCATGAGTGACGATTCACTGGCAAATAAATAGCGTATTTTCTTTAGCGCCTTTTATGTTTTGTGAAACGCGTCGCCTCAGTTTCCATGGGATTTTCAGGCCAGGGGTGTCTAGGGTAACGGCCTCGCATATCTTTGCGTACATCAAAGTAGCTGCTACTCCAAAAGTGGGGTAGGTCTTGAGTAATCTGCAAGGGTCTACGAGCAGGGGATAACAGGTGTAGCATAAGAGGAAGGCTACCCTTACAAACACTTGGCTGGCCTTGATAACCGAACATTTCTTGTAGTTTTACCGCTAATACTGGAGGGGACTGACTGTAATCAATTTTGTAATGAGAGCCGCTTGGCACTTCAATCTTCTCAGGGACAAGCAGCTCAAACTCTTTCGTTTTATCCCAGCCTAAACGGTTTATAAGCGCCTGTTTTAAATCGACATTTTGCAAACTCTTGGGTGAGCGACAGTTGGTTAGTAACGGCATTAGCCAAGATTCGATATCGTCGATTAAGGCGGAATCACTGAAATCAAGCCAAGGTTTTGAGCTTTCGCGCAGTGGACTCTGTTGGTGAAAATTAAATGCTAGCTGCAGGCGAGCTTGCAGTTGTAGACATTCGCCTGTCCAAGGGAGAGGGGTTATACCGTTATCAGTAAAGTAGTTCAGCCAAGCTTGATGCCATTGCTCATCGCTCAGATTATTCAGCTTTTTATGCTTTAGCAGAATAGAGCCTAAATAATCCCGTTCTTCTGCGATGAGCTGACCCTTTTCGTTCCACTCAATATGACTCTTGCTTTGAATGTGGGAAGTAAAGAGAGTGAGTAGTTCATGTTCCGCTATCGGCATGGCTTTGCGAATTAAGCTCCCACCTTGTTGATTATCTTCAATATCACTAACGATGAGCCATGCTTCACCGATTAACGATGAACTTGGGTGAAGCTGTGCCCCTCGACCTGAACTCAGTAAATATTGGCCATCACTATTATCCCGTAATCGAGCAATTCGATCAGGGAAAGCCAAAGCGAGTAGTTGAGCAATGGTCAGGTGCGCTGTATTAATATTTAGAGGTTTGTTTTTAGTAATTTGCTTGGTCCATACCAGCGCTTGACGGTGCAATGCAGAGTATTGTTTTTTGTTGGCTATAAGCTGAGTTAAAGAACGACTCAAATCATCATTGTTGCGCAGGGTTTTAGGGGTATCGGTTAGCAGGGCGGCAAGTAACGAAGCCTGCTCTAAGCTTTTTTGGTCGGCGGTATTCAGCAGCATATGTGCAAAGCGTGGATTTAAGCCCAACTGGCTCGCTTGCTCACCTTGGCTGGTGATTTGAAGTTTCTCATCTAATAGATCGAGTTCCGTTAAGAGGCTCTGAGCCTGTTTTATAGTGCTGCTTGGTGGTGGTGTTAGCCAGTCGAGTTCTTCGACTTGAGCCCCCCATTGAGCGATATTTAGCACCAAATCACTGAGTTCAATACGGCTGATCTCAGCTGAGCTATGGGCTTCTAATGAGCTTTGTCCCTGTTCGCTCCAAAGGCGATAGCAGATTCCCGCCTCTATCCGACCAGCTCGGCCTGCTCTTTGTATCGTTGAGGCTTGAGATGTTTTTTTAGTGATTAGGCTGTTCATCCCACTGCGGGCATTGTAGTTGAGCTGCTTTTCTAAGCCGCAATCAACAACGATGCGTATGCCTTCAATCGTCAGTGAGCTTTCGGCGATATTGGTGGCGAGAACAATTTTTCGTTGGCCTTTCTCCGTTGCCTGTATCGCTAGTTGCTGATCTTTATCGCTAAGTTGTCCATAAAGAGGGTGAATGCTGATGGTTGGTGATCGTAGAGACGAATATTGAGCGCTGTTCAGCTTCTCTTGTAATTGCTGCTGCACAAATTGAATATCGCGCACCCCAGGCAGGAAGGCCAAGATACTACCGTCATCTTGCTGTAATGCTGACATGATAGCGTCTGTCATCTGGTTACTTAAACGCTTCTTGGTATCAAAGCCTAGGTAGTTATATTCAATGGGGAAGCTACGTCCAGGGCAAAACAGAGTATTGGCGTCGAGCAGTTTTTCTAAGGCTTCTTTATCCAAGGTTGCCGACATAACCAAGAGTTTTAAATCTTCACGGAACAATTGTTGGCATTGTAGGCTCAAAGCTAAACCTAGGTCGGTATTAACTGAGCGTTCATGGTGTTCATCAAAGATGATGAGGCCAATGTCGCTGAGTTCAGGGTCTTGCAGTAAGTAGCGGGTTAAAATACCTTCGGTAATGACTTCTATGCGGGTATTTTGACTGACTTTAGTATCTTGGCGCATGCGGTAGCCGACCGTTTGCCCTACTGGCTCATTGATACTTTTTGCCATAAAGAGTGCGGCGTTGCGTGCAGCGAGGCGACGGGGTTCGAGCATGATGATTTTTTTATAGCTACCATCATCATTTTTTAGCCAATCTGCGTCTAAAAGTGCCAAAGGTACACGAGTAGTCTTACCGGCACCGGGTTGAGCGGATAATATGACATTTTTATTCTGGCTTAAGGCCTGATTTAATTCTGGTAAGATAGAATCAATCGGTAAACTATTCATTAATTATGTGGCCTTACTTTTATACACAGGTGAGGTTTGGGCTCTAAGGGGTATTGTATGTCAGATTCGTCAGAAATTTTAGATTTTGCGCAAGCTGCTGAGCGCCGCAAGCACGAAAAGCGCGAAGAGAAGGTCACTGACATCCGTGATCAGTTCGATCGGGCTTTTAATACTAAGTCCAAACCGACCCCGGTTAAGGATTTTTTACGTAAGAAAAAAGCTAAGAAAAAGCGTTAGAAGTCTGGGGTTTTAAGAGCCAGAGCATTTTGGTTTTTTAATCGCAATGCGCTTGCGTTCAGCATGGAGTTCATCCTTGTACGGCACGCTGTGAATACGCCGCTTCGCTCTCCCTGTAAGCTCAACGATTGCTTCCCTGCAATCGGATGGCCTTCAACGATAAACTCCATGCTTCAACGCGAATTGCTAGCGGCTCTCTAATTTTTACTCTCTTACTTCACTTCTCTTCAAATAAAAAAGTTGTGTATATCAGGTATTAGCCGTCATATTTCCGATCGACTTCAACTCATGAATTTAAGAGCATCTTATGTAGTGATGTATTGGGTGGTTGCTTTCAGGTGGCGTCATTTCGCATGGATGCGAAATACGAGGCCCCAGGGAGAGTGAGGTACGAACGAGGGGTTTACGCCGTCCCCTGAAAGGAACTACCCAATACAGTGCTTGCAAAGGTGTAGAGTAACGGCGTTTAAATGAAACGAAAGAGCTTAAGCTTTGCGTTGCAAAAACACACCACACTCGATGTGGTGGGTATAAGGAAACTGATCGAATAGCGCAAAGCGCTTTATTTCATGGGTTTTGGTGAATTCTTGCAGATTGTTGTGCAAGGTTTCTGGATTGCATGAAATATAAATAATGTTGTCATAACCTTGAGTTTGTTTCACTGACTCGTCATCAAGCCCTGAGCGAGGTGGATCAACTAAGGTTGTAGTGAAATTGTAGGCGTCTAAATCAATACCTTCTAAGCGGCGGAAGGGACGAACACCTTGCAAGGCTTGAACAAACTCTTCACTCGACAGGCGGGCGATAATTAAATTATCGATGCCATTTTTTTCAATGTTATCTTGCGCGGCATAAACCGAGGTTTTAGAGATTTCTGTCGCCATAACTTTGTTGTAATGCTCTGCCAAAGCGATGGAGAAATTACCGTTACCGCAATACAGCTCTACCAAATCCCCCGATAACGGCTTTGATAATTCCTGTGCCCAGGCCAACATTTTTTGGTTCATGCCGCCATTTGGCTGAGTGAATCCACCTTCGATTTGCTTATAGTGATATTGCTTGCCCGCGATGGTTAATGTTTCGATAACATAATCACGTTCTAGCACTACTTTTTGCTTACGAGAACGGCCAATAATAGGGAAGCCTATCTTCGCCTGAAGTGCTTCAGCCGCGGCTTTCCATTCTTCATCCAGTGGTTTGTGGTAAATCATGGTGATTAACGCATCGCCGCTGAGTGTCGTCAAAAACTCCATTTGGAACATGCGCTGCATTAATATGTCATTTTCAGGCTGGTGGATAGCCTCACGCATTTCAACCATAAGCTTATTAATTAACTTACTGGCAATAGGAAAGTCGGTAACTTCATAAGGATCTTTTCTCTTACCCGGCTCAAACATAGCGTAAAAACAACGACCATCTTGATGCCAGATACGGAACTCTGCGCGCAAGCGAAAGTTCTCCGGTTCGCTGGCAAATACTTCTAGCTTAGGTAAAACCTGTTGATCGGCAAAATTGGCGAAATCAAGTTCAATTTTTGCTTGTTTTTCGTCTAACAGGGATTGGTACTGATCAGGATTGGTCATTGTATGTTTTAACTAGCGTCATAGAGGTATAAAAGGATATGGGCGCATTATACGAGAAGCTAAGAGCTAGGCATAGCGAAGCCAGTCAAATAGCTCGCGTCATTTCAGCCAATGTAGGATATTCTAGTCTCGTTAGACTGAAAGAAAGCCCTAATTAGGAAGTGATTCATGCCACATGTACAAGAACTCGTCGATTTATTACGCTTAGAAGCTATTGGCGTAAATCGCTTTCGTGGACAATGCCAAGACTTAGGATTTCGTAATCTATTCGGTGGCCAAGTTTTGGGGCAAACCTTATCGGCGGCTAGTCAGACTTTGCCTGCAGGGGAGTGGGCGCCGCATTCATTACATGCCTATTTCTTACGCCCTGGCAATGTGGTTGATAGTATCGAGTTTGAAGTCGATTGTGTGCGAGATGGTCGCAGCTTTGCCATGCGCCAGATTACGGCCAGCCAAAATGGAAAAGCCATTTTGACGATGATGTGTTCTTTTCAGCACCCTGAAGAGGGATTTGAGCATCAAGATAAAATGCCAGAAGTGAAGGGGCCAGAAGGGGTTGTTTCACAGTTGGAGCTGAGTCGTATGTTTCAGGATAAATTTCCTGAGCGTGTGCGAAATATTTATACGGCTGATAAACCTATTGAAATACGCGCTCTTGATCCAATTAATATTTTTGCGCCAACAAAGCAAGATCCGATTAAATACGTTTGGATGAGAGCCGATGCTCCATTAGCGGACGATCCGATGCTGCATGCGAATGTTTTGACCTATGCATCGGACTTTAATTTAATTGGCACCTCCATGATGCCTCATGGGGTTTCTTTTGCGCAAAAAAATATGCAAGTCGCGAGTTTAGACCATGCGATTTGGTTTCATCGCCCTATCAAAATCGATGATTGGTTATTATATGCTTTGGATAGTCCTAGTGCTTCTTCCGGTCGTGGATTCTGTCGAGGGCAGGTTTTTAATCGACAGGGTGAACTAGTCGCTTCTGTTGCACAAGAAGGCCTTATTCGAAAAATTGATGTTGCGGACAAAAAATAAACGATGAATTTGATTTTCAGAATGTTGTGGTTATTGATACGCCGCAATAAAATACAGAATATTAAACCATTAGAAATAAGCCATACTGAAATTCGAGTATGGCCGATGGATTGTGATTTTAATCTTCATCTAACTAACTCGCGCTATCCTGCTATTTTAGATTTGGCAAGGACACAATATCTGATTCAAATTAACGCGCTAGCAAAATTTGTGGGTGGCGGTTGGAAGTCTGTATTAAGTTCACAAAGCATTAGCTTTATTAAAGAAATAAAACCTTTCGCAAAGGTGAATATTACAACTCGAGTTCTGTCTTGGGAT
>Ga0105359_10004459_pt1 | contig 11179 bp, 11 predicted proteins | sample GOMGulsemesocosm_6_FD_83659 | JGI IMG/M metagenome (GOLD analysis project Ga0105359, IMG submission 83659) | Methane-oxidizing microbial communities from mesocosms in the Gulf of Mexico - GOM8C Gulf of Mexico | ecosystem: Environmental > Aquatic > Marine > Cold seeps | place: Gulf of Mexico... | reverse complement strand
GTTTTCTGCCAATCTTGCTTATAGAAATCATCAAACCACACACTCAGAATATTGTATCCAACGTTAGAATAATCATATTCATTGAGCTTTGTTTTCTTATTCTTAACTGTTGCTCCTACCAAAGTATGACGCAGTGCATTATCGTGAAGACCGGTGTAAGCCGTCGCCGTGACGATTTCTTGATTATCAATGCCCCCTGTATGCGACAGAAGGTGCTTCACGGTTACTTGCTCTGCGTTTATATCTTTAAATTTGAGTGACGGGAACATCTGCTTCATCGATGTGCTTTCTTTGATATCCCCTTTGCTTTCTAAGAGCAATGAAGATAATGCAAAAAATGGTTTTGTCGCTGATGCAATATAAAACGCCGTTTTATCATTCGCCCGTTTCTTAGCGTTTATATCAGTATAGCCAAAGTAATCTTGATAGATAATTTTTCCATCTTTAACAACGGCTACAGCTGTTGCTGATTGAAACTTAGTGTCTGCTTTTACTTTGTTAATAAATTGACTGATGTGTGATAAATCATCGGCGGCATACGCAGATACAGTACAAAGACTTAATGTACAAACTGACGCGAAAAGTCGTGTTAAATAATTCATTTTTGGGGCGTTCCTGTGGTTTCACGATGATGTTTATATCGCTGGTTAAATGACTCAAAGACGGCATTTTTACTACTAAAGACATGTAAGTGTTGTGTCGTTTCCAATATGTGTTGTGCACGTGTGATATCCCCAGATGGGATAACTTCTTTGAGTTGAGTTAGTACTAACTCATATAATAATTTGTTGTGTAGAGAGAGCGCCATTAATGCACTTTCACTTCTAAACGCTTGAATAACGCTGCTGAGATCCGCTGTAAATAAAGCGATGGTCATCGCATTACCATCAGCGCAAAGGTTGAACTGAATATCGTTTGTTTGTTCATACACGTCTTCGCCGTTCTGACGTAGGGTGATATGAACACCGGGTAATTCGGCTGCTTGATACAGCTTAACCCTTACTTCGACTCCTCTGTTTGCAGCCTCAATTAATGGCTGACTCAGTTTTTCTAGTGCACTGGGATCAATATCGGCCAACAAGATAGCTTCTGCGTTATTTATTGTCGCAATGGCTTGATCGAGAACCTGTTTTGCATTGTGCATTTGGTAGACTTGTTCGTCTTGCTGCTGATCTGGTAATTGCTCTAAACAATCGCTGAGGGTATCCAGGTTATCACTAAAATTCTTTTGTTGAGTTGCTAACAACTGCTTCCAAGCAACAGCATTACATAACTTGCTATCACCCATTGAATATTCAATAGCTCCCTTATGTGCCAGGCTTTCAATTGCCTTATAAACATTAGCAACAGGTTTACCGATCCCTTTAGCTGTTGCATACCCCGTATTTGCACTATGCATTAATAGGAATAAATACACTTCGCTTTCTAGCTGCGTAAACCCAATGTTGCACAGCTTTTCTGAAGCCTTTTCAATCATATTTTTATTATCAGAATTCATAGATAATCACTAGTAGTATTTCGAACTACTACTATATTGATCGTTTATTCTATTTGCAAGAAAAAGCGCATATTAAATAAAGCGACTTAATAATCGTGAACGTCAAAACATTGGCTTAGATAGTTCCAACCATAGGTGTACTGGGGGGTTCATTAATTTTACATCGTTCTTAGCAATGCGATTGTCGTAAAGAATCCGTCGTTTATCATGCTTCAGAAGTTAAGGTTGGAAAATAAATAGAATAAGTTGTTAGGAAAAACATAGTGTTTTGCTCAACCGATTGTGAACTCCTATACGGCAGTCAACATTGGTTATTAGATATTACGATGGGAAAATATTTCGTTTAGGCTTAATAAACTCCCAGAGCTAAGTGCTAAGTGCTAAGTTTAATCTAGCCATAAATGATAACAAAAAAGCCCTCGTACTATCGAAAGTACGAGGGCTAATTTAAGGACTAGTAACTGACTAACGTCAGCTTATTTTGTCGGTAATACCAACGAGTAACACTCGCCAAAACCGATGCGTTTAACACCGTCTTTTTCACAGAATCCACGCATCACAATGGCATCGCCATCTTCAACAAAGCCACGAGATTCGCCGTTACCTAAATCAAGCTTGTTTTTGCCAGCACCAGTTAGTTCTAGCAATGAACCAGCTTCCTCAGCGTTAGGACCTGATTGCGTGCCACTACCAAAGAAATCGCCAGCAACAAGGTTACAACCGTTAACGGTATGGTGAGCGACCATTTGTGCCGTTGTCCAATACGAATGACGGAAACTAGAATTAGTAAGCTTAGCGGCTGGTTGGCCAGCATCACGCATTTTAGGCGTTTCTAAAAATACCTCTAACTGCACATCGTATGCACCCAATTCACTATTACGTTCACTCGACAAGTACTCAAGTGGCTGTGGATCGCTTGCATCACGACTCCAGCTCATTCTAAATGGCGCTAAGGCTTCATTAGTTATAATCCACGGTGACACTGTAGATGCAAAGTTTTTAGCTAAAAAAGGTCCAAGCGGTTGGTATTCCCAACCTTGAATGTCGCGGGCAGACCAATCGTTAAATAAACACATACCAAAGATGTGCTCATCAGCATTATCAAGATCGATGCTATCACCCATCTCGTTGCCACCACCAATGTAAATGCCTACTTCCATCTCGTAATCTAAACGCTTACATGGTCCAACACTTGGCATGTCGGCATCTGGCGCTTTAGTTTGCCCCTTAGGACGACGGAATTCTTGTCCAGAAACACCAATTGATGATGAACGACCATGGTAGCCAATAGGCACCCATTTGTAGTTAGGCAATAACGGGTTATCAGGGCGGAAGAACTTACCTACCGTTGTTGCATGATGGATAGATGTATAGAAATCAGTGTAATCACCAATACGACAAGGTAAATCATAAACAACATCGCTTTGAGGTACTAAGCAATGACGTAATTCGCTTTCTAGCTCGCTGCCAGCACTTAATGCTTTTGACAACATGGCGCGAAGTGCTGACCATACTGATGACGTTTGTGCCATAAATTCATTCAAGCTAGTTTGTGAACATAACAATAAGGCATCGGCAACAACGCCATCAAACATGCGCATTTTAGATACCGCTGTTAAATCAATAACTTGATCGCCAATCGCAACGCCGCCACGAAATTGCTCGTCACTATTACGACGTTTAAAAATCGCAAATGGTAAATTTTGAATAGGAAAATCCGCGTTTTCTACATTAGCAGATGCCAGCCAGCTTGATAACGCTGGATTATGAGTTTCATTTAATAAGTTTGACATGGTGTGCCCTTTACAATTCGTTGTCTTGCAAGACGTTTTTATTAAGCGTCTTCGTTAAATTCTGTTTCATGAAGCCATGCTGCATGTTGCGGTGCTTTTTTGGTAACCGACCATTCTTCAATCATGGCGGGTGCAACACGTTTTAATTCTGCCATTTGTTTAGGCGTACCGCTGCGATAAGTTAGCTCTAAACGGTGTCCGTTTGGATCAAAAAAGTAAATAGAATGAATAATGCCATGATTAGTAATACCAAGTACATCAATGCCTTTACTTTCTAATTCGGCTTTCGCTTCTATTAATGCTTGTCTGTCTTTAACTTCAAATGCAATATGCTGAACCCACTCAGGGGTATTACCGTCACGACCCATTTTAGGGCTATTTGGCAGTTCAAAAAACGCTAATATATTGCCCATGCCAGCATCTAAAAAGATATGCATGTAAGGATCTGGCGCCTTAGTGGACGGTACTCTATCCTCACTAATAGCAACTTGCAGTTCCATATTGAGCATTTGCTGATACCACTGCGTAGTTTCTTTGGCGCAATTACAACGGTATGCAACATGATGCATTTGTTGAATGTTAATCATAGACAACCTCTATTTAGTTAGTAACAAATGATACTAGTTTTGTAATGTTAGTATCAATTGTTACTAATGTCAATTATGGGTAGAATGTAAGGCTAATCGACTTTTAGTGAAAGGCTACTGGCAATGAAACACAATTTAGACTTAGAAAACTTCTTTCCCTACCAGTTTTCTATTTTGGCACAGCAAATGAGTGAATACATTGCCAAAATATACCGTGAACAATATGGCCTATCGCGTTTCGAATGGCGGGTAATGGCGGCTATCGCACAAACCCCTGACATAACAGCTAAAGAGATTATTCAAGTCACTCGCTTAGACAAAATGCAAGTGAGCCGGGCTATCGCTAAATTATCTGACAATGGTTACTTGAATCAACAAACGAGTAAGATGGATAAACGTTCAAGCACATTAAGTTTAAGCGACGTAGGCACAAGCCTATATGGTGACATTGTGCCAAAAGTGAAAGAACAAGAAGCCTTGTTGCTCAGTAACCTAAGTGACAATGAGCGAGAGGCTTTTTTAACCATCACTAAAAAACTTAGCGCGAAGATCGAGGCCCCTTAACAGCTAAATACACACCCACTAAACTCAGTAGCACGCCAGTGATAGCGATAAGAGGTAGTTGTTCATCAAATAACATCCAAGCTTGTATGGCCGTGACCCCAGGCACTAAATAAAAATAAGAAGCGACTTTTTCAGACGCGCCCAAGTTAATCATGTGCAACAATAACAAAATAGCAGTAACAGAAAGCCCAAACACTAACCACAAAATACCCGCCGCAAGTTGCCACTGAAAATCAATAACTTGCTGTTCAAAGCTAAAGGTTAATATCGCCATTAGTACCAACGTTGCCGCATATTGAGTAGTTGAGGCACTCAGCAAATTAACATCACCACCAAAGCGCTTTTGATACAAGGAGCCAAAGGTTATTCCCAGTAATGAAATTAGAACGGCAACGCACATTGGCCAAGTTAAGGTAAAATCAGGTAAGACACCGCGCCCATAAAGAACTAAAGCAACTCCCGCGAACCCTAAGATAAAACCAAGCCATTGCTTTAAACTGATCACCGTTTTATTCATTAATAGCAATGCCGTTAACAAAGGTTGTAATGACACTAATAATGCGGTGATGCCAGCTGGCATTTGCCACTTAATAGCAGCACAAACCCCACCTAAGTAAGCACCATGGATTAAAAGGCCACTAATTACTTGGTGCTTAGACTGTGTCATTGTTAGTATTGGCGCTTTAAACCAAACCATCAATCCTAAAAATACAGCCACTGTTATGATCATGCGAACAAATGACAAATAAAAGGGTTCGATATATGGCAGTGAAAATTTTGTGGCGATGAAGCCAGTACTCCACAGAAATACAAAAATAACGGGAATAAATTGAGTTAGTCGTGGAGTCTTTTCAATTGTCACAATAATTATCGCCAAGGGAATAGTCGTGCGTTATGCTAACATTTCTTTATCCTTGATTTACACTCATTATGACGCAACCATATTCATCATCTGCACAATTATTACAAATAGCACTGCCCTACTTTATGCACAAAAATCACATTCTTGATTTAGCGTGCGGCAGCGGTAGAAATGGATGCTATTTAGCCAGTTTGGGACATCAGCTCACTTACCTAGACAAAAATGGTGATGCTCTTTCTCTAATTAAACAGCAAGATAATGATGGAAAATTTATTCAAGCAGATTTAGAAACTAACCCACCTTACTCTCTTGAGGCATCAGGTTATGATGCTATTTTAGTCTTTCGATATTTACACCGCCCGCTGATGCCTACAATCATTGATGCAATAAAGCCTGGCGGACTTATTATTTATGAAACATTTACTCATCAACAAAGTAGTATTGGCCGCCCTAAAAATCCAGAGTTTCTGTTAAATAAAAACGAATTAACACAAACGTTTAGCACCTTTGAAACACTTCACCAATTTGAAGGGTATGATGAGACCCAACAAGCGTATATTGGGCAGTTTATTGGCAGGAAAAAAGCTTAATGAAATATGAAAGATTTTATTTCTCAGACATTAAGCTTTATATAACGACTACTTTATTACACTCGATCGAGCATAGACATAGTGTTAAGCACACAGTGCGCAATAATCAATGGCCATAAATTTCGTCCGAAGATAACATAGCCAATACCCATCGCTAAGCCAATTAGGCCAACAGTAATAGATCGCTCAGATAGATCATAAGAATGTCTAAAACCAAAAATCATCGCCTGAACTACGACGGCGACAATGGTTGCAAACCACGTACTTGCCAGCGCTTGCTCAATCCAATTGATCAGAAAACCACGATCTAATACCTCTTCTAACATCGACTCAAGCCAAATAAATGGAATGATGGTAAAAAACAGTAACCAATTTCCTGCTAAGTCGCCAAACTTTGCAGGTGCGCTTTCATGGGATCTATCAGGTGCCACTTCAAGCCCCAATTGATCTTTAAAGATTTGAAAGATAATAATAGATGCAATGGCAAAGCCAAAGATAAACGCCGTTGCAATGATTAACTGCTTGTAATTTTTCGGACGTTTGAGTCCTAAATCACGCCATGTAATACCGCGTAGCTTCATCATCAACGAGGCAACTATCAAGGTTGTAAAAGACCAAAATAGCCCATTAGTAATAAAGTTAAATTCAGAAAAGTAAATTTCCCGAAGCAAAAACATCACCGCAAGATAGATACTTAAGTCGACAACAAACAACCAAGGTGCAGTTTGTTTTGAACGAGCTTCGGGCAGTGGGTTATAAAGAGATAACATAATTTTCCTTGTGTTTAGTCAGCTAATATTTTCGATAAAATATGTTCATCAAAAAATTGTCCATTTTTAAAGGAAGCCTTTTTAAGTACCCCCTCTACAACAAATTCATTTTTTTCTAATACCCGAATCGACCCCACATTCGTTGATACCACAGAAACAAATAAACGCTTAAGGTTTGTTGAATTAAATAATGCGGCGCTAAATTGTTCCACAGCTTTTGTTGCAATGCCTTGGTTCCAATATTGCTCACCAATCCAGTAACCTAATTCGGCACTGCGACTATATTCAAACTGGCCTTGCTGCGCAGAAATACAGCCAACAAACATCCCATTAAGCGTTATCGCTTTAATGTGGGGTTGTGAATTACTGTGATCAACCCACCACTGGGCGTCTGCTGCTGTGTAAGGCTGGGCAATTGCCCCCGTAATATACTGGGTCACTCGGGAATTATTGAGATGAGTTACTAGCAATGTAACATCAGACGCTTGAAACTCGCGTAGAGCAATCATGGGCTTATTTTATCTGCATGCGGTGGTTATTTAGGTTGCCGCATTTTAGCGGTTAAATCAACCGCTTATAATATTGAGGGGGAAGTTTTATAATTGTTGCTTAATTTTCTCAAATGTCGGTAAGAACCACGGTGTAAATACCTGTGGGCAATCTAACAATTGTTGCTCAATTTCTGTAACTGTTTGCCAGCGCAGAGCGGCAACTTCTTCAGGGTTAAAGCAATCGATAGCAGGGTTTTCATAAGCAATAAATAAGTGATCAAACTCATGTTCAATGAGTTCATTTGGCATAACTGCCTTATATGTATGACTGCCAAGCCAAGTCAAATCTTTGAGTTCAACACCTAATTCTTCGACAACACGATTGAGTGCAGAAGTGGTTAAATCTTCATTAGGTTGTGGATGAGAACAACAACTGTTACTCCACAATAACGCCCCATGGTACTTTGTGGCAGCACGCTGTTGCATCAAAAGCTGTGTTGTACCTTGGTACTCACGCACAATGAATACTGAAAATGCACGGTGTAACAGTCCCTGTTGATGGGCAAGTAGTTTATCTTCACTACCAACCACCCGATCATTTTCATCGACAAGTATGACTAAATTACGAAGCATGCTATTTCTCTCAATTAAAAACGCGCGTATTATACACTAAATTAATAAGTAAAGAGCCATAGTTAATGACCTGTAACCTCGATGATATAATAATTGAACCTGTTTTAAATGCTCAGCAACAAGATGTTGATGATTTAATGGCAGGTCTTCGCAACTACAACCATACCAAGTTGTGGGCTAACGAGAAAAAACCAATCGCCAGTATGTTACGCCATATTGATGGCTCTATTGTTGGCGGCGTGTTCGGTTACATAAGCTGGGGCTGGTGCTTAATTGAATTGGTATGGGTAGATGATAAATATCGCGGTAATGACTTAGCAACCAAGATGATGATGAAGATGGAACAATTTGCTATCGGCGAAGGTATCACCCGTATAAAACTCGAAACAGGTAGCTTTCAAGCGTTAGATTTTTATAAGAATCTAGGCTACGAAGTTTATGCTGAACTAGAGGATTACCCCATCGGTGAGACTAATTATTATTTGAGAAAACTACTAACTAGTTCTCCCCGAGTTAACTAGGTATTTTCTGGGTTTTCATAACCCCCCCCTTCGAACTTCATCGTTATAGTCCTTACTGGCACGGTATATGGTGAAGTAGAAGGGGGCATATTTTAAAAACCTTATGGATATATATAATAGTCAACAGCCACTTTTTGTCACAATATACAATGATTTAAAAAGGTGCTACTACCAAAAAATCGATGACACTTAAGTCTATCCTGACTATAATCCATGATTAACCTAATATGTTAGTTACAAACTGATCGGATGTAAGTCATTGCAGGAATGGAATCTATGCGATAAAAATGATTGTAATAATAATTTTTAAACTACCACCTCTTTTCCTCTTTAAGATGTTTAATTAGCGAACGACTAAATCGACATTGAGAATCTTTCAGGCTTAAAAAGTATTGTTCTAATTTATCACCAACTTGCTTATTTTTCATTTGATTCGACATTAGCAATAAACTACGAGCAGTCATACAAGGAGGCTCATCAGCGGATATAGCTTCTTTATGGAAAAAATTATAAGCTAAATCGAGATTAACATTATCTAACAATGCTAAATACATCTTCTTCTGATTAGGTTCACTAGCCAATAACATTGCAGATTTAAGTAACTCTCTTTTGGCCTCATCATTTAAAGTATAAAGTACATAATCCGAAAAATAACCTTCGGAGTTATAACCACAGTACTTTCTCTTACTGCTATTACCTAGCTTATTAATTAGCTCATTTCTCTTTCTAATCCAGTCTTTCCAGTCTTCTAATGCTAATGTAGGGTAATAATAAGCAAGGTATACAAGGGCACTGGCAGAGTAAATGCCTGCACAGCTATATTTCAATTGCGTTTCATACGCTTTTGAATGCAAATACATAGACTGTCTAATATTGAAAGGTACCTTATAACTACCATCAAATAGTCCGTGAGCGACGTTATTAAGACATGCGCCTTCATTCCGTTCTGCACATTTAGCATAGTAATAAAAAGCTAGCGGACCTTCATCAGTTAAATGATAAATTATTCTTCCTGCATCGCGATAATAAGTTACTGCCTTATTTGGATTCTGATTATTTAAAACGACAAATTTAATATCGTCAACTGCAATATTACTTTGCTGAATATTTTCCTTTTGGCCTTTTACAAAACGTACAGTATTAATTGCATAAAAAGTCTTGGCTCGTACATAGCGCATTGATACAGCTTCATCTTGAGAGGTAGGATATTTTTCCATAAATGAAGTCAATACGTTGGCATGCCCCTCAGCTGTAAGTATATCAATTTCATCATATTCAGAATTAATAACATTATCCGAGAGGTATTGATAACTCTTTAAAACAACCCTTTCATCGTTTCGGAGACTAGGTTTAGTTGTACACCCATAAGCAAAGCATATTAATAAGATAAAAATTAATTTGAGGTGAATTTTTTTCACAGAGTCTGCATCCTTTTAACTATCATCGAAATATAATCCATCACTTATACCGTCGGCCTCCATCTAAAAAGCAAATGTATATATAATTAAGTGAACTAAATCGAGCCAAATATTTAATATAAAAAAGCCCCGCATGAGCGAGGCTTTAATAACACATTTAACTTAACTAATTAAGCAAACGGGTTAGTTAGTACGATTGTTTCAACGCGATCTGGACCAGTTGAAATAATATGTACTGGCACTTCAAGAATCTCTTCAATACGTGCAATGTAATCTAATGCAGCTTGTGGCAATTTACTGTGATCAGTTTGACCAACAGTAACATCTGACCAACCAGGCATTGATTCATAGATAGGTGTTACTTTCTCATAATCGTCAGCAGACATAGGAGCAACATTGCTTACCGTGCCATCTTCAAATTTATAAGCAGTACAAAGTTGTAACTCTTCTAAACCATCAAGAACATCTAACTTAGTTAAACATAAACCTGTGATGCTGTTTAATTGAATTGCGCGGCGCATAGCCACTAAATCTAACCAACCACAACGGCGTCCACGACCAGTAGTAGCACCAACTTCATGACCTTTATCGGCAAGATATTGACCTACTTCGTTAAACTGTTCAGTTGGGAAAGGACCACTACCAACACGTGTTGTGTACGCTTTGATAATACCTAATACGTATTCAACATGACAAGGACCAAAACCAGTACCAGTCGCAACACCGCCAGCCGTCGTATTAGATGACGTAACGTATGGGTAAGTACCGTGATCGATATCTAATAATGTACCTTGAGCACCTTCAAACATGATTTTTTCGCCGCTCTTACGAGCAGTATCAAGTAATTCTGTTACATCAACAACCATAGACTTAAGTAAGTCTGCAACTTCTAATGTCTCATCAAGTGTTTTCTGGTAATCAACAGCATCTACTTTGTAGTAGTTAGTTAATACAAAGTTGTGGTATTCCATAACTTCTTTTAACTTGGCTGCAAATTTCTCAGTATCAAACAAATCACCTACGCGTAATGCACGGCGTGATACTTTGTCTTCATATGCTGGTCCAATACCACGACCAGTAGTACCGATAGCTTTATTACCACGAGCAACTTCGCGCGCTTGGTCAAGAGCAATATGATAAGGAAGAATTAATGGACACGCTTCACTGATGCGCAGGCGATCTTGAACTGGAACGCCACGTGCTTCAAGCATTTTCATTTCTTCAAGTAATGCTGCTGGTGATAAAACCACGCCATTACCGATAATGCTCATTAAATCATCACGTAAAATACCCGATGGGATCAGGTGAAGGACGGTTTTTTTACCATCAATTACTAGTGTATGACCAGCATTATGGCCACCTTGATAACGTACTGCATATTTTGCACTATCTGTTAGCAAATCAACTATCTTACCTTTACCCTCGTCGCCCCATTGGGTGCCGAGCACAACT
>Ga0105359_10004457_pt1 | contig 11181 bp, 9 predicted proteins | sample GOMGulsemesocosm_6_FD_83659 | JGI IMG/M metagenome (GOLD analysis project Ga0105359, IMG submission 83659) | Methane-oxidizing microbial communities from mesocosms in the Gulf of Mexico - GOM8C Gulf of Mexico | ecosystem: Environmental > Aquatic > Marine > Cold seeps | place: Gulf of Mexico... | reverse complement strand
TTTTTTAATTGTTACTATTATACCTCTTATAAGTTAATAGTGGCACACTGTTTCATTTGAAATGACTAAAAACTGGTCTTAGCTGTTGTTTCTGCGCTTTCTATAACCAGTGACTAGCAGCTGCGTATTAAGGCTATAGGCATTGGTGTATCGATTGTGTTAAAATGTGTCATTGTAAATTATTTATTTAGAGTTAATTTAGTTATGGCGCGTACAGCTGCAGCATTACATATCTTAGTAAAGCACCAAGATAAAGCATATGAAATTTTAGAACAGCTAGAAAAAGGTGGCAACTTCCAAAAGCTAGCTAAATCACATTCTCTTTGCCCATCAGGCAAGAAGGATGGTGGTAACTTAGGTGAGTTCAGAAAAGGGGCGATGGTTCCCGCCTTCGATAAGGTTTGTTTCAATGCTGAAATTCTTACTCCACATCTTGTGAAGACCAAGCATGGTTGGCACATCGTTAAGATATTGTATAGAACGTAATTATTAGCTTGTAATAAAAAAGCCCTCAATCAATTTGAGGGCTTTTTTTATGCTTCGTGATTAAATTATTTGTCTGAATATGCTTTTTTAACTTCACTTGCAATAAGCGCTTTTAATGGTGCATCACCAAAAGTTGTCAGCTTCACGCCGTTAACATAGAAGGTCGGTGTCTTTAATACTTTTAGCGTTTTAGCATCTTGAGTATCTTGAGCCAATTTGTCAGTAATAACGGTTTTCTTCATATCAATTTTAAGCTTTTCAATGTCAATACCAGCGTCCTGTAAATATGGATATAATAGCTCCACATTGGCAGTATGATTGATTGCCCAACGGCTTTGATTATATAGCGTCGTACTCAGCGCTTCCCAGTATTTATCTTGCATTTTAGTCGCTTCTAATGCGGCAACAACCGGCCCTACGTTTCTATGGAATGCCACAGGTCGAACAATTAAATTCACTTTGCCTTTATATTGCTTTATTTGGCTTTTAACGAGAGGGTAAAAAGCACGACAAGACTCACACGCGGGGTCAAAGAACTCAACAATCGTCACTTTGGCATTTTCATTACCATAAATAAGTGCATTTTCACTGTAGAGATATTGATCTATATTTTTATTTGTATCTTGAGTCATAAATGCAAAGGCACTGATAACGACAGCGATACATAATATAGCTGTCGTTATTATTTTATTTTTCTTTTTTGTTTCTAAACTTTTTTTTGTAACTAGTTTTTTCATGAATAAACCTAAATAGAAAATGAAATACACTGCGTATTCTAGATTTAAAAATTGATAACGTCTTGATCAAACGCCAATTTACGAATAAAAATTACAGATATTTACTCTATCGGTTCATGAAATAAACACTAAGCTAAGTCATGAACAACATCAGCACGTAAAATTAAAAAACCAGCTGAGCATTTTAACATCTGCAGCTGGTTTTTTATTATTTATATATCCTTGCTATATAAGAGCCAAATTGTTAGAAACCGTATTCAAGACCTACACGAGCAAATGTTTCTTGGCTATCGGAAGTTGTCGCACCCCAGCCAAGTTTGTCTGTCATACCAACTCGCACATAAGGAACAAAACCATTCACAACACCCATAACTTGTAGTGATGTTACAGAAGAGCCTTCTCTTTCGTTTAAGCTGTCTTCTGAATCTACATCTTCCGTTGCCGCGTAACCTAATTTAATACCCAGTGGACCATTCCAATATTGTGCAATTAAAGAGTATGAGCCTTGCGAGTCTACGTCTTTAGTCGCCATATTCTCTGCTTCACCGTATTTGTACGCACCCGAAATACTGATGCCAGTACTTGCGATAGGTGCTTCAAAACCAACGAGATACGTAAAAGTATCAGTAGTGTAAGCAGCCCTCGTATCAGACTTAGCTACTTCTCGGTTATTACCATACTCAAACGTCGCATGTAATGTGATTGCATCAAACGCTTTATACTTAGCTGCGCCCCCAAACCAATGGGCATTTTCACCGCTGCCTGCACGACCGGTTGCTACGTTAATATTTAAATTACCCATCGCAGGGGCGAAATAACGAATCGACTCTGTACGATCGTACATATAAGCAATATCGCCTGTTGCGGCGGGGTCAAATACGCGACCTAAACCTGGGTTGGTAAAAGGCCAATCGACAATTTCGTACATTGGTGTTAATTGACGACCAACCGTTAATTTACCGTAATCACCTTCAATACCAACAAACGTATCACGGAAACCTAGACCGCCACCAGCCCAGTCATCTACATCTGTATATCCTGATTCAACTTGGAATATCACATTGATATCATCAGTCATTTGCTTACTACCACGAAAGCCTACGCGTGTTTCATTTTCAATTTTGTAATCTGTAATGTTTGTATCATCACCAGTTATACCATAAGTCGAAATTGCGACCACACCGTACACTTCAACATTACCGGTATTCTCGGTACCTAATACATATGCATTCGCGCCAACTGAAAATAAAGCAGTTGATACCGCTAGTGATACTGCTGATATGGTTAACTTATTCATTCTAAATTCCTTTTAGTAGATGTAAATGCTGTTTATTGTGTCCAGCAAATTAATAATGAACTTTATAACTTGTTGATTCGAAGTCTACTCAATTAAATTCGCGTTACAAATTAAGTTGTTATCAGACGTGATAAAAATCACAATAAAGTTAATATAAAGTTATAAACAATGATTAAGATCTCATTAATAGCTATATCAAACCATTAATTCACGCCAATAATTTAGGTATAAAACTATCTAATGATAATTTTTTATATGAATGAACATCAAGTGTTCATGCTTGATGCAGTTGGAGGATAGAGAAAGCCAAACCCTAAGAGGCTGGTTTTTATAATTATTTTATTTTATAAAGTAAGGTGCACTATATTTTCTATCGTTATTTTTCATCATTACTAATTCTATCTAACCATTATTTTGGTTTTACTCATGTCATCGTTTTATTTACCCAACCCCCTTAGTGACTAATTAATAATGACTTTAATCACGTAAATTCTATAAAATTCATTATGAAAGTGATTATTGTCACAATAAGTATAAAATCGGCTGGTAAATACCGGTTGTTATTTTATAGTTCAAATTAAGTTTAAGGTTAAACAGATTTCATGCAAAGGAAGGATTGGATATGAAAAGAACAGCAATAGCACTAGGATTAAGTGCCGCATTGGTTGGTTGTACTACAACGTCAGAAACAGTATCGACACAAACGGTGGTTGATGCAATATCTTCATCTGTACAAGTTACTTATCAGGTAAATCAAAAACTTGAAGGAGATTCAGCTGCAATATGTAAAGCACTTGGTGCCGAGTGGGCAGCATGTCAAGATGCAACTATTCAACTAACTAATAACGGTGCAGCAATCAACTCCAATGATTGGGAAATATACTTTCATAGTATCCGCCGAATCTTAGACGTGAAATCACCAGAGTTTACGATTGAACATATTAATGGTGATTTGCATAAAATCACACCAACGGCTGAGTTTAAAGGATTTGAAGCCAACGCAACGGTAAACATAAACTTCATTGCAGAGTATTGGTCATTATTTGAAACAGATGTGATCCCACGTTATTACGTGACAGCAGAAAATGCAGAACCTAAAGTTATCGCAAGTACTGATACTGAAGATATGTCAGAAATCATGACTCCATTAACAGGTGAAAATATAAAGCGTCACGCTGGTGACAACAACATTGTGATGAATGCGAATACTCGATTCGATGTCAACGAAGCAACCTATCAATTATCGGCAATATCTGTCGCAAACAAAATACTTCCAACACCAGTCTGGCAGGATGAAAGCATTAAAGGTAATGTGGACCTCAGTAATGGCATAGTTGTTAATGCACCCGCAATGAAACTTGCATCATTAGCTGCTGTTATTGGGCGTTTTGACAATTTTGGTGTCGACACAGAGGGCTCATACCCTGTAAACGTAACGATCGCACCTAAACAGTTAGATTCTGAATTCGCAAAATCAGGCGGTTATAGTCTTCAAATATCGGCGAATAAAACAGAAATTATTGCGTTTGATAATGCCGGTGCACTTTACGCTTTACAATCTATCGCATCTTTAATTCCATCTGACTTTTCGTCTAATCAAACCATTTCACAAGTTAGCGTTAAAGATGCGCCAAACTTTGAGTACCGTGGAATGGAAGTTGATATCGCACGTAACTTCCACAGTAAAGCATCACTATTACGTTTACTCGATCAAATGAGTGCATATAAACTCAATAAATTTCATCTTCACCTGACTGATGACGAAGGCTGGCGCTTGGCAATTCCTGGATTACCAGAATTAACCGATGTTGGTTCACAACGTTGCCATGATTTAGATGAAAACAGCTGTTTATTACCTCAACTTGGGTCTGGTCCAACATCAGATAACACAGGTTCAGGTTATTTATCTAAAGCCGATTACATCGAACTCGTGCAATACGCTGATGCGCGTAATATTGAAGTCATTCCTGAAATTGATATGCCAGCACATGCGCGCGCTGGTGTGGTATCAATGGAAGCACGTTATAACAAATACAAAGATTCCGATATTACAAAAGCAAATGAATACCGCTTGGCGGATCCAGATGATGAATCGGTATATACAACCATTCAATTCTACAATGACGGCATATTAAACCCTTGTATGGATTCAACTTATAACTTCATTAGTAAAGTTATATCTGAAGTACAGTTAATGCATCAAGAAGCCGGTCAACCATTAAAAACATGGCACATGGGCGGTGATGAAGCTAAAAATATCCATTTAGGTAATGGTTATGAACAGACGGGCGGGTCAACTGCTTGGAAAGGTGATAAAGATTTAACTAAAGAATCGATGCCGTGGGCTAAATCTCCACAATGTGTCGCACAAGTTGCTGCAGACGATAGCTTAGAAACGCCGCATGATCTTGGACCTATGTTTGTTAAAAAAGTAGCAAATATCATATCAGCTGCAGGCATTGAAAAGACACAACTATGGCAAGATGGGCTTAAAGATGTAGATCCTAAGGATCTCCCATTGACCGCTGTTGCGAACGTGTGGGAAACCCTATACTGGGGTGGTGCTAACACATCAAATCACATGGTAGAACAAGGGTTTGAAGTCGTACAATCACATCCTGACTATTTATATTTTGATTTCCCTCAGGAAGTTAACCCAAAAGAACGTGGTTACTATTGGGCAACACGTTATACAGACAGCAAAAAGGTATTTAAATTTTCACCGAACAACTTACCGCAGAATGCTGAAACGTCTAAAGATCGTGATGGCAATAACTTTAATATCAAAGGTGACACAGAAAACCGCGGATACAATGGCATTTCGGGTCAACTTTGGAGTGAAGTAGTACGTACCGATGATCAGTTTGAGTACATGGTGTTCCCACGGATATTACCATTAGCAGAGCGTGCATGGCATAAAGCATCATGGGAACTTGATTATGTTAAAGATCGCGAATTCAAAGGTGGCGAAACAACATTTGTCGACACTGACAAGCAACAGACTGAGTGGATTCAGTTTGCTAACATCATTGGACAACGAGAACTGGCTAAAATAGATTCAACCGGTATTCAATATCGTTTACCAGTACCAGGTGGGAAAATAGAGTCAGGCAAATTGGTGACAAACGTTGCATTCCCAGGTCTAGAGGTACAATACAGCACAGACTCAGGTACATCATGGGTTACTTGGACTAAACCTGTTGCAGTCACATCAGCAGAACTAAGAACTGTATCACCAGATGGCCAACGCTTTAGTCGTATCACAAGTGTAAAATAACGAACAATTAACAATAAGTAGTGAGTAAAGGTGGTTGTGTTAATCACCTTTACCATTATTCTCAGCGTAGTATTAGAAACGGCTTAAGGTAATAACAAGAGATAACAATGATGAAACTTAAATTTTTAGCACCACTATTACTACCACTGACAATGGCCGCGTGTACAAATACCTACCAAGATGCGAACGCAGAGCAATTTCAAGATATGGTCTCAATTAAACAAACTTGGGAAGGTAAAAGGTTAACAGGACCAACAATAACATTAGAACCACAAGCTGGAACCAGTAAGGCATTATTCCGAGCCGATGCCTATATGTACGGTAGAGAAAGTAGCAACGATAAGCATCAAATAAATACGCGCGTTAACCTACTTGTTAAACACACCGATTTTGGTTTTGAATATGGATTCGTGTCTTTAAACGGACTGCAATCTGTTGCTATTAAACAAGAACGAGCGACATTTAGAACCTGCGATGAGTTATGCGTTTACGACCAAATGTTCTCATTTTCATTACCAAAAGACTTCAGTAATAATGATGATTTGACCATTAGGCTACAAGAAAAAGCGGGGAGTAAGCACGGGCCACTTATCACGTTGCCTACAGAGTACCTGAAAGGTTATCAACAGGTGCAGGATGAAATTAAAACTCAGTAATTAGTACAAGGTTATAAGCTTGTACTAATATGCCCTTATTATAATGAACTACCTTTGCGTGCTGTACATATTTGAGCGAATGTTTGAATAACAGAACCGTTTTGTAATTTACATTGCACTTCTGGCCCTAATACCCCAGAACCTTGACCTTCGGTTGCACTCACTGAAAATGTAACTGAAGGTATCACTAACGCCATCAATAAAATTAATTGTTTCATAGTATTCCTACTGTTTTATTTAAGGTGATTCATAGATGTATCACCTTCTACTCTGTAATAGTAGACAGTAGGTAATTAACTTCAAGTTTGGTAAATTAATTCATTCTAAAAATTAAGACTCAAGCCATTCATGTTTTATGAATAGCTTGATCAAACTGAAGTTCGCAAAGACGTTTATATAAAGTCGATTCATGAATCAATTGAGTATGCGTTCCTTGTGCAACAATTTCCCCTTTATCCATGAGTAAAATAAGATCTGCATTCACAACCGTCGATAACCGATGGGCGATGATAAGCGTCGTTCTATTTTCCATTAATTTTTCAAGTGCAGCTTGAACATGATGTTCGCTTTCTGAATCGAGTGCGCTGGTTGCTTCATCGAGTAATAATACCTCAGGGTCTTTTAAAATCGCACGGGCGAGGGCGATACGTTGTTTTTGACCTCCGGACAAACGCACACCTTGCTCACCCAGGAAACTGTTGTAACCTTCTGGTAGCTGTTCAATAAATTCATCCGCATGGGCTAATTCAGCCGCTTTCATCACATCTTCATCTGATGCCGTTGGATCACCATAGCGAATGTTATGCCAAACATCAGAACTAAATAAGACGGGATGCTGCGGTACCATGCCCATTCGTTTACGCACATCATTAAGTTCTAACTCATTAATATTGATATTATTAAATAGTACATGACCAATTTGTGGGTCATAAAATCGCTGTAACAGTTCAAATAGCGTCGTTTTACCTGCGCCTGACGGACCAACCAATGCGACAACTTTACCTTTCGGAATCTGAAGGTTGATTGATTTTAAAGCCGCTGTATTTGGACGTGATGGATAATAGAAATCCAAGTTTTTAAATTCAATAATATTGTCATGTTGTTTAATCGTTTCTTTCGGTATTTCTTTCGGTGTACTAGGCGACTGTATCTTACTTGTTACTTCAAGCAGTTCTAACAAGCGTGTAGCAGAACCAGCAGCCCGCTGTAACTCCCCATAGACCTCGGAAATGGTAGCGACAGACATCGCGACCATAATGGCATAAAACACAAACGCACCTAATTCACCACCTGTCATTTTACCTTCGAGTACATCCATACCGCCAATCCAAAGCATGATGCTGATGGCGCCAAATGTCAGGAATATAACAATTGCGATGAGTAAGGAACGCTGTTTAATTCTATCTTTTGCAACTGTAAATGCATTTTCCACTTCATTAGCAAACGATGATTGTTCTTTTTCTTCATGCGTATAACTTTGCACGACTTTAATGTTTTGAATTATTTCACCGGCATAGGTACCTATGTCTGCAATCGCATCTTGGCTACTTGCTGCCAACACTCTTACTTTTCGACCATAGATAAGTATTGGGATAAGGATAAAGGGGACACAAGCAACAACCCATAAAGTCAGCCCTAAATTAGTGACTAATAACATAACCAAGCCACCAATTAACATGAGCACACTCCGTAATGCCATTGAAAATGAAGAGCCAATGATAGACTGAAGCAATGTGGTGTCAGTGGTTAGTCTTGACATTATTTCACCACTTCGATTTTCTTCAAAGTAACTTGGATGCAGCTTAATAACCTGATTAAAGACCGCTTTTCGTATGTCAGCACTCACACGCTCACCTAACCATGACATTAAGTAAAATCGACTAAATGTACCGATTGCAAGTAATACAATGAGCACAATAAGCACAAGGATGGCGTTTTTCAATTGTGTTTCTGACCCTGCAATAAAGCCATTATCAATCACAAATTTAACACCTTGGCCTATTGATAGGTTAACGCCCGCAGTGACTAATAGAGCAAGTAGGGCGTACAAGACCATCACTTTGTAGGGCTTAATAAAAGCAAAAATTGGCAATAAACTTGTGAATGCCTGAGTCGTATTTATTTGACCCGAAAATCTTGAACCCATTACATGCACCTTTACGCTAGATTGATTGGAAAACTTTATTTTTACTTTTCTTCTTTGCTCGGTATAGCGCTTTATCTGCGTCATAAATTGTATTATCTACACTATTTCGAAGCACTGTAAAGCCGATACTTACAGTTAAATGGCAATTATGTTGATCCGATGATACCACTGTCGTTTCAATACCATAACGAAATTCATCTAATCGATGCTGTGCCTCTTTGTCATTTTCGGCATGGAACAGTACTGCAAATTCTTCACCGCCATAACGAGATGTAACTGCTTTATGGTTGAAATAATGCTTTAGCATATCGGCCGTTTTGATAATGACGCGATCACCGAAAAGGTGGCCATAAGTATCATTAATCACTTTGAAATCATCAATATCAATCATAGCCAAGTATGTATTAGCTGCTTTACGGCGTATTTGGCATGCCATTTGTTGTCTTAGATAGAGCTTATTCATTAAACTCGTCATTGAATCTTCGCTTCGAATCTTTTGTGTTAATAACATATTGATTAATGCGCTCTGTGCATAATTGCGAAATATGTTAATAAAATGCAGGTGTTTTAAATTGGCATTTGTTAAGTAGATAACACCTAATAGATCACCTTTATTATAAAGAGGAATTCGTGCACAACGTTGATTTGATGATATCTCTGGTGTTAACGGGTTTTCTATTCTTAATATTTGGGTTTTATTTGTATTAACTTCTTGAAAAACTTCATCTTCATCCAAGGCTACATTATATATAGGCTCCTCGAACTTCTGGTTATATGGATTGTGAATGAAAAACAAAATCTTATCAAAACGGAACAGTTCGGATGCCATTTGTGATAAAGAAAAATAGATATCTTCAAGCCTGGTTGACTCAGATAATAGCTGTCCCTTGCTATGAATACGATTAGAGATGTAAATAGCGAGCGAGATGACGAGAAGCACTGCCAGCAATGCTAATGATACAGCGCCAATATTAAAGGCCTTATATTTTATATCGCCATTATTTGAATTAGACAGCAATATCCAACCTAGTTGATTATTCACTTCGTATATACTAAATTTATCTTGGTCGTTGTACGTGTAGTTAATCATATTTAGATCATGATTATTGTTGATTATGTCATCGAGAATAGTAGGGGAAACACTGAGTGACTTTGTACTAATACGGTTTGAATTTGGATGCATGACAATATCCCCAGTCGTACTATCTACCGCATAAACATAACCATTCATTAATGTCTTAAGGAGCGACAATTTTTCATACAGACCTAAAATATCCAACTCGAGCACAATCCTTGCTGTTTTACCATTACTAAGGGGGAGCAAACTAACGATAGCGACTGTCCACTTTTGAGTTTGCTCACTTCTATAAAGCTTTGATACGAAAGGCTTGTCGAAGGTCATATTATCTGTAAACCAAGGTCGTGATTTATTATCGTCTGGGTCTGAATTGTAGACATAATTTGTCGCATAATATTCATTATTAGATGTGAGCAAACCTATCTCTAAGTATTTGTTTTCATTATTAAGTAAATGTTGAGCACTCAATAAAAAGTCAGTTATATCATAATTGTACTTATACGTTTCACCAAGAAGGTATTGCTGATTGCTCACCGCATTCGCGTGTTGATTCAGGTATTCGTTCGCGATATCGAGGTTATTTTTAGCTTGCTGATACGTATTATTCTTTATGTATTTATAATCAGAATAGCCAACGTACATCAAGCTAATTAAGATTAGCGCGATGAGTGGATACAGCATCGCGATGAAGAACTTTGGTTGTAATTTTGGAGTTAGCATATACACCTAAGGCATTTGTATTCGCATTCAAGCTTAAAAAGAATTTGATGAATATGACTTATTTTTTAGCTAGCAAATAAACCATATATTAAGAAAGGATAATAACAAATGTCGAGAGCTATTCATTAATTAGATATAAAAAACAACTGTTTAGTCTCATAAATAACACTTTAGTATTAATGCTAATAAATAGTATTGTTAATATGTATGCTATCAATAAAAGAAAGGATATAGAGTAGGGCGTTGATACCAACTTTTTATCATATTTGTTGTCTCAGTTTAATGACCACTTAATCATTTGCCATTTTTAATAAGAGCGAAATACTTTATGTTTGAAACATTACAGAACTTATTTAAACAACTCACTGATGAAAGCGCTTCAATAGGCACTACTGATACTAGAGAATTTGAATTATCAATGGCGGCATTGTTATGCGAAGTCGCCAGTGCAGATAATGTCACAAGTGAAAAAGAAACAGATGCAAAGTCACACCAACTTTCAGTCTTACTCGATATTAATATTGAAAGAGCTAATGAATTGCTAACCGTAGCTCAGAAAAATAGTGAGGAATCTATATCAATTTATGAATTCACCTCTAAATTACGTAACCTTGATTATGCACTTAGGTATGAACTAACAGAAGCTATGTGGCATGTTGCTTATGCCGATGGTGTTATTGACCCCTATGAGGAGGCTTTGATCAGACAAGTATCGGAGCTTATTTACATTACACATTCAGATTTCATTAAAGCAAAATTGGCCGCATATCCAGAACCATTGTAA
>Ga0105359_10004455_pt1 | contig 11185 bp, 15 predicted proteins | sample GOMGulsemesocosm_6_FD_83659 | JGI IMG/M metagenome (GOLD analysis project Ga0105359, IMG submission 83659) | Methane-oxidizing microbial communities from mesocosms in the Gulf of Mexico - GOM8C Gulf of Mexico | ecosystem: Environmental > Aquatic > Marine > Cold seeps | place: Gulf of Mexico... | reverse complement strand
TTTTTGTGCAAAAAAATTCGTTAAATTCACGGAACTCTTTTGAATCATTGCTGAAATACGCAAAACCTTCGTATGAACCAAAGTCATCTTCAGGGTTGAGTGAATCAGGTATATCAAGCTTATTATTTACAAGTGCCTGCGTAACGATTTCTTGAGCTTCAGTTGCAACTTCACTTGAATTTTTATCTATTAACTTAGCTTCTGCTAAATATAGGTATATACCGACAACATGTTTAATTGCACCAAAATCTATAATTTCGAAATTTTCGAAAGATTGCCAAATTTCCTCTTTTAGCTGTTCAAAATCAGACTGCTCCAGATCAAATACATGTAACAGTTTTTTCCACTCGGGCGCACTTTGTTGTTGAAGGTATTGAGACTTATTAAGAATCGTATTTATATTTTCTTGATCGATGATGCCTTTATCAAACCAATTTTTCCAGTCAGAAATTTCGATTAATGTTTCGTTAAAATTTATTGAATACTTGTCAGCAATTTCCTTATAGACTTTTGTTTCATCTTCAAAAGCTTCATCACTTAGGCTTAATACAAAACCACCATCACCCAATATCTTATAGATTTCATTAGGGCTAATACTGCCTGAATATATCTCCATTGATAATGCGGTAAAAATTTGTAATAAGTGACTAATTAACTGAGAGTTATTTTTTATATCAGTATTTAATAGAGAAAAGAAACTGTTAAACTCAATAAATATTTTTCTCAGTGAACGCAGGTTATTATATCCAGACTGCTTATAAATGCACGTTAGCAGCTGTTTATTAAAGGTAATTTCTTTTTTTAGCTCTTCGTTCGTTATGGTTTTATCAGATAAAATATCAAATACTCGGTCAATATCACTATCTAAGTGTAGCGTTTTTCCGATAAGCTTCTCTTTAATACTTGCGTAAGACAACGCGGCCGAACCAATGTTTTCGTCAGACTTTTTTGCACTACTTTCTGCTTCAAGTAATTTATCTTCATCCGCAATGATGATTACTTTATAGCCATCTTTCTCAACAAAGTAATTGATATAACCTAGAATTTGGTTTAACTCCATAGAGCATCGCTCTAAATCATCAAAAACCAAAATACAATTTTTAGTATCCGTCAAATAATCAGATAAATTAATATCAGGCACGCCAATTTTTGCTGACGATTCAGTCTTACCATCATCATCTAAATCTAGTTTTATCGTACCCTTCAATAAACCTTTACCTATTTTACCAGCCAGAATCATTGATTTACTGGATAATACAGGATTAAGTTGCTGGAAAATTTTATCTTCAATCGCATCAACTGTTTTAATCCCATATAAACTAACAAACAAAAACTTTAAGTCACTTTTTTTCTTTTGCTGTTTAATAAACTCTTCTACAAAATGTGTTTTACCACAGCCCCAGCTACCTTTTAATAAAACAGCATACTCTGGTTCTACGGTTAAATTACAGTAGGTTTCTAAAGCTTTATAAACATTTTTGTTAATTTCTGACATAGTAAATTCGATACAGCTCAATTTTTCCTGAGATAAGTTTGGGTAACAACATATCTCTTTGTTGTTTAAGGTTTTGATTTCTTTTTGAGAGGTTGAAAATACTCTTAAACATCGGCTGATCCATTTCAGTGAATTCATCCATTAACCCTTTTGGTGGTACTGGTAAATAATATGAAGCAAAACAGTCAACATGAACGCGTTGACAACCATAAACGTTTTTTATACGTCTATTTTCTTGTAATCTTTCATAGTTCCTGAGGCCCAAATGAATCCTAAATTTTATGAGATTTAGTGTATCAAAATAGTAGAAAGAATATATACTGAATAAGTGTTAATTGTTTGATCTGTTTTACTAAAATTCGTAAATTAGAATATGTATGCTTATTTTAAACTCGATTTCTTTGCATGTAAAAAGTGCGCCACTTGATTCCTGTACCATTAAATAAATTTGATTGATTATTACTTCTGAAGTGAACCAATAACATTCAGGAGAATAGTATGACTTCAAAATCAAATGCAAAACCTTCAGCACCTATGTCATCTCTAGCGGCACTACGTATTCAAAGTGAAAAAGCTACTGGTGGTAGCATTCCAACGGGTAGCTTTGCTGCTAGAGCAACTAGTTAAACCTCGAAAAAAGAGTAAATTATACTCAGGGGCTAAGCCCCTCTATCACAATGGAATTATTAAGGTTTAAGTTAATGACATCTATAAATGAACCCTATCCGAATATAGGGCATGTTCTAAATAAACTTGCAGACATTGCAGATACTAAATCTATGGCAAAAAAAGGCACTAGCCGCTATCGTAAAGAAGAAGATTTTTCATCAAGAAAGGCTATTGATCCTGCGTTAGTCTCCGAATCAGTTCGCCATCTATTTTACCAACCAATCTCTGAAGTAACATCGGATAGTTTTGCTCAGTTATTTTCAGACTGTATTTGGCTTGCCCTTAACAACTATCTCGAAATCATGAAACGAGTGCCGATGGAAGGGGTGGCGCAAAGTAAAGTAGTTGATATGCTAAATAAGCATCTAATGGTTGAAACACTTGCTAGTATTATTTGGAAGGTAGGCATTAACCAAATGCCAAACAATACAATACCTAGCTTTTATTGTGAAAAACAGCCAATTAAAGCACTTATCGCATTTTATGAATCGCAAAGTACGGATCAACATAATGACATCAGACATGTGTTCGCAGACAATATTCGTACTGCGAATAAATGGCGTTGTGGCGAAGAAATACCAAATCTAGGCCATATATCACTCCTAGCCCACTGGGCTTCACTATCTAGCCCTGAAGCAATTGAGGAAGATAAGGAAACCTTATTTCTGACTCGCTTCATTGCATCGTTTCATAAAAAAACTAAATACAAATTTGTTGATGCATTAAAACAAGCTGTCGTTTGGCGCCTTGAACATAACCAAGAGCCTACACTCGATTTAGGAAACATATTCCATCAGTTTTATATTCAAGAAATCAAGTCATTAAATCTATATGACCTGTCAGGTGAAGGTAACAACCTTCACCTGCTGTTAAAACGCACCGCTAATAAACCATCTGGTAGTTTGAATGAATACTCTGCTAATTTAAAAGTATTAGAGGGATCTGTTGCAAAGCATGAACTTACTGAAGAACTGTGTTATCACTCTGATTGGCTTTGGGGCAGGATTTATATTCTTAGCGGTCAAATAGATAAAGCATTAGACATGTACGTTCAGGCGGTTGAGTCTGCTTTATATAAATCGGGTAACAATATTCGAGATTTACTTAAAGAAGCGTTAGCAGTAGCGGCTATCCAAACTAAACCACACAAGCCCACTATGAAAAAGATTAAGAGTCGCGCTTTGACATTTTATCCCAAAATTATTGAGCCGCACCTGCGTCAAACACCTGTTAGCATATCAGAGGAAGATATCTATGACTGGCGTTTCTGGTTTGTGATGCGTTTTCCACAATCAGGCTGGTTTGAAGAAGGTCAAAAGCCATTGATGGAGCACTTACAAAAGTTAGGACTAGCTGAGATGGCAGCAAAGTGTTTTTAGCCTCTAGTCCAAAGAGTTAACTTTGAGTTAATCGCTTTGATCTAAAGTCTAAAAGCACACTAGTTTTATTTTCATTATATTACTCATCATCTTTATAGATGATGAGTAATATTCCAACAATCATTACTGAAAATATGAATGTGAAGTCCCAACATAAGCCATCCATGACTAAAAAATACCAAGGTATCATCAGTATCAATTAGCTTTAAAGCACCTGGCCCAACTACGATATAAAACGTATTTTTGTCTCAAAAATACAGTCTTGATGAACCTCTATTATAGGAGATGAGCGAACCTAACCACCGACTGGAAATCGATCAAATTCATCATTAAGTATATAATCTGATTTTATTAAGACTGGACTTCCCAACTTTCACTAGACATATTTTTAGTGTCTAAAAAAGTTTGGGAAGTCCAGTTGAAAAAACAAATGCGTCGAGTTGATAAATCTGAAAATATACGAGAAATTGATACTGTAAATTTTTTACCCAAAAAAGATACGCCTTAAGGTTAACAGGCATCCAAGTTGTAGTTATACTTTAAGCCAAAGATATAACGAATGTATGTTAATTGTCATGAGGCTGTTTTTTTATAAAAGGAAAGCTGATTTTTATAAGCGACTTACCAAGTTATATCCTCTTAAATTTAAAATGGAATTGCAGTCGAGCTTAAATATACTGAAGTTGGCGAGTAATGACCAAAATAATGAAATTATACGATATAGTAATTACGTATATTGACGGAAACAAGGACTATGAAACAAACGTTCTTATTGATGAAAGAAATAAAGAAGCTGCACATAAACATGAAAAATCTGAAATCCCTATTTTTCTACGTCAGCTAACAAAAGAGTTTAAATAGCAGGCAATTACTTATGGCTTTTGAGAAAGTTTTACATTTTACAATTGAATATTGGGAATATGTTGCGGCTTTGGTCGTTGTATTCTCTATCTACTTTAGATGTAGTTTAGGCTGGCACGCATATAAAAGTGATGGGTGCCCAAAAGATACAGATGGTATTTATAGACACTACCTAAAATGTAAATACTGTGGAAAAAGTGCAACTAGAGAAAGTTACTCTTCCACTAACTATTAATATTATTTGAAATTTATGGAGAAAAATTCAGTTTGAAAGTTTCAGAATTGACTATTGAAGCCTTAAAGCCATTTGTTACTGGTGAAAATGGTAAAACTCCTTATATGTCAGGCCCTGATTTAATTAGATTTTTTAATGCATTTGGGTTTAATGATGAATATGGTGAAAATGGACTTCCAGAGTCTCTTTCTCGCAATAATTATGCGTTCAAACGGTTAAATGATTTAAATGGGAATTATGAATTTAAATTTCTAGTTGAAGCATTAGTTGACAGTCGTAAAGTCCACGAACCAGATATAGCTGCTAAATTAATTGGCGAGTTAATTAAGCATGATGGTTACCTATTAGAAAAAAATGACCTTGAAATATTTAAAGTCCTCAATGGATATAGTGAAGACCCAGTTGTAATCGAAGCTCACTTTATAGAAATCAAAAATCAAATCATAAAAAGTATTCATGAGGCAAAATTTACTATTTGGATTGCTGTAGCTTGGTTTACTGATAAAGATATCGGTAATCAACTTAGACTCAAGCATAAAGAAGGAGTTAATGTTCGAGTTGTCGTAAATGATGATGAAACTACATCTAAATTTGGCCTTGAATTTGATAAAAAAGGTATTGAATACAAAACAGTGTCTCCTAATACTATTTGGGGGAAAAAGATAATGCATAACAAATTTTGTATAATCGATTTATGTAAAGTAATTCATGGCTCATATAACTGGACTAGTAACGCGAAATATAACAATGAAAATATAACTATTACAGAAAATAGAGAGTTAGCCGAAAATTTCTCTGATCAATTCATTGAACTTATACGTCAAGATAGAATTTGATTATTAATAAAATTCCTAGGGGAAATGATGAATATAGCAATTGGGGAAATTTTTAAGCTGCCCGAAAAGGAGAAGTTAGATCAAATTGAACTAGAGAGGATTATTGAACTATTCTCCTTTCTACCAGATACATATAGTAATGAACAATTTGATAAATTCGAATTCAATTCTATTACTCACATACCAAAATGTACGAAGTATAAAAAACCAAAGAATATAAAGTTCATTCAGGCAGATGAAATCTTTTGTGGTCGGGAGATGGTTCGCCTTAGTGTTGAAATTACAACGCTTTTCCAACTCGAAGAGTCACACTTTTTATGTCTACACCCTGTTCGTTATGATTTAGTTAAAAGAGCAATAGCTGCGGGCGAAATTGATATGCCAATTGTTTATTTTTGTGAAGCAGGGCTTCCACGAGTGGAGGATGGTAGGCACCGTATTATGGCTTTATATCAATTTGGTTTTACCCATGTTGATATTATCGTACCTGATGAACAGTTAGAAACCATCAAATCAATATTAATAAAAGCATAGGAAAATTTTCATGTTAGATAAATATAAAGACAATGAGTTTATAATTGAATTAAATCAAAATCATTCAGATAAAGATGTTTATGTATGTTTAATACTGAATAACTTGTGTGTTGGTTGGGTTAATAATGAGAGCAATGGTAAATGGAATGTTGTATTTAGCCACTACCCTCGAACACGAGAGGATATTTCAAACAGAGACTGTACTGTATTTGGCTTATGTGACACAAAAGAAATGGCTGTAGAAGGTCTTTGGCAAGAAAGATTTGCAGCACATGTAATGTAAAAAGTTTGATTCCATTTTAAGCTAGATTTAATCTGAAATATAAAAGGTAAATATTCATGACAGCGGGTTGCTTAATTACAAGACTTAACACATTACAAAATCAGCAAGAGGAGTTAACGGAGAAGCTTTTTGAACATTATGATTCATATACATTTTTGCATGACAATTTGATTGAGCATGAAGGCAATTTATTTTTTCAAATAATTGAAGGAATATTAAGCGGACATTGTATTGAAGTTGATGGTGATGAATACAATTTTATTATTGGTAATCAGGTATCAGACTTAAATCAGTTGTACTTTTTTATCTATACACCAGAAAATACTCCTAATATTCTATATTAGAATAAAGCAGGGAAAGAAGTCTTTATTGTGATCAGAATGAATAAGTTAATTGTCTGACAATGCGGGGGTTAAGTTGACATCGATTAAAGTGAAGGAATACCAAGAAAAACTGCCTTATATGGATGATGTTGAATTATTCAATGCGGCAAAAAAAGCAATTTATATAATTGTTGAAAAACACGGTGTAAAAGCTGATACATTAAGAAATGTTGCTAGAAAGCATAAAGTTAATGAGTCTGAATTGAAGGAATGTATTGAAATAGCTATCCCATCAATATTTTTTGCTCTACGTTCTCAGAAAGCTAAAAAGCGATATGAGGATTCGTTTTATAAAGCACCTGAAGTACAGTTTATAGCTGATAGTGAGAAAAAATCAGGCTTTGACTCTATAAAAAAAATAAAAGAGATGTTAAAAAAATAACTTTCCATTTTATTATGGGAACTGACAAAAGAATTTAAAATGTGGTTTGTTATTACACAAAAGAGTCCTGCAAAGTTTTATAGCAACGCTGGTGACTTCATTGGCGATGGTGGCATAGAGTGGGCAAATCAAGTTGTTATCAAAAATAACGGTACTTTTACACGTTATACCAATCTTTAGTTTCTCTACATGAACTTACCCAATTTAGTAAATCAGTTGAAGCGCTTTAGTGTTAGTGCTTATAGTTAATGATAAGTTCATAATTTAGAGTGCGATGTTAAGGATGGTGCAAAGCTCTTATATAAATGGGTAACTACCTACCGAAGTTACCCATGTACAAATTAAGACGTTGTCTATATTTAACAATGTTTACTTTAAATAATCATGCTAATTGATTACTTTTACATAGTTAAACCTTATTGTTGATAACTTTTCTTTAGAGTATTTATCTCTTATTGTCCATACAGGCGCATATTCACTGCCAGTTCTGTTTGCTTTAATGAGGATGAAATATGATTGTGTTTCATCTGGGTTTATTTCATATGCAAGCGAGGGAACTACATAACCAGGATCAGGTAATATGGCTTTTATATATTTTGTAGATGATGAATTTTCTGCCACTAATTCGATATCTGGCGTATAAGCTACTTTATCTCCATTATTTCTTATTTGTATGTCAAGGATTTCCCATTCATTCTTTTTAAAAATATAAGATTGTTTTAACCCAGAGCTGATAGACAATGACACTGACTTTGGATGTATTATCCCTTTTACTTTAGTACCAAAATACTTACCTTCTTTTATAGAAATTATCTGGTTAGGTTGAACTTTTCCTTTACCATGTCTATTCGCATGTGATACGAGCACTGTATAATTGTTTGTATCAGTCCATGATAAGAGCTTTTCAACATACATGATGTGCCCCCAGCCGTCATTGACACTCGCTGAATCTACAATAATTGCACTTTTAGTTTGTGGTTTAGTAACGTATTTGAATCCTCTTACATTTGCATCTCTGTACCAATCAATTGCATTAGTGGATCTAAAATCATAATATACAGGCTTGTTGTGGCCCACCCATTCAGCACATTTCCATTCTTTTGCATGTGAATTAAATGAAAGTGTTGCGCACAGCAATACCGAGGTTAAAGTGAGGTTTTTGCAGTTAATCATATTATAGTTTCCTTACATTATGAATTGATTTTGTACCTGTAAGGGTAACATGTTGTTTTTTAAATTTCACTTGATATGTAAATAAATGCTATATACGCAGTGATATGTTTCTCTTTAATTTAAAACCATTTTTAGGTAATTGCAGACTGATTTTATGAAGTCCATGAAATATCGTAGCCATACTGCACAGTTGAATAGACTTATCTGATTTCACTAGATATATTAGATGGTGGTTGTGTAACTATTTAAGTGTCTAGCAAAGTCTGGGAAGTCCAGACAGCTCAATTCAAGGCGTGAGAAGTAAAAGAGTAGAACCTTGCGAGTCCCCTCCTTGATTTAGTTGTATTACAATTAGAAGCTATAAACTATTGTAGATTCTGCATGCGGAATTCAGAACTATCATTGTTATTCAAAAGCGTTTGAACATAACAATGACTCATCTATACATATACACTGAGTATGATATTTAAAACATATATTACTATCTTGTTTCCAAAAGTGATTCAAATTCCTTTTTAGTGCAAAAGATGTCTATATATCCTTCATATTTTCTTAGAATATTTAAAACCTCAGTGTTTTGGCGTTCGAATATTGCATTCGCAGTTGAAGTTACACTGAAAAAAGAATGTATTTGAGTGTGAATGTTTGCGGTAATAATAGTTTCATTTGATAAATGGATGGCTTTTTGATTGAAAATATAGGATTTGGTACTTACTTCAACATAGAACTTATTTTTACTCTCTTTAATGTTTGAAGAGATTGTAATGAAACTAGCATGATTTGTAGCTGCTAAATCAATTTGAACATTATCTGTTGTTGTAATGATCTTTTGGAGGTTTCTAGAAGTGATATTTTCTTGAAAAGGGAGATTATTTAAAATAAATTGATTTATATTATTAACTTCATGAAAAGTGTTATGTTTTCTATTAATCATATTTTTAGAAGGGATTTTAGATATAACTAGGTTCCAGTTGTCTGGTGAATTTAGACCCATTTTGTTATTAAGTAATCCTTGCAAGCATGTAGCTAAGATGTGTTCATTTATAAAGACTATATCATCAGGTATAGCTTTTCCGTCATATCTGTATTGTAAAATCAATGAATTAGTCATTTTTAAATACCGTTATCTAAAATAGTTAAATATAGGCATTAGACAATATCTAATGCCTATCAAATGAAATTAGGCTTCTTCTAGCTCTTTTGTTTTTGAAGGTTCTAGAGCGTTAGCTCCAAAGAAGTTAAATGAATCCGCAATATCATCAATTTGACTTTTATTTAATAATTGATCTAATTGTTTTTTTACATCTTCATGGCCTTTATCCAGGAAGCTATAATTAAGAACACCATCAATTCGTCGATATTTAAAGCTCATATCATATTCATCATATGAGGCACAGTTACTACTTATCACTTTTTTACTTTGTTCATAATCTAAGAAAAATCCTTTTATATTTGCTACTAGTCTGCCGTCATTACCCATAGTGACACCAGTTGCAACCATACAAACGTTATACTTATTACTAGATTTGCTTGTCCCTAATTTAATTTGGTCACCCATAGACTCTAAAAACTTTTGGAAACCAACTAAAGCAGCTCCTCCTGTTGTCGCAAAACCAACAACAGTGCTTAAGAATTTAGTTGCAATTTTAACACCTCTTACTCTTTCTGACATTTCAGTATTTTCTAAATTACCATATGAAATCAGTGGAAGGTGACGAAAGGACTCAAGCCATAAATCAGGATCGAATAATTTATCATTATCGTTTAATGAACGCATATGAGAAGAACATAGGCCAGAAAAATCTCCTAAATAAGTATTTAGTTGAGATGATAGAGGGCTTAAATCCCCTGTTATTTTTTCACCAAGTTGCATTATCCCATTACAACCAGAATCACCACTTGTAAAAGCTGTACTATCTTTAGGGTCTGCCGCGGTTAAAATGTTTTCAGCACCTCTTCTTAAAATCTTTTTTGGAAAAAAGCTTTCAATATTTTGAATTTGTTGCAAGTGCTGTTGAACTATTTTGGTAGACATAAAAAATCCTTATTTTTTCTATAGTAGTAAGTTTTTTTAAATTTAATTATTAATAATTAGATTCAATTGAAAAACTAGATGGTTACACTTTTATTATGCAGCAAGTACCCAATACAGGTTCTGGTGCAAAGATAAAATTAGTCGATAAGTTTGAAATGTAAAGGCGATATATAAATTTTTTTATCGTTATATTTATTGTTAAAAAATAAATTTTTCAGATGAAGGAAGTTGATATTTAGCGCATTGAAAAATAATTTGTGCTTATTGCGGGTACTGGCTATATTAAAAGTTTAACGGTAAAAGGACTTACGTTATGAATATTGAATACCCTCCTATTATCTTGGTTAAAACTTGGCTGTCTCTTAGAGGAAAAAACTATTCTGATAAGGTACGTAACAGAGCTAATCACAATATCATTAATGTTTTCAAAAGTTTGGAATTGGCTGAGATTTACGTTGTGATGCATGAGCAAGGTATCTTGAATGACAGTTTTGAAGCTGTGAAACTTTCCTCTGATGATTACGCTGAAGCTTCATAAATTGAAATTTATAGTGTTTTTATTCTATTAAAATGGATAATGTCGCAGCTTTTAGTCCTGCTTGTGATTTAACAAAGACTTTTATAGAGCGTAGAAGTTATAGGGTTGTATTTTTGTTTCTTATTTAGGTAAAGTGTCGGTGAGCGATTAGCGTATCTAATCTAGAAAATTGTACATTAAAGGATTGTTGTATGAATTCACTGCTAATTTTAGCTGTTATAGCGCTAGTTATTTTTCTCTTATCTTTTGTATACATAGCGATAAAAACCAAGAAAGCCAAATCAAACTCTACTGATTTTCCTTATATCAAACTTGATGCACTGTTTACGCCAGCTGAACGCTCTTTCTTTGGTCTTTTAAAGCAAGAGTATGGAAATGATTA
>Ga0105359_10004444_pt1 | contig 11201 bp, 10 predicted proteins | sample GOMGulsemesocosm_6_FD_83659 | JGI IMG/M metagenome (GOLD analysis project Ga0105359, IMG submission 83659) | Methane-oxidizing microbial communities from mesocosms in the Gulf of Mexico - GOM8C Gulf of Mexico | ecosystem: Environmental > Aquatic > Marine > Cold seeps | place: Gulf of Mexico... | reverse complement strand
GTTCATGTTGATGATGTCTCGCAACTTCATGTTGCTGTTAAAGATGCCATTAAACAAAAACTGTTGAAATAGGAGTTTATATGGAAAATCAACTTTTAGTAAATGACTTATTGAAATTGATATCAGATTTGCGTTGTGAAGAATGTGAAGCTGATTCTATCAATGATGAACTTTACAGAACTGGTTTTATTGCCGCTTTACCGTTTTCCCGAGTAAATTTGGAAACTGTTTTAGAAAAGCATGGAGTCCGTCGTGTTAAAACGATTGATTCTGAGGTGATCCAATTTATAACTAGTGAAACAGACAAATAAAAGCATACATTCATTATTGAATATAAGCATTTTTTGTAGCCCTCTTTAGGGCTTTTTTTTTATCTGGATTTTATGTTTTCATCAATAATTAACGGTTTTCTTCCAATTTACCCTTAATATAAAGCTAATTTGCCTTTGTCTTTTCTTTTGAAATATTGAGTAATAGGGCCTGACTTTCAATAAGAAATGCTTTAAAAAATTTATCACCGAGGTGGGTTAGGGAGTACATTGCTTGATTGTTGTTTTTTGAACTCTTTTCTACTGTGACAAAAGCAACATCATCAGCAGCCCAAGAGTTGAACTCAGAAGGGAAAAGGCAAGCACCTGTTACAGCATTCTCAAATGGAACGCATAATGAAGAGAATCCAATGTGCATTTCGGGTGTTATGTATTGATCTGTGATCAACACAGCTTGGCCCAACTGATAATATAAATTTTCTAATGCTTTAAATTCTTCCTCATTAAGACTTTTACGGTAACCGGCATTAAAAAAAGTAGAATTAGCCAAATTGAAAGCTCTAACACTACCTTGAACAGTCAAGCGGTATGCTCCAGGTAATGAATTCCCTGATGATCTTACGAAGCGAAAAAAAGTTGAACATACAGACATAACAATCCCTTAACTGGAAAATAAAAAATTTGAGGTTCGTTTGATTGGCTTATATTGTCATTGGAGTTAAAAGGTACAAGTCAGGTTTTCTAAAAATATCATGAGGGTTAATTGATAGAGCTGATCTCAAGCTTTTCCAATAAGTCAAATCGATGTATCAAAGAACTTTTTAAAAAAGCTTTTGCATGAATGCTGCAGGTATCTATCTTATTATTCTGAGAGGTTATCCATTGCTTTGTGATAGTGATCATATCGTTCAAATCTTGATTGTTAAATTCAAACAAATAAGGGGGCATAGATTCTGGTTTAATAAAATCGTTAGAAAGTTTTGTTATGGCTAAATACAATTCACTCTCTTTATTTTCTGTTGATTGTAGCCAGTTGGACAGAGTGCATCCTAAGGCGATAAATTCCACCTCATTTAATTCGAGTTGATGCTGATGTAAAAGTTGAGAGAGCACAACAATCCATTTAGTTTAATAGCAATTTTTTAGTATATTCCATTTTAGATAAAAGAATATGAAAAGTCATAATATTTAGTTTGTTATAGGTAAATGTTTTATAAATCCCTTTAACAGTTTTATAAAATATTTAAAAAAAATTGAAAACATCGCCACAAACGTAAAACATTTATCATACTGTTGATGTCAGAGTAATTTGACAGCTATTTGATGGTAGCCAGTTAGAGAAGCGAGTCGTCTCCCAATCGACTCGCTTTTTTACGTGTATTTCGTACCTCCCCAGCATTGAGATAGGTTATCAAGTTGTTTATGGTGACAATCTTCATCATAGGTGAAAGTGTAATTCTCTGGGGCAACCCACGCATTTACTATTTGGTCATTCCCCTCGACACCTGCAAAATTTACTTTGATGCTCGCAGATGTCATCAGAGGCGTATCACTTTGCAACATACCAACATTGATGAATTGTCTATCTTTAGCCATTCCTATGATGTAATGATCTTTTAAGGCCCGATTTGGACCAATAATAAAAACAAAGGCCGAATAGAAGTTAGGCACTATAAAAGCAGAGTGCTCATCATTACCTAGAGCAAACCCCTTATTAGCTTCTTTGACTAAGTAATATCGTGCATTAGGGTCGCGCATAGGTGAACTTTCTTCTGCAATAGCGTCATCAACTTTAAAGTATGAGGCAATAGCTATCGTTTTGTTCTTTTTGAATAACTTACTCATTAATTCATGACGTTCTTGATAGGTTCTGGACAGCTGCAATCCATTGGCACAAGCAATATCGGTCAATGTTAAGTTTTCACCGTCAAAATATCCTTCAATAATCGCACTTTCAATTACACCAGGGCGAATACAGCGCACTAAAGATTCGTGGATACTTTCTGGCAAATTAAGGTCATTGTTTTGAGTGTCTATCGCTTGAACACTGACAATAGATTCGCAGCCAATTTTTATATATATACGTTGACCATTTCTAACCGGAATACCGATCAATGATTTGGACTTGTTAAGACGTTCCTTTAATTCGTTTCCAACGGGGAGATCAAAAGTGGGTGCTTGAAAATTTGAAAATGGAAGGCCACATGCATCGATACTCAGTAATTCAATGACCTCATAATTATCACGCTCACGTTGGTCTTTCAAAATATAGAAATCTCTACGGGCGAACATTTCTTCTAAAATAATAAACTCTTTCTGCTGCTTTAAGCTTTTCATAGAACGGCCATAGTAAGTCCTCAGTACATACTTTTCAGTATCCTGAGTGATGAATAAGGATATTTGACGCCAATGATTAATGCGGCCATTACCTTCAAGTTTTAGTAACACTGTGTTTAATAAATACATAATTTTCACCAGCCTCCTATACCAAAGTTAAGTAATTTCCCGGCATTTGTTACGTTGCTCTGAGGGATAATGGTGATAGAATTTTTACTCTCCTTTACTCTTAATACGGGATTTTTTGAAATTTCGGGCAATTTTTTTAAACTTTCTTCTAATTCACTGGGTTGATCTACAATATTACGGTTGTTGTTTTTAACACTTATTGCGAACCTATCTTTTTGAAAGTCCTTGAATTGGACAAAATATTGATTGTATAAATGACTGATATTTGCAATTAATTCGCCAATGCCATTATTAGGAGAGAACCCAAGCATACACGTCATTGTTTTACAGGCTCGTAAAAATACACACCAAGTAAATAAATCGTTTCTATTATTTAATACTTTGACATGACCAAAAATATTTTTATCCCAAATCTCCCCGGCAGCTTCTAATTCTTCAGGTGTAATTGTCCAAACATTTGTGATCCCATCGGACAACGTTATTTCAAGATATGCCCCTGCATTTGCTCCTTGATCTTTACTGGTTTGGTGGAGCACAGGTGAATCGATACCGTTCATTTCAAACGTATCGGTAGAGGATATTGTGTTAAGGCGAAATGATCTCAAAATGCCTTCTTTTACTAACAGGGTTAATATACCAACAGGTGAAAAAAGAGGGAATATTTCCAACGTTTGATCCATTGGATGACGACGAACACTGAGTTCCATAAAGCTACTAGTGTAATTAATATAAGATTGAGGGACAGTATTTAAGACGACTTTAATAGCGCTTTGTAAACTTGATGCAGAGCATTGATTAATAACAGGGTACGAAAGAGAATTATCTTCTAGTTCAATTCGTTTAAGTAATACTTCTGTAAAAATATTAGTATGATCTGACGCATTCTTTTTGATTATATTGATAAAGTTAATAGGCAACATAATTAGTACCTCGCCTGCATGTTTTTTACACTTTGACTGTCACTAGCTTTCATCTCATCTTCTTCGATTTCAACTAAGGTAGATATCACTGTTTTTTCTTGGTTTTGTTGCATTGTTTCAATTAGTCGAGCGAGTGTCTTCCAATGCCGACGGATTAATGTTTTTCTTCTCATTTCATCGATGAATGGGCCATTCCATGCTGATTTCTCATACATTCGAGCTTGTTCTTCAATTGCAATCATTTCTTCAGGTGCCATGATAGTTGTTATCACTGACCCATCAATTAACTCGGTGGTACAATATCCGCCCCCGAAACTGCCCCGTAGTGAAGGTGACAATGCTTTGACTTTGTGTGTCACTTTTTCTCTGGCTCCATTGAATGAAAAGTCATCTTTGGTATAGATCACATCAGATTGGACTAAGGCGACAGCTCCAGAACGATTAGCGAGTGTTAGATAGCCGCGATATTGAAAGCCCAATGTAGTGACCAGTTCATTCGCATTTATATGTTGCACATTTAAGTAAGCTTGTTGCTTCTGTGGATCGATAGTTAGTCCTGTTTTTGCAATATCCAAAAAAGCTCGGATGATCGAATATATGGGAGTATCTGTAATTGATTTATGATAACTGTGTTGCTTTTCAGCAGAGTCATATATAAATCCAGACTCTTTTTCATAATCAACATGATTTCCAGATTCAGCGTTAAGTTTTTGAAAATCACTCTTAGCGCTTACCAGGGCATGATATAAGTCATGCTTAAATGAATTTGTTGTAAATTTATATTGCTTTGTAATTGTCATAATAAGTGCCCCTAAAAATCTATTACAATGATTTCATCGAATTTTGTGTAGCCATACCATAAATCGCTTTCAATGCATTCAGCTAAGACATCGAGTGCATTTTTCATGGTGTCATTTGCGAACGTTTGTCGTTTTTTACTTATTTCGAATATTTCACAGATATCAGCTTCGATGTATTCAATTGAAATGAAAGCGAATAATGTCACAGGGATGTTTGCTAGATTGGCTACATATTTATAGAAAGAAGCTTGAATATCGTAAGCTAAGTCCTTCGATTGATTCGCAAACTTGCTGGGGCAAGCACTGCGTGTCGTTTTTACATCACTGGCAATGGCGAGTTTATTAATATAATCAAACCGACATTTGAGTAGTAATCCGGTGTTCGGGCAGCGAGCAATAACCGTTAATTCAGCATAGCCATTGTTAATAAACCGAGGCGCTCTTGCATGCTTAGAAAAAGTCTCAAGAATTCGCATAGCATCGTTCCATACGAGTCCGTCGACAGGTTTCTTTTTGCATAACTTCAGTATGTGAGGCAAGTGCAGAGCTTTAATCAGAGAGGTCGCTTTTTTGTTCTTTACATCTGAACATGCTTGTTCGTATGCGAGGAAACCAGCTTCTTTAATTACGAGTTTTTCGATGATGTTATCAAATATCTCGATAGAAGGATCGGCCTTTAATAATCGCTTTGTCATTTGCGCTTTAGTTCCACTAACGACCAAATTTAAAGACTTACATTTTTGAGATAATTGTTGTCCTGTTATTAATGCATTTTCACAGTCCACAGCTAATGGGAGTCGAAAATAACGTTGCAGAAAACCATCCGGTTCAAGTATCAGTTCATGTCCTAAGGTACCTGTGTCGAAGGTTCTTGTTTGAGCAATCGAACGTTTTCTTTCTATGTCGCTAAAAAACTGGCGGTAAGCATGTGCTGGCGTATCTTTAGAAATCACTTTAATAAGGGATGAGGAATAGGCTTCGAGCTTATGGTAAACCTCATTTTCAATATCGGTATATATACCTTCTTTAAGATCGCCATCTTCATTAAGGAAATTTATAACACCGTCGATATAAGCGGGTTGTATATTATCAAGCCATGATGTTTGTGGTTTTGCATTTGCGGAAGCCATGATGTTTCTCTTTGTTATCTATTGAGTCTATATTCCCATGAGATGAAATACTTGCCAGCGTCACTGTATTACATGAATGTAGAAGCTAAACGTTGGAAAAAGGTTACTCCACTTGATTAATTTGTACCCCAATATAGTGAATCCCTTCTTTTAGGGTGTAGGCAAAGACTTCCCATTCGTAAGACTCACACAAATGCGTTAATCGTTTTAGCGCATTGGGTTCCTTGGTTTTGATCACACACTTTGTGTTGGCACCTGCTTGCTTGAGTAATCTTAAAATTGGTCCTGTAAATTCAGGGCATCGGATCTTGGTCGCATCAATGCCCGGTAACTTATTTGAAGCCATGATTATGCCGCCTTTACTTCTTGGTCGACATCAAGGAGTAACTCAGTTTGGGCTTCCTTTTGAGATTGTTCTCGTTTTGATTTCAGCTGAGCTGCCTTTTGCATTAATACCTGTTCTTCCATATATATTAATTCCTCAGGTAAAGGTATGTTCATTGCACTTAACAGATATTGAGCCACCGCCATATGATTAAACTTTTTATCTTCGAAGCCTCCTCTAAAGTTCATGCAGCGACCCATCCATTCAGGATTATCTTTTGAGAAATCAATGCTCTTTAACCCTTCGATAAATGACCAGTCTGCTTTGACTTCCATTTTTGATTGTAGGAAGGCTGAAACGATACGTCCTGTAAGGCCAATACTTTTAAGAAATACACTGGTTCCGATAATAGTATTGTTGCGCGTGGTACTAGCTGGCGTGTTGGGATTTAAAGCATTTCCTATTTGAGGGTGAGTGCAGAGCATGTCAAAAAACTTGGCAATAAACCCAACCCACTTTGCTTTATTTTTATCATCACCAAACAGTTTTTCTGCTGTTTTAGGAGTGGCGCCTGTCACGTTTTGTACAAATGACTTGAATTGATTGAGTGACCAAATTTTATCCGAAGTACCGCTGTTGGTAACAGAAGCCTTCATATAATCAATACGGTTACAAAGGGCAGGAATAGAATTGACAATTTCTTTTGTATAACTGTTTATTGTCATACGAGAATCCATCGCCATTACGATTGATTGGTTGGGTCTAGTGCTGGCACAATTCCAATCAGCAAACCGTTGATTATCTAATTTCGTGCCAAGGGATTCAAATAACATAATGACTAAGGTGTTATCTCTTGCATCTTTGTGCTTTTCAATATGTTTGCTTATTGAGCCCAACCTGGCTTGACCATCAAAAAAATAACGAAAGCTGTTAGCTTTAATCGTTATTTCATAAAAGTCACCGGATAAATGCTTGGCATTAAATTTTTCTACAATGGCACCTGTTGCGGGTAAGCTGGCATGTTCGTTTGGTAAGTAGTTAACTAAATTATTAATACGGGATACTTGAGTCTCACGTTGAATGAATAAAGGTGATTTCGCATCAAACGGCACTGGCTTAAATGTTTCAATTAACTGAGCGTATGTTGCATGAATAGTAAATGTAGAATCTGCATTAGACTTGCCTTTCAACGCGATAAAAGTGATATCTTCATGACCGCGTAATTGGTTATATAGTGCTAAAAGCTCTGACATGGGTACTTCCTATTTATTAAGTTAACTAACTTTCTCATGACATATAAAACTTGCCAGTGATAGGGTAAGGATCACCACTCAATTTCAAACGATGCTGCAGCTGGAATATCTTTTAATGAGTAGGAAACTGCTTTCGTTTGGTTAACACTGAATGAGCCTTTTAATTTTCTGGCCACATCAATATCTAAATGGATCACATCTGTTCTAAATACCCCTTCAGCCAAACAACTGTCTTTAATGAAGTAGATGAAATCGTCGATGCCGGTATCAAAGTTACGGACAAACATTTCATTAAGGTCGTTCATTGTATTTTCGACTTGCTGGCGTAATGTGATATCTGCTTTAATGGTTTTTACAACTGATTTAGGGAGTAGTTCATAGAACACTTCTAACGATGATGTATAAGCAAATATAAGGCGAAAATAACCCATGTACGTGCTTCTTATTGCCCACTTTTGTTCGGTAGAATCAAACAGATTATGCTCTTTTGAAAATAGTGCACCCGCGTATTGCTCTGACATCGTAGTAATTTCTTCGGTAACTTGAGTTAGTTTTTCCTTAGCTAAATCTAAAGCGTACTCCACTGGAGAAGCTAAATAGGTTTGGTGTTTTGCCTTTAGTGCTTTTCTATTTTTGTTCCTATCTTCTCTGATATCTAATAGGCAACTTGCCTTATAGCTACGATATTCCTTCATCGGTAAAATATCAGATGCTTTTATCTGTACTGAGCATTTAGTGTCAGAAAAATCTGACATTTCAAAAGAGGGCGTATCAACTCGTTGACTGACAAATTCGGCAAACTTTTTATCATCTAATCTAAATAAACCGATGCATCCAAGATAAGCTGTTCTCTTTAAAATCATCATCGTATTGCGTCGTGCTGTGTTGTTAAGGTTGAGTACTCCCCAACGCATTAATGACTCAAAAGGCCCTGTTCCCCCGAAAAAGTAAATATGGTCGCTCCACTTTTTTCTTCCTTCTACAAAATCATCGTGAGCTTTTAAAGCATGCTCTAAACCATCATAATCTTCCCAAGCCATAGTTGCATAGGTGTCGATTTCATAAGCGTTTGCAGCTTCTTCATCAATTTCTAAAAATGGCTCATAGACCTTGGTCAACTCTGGGTAAATAAAAGGAATAACATTTTCTATCTTTTGCGCTAGATTAACGTCATCGGTACGCTTTGAAAAAGAAGGCTTATCAAGACTTGTTCTCCCTCGCTCTACAACGCGATAGCCCCCTTTGGCTCTGGATACCTTTTTAATGCTTCTTCTCGAAAACTTATGCCGCACAGGTTTATTTCTTGGTGTGTCATTGAACGTGCGTAGTAACTCGAATTCCTGAGTAAAACCGCTAATTTCAATCAGATCAGTGTTTTTCTTTTTGCCCAGTTTTTCTAGCGACTCTTCATCGAGCATACGTTTAACGTATTTATAAGGTAGTTTGGTGGTTGCTAATCGAGAATCTACTAGACATCCTTCTGCCGACTCTAAATCAACTCCACCCGTATGTGGAATATAATTAAAATCGTTCATCGAAAATTTTGGTAAAATCATAACTGCATCTGGGATCTCACTTTGGACACCGGTGCGAGGGTCTTTGTTAGGGTAAGGAAGCCGTAATCCTTTGTTTTCAAATTCCTTGGTTACTTTTTTAAATGCTTTTTCAAGAGAGTGGTCGTTAAACTCATATCGCGCTCCATCCACTTCCTCTTTGAATTTTTCTACCAAAGTCATCCAATGGTGTAGGGCGCGGTAAGGGGGAAGTTTCACGCCATCGCGTGAGTGGATCGCGCTTAAATACAAACTGATGTTACGAGTCATTGGTGCAATCAATGGTTCAACAGCAAATTCTTTATACACTTTGGCAAATAATGATTTGTCTTCAACACTTAACTCATTATCAGCGAATATGTCTGCATAACCTTCATCTAATAATTCATCACCGACTTGCACTTTTTCCGCAAAGCTTTGAGCGCGAATTTCTTCATCCACGGTAATTTGGCAAAACAGCTTAATAAGGTAATCGAGTGTTTCGGCATTAAGTACATTCGGTTGAGCGGCAATCGCGCCAGTGGTAAAGTCCATGGCGCGAGTATGCCAGGTCCTAAAGGCCAAATCAGCCCCTATATGCATCATATAATCACGCACTTTGAGCATGTTTGCGCTAATAACTCCATGTCGTTTTGAGCGAGATAATATTTTTGAACTGGAGTCCTCGATTGGCTTAAGGCATGTATAGCAGCCCATTCTGCTCGATTTGCCACACCCTCCTGCCGATGCATTATCGCCCTTGATACGTTTGCTTGACGTTGGGCAACTGCCTTCTTCTGTTGAGTCCCCATACACTATATTGAGGAGTCTGTGATTATCACAATAACTTGGGATAGGCTCGAAACCTTTACTCGGTTGAACAATAGGATTTGTACCTGCGCGACGGAGCAGAGTCCATACATGATCGGCGGTCATATTTACGATAGGAGCAAACACTCTATCTTTACGCGATTTGTCGGCAAACTCCACTAATTCCTCAGCAGTTTTATTGTGTTGCGATCGAGACACTAAGCTAGCTTTTCTCCGGGTGCTCTCAGATAACCTAGAACCTAGTAAAGTCACAATTTTCCCTTTGTAATCAATGGCAAGTTGCTTTTCTACTTTCTCAGCATTACGTATTTTTAACTCTTCGGAACAATCAGCATTTAATTTTGACAATGACAAGACCTTAAGGCCAGAGAGAAACATTGCAGCCCATGTACGCGATAAATTAGGCGTAGCAACACGGATATCCATGATGATCCCATTTTTTTCTCCCCATTCATTAAGTCTGCGTCTTTCATGAGAGACTAAAATAGTGATCAAATGGTTCTCAACTAAAGTATTGATATTTGTGATAAGGAAAGGTGAGTCAGGAGCGATTGCACCTTCAACAATCAACTCCTTGTGTGCTTGCAATGCAGCGAGTGTTGTTACTGTACTATCTTTGGCAAAGGAGCTCGCTATGGCAACGGTATATTTCGCTTTAATGATTTTGATATCATCTACCGCTTTGCGAAAAAGGGCATAACTTTCAGCTTCAATATCAGAGAGTTCTTCACTGGCATCGGTATAATCAACATCCGTTAAATCAAAGTCAGTTAGATTTACTATTTCGATTGAATTTGTTGGATTGTTAAGTACTGCGTTCATTGCGTTAACCCCTTTTCTTAGATGACTCTATAGTCGCATGAGGGGAGAAAGGTGCGAGTGATAACACATCACGTATTACCACTCAGATGTAAGGATTAGACACTGGAAGTGGATAAGCTATTTGTAATACTAACCTGCCATGGTATCGAACATTTCTCGAGTATTTGGATCGCGCTTTTTGTTTACACTTTTCTTTTTATTGGTGACCTTAGCCAACTCTTCTTGTGCTTTACGCTCTTTTAGTTCAGTAGCTCGAACTTTGAATTTATTTAAATGTATTTGAATGCGTAATTCGTTGACTGGAATGCCAATCTTTTGGTCTAGTGGAACTGGTATACAAATAACATTTTTATATGGCATGATTGCGCGTTTCGAGCTGTTTATCTCTGATTTTGTCACTGTTCCATCACCCAAAACATCATTTTTCTTATACTTCCTGTCTGTTTGAATAGTTTGACTGCGAGTGAACATCGTATGGCCTACAAAGCGCTCTAAGGCGACCATTTGATGATAATGCTCTGGATGTTCTTTTGCACCGTTGATCAAATCATTCAAACAACCCATAATACAAAAAACACATGATAACCGTTTGTTCTTATTGTAATTATCTTCCTTGTTTCCGTACATGTAGTGTGGTTTTTGTCCTGCAGCTTCAATGGCTTCGAATACTTGCTCAGTTGTATACTCAAATATGGGGTACCAATCAAATGCGACCATTTTCTTATTGGTGAGTTCTTTATTAATATAGAGAGGATTTTTTAAGGCTCTCTGACGACTCTCTTCAGCGCGCAAACCCACACAGTTAAAGATTGTGTTTGCACCAACAGATTTGGCTATACGGCGTATTTCCTTG
>Ga0105359_10004437_pt1 | contig 11211 bp, 10 predicted proteins | sample GOMGulsemesocosm_6_FD_83659 | JGI IMG/M metagenome (GOLD analysis project Ga0105359, IMG submission 83659) | Methane-oxidizing microbial communities from mesocosms in the Gulf of Mexico - GOM8C Gulf of Mexico | ecosystem: Environmental > Aquatic > Marine > Cold seeps | place: Gulf of Mexico... | reverse complement strand
CCTCATGATGATATTACACATTTTGAATATTCTAAAAAACACAATCGTGAAAACGGTCCTGCAATTGTTGGGGTCGAATTAAAAAACAGCTCTGATTTGGCTCCTTTAATTGAAAGAATGAAAGCGCGAAATTTCTATGGTGATTATTTAAATGACAAACCTGATTTATTTCAATATTTGATATAACTTGCATAAAAATTTCTTTTTATGAATTCTGACCTTCTTCATCAAATAACTAAAATAATTTCTATCACAGGAAAGGAAATAGAGGTGTTAAAAAGTAAGTTTAAAAAGAAAACACTTAAAATATCCGAAGTATTACACTCAAAAGGAACTGTTTGCAATTTTGAAGCGTATGTACAAAAAGGAATGTTACGAAGTTATTATACCGTTGAAAATGGGACAGAACGCATTATTCAGTTTTTTGAAGAAGGACAATGGGTCGGAGATTTTGATAGCTTTCTGTCATCAAGTCCTTCTAAATTTACCATTCAAGCTTTAGAAAATTGTGAATTAATAATATTTTCAAAAGAAACGATAAACTCATTATCAAATCAAATTTCTAACTGGAGTATACTTAGAGAGTTTTTTTACAAAAAAATATTTATTCAAAAAGACAAACATACAGAGTCTTTGTTAACTAGTACTCCAGAACAATGGTACACGAATCTTTTAAAAAATAGACCGCAATTATTAAATAGAGTCCCTCAATACTTCATTGCTCAATATATTGGAATTCAACCAGAAAGTTTAAGTCGCATTCGAAAAAGAATTGCTAAAAACGATTTTTCTTAACCGAGATCAATGCATTTTTGAGAATAGGATTCGTTCTTTGTTACATAAATATCTAAGTACATTAGAAAACATGAAACAAAAGAAATATATAAAATTATTAGAAAGTATTTCTCCAAAATTGACGGCGAGAATTGCTTTTCATTTTATCTCCAATCCGAAAATTAAAAAATTCAGATCCTTTGAAAAGGCTATAGAGCTAGAGGCTAAAAAAAGCACAATGCAATTTAAAAAGTTCTCAATTGCGATGTATGAATGGGGAGAAGGAGAAAAAACGGCATTATTAGTCCATGGTTGGGAAGGCAGAGCATCTAATTTTGGAGCAATAATCCCAAGACTTTTAAAGAAAGGGTATAAGGTTATTAGTTTCGATGCTCCAAGTCATGGAAATAGCACAAAAAGAAAAACGAGCTTTTTTGATATTCCTGAATTAATAGAGGTCATTCTAAAAAAAGAAACATATAACCTTATAATTACTCATTCCATTGGTAGTGTGCTAACCTTAATGGCAATGAACGCTATAAAATATAAGGGAAATATTTTGATACAATGTACAACTCCAGATAAATTTGAAGATTATATTGAGGATACAATTCGTTATTTTGGATTGACAAATAAAACAAAAAATGCTTTTATATCTTTAATAAGAAACACTACGGGACACGAACCATTAGCAATGCAGGCAAGTGTTTTTGTGAAAAACATCTCATTTAATCAAGCTCTTTTTTTACATGATAAAAATGATAGAATCATTAATGTTGAAAGCTCTAAAAAAGTTTCTAGTAAAATGGAAAATGCTAAATTTATGGAGCTAGAAAGCACAGGGCATTTTAAAATGCTTTGGTCAGAAAAGGTTTTAGATATTATTGAAGGGCATGTTTAAAAAAAGGGTTTAGAGTTATTCAATAAAAGAATATATGAGAAGTGTTTTAATACAGATTATTTAAATGATAAACCTGATTTATTTCAATATTTGATATAACTTGCATTAAATTTAACTCAAGATTCCCATTGAAAAATATTTTCACAAATAACAACATTCCAGTTAATTATAAAATTATACAAGCCTATAATCAAGATACATATCTTATAAACGGCGAACTTAAACAATGGAAAGGAGACACTTCTAAAGTGTACTCTCCTATCTACACCCAAAATTCTGATGGAAAATTAGCAGCTACATTTTTAGGGAATATTCCAGACCTTGGTGAAACGGAAGCTTTAGATGCTTTAGATTCGGCAGTAAATGCCTATGATAAAGGACGCGGTGAATGGGCAACTTTAAAAATTGACGAACGTATAGCATGTGTCAGTAATTTTGCCAAAATGATGCTGAAAACTCGTGATGAGGTGGTGAAGTTGTTGATGTGGGAAATAGGGAAACCGTATGTAGAATCTTGCAATGAATTTGATAGAACTATTGAATATATTGAAGACACCATTTTAGCTTTAAAAGCAATGGATATAAAAGCTTCTGAAGTTAAAGATCATAGTGGTATTTTAGCACAAGTTAGAAGAGCTCCTTTGGGAGTTGTATTGTGTTTGAGTCCTTATAATTATCCTTTAAACGAAACTTTTTGTTTGTTGATTCCTGCTTTAATTATGGGGAATACAACGATATTTAAACCTGCTAAGCACGGAATTTTATTGCTTTCACCTTTACTAAATGCTTTTCAAAAGTGTTTTCCAAAAGGGGTTGTAAATATTATTTATGGAAGCGGAAGAACATTGGCTACTCCAATCTTAAAATCAGGAAAAGTTGATGTATTGGCTTTGATAGGTAATAGTAAATCTGCAAATATCTTACAAGAATACCATCCGAAGAAAAATAGGTTGCGTTTGGTATTAGGTTTAGAAGCGAAAAACCCGGGAATTATTTTACCAGATTGCGATTTAGACCTGACGGTTAAAGAATGTGTTTTAGGATCATTGGCTTTTAACGGACAACGTTGTACAGCATTGAAAATATTGTTTGTACATGAAGACATTGTTGAAGAATTTAATCAGAAATTTGTTGAAGCGATAGAACAATTAAAAGGAGGTTTACCTTGGGAAGAAGGTGTACATATTACCCCTTTGCCAGAACCTCACAAACCAGATTATATTCAAGAATTGATTGTTGATGCACAAGCTAAAGGGGCAACAGTAATCAATCCGTCAGGGAATTATTTTGAAAAAAGCTTTGCGAGTCCAACAGTATTGTATCCTGTAAATAATGCCATGAAAGTATATCATGAAGAGCAGTTTGGACCGGTAGTTCCAATTCTTTCTTTTAAAGAGATTTCTGAACCTTTAGCATATGTTTCTGAATCTAATTATGGGCAACAAGTAAGTTTGTTTAGTCAAAACCCTGATTCATTAGCACCGTTAATTGATTCGTTGGTAAACCAAGTTTGTAGAGTAAATATCAACACAAAATGTCAACGAGGACCAGATGTATTACCTTTTGTAGGGAGAAAAGATTCGGCAGTAAGTACCTTAAGTGTACATGATGCTTTGCGTACTTTTTCGATAAGAACCATGGTTGCTTTTAGAAGTACAGATGTGAATACTCAAATTTTAGACGATTTATTAAAAAGTGAAAAGTCAAATTTTATAAATCGTTGATTATTAAGTCTGTGATTGCATTTGTGTTGACTGTTAAATTCATAACAAATCATTCTAATTTGTCAATTTTTAATAAAAATCACCAAAAATAAAAATTCGATTCCTTTTATTTTGATAAATAGTTGTAGGTTTGTCGCATGAATCTTTTAAAAAATAAAATACGTAGTACTGTTCCCAGTATGTTTGTTCGCTTACGCCGCCGCAGCTAAAAGCGAACAGAACAATCTATTTACGTAATTTTTATTTTTTTATTCCTTGTACAATTTCAATTTCATATCAATATTACCTGTAGTTATTCCTTCGAATAACCCCGCAGTTGTACGCCCTATTTTTCGCCGTCGCCCGTTGGGTGTACTATAATTTCTTGAACCTAGGTGAGTCCGGTTCTTCTTTCAAAACAATTTATTTTCATAAAAAAATCACGAATCACGAATAATTAGAATGTATTCTATTTCGTAATCAATGCTCTTTATGGGGTGTAATTAATTTAAAATCAAGAACAATGGAAATTGTTATTGCCGATAAATCACATAGTATATACGCAGAAATTATCTGTAACACCATTGCAGAATCTGCGAATGTTAGGGGTACAGGAATTGCAAAACGAACACCAGAATACATCATTACTAAAATGACAAATGGCAATGCCGTGATCGCTTTAGAGGATAAGAAATTTGCTGGATTTTGTTATATCGAATCTTGGGGGCATGGGAAGTTTGTTGCCAATTCGGGATTGATTGTACACCCAGAATTTAGAAAAAAAGGACTGGCAAAAAAGATAAAAGCCACCGTATTTGAACATTCAAGAACCAAATTTCCAGCAGCTAAAGTATTTTCAATAACGACGGGATTGCCTGTAATGAAATTGAATAGTGATTTGGGATATAAGCCTGTTACTTTTTCTGAATTGACAGATGATCAATCTTTCTGGAAAGGATGTCAAACTTGTAAAAACTATGATGTTTTACAAAGAACTAAACAACAAATGTGCTTATGTACAGGAATGTTATTCGATCCATCAACAAAAGAAAACAACAACAAAGTAAAAATTAAAGAGAAGGTTTTTCAGAGATTGAAAAGAATCAAAGAAAGTATCTATTTAAAAAAAGAGAAAAAATGAAAAAATTAGTCATCGCTTATAGTGGAGGTTTAGATACATCGTACTGTGCAGTTAGTTTGTCAAAAGCAGGGTATGAAGTGCATGCTGTTAGTGTAAATACAGGAGGATTTACAGGAAAAGAAATACAAGAGATAGAAGGAAATGCTTATAAAATGGGGGTTTCAACTTATAAGAATATTGACGCAGTAGCTACCTTTTATCAAAAAGTAGTCAAGTATTTGATCTTCGGAAATGTATTGAAGAACAATACCTATCCATTATCTGTAAGTGCAGAAAGAATTATTCAGGCCATAGAAATAGCAACTTATGCAAAAAGTATAGATGCAAAATATATTGCACATGGAAGTACAGGTGCTGGAAACGATCAGGTACGATTTGATATGATTTTTCAAACCATTGCTCCAGAAATCGAAATTATTACACCCATTAGGGACCAACAGTTATCGAGACAAGAAGAAATACAATATTTAAAAGACAACGGGATTGATTTGTCTTGGGAAAAAGCAAAATACTCTGTAAATAAAGGATTGTGGGGAACAAGTGTTGGTGGTGAAGAAACACTGACCTCTAACAAAGCATTGCCAGAAAAAGCCTATCCATCGCAGTTAGAAAAAGAGGGAGAAGAGCAGGTAAAGTTGACGTTTAAAAACGGAGAATTTGTAGCGATGAATTGCGTGATCGATTCGCCAGAAAATAACATCCAGAAACTAAATGAATTGGCATCTACCTATGCAATTGGAAGAGATATTCACGTGGGAGATACGATTGTTGGAATCAAAGGAAGAGTTGGCTTTGAAGCAGCAGCGGCGATAATTATAATTAAAGCGCATCACTTATTAGAGAAACATACCTTAACAAAATGGCAATTACAACACAAAGAGTATTTGTCTAGTTTTTACGGAATGCATTTGCATGAAGGGCAGTATTTGGATCCTGTAATGAGAGATACAGAAGCTTTTTTAGAAAGCAGTCAAGCAGCAGTAACAGGTGATGTTTGTGTAACTCTAAAACCGTATCATTTTCAATTAGATGGGATTGCTTCCAAACACGATTTAATGAATGCGAAATTTGGAACCTATGGAGAAGAAAATAAAGCATGGACAGCAAATGATGCCAAAGGCTTTATCAAGATTCTTGGAAATCAAAATAAAATATATCAACAAGTAAATTCATAAAAATGATACAGGTAGGAATTATTGGAGGCGCTGGGTATACAGCAGGAGAATTGATTCGATTGTTGATACATCACTCAAAAGTTGAAATCAATTTTGTGTATAGTACCTCGAATGCTGGAAATAAAATTAGTAGTATTCACCAAGATTTGGTTGGCTCTTTTGAGCTGTATTTTTCGCACGTAATCAACGAAAATATTGATGTACTGTTTTTGTGTTTAGGACATGGGAATTCGAAAAAATTTTTAGAAAGTCATGCATTTTCAGAAACCACAAAAATCATCGATTTAGGGAATGATTTTAGATTGGAAAAAGAGCAAATATTTCAACAAAAACAGTTTGTGTATGGATTGCCAGAATTACAAAAAGAAGCAATTCAAAAAGCAACATATATTGCAAATCCAGGGTGTTTTGCGACTGCAATTCAGTTGGCTTTGTTACCCTTGGCAAAGGCCAGTTTATTGAATGAGCACATACATGTAAATGCAGTAACTGGGGCAACTGGAGCCGGAACATCATTGTCTGCAACAACTCATTTTACGTGGAGAGATAATAATTTTTCGTACTACAAACCTTTTACACATCAGCATTTAGGAGAAATCAATCAATCTGTAAAAATTTTGCAAACCAATTTTGATAGGGAGATTGTGTTTATGCCAAACAGAGGCGATTTTTCTAGGGGAATCTTTGCAACAGCGTATACCAATTTTGAAGGAACATTAGAAGAAGCCAAAATACTCTATAAAACATTTTATGAAGGGGCGAAATTTACGGTTGTTTCTGACAAAGAGATACACTTAAAGCAAGTAGTAAACACCAACAAGTGTTTGATTCATTTACACAAACACGAAAACAAAATATTAGTAACAAGCATTATTGATAATTTATTAAAAGGTGCTTCTGGACAAGCAGTACAAAACATGAATTTGATGTTTGGGTTTGAAGAAACAGAAGGATTGAATTTAAAAGCAACTTATTTTTAGAAAATATGAAGATAGGAATCATAGGAACAGGAAACTTAGGGAAGTCCATTGCAAAAGGATTGATAAGCACCAATGCAATAACATCCTTGTATGTAACAAAAAGAAATTTAAATACTATTATAGAATTTAAAGGCTATAAAAATGTCTACCTAACGGTTGATAATTCAGAAGCAATTCAGAATTCAGACATAATTATTATGGCAGTGCAGCCAGCACATTTGGAGGGCGTTTTAAAGGAAATTAAACCCTTATTAAAAGAGAATCACATCATTATTTCTACTATCACAGGATTTTCAATTGCTAAGATTGAAGGAATTATTGGCGTGGATAATTTTATTGTGAGAGCCATGCCAAATACCGCGATAGCTGTGGGTAAATCGATGACCTGTTTGTGTGGAAATACAAAAGGACTGGAAAGAATAAAAGTAGCCGAAGCAATCTTTAACAGGTTAGGAGCTTCTCTTGTAATTCCAGAATCTCAAATGCAAGCTGCCACAGTTGTGTGTGCAAGCGGAATTGCATTTTGGATGCGAATGATAAGAGCAACTACTCAGGCAGCAATTCAGTTAGGTTTTGATGCCAAAGAGGCACAAGAATTGGCCATGCATACCTGCGATGGAGCAGCAAATTTATTAATAGCTAGTGGCAATCATCCAGAACAAGAAATAGACAAAGTAACCACTCCAAAGGGGTGTACAATTGAAGGGTTGAACGAAATGGAACACCAAGGGTTGAGTTCTTCATTAATTCAAGGAATGGTTACTTCGTATGATAAAATTAACACGATTAAAATAAAACAATTATGAGTTTATTTAATGTATACCCACTATTTGATATCACACCTGTAAAAGCAGCAAATGTTTTTGTCTATGATAAAAATGGCATCGAATATTTGGATTTATATGGAGGTCATGCTGTGATCTCTATTGGGCATTCACATCCAACATATGTAAGAAATATTAGCGATCAAGTAAGCAAAATAGGGTTTTATAGCAACTCGATTCAAAACCCTTTACAAGAAAAATTGGCAGCCCAATTGGTAGCACAATCTAATTGTAAAGACCATCAATTATTCTTGTGTAATTCGGGTGCAGAAGCCAATGAAAATGCATTGAAATTAGCTTCTTTCCATACCGGTAAAAAGAAAGTGATTTCGTTTACAAATTCTTTTCACGGAAGAACATCTGCAGCAGTAGCAGTAACAGATAATGCGAACATTGTAGCACCAATTAATGCACAGCAAGAAGTAGATTTTTTTGTTTTAGGAGATTTGACATCCGTAGAAATAGCATTGCAGAAAGGAGATGTGTGTGCAGTGATTATTGAATGTATTCAAGGTGTTGGAGGATTAGATGAAAGTACGACTGATTTTTATCAGGGATTAGCAACCTTATGTAAGAAGTACAATGCTTTATTGATTATTGATGAGGTACAATCTGGTTTTGGAAGAACTGGAGATTTCTTTGCTTTTCAAAAGCATGGAATTGAGCCAGATATTATTTCTATGGCAAAAGGAATGGGAAATGGATTTCCTATTGGCGGAATTTTAATTCACCCAGAAATTGAAGCTTCGTATGGTTTGTTAGGAACCACTTTTGGAGGTAATCATCTGGCTTGTGTTGCTTCTTTAACTGTTTTAGAAGTATTGAAACAAGAAAATTTATTAGAAAATGTATGTGCTATTTCCGAATATTTTATTGAAAAGGCATCTGCCATTCCGCAAATAAAAAAGATAAAAGGAAGAGGATTGATGTTGGGATTGGAATTTGATTTTCCAACTGCAGCACTGAGAAAAAATTTGATATACAAGCAGCACATTTTTACAGGAAGTGCTAAAAACCCCAATTTATTAAGAATCCTTCCTCCATTAACCATCAAAAAACAACATGTTGATCAGTTTTTTGAAGCTTTAAAAAATGAGTTATCATGAAAAAATACACAAGCATAAATGATCTTGAAAATATTCCTAAAATCATTCAGGAAGCAATTCAATTGAAAGAAAACCCCTATCAATTCGAAAATTTAGGGCAGCATAAAACATTGGTAATGCTGTTCTTTAATTCGAGTTTAAGAACACGGTTAAGCACAGAAAAAGCAGCCAAAAACTTAGGGATGCAAATCATGGTATTGAATGTAAATGATGCTTGGCACTTGGAATTTGAGGATGGAAAAATTATGAATTTAAATTCGTCTGAGCATGTAAAAGAAGCAGCACAGGTAATTTCTCAGTATGCAGATATTATTGCGCTAAGAGCATTTCCTTCATTGAAAGATAGGAAAAAGGATGAATCAGAATTTGTGTTGAATAGTTTTGTGAAATATGCTTCAGTTCCGGTTGTAAATATGGAAAGTTCTACAGCACACCCATTGCAAGCATTAACCGATGCTATAACCATTGAAGAATTGAAAACAATACCAACGCCTAAAGTTGTACTGTCTTGGGCGCCGCATCCAAAAGCATTGCCGCATGCAGTAGCAAATTCGTTTGTGAACATGATGTCTGAATTAGAGGTCGATTTTTCTATAACGCATCCAAAAGGATATGAATTGAATTCAGAAATAACAAAAGGCATTCCAATCAATCACAACCAAGAAGAAGCGGTGAGAGATGCAGATTTTGTGTATGTGAAAAACTGGAGTAGTTATGCTGATTATGGAAAAATTGTTTCTCAAGATCCCAATTGGATGCTCACAAAAGAAAAATTAGGAACAGCAAAGTTCATGCATTGTTTGCCGGTAAGAAGAAACGTGGTGGTAGAAGATGCCGTGTTGGATAGCGAAAACTCTGTTGTAATTGAACAAGCCAATAACAGAACCTATGCAGCGCAAATTGTATTGAAGAAAATATTAGAAAATATATAATAGTCATTGCGAAAGAGGCACGATTGAAGCAATCTTTTAATGATGCAGATTACTTCGTCATAAATTCCTCGTAATGACAAATAATAAGATGATGAAAACACTAAAAGTGATAAAAATAGGCGGTAATATTATTGACGATGCAATAGCGTTAGAGAATTTTCTAGTGGAGTTTTCTGAAATTGAAGGGCCAAAAATACTGGTGCATGGCGGAGGGAAATTGGCTACAAAACTGGCTGAACAAATGCACGTTGAAGTACAGATGATTGAAGGGAGAAGAATTACCAATGCAGAAACGTTGGATATTATTACGATGGTGTATGCAGGGAAAATTAATAAAAATATTGTTGCGGCATTACAAAAAAACAGCTGTAATTCAGTTGGGTTTACCGGAGCTGATGGCAATACAATTATTGCAGAAAAAAGACCAGTAGAAGAAATAGATTATGGGTTTGCAGGCGATGTGATTTCTGTAAATTTAAGGGTGTTAGAAACCCTACTAAACAATCATATAACGCCTGTTTTTTGTGCGATTACCCATGATGAAAAAGGGCAATTATTAAATACGAATGCAGATACCATAGCCTCTGAATTAGCAATTGCTTTTGCCAAGAAGTATCAGTCTCAATTATATTATTGTTTCGAGAAAAAGGGTGTTTTGTTAGATGTACATAATGATGATTCTGTCGTTGAAAACATCAATAAAGAAACATATCAAGAGTTCTTAAAGAAGAATGTTATCGCAGGTGGAATGTTACCGAAACTGACGAATTGCTTTCATGCAATAGATCAAAAAGTACATAAAGTTTGTATTGGGAAATCGGAAATGTTATTCAATAAAAAAATAAAATATACAACCATACAAGCCTAATGAAAACAATACAAGAATTAACGTTTGAAGCGATCGAGCTCCTAAAGCAATTAATAGAAACACAATCGTTTTCATTTGAAGAAAATAAAACAGCTGTACTTCTCGAAAAGTGGTTTATGAATAACAATATTCCTTTTAAAAGAAATGTGCACAATGTTTGGGCTGTTAATAAGCACTTCGATAAAAGCAAACCGACACTGTTATTAAACTCACATCATGATACCGTAAAACCAAATAGTGGATATACAAAAGATCCTTTTACAGCAATTGTTGAAGACGGAAAATTATATGGATTGGGGTCTAATGATGCTGGTGGGTGTTTGGTGTCATTATTGGCAACGTTTACTCATTTTTATCAGCAGAAAAACGTAAAATACAATTTGGTGATGGTTGCTTCTGCAGAAGAAGAAAGTAGTGGAGAAAATGGGTTGAATAGCATGCTGTCTATCATTCCGAAAATTGATGTAGCTATTGTTGGTGAGCCTACTTTAATGCAATTGGCTGTTGCAGAAAAAGGTTTGGTTGTTTTTGATGCGGAAGTAAAAGGAACTCCAAGTCATGCCGCACATCCAAATAATAACAATGCCATTTATAACACCATTGATGTGTTAAAATGGTTTGAATCCTATCAGTTTGAGAAATCTTCTGAAGCGCTTGGAGATGTAAAAATGACAGTGACACAAATCAATGCCGGGAAACAACACAATGCAATTCCGGCAGAGGTAAAACTAGTGATTGATGTACGAGTAAATGACAAATACTCGAATCAAGAAATTGTGGATATTCTACATCAAGAAGCGCCATGTG